>VFQN01004360.1_pt1 | contig 18766 bp, 17 predicted proteins | sample 3512371 | NCBI WGS metagenome assembly VFQN01 (sample SAMN10412370, study PRJNA504923) | tailings metagenome | isolation source: Replicate 2 from Balatoc abandoned mine | place: Philippines: Itogon, Benguet | collected 2017-08-28 | reverse complement strand
ATACGTCAAACTTTTGACGGAAAACTTTTTACGATTACCCCGGACTTTTAAAGTCCGGGTTGGAAACTTCGGCATTTTTGTAAAAATGGCGGACATTTGGCCGGTGGCGGAAAATGGCGGACAAACCCGTCAAATGTTCCGTTTTTTTGTCTTTTGCGCATACACTCTATTCTCAAATGAGTAGGACGAATCCGCGAAGAAATGAGTCAGCCTTTAAACAAACGCAGCAACATCGAGGACTAACGAATAAGGCTGGGGAAAATAATTGTTTTCTAAATGTTACAATTCAAGCTCTATGGCATCTTGGCCCATTCAGGGTGCATTTACAACAATTGATTGCAAGTTTAAAAGGTCAAAACGTAACTGGATTGTCACAAACAGAGAAGAAGAAAACGTTTCTCTTTGCTTTATGTAATTTATTTATTCAATACGAATTTACTGATCAAGACGTCCTTCCCCCAAACGAACTCCGAGAAAGTCTCAGTGCCTTGTCTGCAGATTTTGAGTTAGGAAAGATTGCAGATGCAACAGAAACACTCGAAACTATCCTTCAAGCCATACACGAGGAGTTTAATGCACTTTGCCCGAACCACGTTAAATGTTTAGCTCATGCAACCTTTGGAGGAATAATTTTGGAACAATCTCGATGTAATTTATGCGGAGCTTCATCTGAGCCGACTATTCGAGCAAATTATTTATTGTATTTTCAAGCTGCAGAAATGCTCAACCACATGAAAGCTATGCAGCCTCCGATTTCTTTCCTGAAGAAGGTTGATCAAGAGAAGAACAACCACTCCAGAAAATGGATGTCCTTTTTCAACATTTCCTCTTTCCTCACGTCCGATCATAACCATCATCAATCCAAACAGTCCAAAGAGTTGTTGAAGAATTCGAGAAAAGAATTTGAGAAGTTTTTGCAAAAGCAATTATTTGCATCAAAACAATTTGGAGATGTACTTAGAAAATGTCTTCTCTCTATAGGAACTCGTTCCTGTCCTTCATTATTGGAAGACGCGAAGAATATTCCCTTGACAAAAAGTTTGGATTCTATGCAAGCAAAGAGTCAAAGTAATGTTGGAAATCTTTTCACAGCTGACTTGAAAATAGAGGAAAATAAGGCAGATTCGAAATATACCAAGTCCATACCCCAATGCCAGGGGAGAGCTTCCACCTTTTTTCATTCGCTGGATGCTCCTCTTGTCTTGACTCTTTCGATTGGGTGGTCCAATTCGAAAGAGAATTCAGAGACTTTATTACGATTTTATTCGATGGTTTCCAGTTTGATCCATTTCGAAGACTTATTTTCCGGAGATTTATCAATTTCAAAGCGACGATCTGTATTTTCCTCCAAGGTGCAAAAGCCCTCAACGCGAGAATATAGTCCTGCTTACGTATTTCGTGGTATGGTTTGCTATTATGGGAAGCATTATGTTTCAATCTTTATGGACTCTGTAACAACAGGGGAAGAATCTTACCTTCTTTTTGATGATCATAGGATCCGTCCAATCGGTAGTTGGAACGAAGCTGTTCAGTATTGTGTGAGCAGTTGCTATCAACCAGTTTTGCTTTTATACGAATTAGAAAAGAATTCTATTGTCTTTACCCTGGATAAAATTGAACAGGATTATTCTAGTTTCAGTCTTGCGGATTCCCATACAGAAGGTTTGACAAGTCTCGAGGCTGATCCCAGTCTTACAAGTGCATTTGCTGTATCATTTTCCCCAGACGTAAAGACACCTTATTGTGATGTGAATGATCCATCTAAAAAGCAGTGTAGTAATACTGAGATTTCTGATCAAAACTTTGACGAAAATGAAGACGAGAACGATAGTTTGCAAATTATTAGTATGGATACTGTTGATGACGTTGACAGTAGAGCCATTTTCCTTCCAACAGATGCTCAGTCTGATCTAGATCTGAGAGAACCGATGCATATTTCTGAAAAGAAATCTGTTGTTCTTGATGACAGTTGTCTCGCCCATTCGATAAATAGTAATTACAATTTGGTCCGTGCCAGGAGTCCTTCACTTGCGTTGATTGGGCAAAGATCTTCATTATTACAGGCAAAATCTGAACCTGATGAGTTGGATATTTATACGAGCGAAGGTCGAAGCAAAGGCTTTTGGGGTCGGTACTATGAGGCGAGATATGGTTTGCAGAGTTCAGAGTTGAATAGCCTTCCGAATATATTCCCAAAGGATGAAGGAAATATTTATTTTCACTCGGAAAAACCTGTGGAAATTACGAATTTTCCTTCTACACGCGACGTAGAATCTCGAAGCAACACCCGGAATGCACAACTTCGAGCACAAGATAAATCAGGTCACAGCTCGAGAAATTTCTCTTATGCTGATTATTTCCCACAGAACAATCCGATTGCTGATTCGCAAGGTGGATCAAATTTTGCCTGCGGGTCGCGGGAATTTCACCCACAAAGACTTCATCCATCAAATCTGTTGCCTGTCTCTACAAAGTTTGTGAAGTATCAAATACAATCTATTATTGAAATATGGGGTCGAAGACCATATCGTTACCACATTTCTTTGCCTGTTCTTTACAATGAGCGGGCAACCAGCTCTTATCCCCAAGTAATGCTTGGAATTATCTTAGATGCTAATGAGAAAGATGAGGTTTTTGTGACTGGCTTTTACAAGCATCCAGTCACCCAGAAAGAGCTTCCTGCAGAATTAAGCAAAAAGATCCACCTCATGGACCAGCTATTGGCTCTTAATGGTGAACATATCAATTCTTTGCCAATATCACGAGGTACCATTCGTGAGGAACCCGGTTCTAAAAAACTCTCGGCTCTTCATAAATTGATCGATAAATTACGTGAACCTTTTATTTTGTTAGATTTTCAATCGGCTTACTACTCAGTATTGTGGTACTGTTGCCCAAATTGCAGTTGTACAAATGAAATTTTCCCAGATCGCGAGGAACTCTTGAAAAAGCAGTTGCTTAGAAGAATTCAAAAAAGGAAAGTCAAAGAGCATGACAACAGCAATATCCATAGTATCCAAAATTACGGAATTTACTTTCGTTGTAAATTTTGTCAAGTAAAAAGCCTTTGTCGGGACTACTTACCTGACTTGTCGGAATATTCGTGAATTTCGTGATTTTGTAAGTAAAAAGAGATGGAAATCGAAAACACGAAAACACGAAAACACGAAATCCAAAATTCTTTTGAATCTAGATCCGTTTGCCACGAACAAGAATCACACAATCAACAATTCCTATCGCACTTCTCGCTTTGCTAACTCTTTGAATACTCCTCGGCAAGAAAGTCCTTTGATTTTCTCTTTGTGTATTTCAATTTCCTTAGAGTAAAACCTTGGGATTCGCGGAAAATTTTTCAACCAACCAATTGCTGTTTTAAATCCTTAGGAATTTGAAGATGCTGTTGTTTTTTTTTGTTGTCTTGTTCGTAACCCAAGTTGTCGCCGAAGTGACTGTTCTAAAAGCAACACAATATATTTATGATAAATCACCCAAACTGCGCATTCGCGGTTCAGGTTTTGATGTTGATGAACACGACATTACTCTCGAGTTGAATGCGAACGGACAGCCACCTTTGGTTGCTGATAAAGACTTCTTACTTACCAAAGATACTGACGGAGATGGTTTGATTCTCAAGCTTCTAGGAAACCGTCGTTGGGCCGATTTAAGTTCGAGGGTGCCTCCAGTTGCCTTGGTCCTCTCCTCAGTAAAATTTAAAGGAAACAATAAAAATCTCATTCCAGATCCAATTATAATTGCACAAGTGTTAAACACCCCAACAGTTCGCGAAAGCGCGCAAACTATTTTCCAATCGGCCTCTAACGAGTTGAGAATTAACGGCACTGGTTTTATCGGCTCTAAAGCTGTCAACTTTTATTTTCAACCGCCTCTTGTCAAAGAAGTTGCCTACGAAGATGTGACAAAATATCCTTTACAAAAAGATCAAATAGTTTTGCGCCTTCGTCATGGTTATACTTGGCGTGAGGAAGAAGGTCCTCTGAGCGTTATTGGTGTCGATACTGGAGGAGGACCCGTCAAGGTGCGAGGAGATGAAGGAGTTGTGATCGGGAATGTTGTCGAAAATCACGAGCTTCATCAAATCACTGTCGATAGTACTGTCGATCAGCAGTTGATTTATGCCGACGAACCAAATTTGGTCATCACGGGTTCCGGATTTAATCCTGTTGGAAATACATTGCGTTTTGCAAACGGGCTTTTAGGAGGCGGTCTTAACTTCACCACAGTAAGTTCATCGGATTCAAGTATTTCTATTCGCCTTGTTCCTGGATCCTTCTGGAGAAAGAATTTTGAAAACCTGCCTGGCGCGCTCACTTTATTGGCAGTGAATGCTGGCCAAGGATTTGTTGCTGTTGGCCCAACTAATTCTGGGAAAGGAAGGGATATTGCTATGGTATTCGAGCGTCCTAATGTTTTCTCGGATCATAAATCCATTTATCGCACCCAGTCCCACGAGTTCCATATTAAGGGCACAGGATTTCCTGAAATGTCAACTTCTTACAAACCGATGTTGAAGTTTTCTCCTCCTCTTACTGAGGGTGTTGATTATGCTCTGCGCGTTGTTGATAGAACGGACCTTGAGGTTACATTGTTGGATGGGAAGGCTTGGGCTCCCCCAATTGGATCGTCTCCAACCTCGTTGACTGTTGTTGCGATTAATACTCGAGGGGACGATGCAGGCTGGGTAAAGTTTGATGGTGAAGGAGTTCATGTCGCCCAAGTTGTTAAAGATGTTGGAAGTGAAGAGACTGGCGGTGTTGAAGTATTCCCTATGGCTGTTAAGGTTTATCAATCTGCATTGCAACAAAAGATTGATATTATTGGAAAAGGGTTTGGCAAGGGCGTTTCCTTTACATTTGACCCCGTTTTAAAAGCTGGACACGATTATGAGGTCGATTCGACGAGTGACAATAAAGTTACTTTGAGATTAAAGCCTGGAAAGAAGTGGCGTTCGGATCCTGGATTTATTGTTGTGAAGAGCATTAAAGTTGACAATAAGGAGTTTTCAATTGGAGAAGGAATCCGTGTGGCAGTGGTCTTAGCTGACCCAGTTATTACTTCTTCTAAAGATACAATCCATGAGTCGCAATCAAAGTTGGTCGTTATTTCCGGCTCCGGCTTTACAAACGCCGCTGACATCAAGATTAACATTCGTCCGACATCTCCTGGATCTTACAAGATTTTAGGCGTTCTTAGTGATTCTATTCGATTGCAATTAAAGCCTGGGATGGATTGGCTCCCATCTTTCATGTCTTTGAGCTCCGAAGATGATAGTAAGAAAGTTTATCTTCAAGTTGTCAGTATCGATACTGGCGCAGGTCTTGTTGAGTTCGAGGAGCCTGTGACCATCGGTCAGATTATTAAGGACAGAGAAGGTGTCACATGCGATGATAGCTGTGAGTTTGCTTTCGACGGTGTTTGTGACGATGGAAGCGAACCTAACGATCAGTATTACTATGAACATTACGGTGCTTATCAAGATGATGATTTCGGTGGCTTTTATGGCGAGCCTGAAGATCTTGATGGCGATGGAGTTGCATACGGAGGTAATGTCGATGATGATTACTACATGCCTAATGAAGACTATCAAGTCTCTGCGTGTGTTCCTGGAACAGACTGTACGGACTGTGGTGGTGTCGACGCTATTCAAGATTACACAAAGCCTTTAGAACCTGATAGTGAATTTGTCTCTTGCACAAACACTTGTATTTACCCTCGTGATGGTGTCTGCGATGATCCAAGAGGAACCAAATATTGTGAACTTGGCACTGACTGTCAAGATTGTGGTCCTGTTGGTGCAGATAATTTCACTCGCGCTGATGATGATGGGTGGTGGGATGATGATGATGATTATTGGACCTTTAATGACGCTAACTTCCTAGAGCAAGCTGATGGTCTCGAGAAGAATCGACATAAGGTGAAAGTGTTTAATAGACAGGAATCAGGTGGACCAGGTCCTATGTTTTTGGTTGTGTTGGAGGGTATGGTCTACACCGTTGGTGCCATTTTCGCTGCAGCAGCTCTCTATATGTTGAATCGTTGGTATAAGGGTCAGTCTGTTCCTTTCATGAATGTGTTTAACCCCGATTTGAACAATACCAGAGAATTCGAGATGAGGCCTAATCAGAGAATGCCGATCACTCCAGATGAATTCCGAACATAAATTGGTGACGATCAGCCAGCCAATCTATACGATAGGTTAATTCCTTTCGATCTATCTCGTAAAATATAATTTACCACAAAGAATAAAAATTTCAAAAAGAAAAATTTGGAATTCGATTCGATCGCAAACTTTGTAACATAACATTCTTCTTTAAATTTTGCACCGCAGAAATATATCGATTTTAGGAAAACTCGAGATTATTGAAAGTGCCATGTTGTATGGATTAGTGAAAGATGAGCGAGGAGAAGGTTAGTCGGAAGAGGAAGGAAAGGGAGCGGACGGAGAGAGATGCCAGAGAGAATATCGAAATTACTTTAACAGATGATGTTGAGGTTCATGCATCGTTTGATACTATGAGATTGAAGGAAGATCTGCTCCGTGGAATCTATGCTTATGGATTCGAGCGTCCATCAGCAATTCAGCAACGAGCGATTGTCCCAATTATTCAAGGTCGAGATGTTATCGCTCAAAGTCAATCAGGTACCGGGAAGACTGCAGTTTTTTCAATCGGAATTCTCCAGAGTTTGGATACAACATCAAATGAGACACAAGCTCTCGTTCTCTCTCCAACCCGAGAGCTTGCCGAACAAACTCAAAAAGTTGTTTTAGCATTAGGAGATTTTATGAATGTACAATGTCATGCTTGTATTGGTGGAAAGAGTATGGGAGAGGACATTCGAAGATTAGACTACGGCGTACAAGTTGTTTCAGGCACACCAGGTCGTGTTTATGATATGATACAGCGCAAAAATCTTCGTACAAGAAATATTAAGATGTTAATTATCGACGAAGCAGATGAAATGTTGAATAAAGGCTTCATAGAACAGATTTATGACATCTATCGCTACCTCCCTCCAAGCACTCAAGTGGTCATTGTTTCCGCAACACTTCCGCAAGAGGTTTTAGAGATGACAAAGAAATTTATGAATGAACCTGTTAAAATTTTGGTGAAGCGTGATGAACTTACATTAGAAGGCATTAAGCAATTCTTTGTGGCAGTGGAGCGTGAGGAGTGGAAATTCGATACTTTATGTGATTTGTATGACACGCTAACGATCACTCAAGCTGTAATCTTCTGTAACACAAAGAAGAAGGTTGATTGGCTTGCGTCTAAAATGCGTGATGCTAATTTCACTGTCTCCGCCATGCACGGCGAAATGCCTCAACGTGAACGAGATGCAATTATGGAGGAGTTTCGGTCTGGCGGCTCCCGGGTTTTAATTGCAACTGATGTTTGGGGTCGTGGATTGGATGTTCAACAAGTTTCTCTGGTTATTAACTACGATTTACCTAATAATCGTGAGTTGTACATTCACAGAATCGGTCGTTCAGGAAGGTTCGGTAGAAAGGGTGTGGCCATCAACTTCGTGAAGAATGATGATATTCGAATCTTACGTGATATAGAACAATACTATTCAACACAAATTGATGAAATGCCAATGAATGTGGCTGATTTAATATAAATAATCTAATCTCTTGACCCCTCGTTTACGCTGGCTTTGAGGATAAGCGCATTCTAAGATGACTGATGTCTTTACTTAATTCATTCAATCTACGCTCTATCTGCTGTAAACGGGTTCGATCTTTCAGAGTTTTCAATCCTCGCTGATGCAGTCTATCACCTGTTGTTATCATTTTGATAGATGAGTCGCATTTTTCTTACCTTTCACTTTCTTCCTGTAATGTCGCTTTCTCTGTCATCAAATTTGTCAGATCTCTTTCCAATTGATCAAACCCTTGCATCAAAGAAACCGAGGTTAGATCAGTAGCGAATGGAGTGCCGCCAGTGCTGGCATTTCTTCGGTTTGTTCCCGCAGGCGGATAGTTGAAGTCATGAGAGCCTGGAGAGTCTTTTTTTGACTGTAAAACACTGAGTAATGAGGAGGAGGAAGAAGGAGCAGCACTTGTTTCCACTGCCATTCGATTAGCTGTGATACCCATCGCACTCAAGGATTTTGGGGCATTTTGATTCCTTGAAAGAGAATTCCCGCTGTTTTGATACAACGTCGATTGGTTGTAAGGGGTATAGGAGGAGTCAGAATAAGCTGTATTGATTGAAGATCTGTTAGGAGGAGGTGGTGGTGTCTCATAGGCGATAGGGTGAGAGTGAACAGCAGTGGAAGAAGGAAACTGACGAAACTCATGTGGCGGGAGAGTAGTACCGTAGTCGGTGGCTCGGATTTGTAGTTGATGGTTGAGTTTTCTCAACTCGTAGACTTCTGCTTCTAGCGAATTTATACGGAACTTCGCTTCTTGCAATTCTCGATCAGTGCTATGAGAACTCTGAAGTCTCTCTTTTAGCATATTATTTTCATTCTGCATTGAGATGAATTGACGATCAAGTTTCATGAAGTCCGTAGTAACTTTGGCAATCTGCTGAGTTTTATCGGATATCTCATTCCGAAGTTGTCTAATCTGGGAGAGAAAGTTAGAAAACATTGGAAAACAGGAGGAGAATTTCACTTGCCTGATCTTGTTCCTTTGAAGACTCGGCTCGAAGTTGGTCTATTTCCATAGAGAACTGTTGTTGGATGTCATTGATCTCTTGATCTTTTGCTAGAAGCTGTCGCTGAAAAGAGGGAAGATCATTTTGTAGAAAAGAGTCACTGTCACTTTTCAACCTCGCAATTTCCATCTTCAGCCGATTATTTTCCATTTTGACCGCCTGCAGCTCGGAGCGTACCGAGCTCGCTTCCTGGCTCTGAGAACTTTTCTCACGAAGCTGATTCAAAGCTTCCATGAGCTCCTCCTTCTCTTGAAGCAAGGCTTCATTTATTTGCCTCAACTCATTGAGCTCGTTTTCTAGGAGAGGAAAATCTTCACAATACTTTTGATTCTCTGTTCTCATCTTCTCAAGCTGTGACTCGTACCTCGCATTAGTTTCTTTGAGAATTGCCTCCTTTGATTTCTTTGAGAATTCAATTTCTTTGCGTAACTCTTGATTTTCCTTCTTTAGAAATGCTATCGTGCTATAAAGCTCGATTATGTCGTATTGTGTCGAACCGTCGATTCTCACTTTTGATAAATCCTTCTCAAAATTTTGATTGATAGTCGCTCCACTTAATAATTGCAGCAAATCAGAGTCATCATGAAGTACGGTCGAAGATGAAGGAATCTCCAATTCTTGCATCTCATCTTCTGTTTCTTCTATTTCCCTACCAGATTTCGAAGCAAAACCATTAGTGTTTGCAGCAAGAGTTGAACTTTCAGTCTGATCATGAGAGTGAGAGCTTCTTCCTCCCTTCGCAGCTAAAATCTCTGTTAGTGATCGAGGTTTGCTCATATTTCCTCTCTGATTTCGTGCTTTATGATTTGTGAGTGCACAATCGCACAAAAGATGAGAGCTTTGGTCATTCTTCTACTCCTTACAATTCAATTCACAGCATCATTTGTCTCGAATCGAAGGTGGAATTTCCTGCATTTAAAAAGTAGACTTTCCTTGATCGATCAAAGGTTTGATGAAAACCTGAAGTTTGCGGTGACAGGAGGGGGAGCGTTCAGTCTTGCTCTTGCAACTGTTTTAGCGAATAAAAACATCTCATCAGTTCTGCTTGTTCGAAATGAATCCGTAGCACAATCAATCAATCTTTATCGATATCATCCTAAGTATTTAAGTAACTATTCTCTCTCGTCGCGAATTTCTGCTACAACTAACACTAAAGTCTTATTGGATCAAGACTATATCATTCACGCCGTACCAATGCAATCTTCCAGAGAATATCTTCAATCTGTTAAGCATCTCATTTCTTCACGCACTCCCATCCTTTCTGTATCGAAAGGAGTGGAGCAAGGAACCTTCGCTCTTATGAATCAAATTATTCTAGATGTTTTGGGACCTCAGCAAAAAGCAGCGTTTCTCAGTGGCCCCTCTTTTGCACAAGAGATAATGAACCGTCAAGCTACGGCTGTTGTAATTGCTTCTACAGATCTCAATCTTGCAACTGAGCTATCTGAGCTTCTGTCATCCGTAGAGTTTAGGTGTCATACGAGCTCAGATGTGAAGGTATGAGAACTACGTGGTTTTGCTTCTTTTTACATTTCTTGGTTAATGAAGGGAGTTGAGTTGGGAGGAGCTATAAAGAATGTCATCGCCCTTGCTGCCGGAATGTGTGAAGGCTTGGGTCTAGGAATGAACGCTATGTCATCACTAGTTACGAGAGGCTGCAGAGAGATGGCGAGGTAAGGAAGTGGTTCATTTTCCTTCAAGCGAATAAAATTGTGCATAGTATGGGACAACTACTAGGTGCAGAAGAGCGAACTTTTTACGGATTGGCTGGAGTTGGTGATGCTTTTGGAACTTGTCTTGGCCCTCTCTCGCGCAACAGGTTATCGAAAGTCCTTCGAGACAATTACTCCTCTAACTTTTAGATTGTTAGGAGGGTTGGTTTTCGTTTGGCGAAAGGAGAAAATCTCGAGGAAATCTTGCAGAGCTTGGATGGGGTCTCTGAGGGTGTGTACACAGTGTTGGCATTAGAGCAACTACTCAAAACGAAAGTTCGAGAAGATGTTTACGATTTTAAGTTTCCGATAGTTTCAGGCGTCGCAAAAATAGTGAAAGGAGAGTACACTCCGGCGATCGGCCTAGAAAAATTGATGAAGTATCCTCTTTATGCCGAAAGTGTTTATTTCAAGAAATAACGACAAATTAAAATTAAATCCATTCTTGTCTCAATTTGCAAATCACACACGAGCTGTATTTACTTCTTCTTCCAGGGCTCTCTTTAGCTGTGATTCATTTTCAACGAGAGTAAATTTGTTAGTATCTTTTTTTGGGAGGTACACTCGAAGGTCATCGGGAGACTTTACCCTCAACCTCGTCAGAGAGTTGGGCGAATAATAAGTCTCGAGACAAAGGTGCATTGAGGGGACAGAAAACTCAAAGAAAAAAGAGGAGAAAATAGACTTCGAACTGTCAATCCTTCGCGCGATAACTGCGGGCTCTTGCTCAGTGAACGTAGAAGAGAAAAGCTTAGCAAACTCAGTCAGGGAAAAATAAACTCTGCAACGATGGCATTCAAATCTCAGAAGGAGCAGCAAACCATTCAAAAAGTCCAACAATAAAGTATCGTCTTGATACTTCATTCTATTTATTGAATGGTCAACGGAGTACATATTGGATGGAATGAAGACAGCAACTTTATGAAAGAAAGCATTTAAAGAAAAGACAACACATTTCTGCAATAAAATGGACGGAAGATCACTTAAGATTACTTCATCCACTTCCTCCAGAGGGATCATTTCGATTTTAAAGAACAACCCTTCACTGCACTGAAGAATGACTTCATTCTTCTCCACTCGATTGATAAGAGGAAGTTTGAAAATTTTCTGTTGATGGAACTGGCATGAGGGGAGAAAATTTGGGATGCTTTGATTGTTGGTTGGATCGTTTAAAAACCTTTCAACGTGAGCAACAATTGGGAAAGAATCCGAGGAGGTTTCCGAGATGAGATACTGGAAGAATAAATGACAAAGGGAGGTATGACGGTGAGAGACAACCTGCTCATTCCAGTTATCAAGACCAAATGCAATAGAGGTAAAAGCTTCATGAAAGTGAAAGAAGCGCCAAAGTGATTTCGAACATAACAAATTACTATTATCCGATATTAGCGAAAACTTCAGCGTTCTTAACTCAGTTTTGCCAAGTGATTGAGATGAGACCGACTTCACGTTGCAGCTTAGCGGAACAAGAGATCGAGAGGGAAGTATTTTATTGAGCGAAGTCCCCACCAAGAACTGATTGCTAATATAAGTGCAATCAAAGGCGAGGTTGTCCCTTGCTGACTCGTATCGTCTTCCTCTTACCTCAGAGAAGGTGGATTCTTCCACCATTAGTAACTCCCATTGCATATTATTGGTGCATAAAGAGGCATTTCTCGCAATGTCTCCAAATTTCCTTCGCTGTGCTGAGAAGTGTTTGGCCTTCTCACTCAGTTTGGTCTTTGCCCGCAAATAAAAGCTTGTAACCAAAGAAAAACTCTGAGATAGGTGCATGGATCGTTTTTCAGCAAAATCAGTATGAAAGACATCCATTAAATCATAATTCTTTCCGTTTGATAAATTAGTTGTCAGTGTAGATAGCAGAAACAGCTCTCCCATAGCTTTGAAAACCTCATCATAGAATTTCTGCTTTAAGTTTTGACGAGGTGATATGTGGTTCTCTTGATTGGAAATACTGGAGGGTAAGTTCGCTTTATTCAGTCGAAGGTACTCCCCTACAAGATCTTGCGACGAAATGTCTTTTTCGCCTGAGAGGACGTCTATATTAAAGTTTTGAGCTGCTTTCTGGGAGAAATTACAGTCATATTCATGTTCAAGGGAGGGATCAGCACTTAGTTTTGTAACCAAGTGCTGGGGATGATTCGCATCAAAAACAATTTTCTTCATTTAATGAATACTTTGTTGAAATTTGTGCACTCTGTGCACAGATCAGTTCATGATGAAAGTTCTGTTTTGTGGGAAGCAATTCGATTCTGGCTTTGAATTTACAAAACAAGAGATCTCCAAATATAATTTTCCCATCGTGGTCCAGAACTGTGAACCAGTCGAACTTATTACCGAGGTGAGGAATGCAGCAATCATCGTTCCGTTTATGTGTAGGATCGGTCGTGATGTCTTTGATGCAGCCAACGAACTACAAATGGTCATGCAGTTTGGTGTTGGTTTAGAAGGGGTTGACATCGAGTATGCAACGGAGAAGGGTATTTGGGTTTGTAATATTCCGAGTGAGGATTGCGGAAATGCGCAATCATGTGCTGAACACGCAATATTTCTTTGTTTGTCATTGATGAGAAAACCTGGGGAGATGAAGAAATCTATCGATACGGGAAGAATTGGCCATCCTACTGGCGATACGATATATAATTCTCGTTGTATGATATTTGGTTTCGGGGGAATCGGAAGGCAATTACTTCGAAGATTGATTTCATTTGAACCTCGCGAGATCGTTCTTGTCGTGAGGAGACTGGAAGAGCCTTTAAATGATGGGGATAGAGTTCTGATGGATGAATCAGGAGTTCTGAGAAAAATAACGTTTGACGAATTTATGAGAGCTGAAGGAGGTAGTTTAGATTTAGATAATGTTTTTCTCTGTTGCACGCAAAATCAACAAACTCGCGAACTCGTAAATCACAGATTTCTCTCCAAATTTACCTCACGAATCAATATAATCAACGTTGCGAGGGTAAGTGCTTCTAAATTGTCGACGTGAGGAGTCAAATAACGTCATGTAGGGAGGTCTTCTGCATCTTCGTGAAATCGAAGAAGATATTGTAAATGGGGGCAAGATTCAAGGTTTAGCGACAGATGTGTATCCGATCGAACCCTTTCCAACAAGTGACTTTCTTTTACGCCATCCTAATGTGATTGCAACTCCCCATGTGGCGGGAGTGACGGTGTTCAGCTATAAGAGCATGGCGAAAATAGTGGCTGACAATATAATCCGAATTTTCGAAGGACAAAAACCTCTTGGAAATGTGAATAATGTTCATTAAGAATTAAACTCTTCAATAATGTTATGAACCATACTCACTAACCCACGCACAGATTGCGGTTTCGCAAAGTTTCGCATATTCTCCATGGTCTTTTTTACGTTTGTGGTGTTTTCGCTGCTTCGATTGATTTGCTCATCGTTCGTGCCAACGAGCTTCTCGAAATTATCATTCAACTTGTTCAGCACTGAATCGATTTGTTGCAATGTTCGCTGTTGTTGTGCCTTCTGAAACTGAGAGAAGGCAGGTGTTGTTGTAAGGATGTTGTTGGATTGAATTGCTTTGAGTGTCTTAGCTTTCTGTTCAAGTGTGATGCGAGGGAGTTGTCTTTGCTTAGAGGCGATTGTGCCTCGGCTATACTCCGAATTACTGAGGGCTTTCGAAGGAATCTGTCAATACCAATAATGACAGAAGTGTTCAAAAGTTTTGGTTCTTACCTGATCATAGTCTGTTAAGGGTTGATTTAGGCTCCGTTGTAGTTCCCTATAACAGCAATTATAAATCGGAAAAAGAAGGTTTCTCCCCTTACTTCATAGCCGTTCTTAAGGCTATTGGTTGAGTTGGAACAAACACCATACCACTTCGACCGTTGTTGTTGAACAGAGAATTTGGGAGATGATCAGCTCCAGGAATAAGTTCAGCGCCGAAGCCGCTGTCTTTCGAAGAGATTGATCGGATACTTTCGTCATCATTATGATTGTTACTGGAGGTTACCAAGCCTGTCTTCTGGTTGAACAAAAACTCTGTATTTTTCTGGTCTGGAATTAATGTCACCCTCTTAGGAAGACGGTTCGACGGGAATTCTCGACCTGTTATACTACGAAAATATAAAACCTTTGGTGACGATTCATAATCTGCTTACGTGGGGGGAAGGACAGCATAATTCTCGAACAGCTCGAGCTCTTCGTTGTTCACTAGACCCATTTCAAGAGCAATTTTCTGCATCACAACATCAGCGGTGTCCTCAGCTTCACTTTCACTAACACTTCTCCTCCCAGTTGGATTTATAGAATTAGTGATAAAAGTATTATCGTTGATCTGATTTTGGGGATGAAGCTGTTTGCGACTGTTCATGGCTTCAACAAAGGGGGTAACAACACCTTTCTACAGGAAGGAATTCGTTGGTTCGGAAACTTTTAAGTGAGTTAATAACGTACCTTCCGCCAAGGCTTTTCGTTCTTGATATCTTCAGTATCGACCTAAAAGAGTTTGAGTTCAGACCAAGGCTAAAATTTCCTCCCTCACCTGAACGACAGAGAAATCTCTGTATAAAGAAAACCTACCAAGTGGTTGACCTTTTTTCCAAATTCTTTTGCGAGGGATTTCTGTGAGAAACTATAATAATTGAATTCAATAATTATTGAGATATTTTGTCTTATTAGATACCTCGACATCGACCAAAGTTGATTCGCTAGCTCGTCTCACTTGGCTCGATTTTTCAATCAATTCTTCGATATAAATGAACATCGGGTCCTCTCCAGTTGGACCAAGCACGGGATTGCCGTATAAGATAAGAGTTTTGAGTCGTCCCATAAGAACAATCGCCTCAATTGATTCTTCAGAACCAAAAAAGTTAAAGGCAATATCAAGGATTTCAAGAAGTCTAACGAAAAAATGGCAGTGAAAAAAAAGGGATACAGAGTAAATACTCACCTCAACCCACCATATTCAAAACATTCCCTTGGAATAAATGATAAATAGTTATGAGAGAGGTCAATATGTCGAATGTTGGGTAAAGTACTTAGGATTTGAAATATGCGATTATTATCAAACTTATTATACTCCAGCAACAGTTTTTCAAGAGAGTAAAAGTTACTCAGATCTGAAGGTAACATGGACAAATCATTTCCGCAGAGATCGAGCTCTTTCAACTGAGGAAGGCCAGCTAATGCAAGGATAGACTCAGTAGATAATCGATTATATGACAGATCGAGATACATTAAGCGACTGAAGCCATACACTTCCTCAATTGTATGCAAGTTATTGCATGCCATACGAAATTCTTTAAGTTTTGGTAACGCTCCAAATGAGATAAAAGGTAGATTATTTTCAGAAACGTCAAGATAAAATAGTTCTGCAAAGTAGGTGAGATCTTCCTCCACTACACTTCCGAGCCCTTTATTTGCTAATGATAAATGTTGAACATCTTCTGGAAAATCTAGGTTTGCAGCTTCGAGAAGAAAAAAACCATCTAGCTCTTGCTTCTTTTCCTGGCCAGCATTCTGGCGCTGTGTGGTTTGTGGATTTAGTAATATAGGTTGATGTTGTGGAAAGGCCCTCAAGTTTGGATTGATGATAAAAGCGTCATTAGGAGTGAAGTAGCGAGGTTTAATTGGAACTTTAGACATTTCAGGGTTCAATGTCTTTGTCATTGTTCGTTTTCTGCTGTAACGTCTTTCAAGAGGAATTGCTTAATTATTTGGAAGTCGAAAGAAATTTTTCACTTATAAAATGGACTCTGTGTTTGGCCTTGTTGGAAGTGGGTAAGTCCGAGTTATTTCTGGTTTCTTGTGTAATTTTGGCGATAGATTTGCAATTATCGCAGCGGATGCCTCGGCAGCTCGATCGATTTTGGTTTTCAAGCAAGATCAGGACAAGGTTTGCGCCTACATCTTCTGCAAATTTCTCTGTGCTCATCCAGTTTGTAGATTCTTGAATTAGATAGTCATAAGCTGTTGGCAGGATCTGGTGTTGCTGCTGACACCGCCACATTTTCCGAATACATTCAGAAAAATTTAAAACTGTATGAACTCAATAATGATGTGAAGCTAACCTCCCACGGTGCGGCCAATTTTACTCGCGGAGAGGTATTAAGTTCTCTTCTTTGTTTATTTCTTCTTATTGGTCTATCTTAGCTGGCAAAGGCTTTACGACGCGGCCCTTATCAAACTAACTTGCTTCTCGCTGGCTATGATAAAGAGACTGGGGTATCTTTGTATCACATGGATTATTTAGCAGCAATGGCAAAAGTAAATTATGGAGCACATGGTTATGCTTCTAACTTCCTTCTATCGATTTTCGATCGAGACTGGAAATCAGACCTTACCCTTGAGCAAGGAGTGGAGATAATAAAGAAATGCATCCATGAACTTCATACAAGGTTCCTGATTTCCCAACCAAAATTTTTCGTTAAGGTGGTATCAGCGGAAGGAATTCAGATTTTAAACATATAAACTCAAGCTTTTCTCAAACATAAAAAAAAAACTCTCTATCTTCTTTTCGGTATAAGAGAGTTCTGTTTGACTATTATTTGTTGTACTATCGTGTCAAGCCGTTTCGACACCAAAGGCGCTTCAACAATTTGAAATGGATTCTGGCTATTATTGACAAAAGCCGCCCCAAGTGCAGTCATCGCCTCGCGAACTCCGACATTTTCAGTGCCATTACCATCGCAAATAACCACAATCTTTTGATGGGTGTTCGTATAACTCCCATAGACTCGATAGTCTTCAACAGGAAATAAGAGTCCGAAGTACATATCAAAGGTACTGCTTGTACTTTGCGCTCTATGAAAAGCCTTTTAGCTCTTGGACGAAATTTGGCATACCTTACTTTTTCTTTCTCTCCTCGATGACATCGAGACCTGAATGCGCAATCATCTGAAGATTAATGTGGAATGAGTTGTCCTTGCTACTGAAGAAGTACAATGGCTCATTGGATTTTCCTATGAGAGCGAGGGCAATTATAGACATTTTTCATTTCATTTCCCCCCTTTTCGTTAATTCCTTAATTCCTATTTTGCTAGTTGCAATCTATCAAAACAACTAAATTCAATTAATCCTTAACGAGTTTTCGCTCGCGAAATATCTGAAAGTTGTATCTGTTAAATTCCTTTCAACGAGCTCGGGATTAAATGACATCGTCTGCCGTGGACAAAAATTGCACTTTTTTGATCTCGAATGAAAAGTCTGTGGGATTGCAACAGGAGGACATTTGCAAGGATTTAGAGAGTAATGAGGTGTCTGTAAAAATCAGGTATCATTGTAAGTTCTATTTAGGAAGAATTTATGTTTTCTTTTCCTCAGAGGTTTGAAGAATGCGATAACTGCTCTTCTTTCGAACGAAAACATGCCTCGAGTTCCTATGACTGTTATTCGGTAATATGACTGTTGGAATATATGCTATCCAATTTAGCAATGTTGTAGGTTTTGTATAACTCAAGATGATCATCAGCTCAAGAAGCTACTCATGCTTTATTGGGAGGTAGTCCCGAAATATGGGCCCGACGGAAAACTGCTCCCTGAAATGATTCTGGTCTGTAATGCACTGCGAAACGATCTTATTAGCCCTAACGAGTATATTCGAGGGAGTATGTTAAGATTTCTTTGCAAAATGCGAGAGTTTGAACTCCTGGAACCCTTAGTGCCTAGCGTAAAGAGTTGTTTAGAGCATCGCCACTCTTATGTTAGAAGAAACGCTGCCTTAGCAGTGTACAGCATTCATAAGCACTTTGGGGATCAACTTTTACCTGATGGTCCTGAACTTATGGAAAAATTCATTTTGCAGGAGTCCGATATTTCTGCCAGAAGAAATGCCTTTCTAATGCTTTTCAATGAGGCCGAATTAATTGCGATTGATTTTCTTGCATCAAACCTTGATAAAATACAGACATTTGGTGACGGATTTTCTTTGCTGGTTTTGGAGTTGTCGAGGAAAGTTTGTCGTCGAGATCCTACACAAAAGGCCAGATTTGTACGTTGTCTATTTGAAATGTTAAAATCTGAGTCACAGGCTGTTTCATACGAAGCTGCATGGACATTAGTTTCTCTTTCTACAGCTCCAACAGCAGTTCGTGCATCAGCGCAAACCTATTCAAATATTCTCAACAGTTCGAGCGATAATAATGTCAAATTAATCGTTCTTGATCGTCTCGGTGAACTAAAGAAAAACCACTCAAAAATTCTTCAAGAGGTTCTTATGGATATTATGCGAGCTCTATCTAGTCCTAATATTTACATATGCAAGAAGACTCTTGAATTGGCCATTGATTTAGTTGGTCCACGTAATATCGAAGAAGTCATGCTTCTGCTGAAACGTGAGGTCATAAGGGCTCAAGAAACAGAAATGGAGCATGGTGAAGAATATAAGAATTTACTGATTC
>VFQN01004359.1_pt1 | contig 18768 bp, 14 predicted proteins | sample 3512371 | NCBI WGS metagenome assembly VFQN01 (sample SAMN10412370, study PRJNA504923) | tailings metagenome | isolation source: Replicate 2 from Balatoc abandoned mine | place: Philippines: Itogon, Benguet | collected 2017-08-28 | reverse complement strand
AGGAAAAGCTGCTGAAGTCCTGGGTGACGACGATCACAGATGAACGTCGCGCGGAAAATGAGCGCTACGCCGCGCGGACGCCGCTGACGTCTGCACCCCGGGTCACTCAGGTCGCAGCCACTGAGAGTTCCATGGGAGCAGGACAGTCTGTGCCACCGGCCGAATCCGGAACGACCTCCACCATTCAACTGGCCAGTGCGGAAATTCCTGCCGTCAGCCCGCCGCCGGAATTGCTCGATACCGCGATGCGAACGCAACCGGTCACTTCACTGGTGTCACCGGTTCCGCAGCGGTTGCCAGCCGATCCAGCCGCCGGGCAGTTGATGAACGCCGATCCGCTGAAGAGTGCTGCAGAACTGCAGGGCGAAGATAGCCGTGACCTGTCGGACAACGGGCGTTCCGAAAGACCTGTGCCGCGGTTCGATCCCTTCGATCCCGAAGAGTTCAACCGCAAGTATGCAACGCAACGCCGTTAATCTGCGACACAACTCTGCTGATCAGGTTGGCAGGTCGCGCAGGACTGCGGCCATCAGGCCGAACGTCAGCAGCACCCCGCAGAAAAACAACACGGTCGGGGTGTGTAACTGCGACCAGCGACGAGCGGCGTACCAGATCATGTACGGCGGAAAGAGGGCAAACCACAGGCCGTGACTCGTGCTTTCGCCGAACGCCACCGCGGCCCCCCAGGCCGATGCGACCAGCGTGGCAGTGATGCCAATCGCTGTCGCCAGCACCATCGCCAGCAGCGGCATCACGGGTGACAGCTGCGCGAGTCCCCATAACCCGCCGCCTGTCAACAGGGTCACCGCGATGATGGCCCCGTCCACCCGGTACGGCACTCTTGCTGACAGCATTCCGGAGGATGGTACGCTGGTGCTCATCCCCCCGGGAGACTGGTCCGCTGCGCGCTGCGACCCGGAGTGCGATGCCCCGCCTGCAGATCGCGCGGAGTCTGTCGGCCCGGTTTCATTTGGGCCGGGCGAACTCATTCCGGTGTCCGCCAGCGATGGCCGGAGGTCCACAGCAGATGGTCGGCCGCCTTCGGTCCCCAGGTGCCGGCAGGATAGTTCTGCGGCGTGATCTGGTCATTGGCCCAATGGTTCAGCACCGGCGTGACGAATTGCCAGGCGGCGTCGAGTTCGTCGCTCCGCATGAACAGCGTCGAGTCGCCGCGAAGGACATCCAGCAACAACCGCTCGTAGGCTTCCGGCAGCATGTGGGGGAAGGCCGCGTCGTAGCTGAAATCCATCGTCACGGGATGGATCTGATACTGCATCCCGGGCCGTTTCGTTGAGAACGACAGCGAGATCGACTCACTGGGCTGAATCCGGAACACCAGCGTATTCGGGCGGGCGCCGACCAGATCGCAAATATCGCCTTCACATTCGACCGTGCTGAACAGGTTCAGCGGCGGCAGCTTGAACTGGATCGAGATTTCCGTCACGCGGGTAGGCATTCGCTTGCCGGTGCGCAGGTAGAACGGCACGCCGGCCCAGCGCCAGTTGTCGACAAAGACTTTCATCGCCACGTAGGTTTCTGTGCGCGAGCCTGCCGGAATCCGGTCTTCCTGCAGATAGCCGATCGCCGGCTCACCGCCGGATGTACCCGGCCCGTACTGGCCGGAGACCGCCCACTTTGAGAAATCACTGGGATGCCCGGGCGCCAGCGTTCGGAGGACTTTCAGTTTCTCGGCATGCAGGTCTTCGGCGCTGAAGAGCGGCGGCGGCTCCATCGCGATCAGACTCAACAACTGCAGCACGTGATTCTGCAAGACGTCGCGCAGCGCGCCGGAGGTGTCGTAATAGCCGCCACGGCCCCGTTCCATCCCCTGGGATTCTGCGACCGTGATCTGGATGTGATCGACGTGGTTCCGGTTCAGCAGGGGATCGAAGATCGAGTTCCCGAACCGGAACAGCAGGATGTTCTGGACCGTGTCCTTGCCCAGATAGTGATCGATGCGATAGATCTGGTCCTCACGCAGCGACTTCCGCAGCGATTGGCTGAGTTCCCGAGCCGACTCCAGGTCATGACCGAACGGCTTCTCGAAGACCACCCGCAGCCAGTCCTCGGAACTGCGGGACGGCACCAGTCCTGCCTTGCCGATGTATTCCACAGCCGGCTGAAACAGGTCGGGGGAAGTGGCCATATAAAAGACACGTTTGCCACGAATCTCGACGTTCTGTTCCAGTTCTTCCAGCTGGGATTTCAGACCGGCGTAGCCTGCTTCCGTGGAGATGTCGAGTTCGCGATAGAACAAACGCTTCGAGAACCGGGCCCAGCGTTCCGGCGTGATGTTGCCTGCCCGTACGTGCCCGTTGATCGCCTGATAGATCTCCTCGCGGAAGCTTTCGTCGGTCTTTTCCCGGCGGGCGACGCCCACGATCGGTGAGGTATCATCGAGATAGCCGTGATGCCACAGGTCGTACAGGGCCGGCATCAGCTTGCGGGCCGTGAGATCGCCCGAGGCTCCGAAAATCACAATGGTCGCGCCGGTGGGAGTCGGGCGGGTGTTGCTGACCGTTCCCTCTGCCACGGGCACGACCACTGAAGCCTCCGGAGTGTCCATACTGAAGATCCTTCGATAGTGAACTGAGTCGAGCCGTGCGCAACGGTGCTGTGATCTTGCCGGATATCACCTTGCGAATTCAACCGCAGCGACCTGTTTGTTCGGTAAGCCGCTGCAAGCGCTCCTGTGGTCCGGCTGTCAGCATTTCCGGAACATACTTCCAGCGCCAGTTGTGATCGCCAATCGTGCCGGGTGCGTTCATTCGCGCATTGCTGTCGAGTGACAGCAGATCCTGCAGCGGGGCAATGGCCAGCAGTGAACTGGACTTCCAGGCGATTTCAACGAATTCCCAGGAGATATGCTCTGCTTCCGCGGGCGTGTACTTCCGCAATTCGGCCAGACGCTCCGGTTTCGGTTCGATTTCTGCTTTGAACCAGCCCAGCGTGGTGTCGTTGTCGTGCGTGCCGGTATACACCACTGAGTTCGGTTCAAATTCATCGAGGCGGAACGGCGGTTCCCACGGATCGCCAGGCAACCGGAACTGCAACACCTTCATGCCGGGCAGATCGAACCGCTGTCGCAAGGCATGCACTTCTTCCGTGATCATGCCGAGGTCTTCGGCGATGATCGGCAGGTTGCCATCCGTGGACAGCCCGTCGCGAATGGCTGCCAGAAAGTCATCGCAGGGACCGGGAATCCAGGTGCCGTTCACAGCGGTCTTGTCGGTCGCCGGGACCGACCAGTAGGCCTCGAAGGCCCGGAAGTGGTCCAGACGCAGCAAGTCCACCTGTCGCAGGACGGCGTGCAATCGCTGAATCCACCAGCGGTAACCGTCTTCCTTCAGCACGTCCCAGCGGTAGAGCGGATTGCTCCACAGCTGGCCGTCCTCGCAAAAATAATCCGGAGGCACGCCGGCGACTGCGGTGGGACGGCCCCCGTCATCCAACTGGAACCACTTACGCTGCGACCAGACGTCGCAGCTGTCGTGTGCGACGTAGATGGGTGCATCGCCAATGATCTGGATATTGCGCTGACGGGCATACTTCCGCAGCCGATCCCATTGCTGGAAGAACAGGAACTGCCAGAATGTATGCACCTGAATACGGTCGTGCAGGGCCTCGTCGACGTCGGCGGTCGGATGCTTCTGCTCATCGACATAGCGCGTCCATTCGAGCCACCAGCGGAAATCGTTGGCTTCGCGCAATGCCATGAACCGGGCGTGGGCCAGCAGCCATTCGCCTTCGGTATGCTGAAAAGTCTCGTATTCCGCACGCAGTCCCGGATCGCCGGCTCCGGCGAAAAAGTTCCGGGCGGCCGTCTCGATCAGCTCTTTTTTTCGCGGAATCACGGCGCCGAAGTCGACCTTCCCCTGCTGTTCACTGCCGGGCAATTCGGCAGCACGGAGGTCGTCTGCAGAAACCAGCCCTGCAGCCTGCAGTCGCTCGGGACTGATCAGCCAGGGATTGCCGCCAAAGGCCGAGGGCGACTGATACGGCGAGTCCCCCTGGTCGGTCGGACCAAGCGGGAGCACCTGCCAGTAACGCTGGCCAGCGCCGGCGACCCAGTCGATCCAGTGTTCTGCAGCGGGCCCAAGGTCGCCGATGCCGAAGCGGGTGGGAATGCAGGTGGGGTGTAACAGAATTCCGCTGGCGCGGGTGGTCAGCATACCAGTGTCGTCCGTGATCGCGATTGCGGTGAGCATCACCGCAGATGTCCCCAACCAGTCTCCTTCGCCCGGGGAACTCGTCCGGGGCAGGGCAGGCCGGGCGCGTCCACCACGATCATTACTCCCACAGCCGGAAAAGTCACCGGGCAGATGCCCGGATTTTTGAAAAACCGGTCATTGGGGCAGTTTTCCGGCGACTGGCACCCTGGTCATTTCGCTTCACGCAGTCGACGGAACATCAGCCCGCAGCCGACCACCAGCAGAATGCCGCCGAGCATCGCCAGTGCCGAGATCAGGGAACCGGTGCTGAACAACGGCCGGATCTGGGGTTGCGGGGAAAACTCGGTGACAAATGCTCCCTGACTATTGCCCCGCACCGACGGGAGCGGCTCCAGTTCCTCGACAATCGGAGGTGCCGGCGCGACCAGCGGCTGCGCTGCTTCGGTGGCAGAAGTGTTCACCTGGGCGTCTTCACCACGGAAGGGGGGCAATTCCGGCAAAGGTAAGGAAGGCGCATTCAGGGCCACGACCGGTAATCCGCGGTTGGACAAGGGTTTGAGAGCTGGCGACTGTCCGAGGTCGCCTTCCGGAGCAGGCAGGATTGGTCCCTCGCTGGACGCTGAACCAGCCGCGAAGGAACCGCGGATCGTGACGGGTCGATTGGCGGTCACGGTGCCGGCCGCATCACGGGGGCGGACCGACACCGGCGGCCGATTGACCAGCTGCGAGTCTGTACCAGTCCCTGCCTGTGCGTTGGCAGATACCACTGCTACTCCGCCGCGATCGTGTATCAGATCCGGTTCTGCCTGGAACTTCTGAACTTCCGCATCGGGAGTGACCACTGCCGCGGTGTTCGTTGCCAGCCGACGACTATCACTGGTGCCGGTTGCGACCACCAGATCCGTCTCAACCTGCTGGAGGACATCGTCCGGGCGAACATCCGTGGGCAGATATTCAATATTTCCGGACTTTGCGAGTTCCACTGCCTGTTGGGCAGCACGCCGGGCTTCGTGCAGGTAACCGAGCCCCTGCAGTTCCAGGGCCCGGGCCATCAGGGCATCGGCCCGCAGTCGCAATGGTTGCTGGGCGACGGAATTCTGCTCCGAGGTCACGCGCTCGACGTCGGCAGACAATGCCTGGCGAAGCTGCTGCAGTCGCTTCGAGGATTCGATTTCGACCGTGGCTGCTTCCGCAAACTCGACCAGGTTCGCTTGCCCGGCACTCTCCTTTGCCTGGGGTAATTCCGTTGCCGGCGGACTCGTTTTTAAGGAGTCCCCGCTGGTGCTGTGAGCGAGTCCCGCGACAGAAGCCGGGGACTTCGCGACGGCGGAGGTCTGGGTCACACCGAATTGTGCGAACGGATCGGCAGAATCCGCAGGCGGTTGGCTTTCCCGGGCCGGCCATTCGCTGGTCACGCGGGCAGCGCCTGCAGGATTGTCCGGGAGCGTCTCATCTGCCGGGAACGCCGGAGCTCTGGCGACGTTGGCCGAGACGGTCGGTTCCGATGGCGGCTCACTCTCCAGAGCCGCGAACTCGTCCGGCTTCTGTCGCCAGGTGAGAACCGAGGGAACGGTGAGCCGCGGGCCGCGAGCGCAGCCTGGAATCAATGACAGACCGCTGACGGTCACCAGGGTCCATAAGATCAGAGTGCCAGGCACCCGTTGCGATAATCTGTTCACGCCGCGCCTCCCTGCGGGGTAGTCCAGCGCGTCATCGACCATTGATTTCGAGGCAATGGAGTCTAATGGGAGGATATTCCGAAACGACCGGTTGTTTGATCGTGCGCCCCGTCAAAGTCACCGCCGTCTGCGGGCGCGGTCGCCGATCGGCTGAAAACTCTCGGGTTCAGGCAGTCTTTGCCGATCGGCGACAAGCTGCTGGAGGTCGCCGGTTAATCTGCCGAAGAACCAGTGAGGGGTCTCCCCGACGCCAGACAGAAGTTTGTGAACCGATGGGCGTAAACCGTCTGTCCCTGAATCTGCACCTTCTGTCAGCGTTTGCAACAGGTCATGGTCTGAAGAGACAGGCGTCAGTATGTCAGAACAGCAGAGTTCACTGAATCTTGAGCCGATGTTTGCCGGACGGCTGGCCCGCTCCGTCGACCAGTGGCGTCAGTCACTCGAACGCCATCAGCTCACCGCCAGTCTGTCGATTAATCCTGCTGCCATTCGCAGCGCGGAACTGGAACGCAGCCTGTCGGTCGTCGAGGGTCTGCTGGGCACCTGGATGCCGCACATCATGCGACACGATGTGCTGGCCAACGGGACGTCCGCGCAGAACTAGGTTCGATCCCTCGGAAAATCGCGAACTCACAAGCGATCTTCGATCACCGCTTGCGGGTTCGCGATCTTTTCAACTCTTCAATAATCTCTCAACCTCTATTGTTCGCGTTGCGCCTGCAACTGCCGGATGAACTCCGGCGTCAGTCCGGCCGCTTCCCGCGGAGCGAGGTGAAACACGTCGCCCAGCGATTTGTCCGGGCGTAATGGCCAGTGCAATGACTGTTGATAGGCGTCCCAGTCCGAGACGCCTGCCGGTTTCAGTTTCTGCAGCCACTGGAAACCGAACGCGACGTGTTCGATTTCGTCGCGATGAATCTGCCGCATCATTGCTGCACTTTTCGGGTCGTCGACCGCGCGGAAGTACTCCTCGAATTCGAGGGTGTGGTCGAGATTGCGGCCTTCAAATGTCAGCGGCAACCCGGCCAGATAGTCCAGCACTGAGGCGAATTCCAGGGCCTTTTTCCAGATGTAGCAGTTCACTTTCAGTTCGCCGAACACGATGCCCAGGGACGCAGCCCGTTCGATGTGCATCTGAGTGTGACGCTGTTCATCCCCCATGATGCGGGCCAGGCCGAGGCGGAATTCTGTGGGGGCATCGGGGAATGCGAGCAGCGTCCACGCCATCACCTCCAGGGCCTGCAACTCGTGATTGGCCATGATGTGATGGGCGATCGCCCGTCGACGCGGATCGGCAAACGTATCGGGATGCGGCATCGCCGGCGCTGTGCGTCGCGGGGCGAACTGCAGGTTCTCCGGACGGACAGGAACCTCAACTCTTTGGGCCGGGCCGGGCTGCTCATCGGTGAAGGCCTCCCGCACCCGCTGCAACTTGATTTCCAGCACCGGCTGCAACAGAACCAGTTCAGCGAACGTACGCAATTCCACAGACGTTGATCTCCCGACCTCGCTGCAACTTGGACTGGCTGCAACTGGACTGCTTGCAACCGGAGTGGCATAAATTCGCCGGATCAGCCGCGCCCGCCTTCGCAGCAGGTTTCACAAATCGTATGGCAGCGCTCGCACTGGCGTTTCTGGCGGATGTCGATCAGGCGGCCGCCGCAGACAGGGCACGCGGGCAACTGCGAGAGTGACTGCGATGTCCGGTCGTCATCAACCGTCGTCCGGGGCTGACTTCCGGTCGCTGGTTCGTGCATGCTGGCAGCTTTCATTCCGACGGCTTTCGAAGCGAGTCGTGCCGCAAGAGTTCAATCCCGCGTTGTACATACACGAAGCCGCTCCAGACTGTCACGGCTGTCATCAGCCAGAGCGAGGCATCGCGGGCAAACAGCAGGGCGGGGTGCCGACACCAGAGTTCCATCGAAACCAGCGCCAGGGTGGCCGCGACGCACTGCAGGAACATTTTCAGCTTGCCGATTGCCGATGCCGAGAAGTCTGCCCCCTGACGTTCGAGGAAGCCGCGCAGACTGGTGACCAGCATCTCGCGGCCGATCACAATGACTACCATCCACGGATTCACGCCGGACATCGGATATGGCAGCAGAAACAGGAAGACGCCGCCAGTGATGAACTTGTCGACGAACGGGTCCATGATCCGCCCCAGTTGCGTAATCAACTGGTACTTGCGGGCGATCCAGCCATCCAGGATATCGGTGAGGACGGCGAACACGAACATTCCGGCCGACCATAACCAGCCGACGTCGTTCGACATCATGCCGAACAGCACGAAGGACAGACCCAGTCGCGCAAACGTGATGAGATTCGGCAGATTCAGGTTGCGTTCGGAAACCGGATCGGGCGACATGACGGACGGCAGCCGGTTGAGGTTCCAGGGAGGTCAGGAACAGACAGCTTGCCGGGGAACGGCCCGCACTGCAATCCCGCGGGCAGAAATCCTGCAGCCGGAAATCCGTGGTCAGAATTCGTCAGCGTGAACAACCGACATCGGCTTGAGAGTTCGGGTCTCGCAGCGAACTGCGAGAAGAGAAGTGGCATCCATGCCGACAGACCGTCCCTGTGCTTCAGTGTGAGAGTAGGGGAACCGGAAGGAGGGAACTGAGTTCAGCCTGTCCTTCTCTCTCGCCGATCGGCTGGCTGGACATCCGGGGGGTGCCAGGAGGCCAGCCAGCAAGCTCACTGCTGCCCGCGAGAACTGGTCTCGCGGGGACTGTGGGAAATTCAGGAAAATGTGCAGTTCTCAAATTTGTCCGGTCTCAGTGATACGTCCGGCTCAGCCGCCTGGTTCTCAGCCGCCTGGTTCTCAGCCGCCTGGTTCTCAGCCGCTGAGTTCCTTGAAGAGCGGATTGAAGCCGGGCATTTCAGCTTTCAGGGTTTCCATCCAGGCGGAGAGGCTCCAGATCTCGACGCAGACCACTGCCCCGACCACCATCACGTCCTGATTGGCGGTCACTCCGAGGAAGTCGCGAAAGGCATCGGGAATCAGCAACCGCGCCCGATTGGCGAGTTGCACGGTCTGCGAACGGGTGGATAACAACCGTCCCAGACGCTGGACCTCATCCCATTTCTGTTCCATGCGACCCGACTGGATCTTCTGTTTCAGGACGGCCACTCCGGCATTGTGTCGTCGCTGCCAGTCACTGGCTCGCCACAGGCTGAGGCAGCCGTAGCGTTCCTTGTTGATCAGCGTCTTGCCGTCCTCATCGGTCACAGCCTGGGCCATGTCCGCGGGCAACGTGATCCGGAACCGTTCATCGACGGTTCGTCGTTCTTCACCGGTGATGAAGAGCTCGGAGGACACGCTGGATTCCACGGGAGAGTGACGGACGAAAACGGCGATCAGCTTGATGCCGAATGCCTACGGTATTGGGCGGAATTCCCACAGTCAACGATGATTTCAAAGACCGATTGGGCGTGAAACCCACAACGAGAGACACGCTACCGGCGCCGGTTGTGACATGCAATCCGGATTTGATGATTTTTTGGGGAATCAGCATTTTCCCTGGCCATCAGTGTGATTGTTTTGACATTCCCCACAAGGGTTTCTTGCCGTTGCTACCGGGCGAGCGAAGCTGGTGGGATGGGCTCAATTCTCCCCGGAAATGCCGGAGACAAATCTGTTGCCCGTCGCGACAACCTTGATGGCAAAATCGGCCCGGCGGTTGCCGATTGAACAGGTGGCAGGCCTGATGAACCCACCGCAGACGCCACCAGCGCGGTGTGCAACCGGCACTGTTCTGGAGAACGTGGCTACCTGCAAGCCTGTGCGATGTCGATCAGCCTGCGGCACTGGTCTTATGCGCTGCTGGTGTGGCTGCAGCGGTCGTGGGGGCGAAAGTCGCCGGCCAGTGAATCGTGATGATCGTTCCCTGGTCGGGCACGGATGCCAGCTCAATGGTCCCGTGGTGGGCAGTGACGATTTCGTGAACCAGACTCAGGCCCAGGCCGGTCCCTGACTCTGCCACCTGCGTGCGGGCTGCGTCCACGCGATAAAATCTGTCGAACAGGCGGGGTTGATCGGCCAGCGGAATTCCGATGCCGTCATCCTCAATGCGCAGCAGAATTTCCGCACCCGCATTGCGCGTCTGAACCAGGACCCGTCCTGGCGAGCGATTGTAGCGAATCGCGTTCGACACCAGGTTGGTGATGACTTGCCCCAGACGATCCGGATCGGCGGTCAGGGGGGCGGAGGCAAGGTCGGTTTGCAAGACGATCCCCTGCTGGTCTGCGAGGGGCAGCAACAGTTCCACCGCCTGGGCAGCCACTGTCGCGAGGTCGATCGGCTGCGGTCGGATTACCAGTGTTCCGGCATCCGCCCGGGCTAGCAACAGCAGATCGTCAATCAGCGTCTTCATCCGCTGGCTGGAACGCAGGCAGACTTGCAGTGCCTGGCGATATTCCTCCGGTGAGCGTTCCCGGTACAGGGTGTGTTCGACCTGCGAGAGGACGACGGTAACCGGCGTCCGGAGTTCGTGCGAGGCATCGGCGATGAAGCGGGTTTGTTTTTCAAACGCTGCCTCCAGCCTCGCCAGCATGCCATTGACGACCTCTCCCAGCCGCACAACCTCCAGTGAACCGCCGGTCGGGGCAATGCGTTCATGGAGTCGCCGGCTCGTGATCTGCTCAGCGGTAGCAGTGAGCTCCATCAGCGGCTGCGACAACCGGCGAGCGAGCCAGCCCACCACCAGGGAGCCTCCCGACAGGCACAGGGCTCCGAGCCCCAGAATCCGCAGCATCAGCCATTGCAGAGTGTCCCACTCGCGTGCGAGCGGTCGGCCGATCAGGAGTTGCCCGCCGGACGGCGTCGCCACGATCACCTCGAAAAAACGTCCGGTGGCATGGGTGTGAAAGGGGTGAGGGCCCGTCGCCGGAGGCGTCCTGCGGGCAGGTTGCACATGCTCCGGAACATTGGGAGAAGCAGAGATTCGCTGGCCGTGCTGATCCCAGAGGACGAGGTAGGCGTGATCGCGCGGGGCCATCCCCAACCGGTGCCGGTACAGATCCGAAATCCTCAACTCCGTCGGGGCCGCCTCTTCCTGCAGATCGTTGACGAGTTCCTGAGCCGCTGCCAGCAAGTCGGCCTCTGCCTGGCGATAAACGGCATGCATGGACATCGCGAACAGCAGTCCTCCGAACGCCAGGATGCAGAGAAAAACCAGCCCCATATGTGAGGCCAGCAATTCCGCGCGCAAGGTCCACGGGCGGCGAGAATCCGGTCCCCGGTCCTGATTCAGGAATGACCCCCGGTCTTTACTCAGGAATGACATAGCCCTGCCCCCGCCGGGTTTCGATGATGCTGGCTCCCAGCTTCTTTCGCAGATAGGAAACGTAGACTTCCAGGATATTTGAAGCCGGGTCGTCGACTTCCGCGAAAAGATGATCGTGGAGTTCCAGACGCGATACGACTTTACCCCGGTGCAGTACCAGATATTCCAGCAGGCTGAATTCACGGGCTGTCAGGGAAATGATTTCCGTCCCGCGTTCGACCTGTTGGGAACGCAGGTCGACGATCAGATCGCCGATTCCGATCCGGGACGTCGTCTGACCGGCCGAGCGGCGGATCAGGGCACGCAAGCGGGCCATCAGTTCCTGACGTTCAAACGGCTTGGCCAGATAATCGTCTGCGCCCAGGTCCAGTCCCTGCACGCGATCATCGAGACCGTCGCGGGCCGATAAAATCAGGACCGGAGTCCGGTGCGTTTCCCGCAACTGATCCAGCAACGTCCAGCCGTCGATGCCGGGCAGCATCAGGTCCAGGACGATCGCGTCGTAGGGCCAGATCCGGGCCTGTGACAGTCCGTCGATGCCGTCGGCGGCCACGTCAACCGCATATCCCTCGTCTTCCAGCATCGCGAACAGCAGGCCCCGCAAGTCCGGCTGGTCTTCAATCACGAGTAAACGCATGTCAGGCTTATCCCTTCCAGGCGAGAGATCCTTCCGGAAACGATCCCGGGCTTCCCGGCCGACGGCAGGGAGGCCCGGAAGGTTCTGTCATCGCTGTCTCGCGCCACTGTCGCGCACTACTGGCACGAATCCCCCGGGGATTATGACTGACGTTCCAGCAACTGGCGAATCGCTTTCAGTTCGCGCAGCAGATCGGCATTCGTCGGTCCCTGATCGACTGCAGCCGGATCATGCCGGGGACCGCGAGGGCCATGTGTATGGGGACCATGATCGCGGGGGCCGTGACCTAAGGAACCAGGCTTCGGTCCCTCACGCTCCAGCGTTTGATCGCGGACCTCGATCCGGTCGGCGTGCAAGTGGACGTCGCCATGCGGCGTGACGTGTCGTCGTCCCGAGATCGTGACCTTGTCGCCAATCGCGACCAGTTTTTGCAACTCTGCTCCCTGATGCGGCGGGAACTTGACCACCGTGTCATCCGCCAGAATCAGCCCGTCGACTTCTCCGTGCGGGTTGCGGGCGTAATCGCTCACCTTGCCGGCGGCATTCATCGGCTCTTCCCGACCCGGACCGGCCGGACCCCGCGGCGGCCGGGGAGGTTCAACCTGCACCGTCTGGTCCCCCTGGACCAGCCGCGTGATTTCAAACACCTTGTCTCCCCGCGGCGTGACTTCCTCACGCCCTTCGACCTTGACCATGTCGCCGATTTTCGCCACTGCCAGGATCTGCTCGCCCATGTGCGGCGGGAAATGCACCCGCAGACCATTCTGCAACAGCAGTCCGTCCACGTCGTCATGATCGTTTTTCAGCAGTGACTTTACCTTACCCTGTTGCATCGAAACCTCCCCTGCCTGTTGTCGTGTTTCCTGAGCCAGCAATGACGCCACATCCGTTCCGGTTCCGGCGGCTACCGCCACTCCTAACCCCAGAACGCCCAGCGTCAGGCACGATGCCAGTCGAGTCCGTTTCATGATCGATCCTTTCTGCAAGATCCGGGACGTCCGGGAGTCCACCGGCATCCGGCGAACCTCTCCGTCGTCACTGCAGGGATCCTAGGGGGCCAACCTTAATGGCCGCTGAGAGCAATGGCCGCTGAGAGCAATGGCCGATGAGAGCCACGCCGCATGTGAGCAGGCCGGGCGTCGGTTGTTGGGGGGAATTCAACCGGGGATTCGGGAGTTGACGGCTGAAGGACAGGCAGTTGGCCTTTTTCCGACTCTGCTCTCTCGATCCAGGCGGCCCGGTCGCGGTCGCCCGACCGTTGACCTGCCCCACTTCTCGCGGCCGGAAAACTGGCTGGCCCTGGTATCTCTCCGGATTCCGCTTGCAGCGCGCCGCCACTTGCGATACGGTGCAGGGGAGTCCTTTGGGATTCAGAAAACCTCTGCAGTGTTCGACAAGAGCCTTATGCGTTGACCCTACAATTATTTCTAAGGGCATCGGATCGGTTCGGCCGCGTGTATATCCATTGAGCAGTCTTCGGACGGCTCCCTGGCTCACACAACCCGGATCTTCGGTGTCCCCCTGGACTCTACGGGTTCAGAACCTTAACGCTCACCGGCACAGGCGGAGGTTTTTTCTTCCTCTCTATCCAGCGGCAGGGATGGTTATTCCTGCGCGACCTGGTAGCGCCTCAACAGCGGCAACAACTCGCGGTAATTCTTCAACTCGCGAAGATGACCATGCAGGTCAGTGATGTCGCCTGCCACCATCCTGACGGGGAATGTCGTCAGTTTCCGGCCATCGAAAAAGTAGATGTGAGGCGTGCTGGCGACGGCAGTTTGTTTTCCGTCTGCCATCAGCACCCGTCGCGGCAACGCCCGGATGTCAAACCGCGGATCGTTCGCGATCTCTTCAGGCTGCGTGCCGGCGGGCCAGTTGCGCACCACCAGCCAGGTAATCCTGTCGCCGCGAAAACCGTCTTCGAGCATCACGAACTCGCCACCCACGGCGAGCGATGTTCCCTGGGTTTCCTCGATACGCAGCGTTGCCAGCCACAGGGCGCCAAAAACCAGGACTGCCAGCAGGATGATGAAGACCGGCCGGAGATTACGTCGCAGGGTCGGTATGACAGGCATTTTCCAGCCTCCCGGGAACTAACGATGACCGGGGTTGTGTCCGGCTGAACTAGCTTGCCACCAAGTGACCCGGTAGCAGCTGTGTGGCATGCTTGCCCCTCGAGGCAAGCATGGGGTTCGCCGGGCAATCAATGGCAGGAATGACCTGCCGGAGAATGACCTCGTGTGTCGCGGCACTGCCCGCAGGATCATATCAGACGGGCCCGCGAGATCAGGCGATCAACCGGGCTGCAGGTAGTCGTAGTCCGTCTCGATGACGGCTTCCTTGTAGATTTTTTCGACAAATAACCGGGGCAGATCCCGCTCGCGTTCGTTTTGTATCTTCTTCTCGATCGCGTCCTGCACCTCGGCGAATTCCGTGCGGCCTTCCTCCTTGCGGTCGACCACTTTCAGCAGATGGTACACGCCTTTGGCTGCATACACGTCGCTGACCTGTCCGACCGGCAGGGCGTATAACTTCGCTTCCAGCTGTGAATCTGCCAGGCTGCCCTTGCGGGTCCAGTCCCAGTCACCGCCCGAGCGGGCGGTCGCGCCATCGGAATACTCCCGGGCGACATCGCCGAACGGCTTGCCGGCTGCGAGGGCCTGTCGGGCCAGTTCGATTTTGGCCTCTGCCTGGGACTTCGTCGTCGTGCGGCCGGTCGAGACCTGGATCTGCTGCCACTTGACCATGGCAGGGATCTTGTAGTCGTTCAGATGTTGCTGGTAGTACTCAACCAGTTGCGCGCGATTGGGAGCCGGCGGCCGTTCGAGACTACTGGCGAGAAACTCCATCGCAATCTTTTCGGTGGCATAGGCATCGCGCACCGTCTGCAGCGTGGTCCCGCGATCATTCAGGGCCAGTTCAAGTTCGGTGCGTGTCGAGACCTTGAGTTCCTTCTTCAGTTCCTCAATGCGGGACTCGAACATCCGGTCGATGTGCGAATCGAGCATCTTGATCTGATCGGGTTTCAGTTTGGATTTCATCCGTTCGGCGAGCAGGCGGCGCTCGATGTGGCTGCGGAGATCGCGACGAATCAGGGCGTCACGCAGTTTGCTGTACTCATCCGGAGAAAGCTGACCCTTCGCCTTGCCCAGATAGTCGCCGTAGCGGTCCAGAATATCTCCGGCGAAGACGGGCGCACCATTCACTCGCGCCACGATGGTGGCATTGAAGACCGCCGTATCATCGACTTTCGTCGAAGCCGACGTTTGCTGGATGGGGGAATCCGGTTTGCCTGCCTGGGCGATCCGGGTTTCGACCTCGCTGTCGTCCATTGACACGCGGCGCGGGGGCGGCTGCAGCACCGGATTGTCGTTTTTGGCCATGGACTTGCAGCCCGTAACGGCACTGGCCGCGACGGTTAGCGTCACTGACGTCCATGTCCACATCCGGCATCGTCGCATCATGCGGCCGCTTGCTTGTTGGGGGCTGGTCAAGTTTTCTGCAGGATTTTCATTCGTCGGGTGACCAATGCGGGAGACATCAGCCGGAATTCCCGGAATGCATTCTTTTTCACAGACTGCCGGTTCGCGAAAACCGCTCAGTCGCTTTCTAGCCAATGGACGGAATGGTTCCGACCGGAATGCCCCCCGGTGTAACCGGCGGGTTGTAGCGTTTCTCCACTCCCGCCTGCAAGACGGACTTGAGCAACGGCAGAATTTCGTGCTGCAAATCCAGTTTCGGCGGCAGCACCAGGAACGCATGGCGGTCATCCACCACCCGCAACGTCACCGGAGACTCGCTCGCCAGCTTGTGGATTTTCCGCGGAATCCGGTAGCCGAAGACCCCATAGCCATTTTCAAGACGGACTTCGTCGATCTGCCAGTACAGCGCCAGCAGTTGCAGTTCACGAATCTGCAAAAGGGTTTCCACCGGCTCTGGTACTGGACCATACCGGTCCCGCAGTTCCTCACGCAGTTGCTGCAACTGGTCCTCATGCTGAACCAGCGAGATCTTCCGGTACATCTCAATCTTCTGCCGGCCCGGCGGCACGTAATCGTCGGGCAAGTAGGCCGCCAGCGGCAGATCGACGCCCACATGCCGATGCTGCTTCAGCGGCTCTCGCTTGAGAGCCCGCACCGCATTCTCCAGCAGATGGCAATAGAGTTCATAGCCGACTGCGGCGATGTGTCCGCTTTGTTCGGTGCCCAGGATGTTCCCTGCCCCGCGGATTTCCAGATCCCGCATGGCGATCTTGAAGCCGGCTCCCAGATCGCTGTACTCCTCGATCGCTTTCAGACGCCGGGCAGCAGTCGGAGTCAACGTCTTGCCCTCTTCCAGCAACAGATAGCAATACGCCCGGTGCTTGTAGCGGCCCACGCGCCCCCGCAGCTGATGCAGGTCGGACAGTCCGTACTGGTCGGCCTGATGGATGAAGATCGTATTGGCATTCGGGATATCCAGGCCGCTTTCGATAATCGTGGTGGCGACCAGGATGTCAGTCTCACCTCGCACAAAGCCGAGCATGGCAGCTTCCAGTTCGTGCTGGTTCATCTGGCCATGCACAATCCCGATGCGGGCTTCCGGAACGATGGACAAGAGCTTGTCTGCCATCGACTGAATGTTGTAGACGCGATTGTGTACGAAATAGATCTGCCCGCCGCGATTCAGTTCGCGCACGATCGCATGCCGGATCAGTTCCCGATCGAACTGGCTCACGCGGGTCTCAATCGCCACACGGTCCCGCGGTGGCGTCTCCAGATTGGAGATGTCGCGGACTCCCAGCAGTGACAGATGCAAGGTCCGCGGAATCGGCGTAGCAGAGAGCGTCAGCACGTCGACCTCCAGCCGCAGATGTTTCAGCAGTTCCTTGGTTTCCACGCCAAACCGCTGTTCCTCGTCGATAACGAGCAGGCCCAGATCCTTGAAGTAAACGTCCTTCGACACCAGACGATGTGTGCCGATGACGATGTCGACGGTGCCGTCGGCCATCGCCTTCAAAGTTTCCTTCTGTTCCTTCGCAGACTTGAAGCGTGAGAGCGACGCCAGGCTGACGGGAAACTCGGCCATCCGCTCGCTGAAACTGCGGTAGTGCTGTTCGGCCAGCACCGTTGTCGGCACAAGGATCGCGACCTGACGTCCGGCATCCACTGCCTTGAACGCGGCCCGCATGGCGACTTCTGTCTTGCCGTAGCCGACGTCGCCGCAGATCAGCCGATCCATCGGGCGCGCCCGTTCGAGGTCTTCCTTCGAGTCCGCAATCGCCCGCAACTGGTCATCGGTTTCGGTGTAGGGAAACGCGGCTTCAAACTCCTGCATCCAGTGGCTGTCCGGCGGACACGATAGCCCCGGTTTGGCGTCTCGTTCGGCCTGCAACTTCAGCATGTCGGCCGCCATGTCAGAGACGGCTTCCGCCACCTTCTGCTTCTTCTTCGCCCAGCCGGTGCCGCCGACCTTGGAGAGTTCCGGAGCCGTCTTGCCGCCACCCACGTACTTTTGCACGAGATGGATCAGCGAGACCGGCACGAACAGATGCAGCCCCTCGCGGAACTCCAGATCCATATGTTCTTCCTGCTGGCCTTCCTTGTCCAGCAGTTTCATTCCGCGATAACGGCCGATTCCGTGCGACAGATGTACGATCAGGTCGCCTTCCGCCAGATCGAGAAAGCTGTCGATCGCCCGCGATTCAATGCGGGCTTTCTTCTTCGGTTGCCGGACAACCTCCGTGCGGCCGAAGAGCTCGTTGTCACTCAGGACGATCAGGTTGTCCGCGACCAGCCGGAAGCCTTTGGCGACATGCCCGAGGCAGATCTGCACCCGATTCACCAGCCCGTGATCGCCCTCATCGAGCATCTCCTGCAGGCGTTCACGGCTGCCCTCGTTGTGGCAGGCGATGAGAACTGATTCCTCGGGATGCAGGGTCTCTGCGAGTTCTTTCAGCGCTTCCTGTTTCGGCCGCGTGAACCGGTCGATCGACGTGACCCGCAGATGAAACGTCGCCTGGTAGCCGCTGGCGCCGATCCCGGCGAGATAGATTGTCGGCCGGCGCGTACACAGCTCCCAGGTGGCCTCGACTCCGAACAGGCCGCGCCGGTCTTCCAGTCGCTGCAGGTACAAGCGGGCTTCCGCCTGCAGGTCTTCCAGTTCCTGCAGCACGACCCAGGCCTCTTCTGGCAGGAGTGTCACGACATGCTCGCCGGCGGTGCGCAAATGGTCGCGCTGTTCTTTTTCTCCGGTCTGAGTGTCGCCCGCCTTTCCCTCCTGCCGGGCTGCGTCATCGGCGGTCAGCGGATTTTCGGCGAGCAACGTCAGCGTGACTTCCTGCAGGTCGCGAATCTTTTGCTGGGTCTGGATATCGAATGTGCGGATGGAGTCAATCTCGTCTCCGAATAACTCCAGCCGGACGGGATCGACCGAATCGGGGGCGAAAAGATCGACGATGCCACCATGAATGGCGAACTCGCCTGGCAGTTCCAGGGCCGGCACTCGCTCGAACCCGCGTTCGATGAGCCAGGTCGTCAGTTCATCCAGATCCAGCGTGTCGCCGGTTTTCCACGAGCGCGTTGCCGCGTCGCGCAAGCTGCGGGAGGGGACAGGTTGCAGCAAGGCCTGGGCGGTCGTAATCACGAGTTGGGGGGGACGTGAACTCTCCAGCGATTTTACGACCCGCAACCGGCTGCCGAGAATCGGATCGGACATGCGCAAGTCGTGCGGCAAGGTCTCCCAGGCAGGAAAGATCAGGGGCGTGATACCAGAGAAGGACGCGACGTCGAGCGCGAAGGCATCCAGTTCCTTTTCACGCGGCAGGACGATCAGCAGGGTCGAGGGAGCGGATTCTGCCAGCGCCGCCACTGCCAGGGCAGCCGCAGAATTCCACGCGCCGTCGATGCAGCCATTTCGGTGGACGGGCAGCGCCTGGAGCAGTTCCGGGAAGCCGTATCCCTGACGCAGGCGCGGAACGAGATCCTGAAGGCTGGCGATCGCGGGCCGGTCGAACC
>VFQN01004358.1_pt1 | contig 18770 bp, 17 predicted proteins | sample 3512371 | NCBI WGS metagenome assembly VFQN01 (sample SAMN10412370, study PRJNA504923) | tailings metagenome | isolation source: Replicate 2 from Balatoc abandoned mine | place: Philippines: Itogon, Benguet | collected 2017-08-28 | reverse complement strand
ACAAGTACTACACATTTGAGGCATGGGGTCATTTTCTGAACTTCCTACCCCCCCCCTTGGTCTTGGCATGTGCGAGGGCCCCCCTCGTGTGCCAAGTTGTCTTGGCACGTGCGAGGGGCCCCAACGGCGTATGCCAGCGTGGTGTACTGCCTGTGACGTACACGTCTTGGGCACGCCCGGGATCACGTCACTGCTGACAGGTTTTCCATAACACGTTCGGTACGTGCACCCTGCACGTGTAATGTGCATGCTGCCGTGTGTACCGGTACCCTATCAGAGGGTTTGCTACCGTGACAATCATAAGGAGGCAACGCTCCCGCGGAGCACCCACTTCATTACGTAACACGCCCTCTTGGTCCCCTCCTCGCCTGCAGATGCCCCCTTGCCGTCGCCGCCTCCGCCCCCCTCCCCCTCGCCGCCCGCGCCCGCCCCTCCCCCGCCGCCCGTCTTCAGCCTACCGGTCCGCATCGTGGACCCAGCCACCGGACAACCCATCGCCTCCCCCTCCACCCCCTCCTCCTCTCCCTCCTCCTCCTCCTCCCCCTCCTCTTCCCCCTCCTCTTCCCCGTCCACCTCGCCCTCCTCCTCCTCCTCTGGGCGCCTGGAGGTGCTGTTCAACGGCACGTGGGGTAGCGTGTGCGCGGCGGCGCACCTGGCCAAGGCGTGGGCAGAGGTGGGTGCGTGCCTGGGCGTGCCATCCTGCATGCCGACGTTACGTACGACCGGCACCCATACCAATACCAGTACTTAGCACCATGTCGAACTCGTGCCAGGGCCCAGGGGTGTAGGCCTGCCGTTTCACCAACCCACTGCTCGCCCAACCATGAGCCCGCCGCCCTGTCCCAGTAGTCTTCCGCTCCGCCACGGCCCCCCTACCCTGCCCACCTGCCCACTCTCCTCTGTCAACGCGTTACCCCCCTCCCTCTCCCCTCAATCCTTCCCATTTTCCGGCCTACCCCGTAGTTCGCCTGCCGCTCCATGGGCCTGCCCTCCTCCGGCGCCACCGTGGCCCCCATGCCCGCCAGCGCCCCCGCCGTTGCCCCCACCTCCCAGCCAACGTGGATTGTGGGCGCCTTCGGCTGCAGCCCCACCGCCCCCACCGAGCCCCCAGGCGTTCGGTGCGAGGTGGTGGGCGGTCCGCAGCTCACGCCAGAGCTCTTTGCGGGGGGTAGCGGCAGTGGGGGTACCGGTACGGGTACAGGTGTGGTAAGAAGTGGGCAGGCACGTGTGCTGCCGGAGGATGAGGCACAGCAGCTGCAGCTGCTGGCGGTGGAGTGCGACCCGGGGGCCATGGGTCACTTGTTGGACGCCTTCGTCACGTGCGCAGGTGGGCCAGGTTCACATTGCCTTGCACTACGTAGGGTATTTCTCGTATCATGCTTATGAACTACCGATCGCGCCGCTTGTAAATTGACCGGCTAACGACATTTTTGCAACTTGTGAGCCACGGCCTGGTGCAACGCGCTGTGCAGCCTGTTGCTTGCCTCTCCACTTGATGCACAAGGCCTCACCAACTCCACTCCTACATACTTGACCTCCTTCCCTCCCCCTTCTCCGGTGTACTGCAGAAGCGCCGCCGCCGTCCCCGCCGCCTTCTCCCCGCCCTCCGTCGCCTCCCTTGCGCATTACCAACAGCGTACTGCTCAACACCACGGAGCTCTTCCCGTACACGGTACGTCGTACGGCATAAGCTAACCGCTGGCGCACACGTATTGCACGCCCGGACACTGCAGCAGTGCTGTACCTCCCTGCTCAGACCTGCTCTTACATGCAGCCAGGCACCACCGCCCCGTGGCCTTGCTTGCCACGCAGCAGCGATACAGCGCCTTTTGAGCGTGTATGAGCAAGCAACCAAGCCTTGTAGTATACTCTGATCATTTGCTTTGTTGCGCTTGGGCTGTCAGTTGGGCTAAGCCACGCTACGCTAGAACACAGCGTCGCTGGTCTACAAGTGTACCTACCTTCCTTCTTGCCTTCCCTACCGCAGTATTCTGTTGCTTTCGGCCTCCGCGTTCGCGAGCTGGGCTACGCGATGACTTGGGGCACCGTGTGCGAGCAGCGCGAGGAGGAGGGGGATGGTGCGTTGGGCGTGGGCCTTGGTGCACACCAGGGGCCTGCTGCTGCTGGGGCTGGAGCAGCCGCCGGGGAGGCCATCTCCAGCACGACGGCCAACACGCTGTGCCGCCAGGTAAAGGCCGGCATCTGTGTACTGCCTTTATCCATGCCTTACAGTGCCGCCAGGTAAGGATCGCCGGCAGTGCGCGCCGTACACCAGTGCCGTACATACCTTACTACGCCTGGCGCCTTTCAGTCCTGGCTTTGCAACGGCCAATACGCTGTGCCGCAAGGTACGACATGCAGCATGAGCATGTCGTACACCATTGCCGTGTCTGCCGTGCAACTTTGAAAGCCCTGGGCTTGATGCCTCTTGATGGGCTTGATGCCAGAACGCCCAAAGGCAAGCCGGCCATGTCCAGCCGCGTCCGCATGTCTACTGGTATTGCGCCCCCATGTAGGCAGACGTAGCCAGCCGCATCCCAGCCTTAACGCCCGCCCTGGCCCGTCCCACGCTTTCATCATTCTGCGCATATGACAGATCACGCGCGGGGTACGGCCGTACGGCTTTGCGGCACCTGTGCCCGTGGACACGCCGTACGCCTTCCTGCCGCCACCCGAGGTACGGCTGGTCCGGCCGCCAGTGGTGCTGTCCAGCCTGGAATGTGGAGACAACCCCACCGACCCCAACGAGGCAGCCGGGCTGACGTCAAAGCCCTCCGTGCAATATTGCAAGGTACGGTACATAATCTCACTCAATGAGGGCAGCAGCGCAGCACTCAAACGCCGTTTTATGGCCAGGATGCTGTAGTGCCGTCTACGGGGCATGGCCTGCGCAGGATTTTACGCACCTGCTCAAGTGTACAGGGCGGGGCAGTACCTGGTTCCTATGTCGCCCCCATTGTCGCCTCCACTGAGGCCACACGCCTCACCCTGCCGTGCGCCCCAGCCGTGCCTCTTGACCTGTCACATCTGACGCCTCATGCTACACGGCGCAGGTGCAACCAGCGTTGGACCCCCTTGCGGCCATCTCCACGCGCTGCCACACCTCAGGCTGGCCGTCCAGCCTGCTGGCGTGCACAGGTGAGTGCCGGTAACCAAGCAGCCGTAGGTCCTACCCGATTGTAAGCAGCAATTTGCACAAAAGTAAGAGCGGCGCCGCGCCACGGACATCGCCAGCACGCTTCCTGACCCCGCTGTCCTTTGTTGTCTAAGATTACGCCACTCCAACGCCCACCGCAGACGTCCCCGTACCTGTTGGGTCCGAGCCCCAGCTCCTGGCAGCGCGTCTGGTGCTGGCAAACGCAACCGTCGTAACCGCCGCCAACGGCGCGACCGTTGCGGCGGCCGCCAAGGGTCCGGTGGTTGGGCGGTTGGAGGTTGCGCTACGTGGCGCATTGCAGTACGGCTGGGGCACGGCGTGCAGCCTCGGCTTCAACGACTCCATTGCCCAGGTGGGGCTCCTTCGATTTTTCTCAAGACCCCAATGATAATGGCAAAACCCACTCCGACTTACATCCACCATTGCATGAACGTCTTGAGCGGCGCTTCTTGCCCTTACTCGATTAAGGACCCAATCAACGTAGCACTCGGTCCCGGCCCACCACCGCTGCGTGACGCATGCTTCGCAACCGCGCACCGGTGTTGTTGCTCCAGGGCAAACTTCTTACAGCGTGCGACTTTGACCGAACTCCTGCACTCCGCAAATGTCTGGCCCCTTGTTGCGTCTACACCCTGCTCCACAGGCGGCTTGCAGGGACCTGCGGCTGCCCTCCACACGCGCCTCCCTGCTGCCCGCCTCCCAGTTTGCTGGTGCGGAGGCAGACCCCGACCAGCCCATCCTGCTGGCGGATGTAGTGTGCAGCCAGCCGCCAGCTGCTGGGGGGCAGCAAGGCAGCGGCGGCGGCGGCGGCAGTGCGCCAACCGCCAGGCAGCTGTCGTTCGTACATGACTGCCGCCGCCGCAGCCGGGTGCTGTACAGTGGCGAGTGCAGCCATGCGGACGACGTGGTACTGGTGTGCGCAGGGGAAGGTGCGGAGGATTGGCTGGGGAGCATTTCGGGGGATACGCGTGAAACGGGGGATGGGGGCGTGCATCTGAGCCGGCAAGGCCGGGTTGCGAGCGGAAGGGAAACACCAGACGATATTGCGTTACAAGGTACGGTACAAGAAAGGGGCAATACGGTGGATTACAGGCGCAGGCCAATGGGCCAGGTTGGGCGCAGTGGAGGGAACTCTATCTGTGGGTGGGCCTACTGGCGGGTAGTGGGCGGACCCAGCAGTTGGCAGCGACTGCCGGTGTAGCGGTCATTATAAGACCCATGCTAGACTGTACACTATTGACCTACTTGCCGTACGCTTGCCGCTATGTCCCCCATTGCAGAAGCTCAAGGGAGGCCGCCCGGGGCCCAAGCACCACCCCTACGGTTGCCTGCCCCGTCCCCGGGCGCTGCCCGACGAGCGGCGACCCGCAGGAGGCAGCGCTTGCGGTAGTGTGCTGCCCTCACTGCGTTCACGGCGCAGCAGCGGAAGCAACCCCTCCGGCACGGCAGACCTTTGAAACCCGGAGAAGACCCGAAGGGCTCGGGGGCGGTAGCGCCAAGTAGCGCACCGACCGGGCTGACCGCCGAGGAGGCGGAGTGGACGTAGGTGGGCGACCATGTGCCACAGCAACCGTGAGACTACAGGTCCTGGAGGCAGCGCGTGAGTACTGTGTGAGCCGAGGTTCAGGGTTTCACGGGGATAAGCGCTGCGCATAGAGCGCTTCAAGCAGCAGGCCATGGTTGCCTGAAGCACTTGTGTCAGCATTGTAGACGGTGCCTTTGCCCGTCCATCCTTCAAACCTGCAACCGCGTTCGTCGCATGCCCACGTGGCGTGCGGCAGCGTGCAGGCGCAGTTTTGTTTGTTTGCAGGTGTGTGCTTATGCCACGAACACGGGACTGTTGTGGCTCACAAACTACGCACTCAGTCCTAACGGCTGGGGTGCCTGCCGTTCAGGGCCCACGACGCTATGTGCCTTAGAGCAAAAGCCCATGCCTACAGGCCCCCCTGAGCACAGTGGGGACCTGGTGGGGCCAGGTCGGGGCTGCGACTGCGCCTACCGTAATTCATTTGACAACTGTTAGTGGTATTTACACCTTATACCTTTGAAAAAGGTGAGGCTTTAGATTGTGTCACGTGCACGGCATCCATAGGCTGCCATGGACGTTGCGGGGACAAGCAGGTGGACGTGGGAGCCTATCCAGGGCCGCTGCCCCGGGCCCCAAGCGCTGTGTAAGCGATGTCAGGTGTTGTTGGGGATCACCGATGCCTCCACATGCGTACGAACGTGTAGACACTTCGGCCAGCAAGGGGAGCAAGCATCGGTGGGGTACGGCAGCACCGGCAAGCCCCCCACGGCATACGCCACCAAGCAAAGGCCCCGTATGCCACCCGTGTATGGTGCATCCCGCCAGGCCCATACCCAGCTGAAGGCAGGGGCGTTCACCATACAAAGGCACGATTGACACATTATAGCGCTGCACAGAGCTTGGCTAGAATGCCAGCAGGGAAGCACGCTGTGGAAGCAAAACTCGGGTGAAGAGTCGTAGCCAGGGCACGTGCCAGGGGAGCTCCCCTGGTGCAGACAGCAAGCCCGGTCCGGTCCATTACCTCGCGCACTACATGCTAATGATAAGCAACACTGCTTCTTGGCGTGGGGTCACAGCGTAGGTCGGGCCACAGTGTTGCTGAAACGTTTCAGTTTCGGTCACTGAATCCGTTCCTTGCATCATAAGACACAATCAAGCTACAGCTGAAAACTACGTAAAAGGAAAGATGGAATGACCCACATTGCGTGCAACCGTTGAAGGAGCTTCGAAGGAAGCTGGGCTGACGCTTTGCCGCCAAAGTTCGAAGGTCAAGCTCGTTCAAGCGGCCGGCATCGAGCTAGTTGCAGGATTATGGCTAGCCTTGGGACAGCTTGCGCCATGGGCCCGGTCGAGCGTCGAAGGCCCTTGGGCCATCGCGTTTTGCCTCGGACTCTAAGCCTGCCGTACGCAGGGCCCATGTTCAAGTATAAGTCTGCGTTAGCCCCCGCTCCAAGGCGTAAACAATAAGACAAACTTTAACCCAAGCCAAAAGCAAAACAACTCCTCCGCTTCTTGCTGCCCTAAAACTGGCCGACTACCTCCTTGACCAACAACGCTTCCGGATGGCGACCACCTCGACCTACATGGCCTCTGCTGCTATGGACATCCCCACTCTGCCACGCATCAAGGTTCCGTCTCAGAAGTCTCGGGAACAGGGCTCCCAAGGTGTGTCGCGCTCTTGGAGAAAACAATTCGCTTTGGCGCGTTCGTGGCCGCCCTGCTGACTTTCTGCCGCCTTTCTGCTCTTGCCCTTGGACCCACAGCCGACTCCTACTGCTTCTACTCAACCAGGTGAGGACTGCGTCACCCCCTGTTCATTTGGCCGTCATGTGTCGACCCAAGCGCAGCTTCACGCGCCTTCCCGTTTGCCTATGACACCTGACTGACTCCCGATCTTCCTTATTGTTGGTTTGCAGTCCTACTGCTGCGGCATTTTATGACTACAACCTCTCGGCCAACAAGCCGTCGCCCGCCAACTCGACGGGCCTTTCGGGCATTGGCGTTGGCGCTGGCGTGGCGTACCTGGCTCGCCTGTTCAACCAATAATGTTTGGTTGTTGGTCAAGACTTCAGGCAAATGGACAAGAAGCCCTCTTTATTACGTCGAAAGGAGTCGGAGCCAGCATGGCCTTTGGAAACCGCTGGGTGCACCAGGGAGTCAAACCATGCCCCTATTCATGTGTTTATGGTTCTTTACTGCTCACCACTGGTGTTCGAGGTGACGCAGAATTTATCGGCTGTGGTTGCTTTCCTTGACACGGTGCACGGACACGGCAGTTTCCTCCAGGTGTGACCCCTCACTTCATCGCCACGGTGTGCCTTACTGAGGGGGCGTGCATGCACATCAGGGCCAGCAAAGAGGAGCGAGCGGGGCAAGGGGCCTACCCACCTCGCTCAGTGTTTAGCACCGCTGTTGCGCTCGTAGGTCAGTCTGCACGAGCCACTGCTTAACCCTGTGTCCGCCGTTAACAGGATAGATGTTATCTGGAGTGGCCTGTGGGTTTGCACGGGTGATGCGTATTGCGGTGCGGCCACATGCAGATTGGTATGGGCTTACGAGTGTTCTTGTGTTGTTCCGGACATGCATGCAAATTCATCAAGAGTGTGATTGAAACAATGCCTTTCGCAGCTTGGCGCCTGGTTACGTGTTTGGCAGCAGGGGTGGGCTTGCTAGGCATTTTCGAACTCGTGGCCTGAGAGACGTGCCTATATTACTCCGATTATTGCTTCTTTTTCTGTCCGTGCGAGGTGCATTACCACGTGGTTTAGTGCATCGTGCACCCACAGCATACGTCATAGGGGCGTAACGGAGTACAGTAGGCCAAGAGCAGGCCAAGAGTACTGTTGTCGTAGTATCTGCTGTGCTAATCAGCTATCAGCTGAGCGAGCGGCGCGGGCATATTGCTGTGCTGCATTCGCAGGTGCGGGAAGGTTTCTTCTTGATTGGGGTCGCTCGGCGACTCTTGGCGTGCTGTGGAGCACAGCAGACGGTTGCGTTGACGGCTTATCGCTTCTGAGATACTGCTACTGAGCGGGTAGGGTTGCTTGCCCCTGTAAGAAAAAATTACAGGTTTGACCCGGTTAAGGCTGAGTATACATGTGCTGGCCTGTGCCCTGCAAGTGGGTCAGTTAGTCCGCACGATCAGTCAGACAGTCGATGTTACATGGCGAGGGTTCTCCCCTCCGCAAGTGCAAACCTTGCATACATACAATGCACCGACTGCAGCACCTGCATGCAGCTCGTCGTTAGCCAAGGCAACACGACGAGGGTGCCTACCATCTGCAGGTGCAACGACCCGTGTACCCCGTGCGAGCCAGGGCTCAAGCGCTAGCAATCCCTACCGTTATGCTAACGAGCCTGTACTCCTGACGCCGGTGTGCTGACCCCGCATTAGTCAGTTAGTCTATATTACACGACGAGGGCAGGGAGACTGAGGGTTGCCTCCTCCGCACATGACCGATGTGTGGGTCACCCGAGCTTAACCCAGAACGTAAGTGTTATACACCTGCACATACCGGTATGCACCGCATCGCCTGCAGCCCCGTGCACCAAGCGCACGCATCACCTGTTACAATTTGGCACTCGTCACCGGTCTATGACCGCCGGCAGCATGCAGCCTGCGGAACGCCCCTCCCGGCCTGCCCAGCAGCTCCCCAGGCGCCCCCCGCTCCACCACCTGCCCGCCCTCCATCACCGCCACCTCATCACACCCCACCACCGCACCCAAATCATGCGCCACCTCCAACACAGCACACGCTGCTGCCCCCACCACACACCCCACCTCCCCACCACCCTCACCCGCCCCAGCCTGCTCCGCCCGCCCCAGCACGTGCTGCCGTACGATGCTCCGTACGGCGGCTGCCGTAGCGGGGTCCACGTGCGCACTGCACTCGTCCAGCAGCAGCAGCTGCCGCGGCCGCAGCAGCACACGTGCCAGAGCCAGCAGCTGCTGCTGCCCCGCACTGAGCCCCACCGCACCCGGCTGTGAGCCCAGGGGCAGCGACAGCACCTCTTTCACGGTGGTGGGGTCGAGGGACTCCCCTGCTGCCGGCAACGGTGTCCCGGTGTCACCTAGGGGCAGCGACAGCACCTCCTCATGAGTCACAGTGGCAGGGGTGAGGGACCCCCCCGCAGCCGGCAACGCAGCTTCCGTGTCACCAGCAGGACTGTTGTTGCTGCTGTTGCCGCTGCCGCTGGCAGCGGATCCGCCGTCGCCGCCTGTGGGCCCACCCCCTCCCCAGCGGCGGTGTGCGGCCGCCGCCTCCAGCGCCGCCCACAGCCCCACCCGCCGCAGCGCCTCGACCAGCTGCACGTCCGACAGCCGCTCCTGCACCACAGCGCCACCTGCGCAGTTGCCCTCGCCCCCGCCCCTGTCCCTTCCTCGGCCGCCGGCGCCACATAGCTGCCCGTCCGACAGCCGCTCCCGCTCCTGTGACTCACCAGCACCTGAGCCCAACCTGCCTCCTGTGCCCATGCACGCGTGCGCTCCTGCACCGCCTTCCCTGCCCCGCTCCCTGTCCCTTCCCTTGCCGCAGGCGCCAGAGCCCGCCGCCTGCCCCGCCGACTCTCCTGCCACCGCGTCTGCTGTTGCTGCCACTGGGTCCAGGTTGTGTCTTAGGCTGGCGGTGGCCACGAAGGGCGACTGCGGCAGCACGGCCACTGCCGCCCTCAGCGCCCGCAGCGGCATGGCCCGCACGTCCACGCCGTGAATCAGCACCTGGCCTGCGGGTAATGTGATGCATGAGTCATGGGGGGGCGTGGGAGGGCCAGTATTAGGGTGTAGGTAGGCACAAACACGACGTGAGGACCGCAGATCCACGACGTGAATCAGCACCTTCACCAGCCGCATCAGCGCCGCCCCTCACCCACACTGCTTATGCCCTCCGCTGCCTAAATTGTCTTTCCCCCTCCCCTAGATCGCACCTGCCTCCACCTCCACCAGCCGCATCAGCGCCGCCACCAGGCTGCTCTTGCCCGCGCCCGTGCGCCCCACCACGCACACGTGCCGCCCCGCCGCCACGCCTAGCCACACGCCACGCAGCGCGGCCGGCAGACCGGGACGGTAGCGCACCACCACACCGCGCAGCTCCACAACCATGTGCTCCTGCCGCCCTTGCTCCTGCTCCTGCTGCTGCTGGCTAGTTGCTCGTGTTACTGTTGGCCCCGTGTCCGCAGGGCTGCTTTCCGGGCCTGACGACGGCGGCGGCGGTGGCGGCGGCGGCGGCAGCGGCGGCAGCGTGTCGTGCTGCTGCGGCAGCGCCAGGTACTGCTGCACCCGCTCCACCGCCACCATCTCCTGCTCCGTCTCCGCCGTCGACGTCAGCAGACCGTTGAGCAGCCCCACGATGGGCAGCGCGTACGACAGGCTCAGGCCCGCCAGGCTGGCAAGCAGCCCGCCGCCGCCGCCGCCGTCAGTGCCGCCAGCGGTGGCGGAGTGCCAGTCTGCTGACGGAGGTGGTGGCAAGGTGGCCTGTGGTCCGGTGCGCCACACCGCCAAGCCTGCCACCGCCGCCACGAGCCCGGCCGCCAGCAGCTGCAACCGCAGGCTCAGCCAAGCGGACGTCGCGCCTCCTGCAGAAATACAGAAGCGTGATCAAGTCAAGGTCTCGTCTCAGAAGCCTCGGGAACAGGGCTCCCAAGGTGTGTCGCCAGCAGTTGCAGCCGCAGGCTAAGCCAAGCGGAGGTTGCACCTCCTGTAGGTACACGTGGCAAGCGTGGCCCGCGTACCGTAACTACTTTCTCTGATGAAATTGGAAGCAAGCACAGGCGTGCTGTGCATAAACCATCGGGCGTGGTGTACGTTGGTGCACGCAAGGCCACCCCACCTGTGATGGCTGCGCGCTGGTGGGCGGTGATCGCCGCCGCCGCCCGCGCCGCAAAGTGCTCCTGCGCCGCGAAGGCGCGAATGGCGGGCGCCGCGCCCGCCACCGCCCCGAAGGCGCCGTACACTGGTGACAGCGCCAGCGCCTCCAGGCGGCGCACCTCGCGGCTGCTGCTGCGGTAGTGCAGCTGCAGCCACCTGCGGTATATCGGTACCGCATTACGGCAGGGCATGACGTGAAGGTGCCGTACGGGCAAGGTGAGGTGCGGCACGCATCGTTAGTGCGGTTGTGTAGCAGGAGGGATGTCGCCTTCCTGTCAGACTCAGCCGCTCTCAGGCAAGAGCTTCAGGACAAGGAGCAGCGTCTTCTGGACGCAATCCAGGACAAGGAGCAGAAGTATCAGAAGCTGAAGCAGCTGCAGAGCGTGAGCATCATCGACGATGATCACGCCGACGACGAGGCTCACGCTCTGCACCTGCTTAAGCGTCTGAATCTGCTGCTCCTTGTCCTGGATTGCGTCCAGGAGTCACCGCTCCTTGTCGTAAAGCCCTTGCCTAAGCGCGACATTGTCTGACAGGGAGGTGACGTTGGAGCACACAATTAGAAAGCAGCTCAGTAAGCCATTCCGCAGCCTCGGCGCTGAAGCCACGCTCTGTAAGCCCGTTGAGCTATCGTTCGCATTCCCGTATGAATTGAGCCGGGGAGGGTACCGTCATAACTCGTAAGACTGCTTCGGCACTTGCGGTCCCGCCCGCCAGGAGACAAGAGACCTACATAGGCTGGACAGTGGCACTCTGCCCCGTTACCCCCTTTATTTTAACACTCGGTGCCATCGCCGCCTTGGCCCTGCCTCCGTACCGTGGCCCCCACCCCTGTGTACCACCACCTCGCGTTGCTAGTACTTTGTATCCCCACCTGTGCTGCTGTACAGCAGTCCCTGCGGCGGCGACGGCCGTAAGTATCCGCCGTTTTCCTGCTTCTGCTTGTCAACCCGCTTTCTCTTCGCCAACAGGCACCACCGTTTCCGTGACTTCCCGACGCCTCACACGTTTCTTCCCGCTTTACGAGTACCCCCACCTGTACAGCAGTCCCAGCGGCAGCAGCAGCGGCAGCAGTGGCGGCGCGCTGGCGGCCATCACCGCCAGCAGGCCCAGCAGCGACACGGCGTTGGCCAGCGCGATGTTGAGGATGAATGGCAGCGAGTCGTCCACCACCGACACGTCGGAGGAAAACCTGTACGGCAGGCCGTGCGACACGTGGCATGGGGCATGTAAGTCGGGAGGTCGTCCACCACGGACACGTCCGACAAAAACCTGCACGGCATTCTGGACGGCACAAATGGGTCATGACAACGAGAGGCTTGAAGGGGGTCAGTACACCACGGACACGTCGGACGAGCATCTGGGCACAACGTACACGACACACAGCGCGGGGGCCAACAGCGGCGGGCCGTGCCAGGAAACTAAATAGGAAATGCAGCTGTACCAAACCATGAGGCGCAAACGCAATTTTGCCACGGTATGTGGAGATGCTGGGGAGCGGATGTTATTTATGAGAGCTGGGCGGTATGATGGCCACACGGTGTGGCGCCGTTTCTTGATCCAGATGAGCAACAGAACCACCCGGCTGAGTACGGGTGCGACCGTGTGTGACTTGCCCGCAGTAGTGCCTGCCGAGTGTGCTGTTGCAGCCCACCTGTTTAGGATGCGGCCGTGCGGCACGGAGTCGAAGAAGGCCATGGGCGCACGCAGCACAGAGCGGAGCAGCGCGTCGTGGGTGTGCGCGGCGGCTTGCATGCCTGAGGGGGGCGTTGTGGGACGCGTAAGGTGACTTGGGCAACACTGGTAACCCGAACGAGTCGGCGAAATGCAGGGTGCCGGGGGGCCGGTGGAAGGCATGGGATTACCGCCTCATACTTACAAGAGTGAGTGAAAGGTGGCGTGGATGGGTGGGTGGCTGGAAGGCCATTCGTGACTCGATGCAAGTCAGTGAGACGCAGGATGTAAAGCGACACAGCCCAACTGGAGCTCCTGTGTCTGCTGCGTGCTGGCAGTCCACCCCATCCCCTCCCCTTCGCACGACCCACCGGCAAAGGCGAAGGAAAACGCCCGCGCCAGTGTGAAGAGCGCGTTGGCGCCCGAAATGACCAGCATGCCGATTAGGAAGGTGCGGCCCGACCACTGCACCGATAGCGACAAGCCCCTGCTGCATAAACGCCTTTGCCAGGACCCTCCATCCCCAGCCTGGCCTCCCGAATCCTGCTGCTCTCTGCCTCCCGCTCCCGCGCCGCCAACGTCCCCGTGCGGTGCGCCAAGGGAGGAGCCCTGCCGCTCCACGCCACTTTTCGCCTCCCACTCATGGCCAGGGGCAACGAAGGCCTCCTGTGCGGTGGCAGCAGCAGCATGATGTTGCGGTTCTTGCGCCTGCAGCTGCAGCTCCAGCAGCCTCCGGTGCGCCCGCCCGCCACTGTCCAGGCCTGCAGGTTGCCTGTCCCCAGCCGAGCCCAAGGCTGTGGCAACCAGGCCGCCGGGCACCGTTGCCCTGCCCATCTCCACCTCCTGACTGCAGGCGTGCCCGCGTGCACGACGGCCGGCGCCGTGGCTCCTCGGCCAACTCGAACCCCACCCCGCGAGTGCTCCTGCTCCCCCTGCAGCTGACACAGCCATGCCCATCCCCGCGCCCACGCTCGCGCCCCCACCAGCTGCCCGCCCTACAGGGGCCAGCCCCCACGGGGACCAGAATCCCATGACGGTGACAGGAGAGCCCATGAACGGTGCCGTTGCCATTGGGCTGCAGGGCCAACTGCCGTTCTGGTGGCGGTTGGGCTGGTGGTGCTGAAGAAGCACAGAGGTGGTGTGGCCGCTGTCCGAAAGCGGGCTTGCCCCCAGGCCCCTTGGCGCTCCGCACGTGGCCTCACCCGCAGCAGCCCAGGTCGCGAAAGCAGTCCACGCCCTGTGCGTGCCGCCTTCGCCCGCAGCACCAGCAGCTGCAGTACTCATTCCCCTTGCGTCACCACTACCAGCACGTGCCGCTGGCACAGGTGAGAAGGCTGCCGTTGGCACAGCCATCCCGCCCACTCCCACCGCTGCCCCTGGCGCCACCCCTACACGTCCTGCTGAAGCCACTCCCGCCACTCCCACCGCTGCCCTTGGCACCGTCCCGGCGACCCCCACCGCTCCTACAGCGGCCCCTGGCCCTGCCCCTGCCGCCGCCGCCGTCGTGCCGCTGTGCGCCACCGCTTGCCCAGCCACCCCGTACACCCCCGGCGCCCCCACACCGATCGGTGCCCCTGCCCCTGCCGCCGCCGCCGGCCCCTGGCCGCTATGCGCTGCAAAGACTGCCACCCACACGTCCGAGGCGTTCCTGGTGGTCTGCATCAGCAGCAGGCTCACCAGCACCCCCGCCACCACCCACCACCCCACGCTCCGCATGTAGGCGGCGTACACGTGCCACCGCACGTGCCCCACCTCGCGCTGCTCCTCCCCCTCCGCCTCACCTGCCTCCCCTGCCTCCCCTGCCTGCCTCGCCTGCTCTGCCGTCCCCTTCCCATGCGCCTCAGCCCCTGAATTATCAGTATCAGGCTCCTGGTTGTCAATCCTCTGATCCTCCTCAACCTGGCCGTGCGACCTCCCAGATGCGAGTACCTCCTCCTCCTCCTCCTCCTCCTCCTCGCCTGCATGCTCCTGCTGTTGGTGCTGCTGCTGATGGTGTGGGTGCTGCACTTGGTTGTGTCCCTCATGGCGGTGCAGGCAGGTGGGTGAGGCGAAGTACTCTGCCGGTCTGCCCGCGAACGCTACCCGCCCCGCCTCCAGCTGAACCACCAGCGAGGCGGCGGAGATGCACCTGCAAAGCGCATAGGGACAGGAGTGTGTGAAGAGGTACAACACGTATGATGCAAGTGAGTGCGCCTCCGCAGCGGCAACCGCCCATACAGGTCACACTTACAGTTCAGCGGTTGTACCCAAACTTCTCGGGCGCAATCCGGCAGCCGAACAAGGGCGAGAGTGCCCACCACAACGGCGTGGACGTTATCACCACCGCGTCCAGCTGCGAGCGTGTGCAACAGGGAGCAAATTAACATGACCACCCCCAACCAACTGCCACGGTACTCGCACTGACACCCCACGCACCTTCCAGAAGCACAGCGCGGCGGGCAGCAGGAAGCGCGCCGCCGCCTCGCCAAAGATGTCGCACGTGGCCACAAAGTTCTGGATATCTTCATCGTACAGGCGCAGGATGGGCCAGGGTCCAAAGCTAAGGCGGGCCGGTGATAGGTGCATATCCTCCGACTCGATACGCAGCATCACCAACGACTCCACCGCCAGCGCCCGCTGCAGGCCGCCGCCGGTCAGCATGCCCACGGCCAGCTCCGTCAGCCCCTGGTGCGGTCCCACGGGCACGTCCTCCGCGCCGCCAATGACCAGCTTGCGCAGCTGCAGCAGTGCTCCAAACTGATCCGGAGACACCGTCGTGGAGCCGCCGCGCACGTGGAACAGCTGCAGGGACGTCAGGTTGCTAAAGACGGTGGCGGGCAGCGTGGGCAGCGAAGCTAGCGCGCACTTGTCGTAGGTGTTCGTGCGGTCCTCGATGCCACCGTTGTCCCCGAACGTATAGCCGTCAGTGAGGTTGAGCGATTGCAGGTCGCCCAGCGTGGTGATACCAGCAAGCGAGGCCAGCATGGCCGTCGTCTCGCTGGCGGGCAGCTGCGTCACGTGGACGGAACGCATGGCGTCGGACGTGATGCGTCCCAGGTGTCGCTCCACGGACACGCAGCGCAGCCGCACGCGCGCTGGCTCCTGGTTGCCGACGCGCGCCGCCCCCACATAGTTCAGCTGGGGGCAGCGGCTGCCGAGCAGGGTCAGCATTCCTACCACGCCCTCCAGATCGTCCTCGTCGTCGAACTGGAAGCACACCTGACGTAACAGCTGAAGGCTGTTCAGTCCGGTGATGGTAGCGAAGTCCGCTATGAGCTGGGGCCAGGGGCCGTACTCCTGGAAGACGATGCGGGAGGTGTGGGAGAGCACCCCGGCCGTGTGAGCGGCGGTGGCGGGCAAGCAAATTAAGCGCTTGTTGCCTGGCATGGCGAAGCTGTCCAGGCCGCCGGGCTCAGTGGCTTGTATGAGTTGGTGACTGCAAGTGCAAGGGGGAGGGTGCCTCTTTGCCCTCCCCCTTGCGCTTGCAGTCACCAACTCATACAAGCGACAGAGCCCGGCGGCATGGACAGCTTTGCAATACCGGGCTACAGGCGCTTGATTGGCCTGCCTGCCACCGCCGCTCACACGGCCGATGTGCTGTCCCACACCTCCCGAATCGTCTTTCTCGAGTACGGCCCCTGGCCCCAGCTCATAGAGGACTTCTCTACCATCACCGCACTGAACAGCCTTCAGCTGCTGCGGCAAGTGTGTTTCCAGTTTGACGACGACGACGACGTGGAGGGCGTTGTGGGAATGCTGACCCTGCTTGGCAGCCGCTGCCCCCAGCTGAACTACGTGGGGGCGGCGCGCGTCGGCAACCAGGAGCCGGCGCGCGTGCGGCTGCGCTGCGTGCCCATTAAGCGGCACCTGGGACGCATCACCTCCGACGCCATGCGCTCCATCGACGTGACACAGCAGCCCGCCAGCAAGATGACGGCCATGCTGGCCTCGCTTGCTAGCATCACCACGCTGGGCGGCCTGCAGTCGCTCAACCTCACCGACGGATACACGTTCGGAGACCACGGCGGCATCCTGGACCGCACCAACACCTACGATAAGCGTGCAATGGCTTCGCTGCCCATGCTGCCGGCGGCCGTCTTTGGCAACCTGACGTCGCTGCAGCTGTACCACGTGCGCGGCGGCTCCACGATGGTGTCGCCCAACCAGTTTGCTGCGCTGCCGCAGCTGCGCAAGCTGGTCATTGGTGGCGCCGAGGACGTGCCCGTGGGGCTGCTGCAGGGGCTGACGGAGCTGGGCGTGGGCATGCTGACTGCCGGCGGCCTGCAGCGGGCGCTGGCGGTGGAGTCGTTGGTGGTGCTGCGTATCGAGTCGGAGGATAATGCACCTATCACCGGCCCGCCTTAGCTTTGGACCCTGGCCGATCCTGCGCCTGTACGATGAAGATATCCAGAACTTTGTGGCCACATGCGACATCTTTGGCGAGGCGGTGGCGCGCTTCCTGCTGCCCGCCGCGCTGTGCTTCTGGAAGGTACGTGGGGTGTCAGTGCGAGTACCGTGGCAGTTGGTTGGGGGTGGTCATGTTAAGTTGCTCCCTGTTGCACACGCTCGCAGCTGGACGCGGTGGTAATAACGTCCACACCGTTGCGGTGGGCACTCTCGCCTCTTGTTCAATGCACAACAGGCCAGTGTGGCCACCGCAACGACGTGGACATTCTCACCCCTGCGTCCATCTGCGAGCGTGTCCGGCAGGGACCACGTTGGCACGACCATCCTCTGTCTGTGTCCGAGTATGGTGCACGGCATAAGGTGTAATGCAGCCCGTGTCCATCATGACAGCGGTGCACCACCGTTGTACGACGGGGATAGTACTGCCTTGTGGTTTGCCAGCCTGACAGGCACGTGACTTGACAGCTGACAAGCCACAAGGCCGCCCTGTCCACGTCGTACGGCTGTGACGCGTCCCTGCTGCCATCATGCACACGCTCTGCAGAACACATACTGTGTGTGTACATGATGTTCTTGCCGTTATCGTCTCAGCAGCTGCTTTGAGGGCGTGCGAGCTGGACCATGTTCTGGGTGGTCCCCGACAGGATCTGTCCGCGCGCAACATGGTCAAGCTCGTAGCCCCTCAAAGCTGCTGCTGCGGCAGTAAAAGCAAGGACACCACGTGCACCCTCAATGTGCACGCACCGTTGACCGGCCTTCACATTCAGATGCGTATGGCGGCCATATTTGGGCAGTTGCTCCCCAACACGCGTACCAGGCCATGCACAGGTGACAACACCTTTCAATGTCATGCACAGTGAGGTGGTCCCGACCGTCTCGCACCAGCCAACCTGACGTCGTTTGTGACCAGCACCACCGTGCAGCCGTACCTTGCGAAGCACGTGCATTCTCATTCATATGCATTTGCCCCTTTGTTGCCGTCCTAATTGCTCAGGATCCCACCTGACATCGTTGGTCACCAGCACCACCGTGCAGCCGCCTCCGCCACCGCCGCCGCCCTCGCTAACTCCATCCCTTCGCCCTGCTCCCCCTGCCTCCCCTGCACCACCTAGCCGCAGCCGCAGCACGCCGCCCTGTCCCTCCTGCAACCCGGCTGTTGGCGCCCCCGGCTCCACCCTCGTCCCCAGCAGCGCGTGCGTCACCACGTGTCGGGCACTGCCCCTGTCAAGGGAGGCCAACACGTCGTCGAGCAGCACCAGCACACCGCCGCCTTCTGCTGGTTCTGCCGCTGCGCTTGCTGCTGCTACTTCTCCTTCGTGTGCACAGGCACCTGCACCCGCACTGGCAGCTGAAGCTACCCCGCCGCCAGCCTGGACCCCACCGGCTGCTGCTCCTCCCCCACCTGCAGCTGCACCCGCACGTGCGCCGCCCTGCCCCCGCTGCTTGAGCGCGGCGTGGTACAGGGCACGTGCCAGGCCCACGCGGGCGCGCTGGCCGCCTGACAGGCTGGCGGGCGGGCGCGTACAGGGGAAAGGAAGGGCGTAACCCATGGATAACAAAATGAGCTCATCCAATCCATGTGTCGGACACGTGCCAGGCCCACGCGGGCGCGTTGGCCGCCGGACAGGCTCGAGTGGGAAGAGGGCAGGAGAGCGAGCATTTGGAAAGGAGGACAGGATCACGATATGAACGGAGGTGACGGGACAGACTGGCCGCTGGTGGGCGTTGTGAATGCAGGTGAGCGCCGTGCAGGGGAGGGGGACCGCTTAACCCCCCAGGCCCCACCTGCAGCCGTCGTCCCCCACATGCGTTAGGTCCCGGGAGGGGCCCAGGGCCGCCAGGTCGGGCAGTAGGGCGCATGCCGACAGCACCTGAAAGGGGTGGCAGGGGGCACGTGGCAACGTGGTAACCGGGGGCACTGTAACAGGGAGCAGCACCAGGGGCTGCCAGGGCGCACGAGGGCAGCGCCTGGCAGGGGTGGCATGGGCAGGTGGCAACCCGCATGGGCAGGTGGCAACATGGGGCAGGTGTCACAGTGGCAGCTGGCGCCATCGCGCTTGTGTGCTGCTCACACACACACACACCATTGCACACACAATCGCGGGGACGGGGGACGCGCTGCAGCAGGCCGGCATCAAGGCAGTGGCCACCTTTTGGGAGGC
>VFQN01004357.1_pt1 | contig 18772 bp, 21 predicted proteins | sample 3512371 | NCBI WGS metagenome assembly VFQN01 (sample SAMN10412370, study PRJNA504923) | tailings metagenome | isolation source: Replicate 2 from Balatoc abandoned mine | place: Philippines: Itogon, Benguet | collected 2017-08-28 | reverse complement strand
CGGCGCGGTTCGCGAAGTTGAACGAGTCGATCCTGCGGCTGCTGGCCGACGACGATGCGCGTGTGCGGTGGTACGAGGGTGACTACTTCGGCGTCGCGTTTGCGCCGGATGCACCGAAGGTGCCGCGCCCGCGGTCGTCGGCGCCGTGACGGGCTCCGCCGATCGTGCTGGGAGCAAGCCACGCATCCAGCCGAGGCAGCGCTGCAATCGAGCAAGCTGAACAGCCGTCTCGATCGGTCCACGTTACGACTCTATCTGGCGCATGTGGATGCACCCAAGCGCACGCGAGTCACGTAGGGCATCACCATCACCGGGGGCGGCCACACCCACTGTGGACTTCAGTGTTCGTGGCGGCTAAGGACACTCTGGTCCGGTGGGCGGACCAGCACTCGCGCAGGATTGTTCGTCGGAGTCGCGATTTCAACTCGCGCTTTCGCCTTTGCTACTGCGAAAGCTACTGCATTGATCTGGATCTTGAAATGGTCGAGGGTTCGATTCCAAGCTTGGCTTTCGGTCGCAAATTATTGTAATGGAGACACTTGTACGGATGCAACAGTAATCGCACACTGACCGGATAGATTCAGACGTCTGTCGAGCTCATGGCGAAAGTGTTGCCCGATGAACCCCGTCAGCGGGTGCGGGCGGCTGGGCTCACGCAGCGAGGCGGGACGTGACTTGGGCGTCAGAGGTGGGCGCGGGGGACGTAGGTGCCGACCTTCAGGTCGGCACCTACCTGCTTTGGCTCGTGCTCGATCCTCAGGCGTGCAGTTCGAGCGGCGGCTGGCCGGTGGTCTCGCCAAGGCCAGGCACGAACCACTCGATGTCGGCGTGAAGGATGCGGCGCGGAAGCCGCAGCAGCGCGGCGGCTTCCTCGGGTGTAAGGCGAGAGGGCGGCGCGAGCAGCGTGTAGCGCGTGGGCGATGCGGGTGCGGGGCGGCGACGCGCAGCGCGCAGGTGGCGGTGATGGTGCGGCGGCAGGAAGATGGACATCGTGACCTCCGGCCCGAGAGTCGGGCGACAGAGGGAGTGATCACGCTCGCGGACGGCGAGCGTCGATGCCGACGCTGGGACGGACATCTCCACCGGCCGAGGCCGGCGGGCAATGAGCGGGTGCGCTCTGTCAGTAGAACCCGCGGCACGCGCGTGACCTTACGGTCGGTGATCCGCGTGAGCGGCTGAGGAACCCCGAACGCCGTCAGCGCGGACGCGAGGAGCGGTCCCAGAGCGTGTCGCGCCAGCCGCTCATTCGCCCGGACTCGCGACACAGCACGCAGAACCACTCGATGGCATCGTTTTGGGCCATTCCCGCGTACAGGTTGCCGACGCACCGTCCGTGCGCCCGGGTTCGGGCGCGGCAGCGCACGTTGGTCTCCGGCATCGGCGCCGCGGCGTGGCTGCTCACCCAGGCGACGATGGCGCCGAGGTGCAGCGTGAGGTCCATGGCCGGCGCGGGCATGTCGGCCAGCATGCCGTCGTCCAGGTAGTGCCTCATGTCGGTGATCCAGGTGCGCGGCCGGCGTGCCATCGAGTGCCCCCTGTGTTCAGGCCGGGCACCGGCATGATGCCATCACCTCAACCGAGCCATTGTCGTACCGTGGCTGCTCATGGTCGTCCTCCGCTGCACACAGACTCTGCTGGCGCGCCTGAAGCAGCCCGACCTCGCCGCGCAGGCGGTCTCGTCGACGCGACTCGGCGACTGGTACGGCAACGAGCTGCGACTCGGTCGGCAGCAGTCCCTCCTGTTCGTCAGCGGACGGACACGCCTGGCCGTGATCGTGCCCGCACGGGACGCGGGCCGACTCTCCACGGTCCTGCCCGATGTGGTATGCGACAGGCTCGCCGCCATCGGTGTCTCTTCAGCGCGCATCGACCAGGAACGGGAGCAAATGTCCGACGTCGTCTTCGCCCGCACGGACAACCGAAGCGTGCTGGGCACCATGAACGACTACGCGTTCATGGCGAAGGAGATGCACGCGCGGGGCAACGCGCCGGAGTCACTCGAGGCGCTGATGCAGTTTCTCGAGCGGACGCCCGTCATCGCGCTCGAAGGCGTACGTCCGGCTGATCTGGTGCGTGAGGCGGTTCGCGACGAACGGCCCCACCTTTGAGACCGAGGGGCGCCTCGTCGGCCTGTTTGGCCTGTGCACGCTCACCGGACTGGACCGCTTCCGTTTGCGTGGTTTTCTGACCGTCTTTGGACGCCAAGGCGGCTGCGGTCCGTCCCCTCGGAGATCTACCTTGACGGCGTGGTAGCTCTGCGTGATCAGCCTTTATCTGACATGACCTCCAGTTCGGGCAAGTACTGCCGATGACCAATGCATGGGCACGTGTGTCCGCGACTTGCGAGAGGCCCAGTTGCGATGGGCAACGAAGGCATGTCTGCCCCGTGTTGACGCTCCGGCAGGACAGCCGCGTTCCTACTACTTGCGTGACTATTCGCTCAATCTCCTTGAGCCCCTGTCGCCGGACACCCAGCGGCGGTTCGAAGCTGCGGACGGCAACGAACTGGCGCACGACGGGAAGCGGCCGGCGAAGATGGCTGCGTTACACTCCTCCTCCGCACTGGCCTGCAACTTCTTCCATTACTGGCAGTCCCGCGATCTCGTGGGGCTGGTGCTCGATGCCTGCGGGCTGCCGGTCGAGGGCATCACACGGTTCGCGCTCGAGACCAAGCTGCCAATCGACACCAGGTTCAAGTACCCACCGAACCTCGATGCCTGCGTGACGTACGCGAATGAAAGTACCGTCGCGCTATCCGGCATCGAGTGCAAGTTCTGTGAGCCGTTTGCCGGAAAGAGGACGACTCTGTCCGCGAAGTACCTAGACCACGCCCTCACGCCTCTGTGGAAAGAGAGGCCGGCGCTGCTGGCGCTCGCTGAGACATGCACGGGGCAAGACTCGGGGTACGTGCACCTCGACGTGCCACAGTTGCTCAAGCATCTGTTGGGTCTACGCAAGCAGAGCCTCGGCCGACCGACTCACCTGCTCTACCTGTACTTCGACCACAAGGGCCCAGCGGCCACGCGGCACCGCGATGAGATTCAGCGCTTCACCTCGGTGACCCGAGCGGACGATGTGGGATTCAGTGCGCTCTCGTACCAGGCGGTCATGGCGCAACTCGCGCCGCATCGCGCCACTCACCCATTGTGGTTCCAGTACATGACGGCACGGTACTTCGCTGAGGACGGAGGTGGCTGATGCAACCGACGCTGTTCGAGACCAACGAACTGCCATTCGACGCACGAATTGACGCGGAGCCAGGTCCCGTCGAGAGCGATGCGCGTGAAGAACAGCCGTCGTTGCTCGGCCCGCACCCGGGCCAGGATACCGACTGCGCGAATGCACTGGTCGAAGGGCAGTGGCTGCAGGCGGAGGCCCTCTTGGAGAGGCTCCGGGACACCGCACCGGAGAGCCACGTCGCAGCGATCGACGAAGCACTCCCGTTCGTGCGGGAGCTGGCGCTTCGCCCGGCCATGACTCACGTCGCTCGACTTGAGCGGCTTGTTGATGCGGCGCGCTTCTCCTCGACCAACTGCTGGGTGCGGCATGCCTCACTGTTCCTGGTCCGAGGAGCCTTGAAAAGCATGGGCAGCGCGAGGCTGGCGCAGACGCTTGATGAGCGCGCCCTGCCGTTCGTCTACTCCCTGCTACGAGCCCAGCAGAACACCGAGGACGGTGTCGCAGACGCGCGGACTGTACTTCGAGACGTGTTCGTCGCTGGCAAGACGATCGACCTCTTGCGCCTCGGCGACAAAGACGCTCTCGAGCTGGACGGCGAGGGGCTGTCGCCGGCGTGGTACCCAGTGCTCGGCGCGATGCTCGGACTCTGGGAGGTCCCGAGGGCGCGACCAACGAGGCAGGAGATCGAGACTGCCCTCGGAGATCCGATCCCCACCGACGACGGGGATAGGGCCCGGCTGTTCTGGCAGTGCTATCGCGTGTGGAAGGCCCAGCGTCATCCCAACGCCACAGTGACGTCTGCCAGAAGGCGCATGAAACTGCTGAATCCTGCGCTCTTCGCCACTCGCCTCGAGCATCGCTAGCTCTCTGGGGTTCCTGGGCAGCTCTTTGACGCGCGGCAGCGCCTTGTCAGGGCATTGTGTCTCGGCCACGCCTCAGCTGACACCCCGTGCAGGAACCGACTGCGTGGCCTACGGATCTCCGGCGATCGCCCAGATGAACGACTGCACGTCGATGTAGTCCACTGCGCCATGCGGGGTTAGCAGCCCGTGGTGCAAGTCACTGACTCACGCCAGTAGCGCGCCGGCGAGGTCGTCGGTGGTGTAGGTCGGCGCGGGCATCGACGGGGGCTCGGTGCCTGGCAGATAGGCCCAGCGGTCGGCGAGTTGGCCGATCAGGGCTGTGAGAAGAGCCGCGAGCGCTCCGGAGCGACCGCGGAGGCCCCGCGGCGTGCCCCAGCCGGTCAGCTGCCGCAGGAGCAGCCCGAGATTGAAGGCGCCGGCATGCACCAAGAGTCGCTTGAGGATGTTCTGATGCCCGCGCAGATGCGTACGTCGCAGGCCGCCGGTCTCGTACAGGTGCGCGAAGGAGCGTTCGACGTATTCCGCGCGGTGCCGGCGGAGTCGTCCGCCCCGCGCGCCCCGCAGGCGGCGCCGATTCGCGTAGACGAGCGCTTGCGCTTCGGGCAGGTCTCGCCACTGGCGGCGCCCGCGGTCCGGTTCAGCGATGTACGGGCGGACCTCCAGCGCGTGCAGGTCGATGAGCGTCCGATTGCTGTGGTAGCCCTTGTCGGCGATCAGTTCCTCGAGCCGATGCGGCGCACCCGCCCGTTCCAGTTGGCTCGTCGCGTCGACCACCGTGTCGATGACCGTGGTGGTGTCGCCGACGTCGGCGCCGTCGACGCGCACCGAGACGACCGCGCCGCTGTCCACATCGACGGCGTGCTCGGCCTTGTGCGCGAGGTGCGTGCGCCCGTCCTTCATCTTGGTGATCTTTGCGTCGGGATCGACCGGATGGGTCCAGTCCTGGTTGGAGCTCTTCTTCTTGCGGCGCCGATCGAAGCGCGCCAGCGCCTCGCGGGTCGGCGTCGTGATGCCCGACGCCTCGGCCAGTTGCGTCAGGTAGGCCTGGTAGGTCTCCCCCGTGTCGCGGCGCACGATGCTGCGCATCGCGGCATTGGCCTCCAGCGTGGTCGCATCGACGGCCACGGTTTGGCCGCGCAGCAGGCCGTGGGCCACCAACTGTGTCTGCACCCACGTGAAGACGGCCCGATGGGTCTCGACGTCGATCAGCCGCCGCGTGCGGGAGATCGTCGAGTGATCCGGCGTCGCATCCTCGAGGCCCAGGTGCAGGAAGCGGCGGATCGCCAACGAGTCGGCGGCGCGCCATGCGATGCCCCGTTCGGACCCGAGCCCCTCGAAGTAGCCGACGAGCAACAGCCGGAAGTAGCGGCCGGGCGCCAGCCCGGGGCGGCCCATCACCGCGGCGTAGAACCGCCGGCATTCCGCCTCGACGAAGGCGTCGAAGCCGGCCGCGTCGAGCACCGCATTGAGGCGCGCGTAGAACGGATGTCCCGGTGCGGTCGGCAAGTCCGAGGTCGCGATCCAGAGGGGCGGTTGCTCGTCCTGCCGGGTACCCATGGCCATGCGCGCCCAGTCTATCGAGCGCGATCGGGTGTGTCGATCCCTTGGTCTACTTCAGACGCCACTTTCACCACAGGCTGTTAGCGCGACCAGCAGTTCCTGGCTCCAATCCAGCAGCCGTCGATACGTGTCCCACGAGGGCCTTGGATTGTAGAAGAGGTCGACACCCAGGAGCTGCGCGGCAGCTTTAGTCGGCTTGGGCTTGAGGAACATGTGGTGCTCAGGCGAAGCCAGGAACGGCAGGACCGACACGGTAGGCCACGACAACAAGCGTGTCCCTGCCTCCCGAGTCGGTATCGACTCCAGGGTGTCAATCAGCCTCTCGAACGTGACCGCCGAAGGAGCAGTCGCTTCGAGGAGATCAGCAAGCGCCAGAAGGAACGGGGCCGGGGCACCCTTGCGCAGAGCCCAATTGAGTCTAGGGAGCTCAGCCTGACGTGACAGCAGGGCAACGTCCTTGGTTTGCACGACCTTCATAACGAGTCCGCCAGCGGCGATGGGATCTGCCAACGTCAGCTCGCGCAAGCGACCTGCGGGGAACATCTCGCGCCAGATCGCATTCTGGCTAGCCTTCCAACTGCGCTCCGCGCGTTGGTACTGGGTGGCAGCCATTCCGCCAGGGTACTTGGTAAGGAAGCGCTCGACTGCCTGCTCCAGCGAAAGAGTTGCCGAGGCAGTGCTCGGATGGCCTTTCTTCCCCTTGGATGTCTTGCCGGCTAGTGCTGTGAACAGGACTTCGCGGCAGTCGCTTGTGGTCGCGACGGTCCAGTCCTGGAACTGGGGTGCTGCGTCTTCAGGAGCGAGTGGGTCGAGCACCGTGGTGACGAGGCGCTTGACCTGCTTTCTGCCCGCATCGTCGATGAACCCGACGCACACGTACCTGTCCGACACGCAGAACACCTTTCCCAACCCGAGTTCGGGCAGGTTTCGGTGCCGAACGAACGACCCAACTCTGAAGTGACTCATGCGTCTTGCACCAACATCCCTGGTTTCTTGCCAGGCATCATGCGTCCGGAACTCGCGCGGACTCGGGCTTGTTTCCCGATATGTCGCTCGACCTGCTCGGCCGACTCTGGGAGCGCTGTGCAGGAGGGTCACGCTCGAGCAGCGGCAGGAACTGGACCGCCGGCTCGAGACGCTGCGGTCGAAGGACGTGTCGGGTCTGAGTGGGACGCGTGGCCGCAGCTATCCGCGGACGCACAGTGTGAGTTCTCGGCTGGTCATTCCCACAGCGGCTGCGGAACCTACAGAAGGTCAAACGGTGTTGCCAGGCCGAGTAGGTTCCCGGCCTCAACCACGAGAATCGGCAACTGCCCGCTGCGGCTCAACGCCTCGGCGGCATCGGTAGTGCGAGGGCAGCAATACGGCTCGTGTAGCGGAAGCAACCCGCGTTCGACTGCTTGGCCCAAGGTCATGGCCAAGGCCATCTGCCGGTCGGGAGCTCCCTGAATCAGCACCGCAACATCCTTGTCGGTCACGATTCGCCACGGCCCTTGTCCCTCCGGAGCCACGGGCAAGAAGGAGTAGGACTGCGAGAGCATCACCTGCCTGAGGAAGCTGATTGGCTGCCACTCGGCGGCACAGGTGGGATTGCGAACGATGAAGTCTCCGACTGCGCGGCTCTGGGCCATCAATGCGTCCTCGAGTACGAGTGCCAACTGTGTCAGGTGGGCCGTCAGGTGTCGGGCATGGGCGCCTTCGTGCATCGCGGCGTTCCTGGACACCCGAACGTGATCGAACAGAACGCCGAAAGGTGTGTGGCACGCTGGATGCAGCTCGGGCAGCTGGCTCGCGAGTGGCGATGCTGCGGCCAAAGCCCCAAGTGTGTCCTTCATCCTGGAGAGGTTCACCGCCCTCCCGCTGAGGACCTTGCCCAATCGTTCCACGGCAAGCAGGAGGCGGCCGTACCCTTCCGCATCGGCAAGAGCCGTGGCTCTCCCGGCCTTGAGCTCGTCTCGAAAGTGCAGGCGCTGCTCTGGGCTCAGCTTGGGACTCGTGTCTGCTGCCTGTCTCCTCGGCTCGTCGACAGGCGATGCCCCTCCAGACGCAACGTATGGATGGCCAACAACCAGGGCGGCTGCAACGTCTTCGCGTCGTATCACTAGGCGTTCGTGCCAGTGCCTCTCCAGCCTGTTGATGTCGTCGCCATCCGGCACGTTGCAGAGCAGGCGGAGCGTCACCGCATAGCCGGCCCTGACCGCCTTGGCCATTTCTTCATGCACGTCGCGAAACCCCGTCTGCCCTGGTCGGTAGCGTCTTCCCGCCAGGAGATTTCGGACGTTGGCGCGATATGCCTTCCTCGGGCGGTCTGCTCCGCCCTTCGCCTTCCCGACGTACCGGTAGACGATCTCGCCTTCCCCGTCCAGGATCTCCCACAAATAGATCAGCGGACGTGTGGCATCCACGTGGCTCTTGAGTTCGGTGACCCGGATCGCCCGGCGCACGTGTCCCGAGGTAGGCGCTCCGTGGGGGACAGAACGCGCGGTGCACGGCGGGGTTGTCGTCGAACAGCGACAGGAATACGACGATGCCCTCGGTGATCGAGGAGCGGAGGCGCGTATCGAGCCGACTCCAGCTGTGGATGTACCAGCGGTCGAGCGCTTCCATCTGGTGACAGCGCGCGCGCCAGCCGTCGCCCTGCGCCGGCCGCACCTCGTACTGCACGTTCAGCGACGCGAGATGCCCCTCGAGCTCGGCGTCAAACGGATGCGCCATGTGGTCGGCGTCTTCGGGATACCAGTGACTCCACGCACGCCCGGGGTCATAAAGATGGTGGTCGGCCTTGGAAAGTCGGATCACGTCCGGCGGCGAGGCGAGCGCGGCCTTCAGTTTCCGGATGTCGCGGTCAATCAGCTTGTCGTCCAGGATGTAGCGGTACACCTCGGCGAAGGTGGTGTACCCATCGGTGAGGCGGCGCAGGAGGATCACGAACTTCAGCAGGTCGGTGTAGGCCTGCTGCCAGAACGGCTCCTTGCTCTTGCCGAACAGGTTGTTGAGCAGCGTGGCGATGGCATAGGCCACCGCGTACGGGTCGAGGTCGTTGTGGAGCGGGTTGTAGCAGACACCGCTGTCGAGCCCCACCTCGACGTAGTCCGCCTCGCGTCCGCAGGCCCGCAGCATGGCCTGCACCTGCCGGCAGAAGTCGCCCTTCACCTCCATCACGAGGCCGCCCAGCTTGTGGTCGGCGTCGTGGCTCCGCCAGCGCACCAGTTGATCCACGTACGGGTACATGCACGCGGATGTCTTGCCCGTGCCCACCGAGCCCAGGACCATGACGCCGGTGTAGAGCCCGCGCTGCGGGATGGTGAGCCACTGCGGATCGGGCGCGCGTCCGGGACGCGTCTCGTGGTGCGCCTCGCCGAGCACGAGGGACGGCGCGGGCCGATCCTCGGGCGGGATGTAGGGCGGGAGACTGCGGAACGTGAGCCGCGGTGCGTGTCGGTACATCGCGATCGCGAACAGCGACCCGAGCAGCGATGCGCCGAAGAATGGTGTGGTGAACCAGAGCGTAGCGTAGCCGTACTGCAGGCCCTGGTGCAGGTCCGGTCGACGCAGCGCGATCAGCGCGAGGAACACGTTGTCGCTCGGCAGGGGGTACGTGCGAAGGCCCCACACGCCCACCGCAAGGGCCACGGCCATCGCGAGGAGCGTGCGGGCGTCGAGCAGGGTGCGGAGCATCGCGCGACTCCGGTGAACGTGGAACGCGGCTGCCTCAGTGGCTGCTGACGGGTGCGGCCGTCGCGGTGGCGCGTGGCGGCCGCGTGGCATGCCGACGGACGTGGGACTGCCGGTGCGGCACGAACGACGCCGGGTGGTCGAGCCGCCACTGCAGGAAGTCCTTGTCCTTCCCGAGCACGGTGTCGATCACCTGGTTGAGCACGTACTCGGTCGACTCGCCGAGGAAGTGCGCGTACGCGTAGAGCGTCTCGTTGGTCTCGCGGTCGAGGCGCGTGCGGTGCCTGACCAGTTGCTTGCCACGGGTCCTGGCCTTGATGAGGGCCATGGCCATGTCCTCCTGTCTGGGTAATGCGATGCGGCGCACACGATCGGCCACAGGTGCGGACGCCGAGATGTGCCACGGGATGGGCAACGCGGACGGACCATCGGCCGGCCACGCGTTGGGCCAGATCGTGCGGAACGAGATCGATGCGAGGGAGGGGCGTGAACGACCCCGCTCCGGCGGGGTGCGGGGCGATGGATCGCACCCAACATGGGGGTCGTTCACGCCCCGACTTCCCGTGATGTGGTGCGCATGGCCGGGGTGGCGGCGGCACAGAGCGCCACCGTCTGGTGCGCCGCCAGTCCGCGCAAGTCGTGGTGCTGGCAGGCGTTGCGGCTCACTGGTCGTTGACCAGGGTGAAGGGAGCGGCACCCGACTCCCCCTCGAGGCACACGGCCCGTCGGGCGAAGACAGGCCCTCCGCCCATCTTCGCGCCCATCTTCGGTGCATCGGCGCGTCATCATGCGGTCCCCACCAGGTGCGAGAGGTGCAGGTACGACTGCGCCAACACGCCGCATTCCACGCAGCCCAGTCGACGCTCGAGGGCATCGGCGAGCGTCGGCGAGCAGGCCGCATGCAGGATGCGGACACCGTGCCGGCGCCACGCGCGGTACAGCGCCACATAGCGGGGCGAGGCGAAGGCTCGCGAGGCGCGCTCGTACCTGGCGGCGTCCGTCCCGTTGGGCCGCGTGCCTTCCCGCACCAGCGCGAGACGCTGCTCGAAGTACCACTGGGCCTCCTCGATCAGGGCCGGCCGCAGCGGGGTGGCGAGTTCCTGCTGACAGGCCACCCGGCAGGCGTGCTCGAGCCCGCGCAGGTGTGGCGGCAACAGCACGCGCAGGCGCCAGGCCGGCAGGCTGCGCAGCAGTTCGCCGTAGTTGTGCAGGAAGGCGCGGAGGTCCATCGGCGACGCGCCCGGCACGAGGTACACGAAGGTATGCACCCGGCCCTCGTCTTCAATCGCGATTGGCAGACGCTCGGCGAAGAAGCGACGGACGCGGGTCGGCCCATGGCCGAACGACACGTGCGGCAGCCAGTCGCGCGGCAGGCCGGTCCCGAGGAGTTGAGTGAAGTGCGCCAGCTTCTCTTCTTCGGTCGCCAGCCAGGTCGCGTCGCGATGCTCCAAGACCGCGTCGAGGACCATCAGGCGCTCCATCGCGCGGCCCACCGCGACCGGCTTGCGCAAGCGGCTGTGCGGCTCCCCGATCGCGGCATAGAGCCGCCGATGATGCACGTGGTAGACCCGCGCCTTGCCGTGCATCGCGACGTAGGCCGTGGCCAGGCCATCATCAACAAGCCGCCGGAAGAAGTCCTGGACGATCTGCCCATAGGCCGTCCGATGAAGCGTGAGGTATTGGCGCTTCACGCACACGCCGGCATGCAGCAACACCAGGGCGAGGAACTGCGCCTCACGCGGGGAGAAGCCGCGCTTCGGACGGCCGAACTTCTCCGCGGCCACGGCCTTGACGCAGTCGTCGAAGGTCATCGCAGCAGGTCCTCGGCGACGCGCGGGTCGGGCCCGCGGCCGCCTCGTCCACCCTGGTGGCGGGCCGTGATGCGCGCACCCGACGAGCGATGCGTGCTGAAGCCGCTCCGCGCTTTCGCCGCGGCGTGGGCACCCCGGTAATGCGGCGTCACGACCTCAAGATCGCGGACGTCGAGGCGCCCGTCGGCGCGTTCGTACTCCACCCGCGCATCCGGAAACTGCACGTGCCCGTCGTGCTCGGGAAGCTGGCGCTCCGCGGCCCACCGTGCGATCTCGGCCGCGTCGCGGGCCGGACGTCCGCTGCTCGAGCGCCGCGCGCGATTCGGCGCCTGGAGGAACTGCTGGTACTCGCGCTTCAGGTCGCGCTCGAGCACCACGCGACGGACGCGTCCGCCCGACGCGCGGATGTCGTCCGCGGCGTCACGGTAGGCGTGCAGCACCTTGAGGTCATGCTGGAGTTCACGGGGAGTTGCGGGTCCCGCGTGGAAGGTCTGCTCGGGGCCTGAACGCTCCTCTCGGCGAACGCTCTCGAGCAGGTCGAGGCCGTCCTCCGTCAACGTCAGCACCGTCGCGCGCTGGCCATCGACAATGGCCGTAAAGGTATCGACGAGCCCCGCCTCTCGGAGCCGCTCGATGTCGCGCTCGGCGGACCCGCGCAGACTGATCCGGCTCACGCAGATCCGCCGCATTGACGACGCGCAGCGCGCCGACGGTGGTGAGCAGCCGCGTCTCCGAGCCGCGCAGGTCGTAGTCACGCCCGCGATGCCAGACCCGCTCGCGGTCGGGCCCCTGCGGCAGGGCGAGATCCCGTACGAAGACGTCGCGGTAGTCCCGCTCGGGCGGCAGGCGGTCGACGTCGGCGCCGACGCGTCCGCCGCGCGAGATGTCAGGGCGTTCCTGCTCCTGGGGACGGTGTGGATCGATGTCCCGGTACATCGGAGCCTCCTGGTCTTACGTTTGAGGTGGTGAGTCGCGGGCTCATTGGCAGCACCGGCGACGAGCGATTGAGCGCGAGAGTCGCGTCGACTCGAGCGGCCTTCGTTGTGCCGACGAATAACGACCGAAATGGTCGACAGGTGCGGCGGCGCTCTCGACACGAGCAGCAGCGCCAGCGTGAGCGGCGCCGGCAGGGCGGGGGTAGTGCTGCAGGCGAGACGTGTTGACGTCTGGTCCACCGAGGTCCGTCTCCACAGAGGAGGACGCGTTCTGCACGGCCGTCCTGCATGGAGTAGAACTCTTCGATCCGAACGAACCTTACGTCTGCGTGCCGGCAGTGGCGTGCAGCCACTGGGACACGAGCCTGGGCCAGGTTCGTGGCGCTGAACGCGCTCTCCACATGCGGTGACTCGAGGGGAGCGGGGCTCTGTAAGGAATGGCGGGGTGTGCGGGTTCTACAGATACACCGCTACGACTCCAGCGGAGTCGCCACATCGCCAGCGCACAGCCGGCGAGACGATGCCGGCGAACGGCCTGCATCAACCGGCCCCCGGGACTTCATCTCCGGTCGAGGACGGATCCATCTACCTGCCGCGCTTAAGCACGCATGGAGGCATCGCCATGCCGTCCCCGGTCCCTACTTTCAAGGCTCCTGCCTCGACACCGCCTGCTCGAGGTCGTCTGCAACAGCGACACGCTCAGCCCAGCGCCGCTGATGGTGACACCGCCGCACTCGCCAGAGCGGTCGTCCACAGCCAGGGCGAGAGGCTCCTCCGCCTGCGAGACGTCCTGGGCATCGTCGGCCTGAGCCGTGCCCACGTGTACAACCTGGTGAAACAGGGTCTGTTCCCGCGACCGATTGCGCTGGGCAGCAACTGTGCGCGCTGGGTGCAGTCCGAAGTGCAGGCGTGGGTCGACGAGAGCATCGCGGCGGCCCGAACTCTGCAGGCCAGACCCTGAGTGAGCCGACCATGCCGCGCCGCGTCCCGATCAGCAGTTCGGCCCGCATGATTCGTGTTCAGCCGACCCTGTGCGCGGCCGGGACGCGCCCGCGGCCTTCTACCCGGGTGAGCGCTGTGCCACAGCCTGCCTTCTGTCCGGCGCGATGAGCGGCGTTGTGTCATGCCTTGTCCCGCCGCTGTCGCACGACAGCCTTCCAGTCCTCTACGCTCAATCCCGGCACTCGCTGGAACTCGCTGGTGTTATGGGTGACGAGCATCAGTCCGCGTGCCCTGGCCTGACCAGCGATCAGCACATCGAAGGAGCCAATCGGCGTTCCTTTCGACGCGAGGTGGGCCCTGATCTGGCCCGCCTGCCGGGCGTCCTCGTCGTCGAATTCCAAGACCGAGAACTGAAGCCCCTCGACGCGGGCGACGTTCTGCTCCACCCGCTGACTCTTGAACGCCGCGTAGTACAGCTCGTGCATGACGACGGCCGATACACCAAAATCGCGGGGTGCGTGGCGACGAACACGTCTGGCGATCGGCGAGGTCGTGTCGTTCAGCAACGATATGAGGCGTTCGCGTCCAGGAGATAACCGCATCAGCGGAACACCTGGCTCAGCCCCCGGCGCTCCGGTGCATCCGGCTGCTCGCGCACCGCTGACGCGAAGTCAGCGTCTAGATGGCCGACGAGCGCATCGAGCCACTCCCATGACTCAGGCACCGGCTCCAGCACGATCGCATTCCCGCGTCGCCGGATGCGGACTTCACCGGCATCGACACGAAAGGCTCGCGGCAACCGCACGGCCTGCGAGCGCCCGGACCAGAAGACCTTGGCTGTGTGCATCCTGGCCTCCAGAGAGATATACCAAACGAGAATACGCTCGCTTGCAGCCGCGAGTCGGAGTGGGCGCATGGGTCGGCCGGGGTGGCCAATCGCTCATTCTTCGTGGGTGCCTTGTGCTGCAGCGCGGCGACCGCGACCCGCGGCAGAGCTCATTGGAAGAGTCGGTCCGTAGGGACGACCAACCCGTAGCGTTCGACGTCGCGCACCATGGCGCTGGCGCTAGGGCTGGGCGGCGTGGTCATCGGCGCGGTAGCGGGTCTGGCTGCCAAGACGTCGACGCGTCCCGCGACCGAAGCAGTATCAGATGCGGTACGTGAGCCCGTCCAGCCAGTGAGGGGGCGACATTGCACGGGCATCCGCGCGCGGTGCGATTCCTGCGCTCGCAGTGGCATGGGCCGCTGTGATGCCCTTGTCCTCACATGGGTCGCATCTGTCGACGCCGGGCGAAAATCTGACAGATCCGATGTACTCCGGTCGGGACGTTGGCTGGATCTACGAGCGACAGGACCAGATCAGCTTCTTAGACCGCCATGTCCGCGCCTTTGCGCAGTTGGGTGGCGCGCCGGCGCGCATCGCCTACGACAATCTCAAGCCGGCGGGGCCAAGAATTCTGGCGGGCAGCGAGCGCGCGCTCACGCTGCGGCTTTGCGGCGCTGGCGTCGCACTACCTCCTTGAGCCGAGCTTCTGTCGCCCGGGCGTGGGCGACGACAAGGGCGGCGTCATAGCATGCGGCAAGGCCGTGCGCTTGCAGGCGCTGACGCCGAGCCCGTCGGCCGACTCGCTCGAGGCGACCAACCGGGCAGTGCTGGCGCAGCTAATGGCGATGTCGACACGCGTCGGGCCGGCGCGACCGAGACCATCGCCGCGCGCTTCGCCGAGGAGGCAGACAGTAAAAGCTCGCTAGCGGCAGGCGAACCCGACCATGCGCGAGTTCATGCGACGTCTCCTGAGATCGCCTGTGGGAGCCGCTCCATCGGGCGCTGGCTTAGGCGTGCGTTCGCCACGGCTTGAGGCCGCGGGGGCGTTGGCCGGCCGCCACCCGAGTACGGTCTAGGAACGACTCGCGCAACTGCAGTTGCATGATCAGCTTGATCTTCGCGGCAGGGCTAAGCTTCCGCTGCTGTTCATGCCACTGCCTCTTGGCGGCCCACCGAGAACCGTCGTCCCACGTCATAAGCCGTATCTTTTCACAAGTTCACCCAGGAGGGTATCGTCCACCGCGCCGGCCTCCTTCAGCATCGCGGCCCTTTCGGCCCGCCGGGCGGTTTGCGCGCCAGGAGTGCGCCATGTGGCGACCAAGTGTGTCGCGGTAATAAGGCGCATTTTCGGTGAATCTTCGCTTGCCTCGTCATATGGCAGCTCAACGGCGCTCTTGATTGCCTCATCTACCACCGGGTGCCAAGACGGCAGAAGCTGAACAGGCACGCCGTTGACGATCACATGCTCGCCGTCCAGTTCGTACCCGTTCTCTCGGAGCCAGTCCAAGATTGGCCTTAGAGGGTCAAGCGGCGAGTGTGAGCCCGGACCCACTAGGACGGCGACGTCGAGATCCTGGGTGGCGGTTGCTTCGCCCCAGATGCTGGCGGCCACTGCTCCCGTGATGGCGTAGTCCGAGACCACGCCTTCGCTCTTGAGACGCTCAAGCCAGCGGAGGACGCCTGGAAAACCCTCACCCTGTTCGAGCATGTCCACCATGCTAGCGCGACAGCATTTCAGCGCAAGTCAGAAGACCCACTCGCTGGCACCTGCCAACCGGCGCCCATCCCCGTTCCGGAACAGAACCCGTGTTGGCCCCGCCGGCCTCGCTTCGGTTCCTGCGCTCGGACTGCGCCGCACCGGCTTGGACTCTGGGGGCGACGCGACGGCCGTCGCAACCTATAGTCCCGCCAGCGCGAGGTTCTCAGTCCAAGGAGCGTTGCGCTGCTTGGCACCACAAACCAGAAGCGCGCTTCAGGTAGCTCCCAGTCCGACCACTGGCACGGTGACCATCGGAAGACAGGAGCTTCAACGGCTCGGCGGCACCGGGATGGGCAAGGACCTGACTCGGCTGTGCGCCAACATACCCGACACAACGGCCCACCCGACACACAAGACCCCAGCAATAAATAGTGCGTGCAGAATGGCGTCCAAGAACGTCTGCCACCAATCCAGCCGAGCACGTGCGGAGGTCACGTCGACGCTGGCCGAGTCATCGGCCCGCACCATGGCCTCCTCGGTCCTCAGTAACTGCTCATGGAAGATTCCTGCCTGCGCAGCTACGAGCCGATGATCTTCGGCTGCACCCCTGGCACGCGAGGCGGTTGCGGACTTGCCAATCGCCGCTGTCAGATTGCGCAGCAGCCACGGATCGATCAAATCGATAGCAGCGCCCACCGCGATGTGCAGAACGAGAAAGCATGCGCCTGCTAACAATGGTTCAACAGCGACCGCGCGGCTCGTCTGCAGCAGCCAAGGCGCAACGAACGTAACCGTACCGCCGGCAAGGAGCATGTGCCGATGTCGCTGTTCGGCGCGGCGAGAAAGCAGCGAATGAGAAGTTTCCGCAATTCGTGCTATGTCCGCGTCGGCAGCCTGCGCAGTCTCCCGTCTTCGCCTTCTCAGCTCGACCAGTATGTCCAGCTGCTGTCTTGAAAGGGCGCTATAGTCTGGCAACGTGCTCTGGCCATCGGCGTCCGACGGATCACTGATGCTTCTGGGCGTCACTTTAGCCTCGCTCTCGCCTGTATCCCACGTGTATCTCACCTCCAGGGCGTTCAGGCGAAGGTAGGGATCCAGCCTTCCTCCTCGCATCCGCGGGACCAATATGCCGAGCGCCTTTCCAAGCTGGCGGCGAAAGCGGATTCGTTCGCTGGCATTTGAAGGCTGTGCCAGCGTGAGTCAACTAAATGGCCAACAATCGGTGCGACCTCCTCCAGTCAGGAGGCGTCCGTCAGGTCCCGACTCGTCAGCCTACGCAGTACCCCGCACCAGTAAGCTGCCATCGCTCGAGCCCAGCTCCCTTGAGGAAGTTCACATCGAAGTAGCCGACCGACGCAGGAGCGACGTTATACAGGTCTGTCCAATACGAGGTCTTCTCAGTAGCGCCGCTGTCAACCTTGGTGACGATCGCAAGCTCAAGTCTGCAGATGGAAAGGGCGGTACCGTTGTAGACTTGGCCGCTCAGTCGCTGCCCCGAATAATCTAAGCTGGCCTCAGCCTTCAGCTTCTCCATGGCGCTCGCCGGCAAGCGGAACCAGGTGCGCGCCCCCGTCCGATACTTGCTGGTGCACTGGCGCACAACCACTGCTATGGCCTCGTCGTTCATTGCCCCGTCGACGGTCTGCTCTACACAAGCCACGGCGTCTGACGGGACAGGTGAGCCGCAGCCGCCCAGCAGGGCGTGAACTGCAAGAACGGCCGAGAGCCGTAGCACGCTGCAATGCGCAATGTGCCGTATTCTGCGAACCCAAGTCTGTTGGTCCAATCGGAACCGCATCGCAGAGGTAGCATACATGTCTGGACGTACGCGTATGCAAGGCGCAAGACGTCACAGTGCAGACCGGACGCGCGCGACGAAGTCTGCTGGGCGTGTAGCAGCGAAATCCGCAGCCTGCCTGCAGAACTTCCTGAACACCCTCAGGCCCCTCTCCAGACGTATGTATCAGCTCACAAGCGCGTAATCGAAATGCACCTTCGCGCCCGTGTCCAGGTCACTGCGCTAATTGGGATGACGTTTCCCGTTGCGGCACAACCCCTCCAGGAAATCGGCCCACGCCTGCATCATCTTCCGCCTCTCCGCCAGGTGCTGCGCTCGGTTGTAGGCCGCGCGCACCTTGTTGCGCGGCGCATGCGCGAGTTGCCGCTCGATGACGTCGGGCGCCCAGCCCATCTCGTTGAGCAGCGTCGAGGCCATCGCGCGGAAGCCGTGGCCGACGTGCTGGTCGGAGTCGTAGCCCAGGCGACGCAAGGCCGCGTTGATGGTGCCGTCGCTCATGGGCCGCGTGATGGTGCGGATGGACGGGAACACGTAGCGCGAGTGCTCCGTCAACGGCCTGAGCTCCTGCAGGATGGCGACGGCCTGGGTGCTCAGGGGGACGATGTGCGCCTCGCGCATCTTCATGCGCTCCGCCGGAATGCGCCACTCGGCGGCGTCGAGGTCGATCTCGCTCCACTCCGCCCTTCGGAGTTCACCCGGGCGCACGAACACCAGCGGTGCGAGTTGCAGCGCCGACCGTACGACGAAGCTTCCGTGGTACCCGTCGATCGCGTTGAGGAGTTCGCCCACCTGCTCTGGGTGCGTGACGGCCGCCCGGTGCGTTGATCGCACGGGCGTGAGCGCGTCGCGGAGGTCGGCCGACGGGTCCCGCTGCGCACGTCCGGTGGCGATGGCGTACCGGAACACCTGGCCGCAGCGCTGCTTGGTGCGATGGGCGGTCTCGTGTTTCCCGCGGCTCTCGATGCGGCGCAGCACCGACAGCAGTTCCGGCGGTTCGATTTCGGCGATCGGGCGCTTGCCGAGCCACGGGTTCACCAGCGACCTGAGCATCCAGGTCGCCTTCTCGAACGTGACCGGCGCGAGCACGTGCTTCTGCCGCTCCAGCCACTCGTCGGCGACCTCGGCGAAGGTCAGCGCCTGGATGGCGGCTTCACGCGCCTCCTGGCGCTCCCGGCTCGGGTCGATGCCCGCCGCCACCTGTTCGCGGGCCGCGGCACGGCGGGCCCGCGCCGCCACAAGGGAGACCTCCGGGTACGTGCCGAAGGACAGTGTCTTGCGCCGGCCCTGGTGGATGTAGTCGAACCGCCACCATTTGCCGCCGCTGGGCTGCACCAGCAGGTACAGGCCGTCGCCGTCCGACAAGCGCAGGACGTTCGCGCCCGGCTTGATCTTGCGGATCTGGGTGTCGGTGAGGGGGAGAACCCTGCGCGGCATCACGCCTCCAGCCGCCACGTTGCAGTAACTCTCCAGGCCGCCCGATGCA
>VFQN01004356.1_pt1 | contig 18774 bp, 13 predicted proteins | sample 3512371 | NCBI WGS metagenome assembly VFQN01 (sample SAMN10412370, study PRJNA504923) | tailings metagenome | isolation source: Replicate 2 from Balatoc abandoned mine | place: Philippines: Itogon, Benguet | collected 2017-08-28 | reverse complement strand
GTGTCCGGCAGGGGCCGCTCGACCGCCGGCTTCAGCCCGATAGACCAGGCGTTCCAGAGCGAAGTGGGTGAAGACGTGCGAGATACTTCCGGCTTTTCGCCAGTCGGCGGGGAAGGGCGCTTCCCGGGTCGTGGTGTCGCCATCGGAGCGCGCCGTCCAACCCGTCGTGGGGACCTCGCTCATGCCGCCGAGGAGCCCGCTCTCCGCGCGTTTGCGCAGCAGGATCGTCCCGCCTTGCCCCATGGCGACGAAGGCAGCGCCATAGCGCTGCGGCTTTTCGGGCTTCGGTGCCTTGACCGGATAAAGCTCGGGGTCGCCAGCACTCAATGCGGCACAGTCGGCGTTGAGCGGGCAAAGCATGCAGGACGGGCGGCGCGGCGTGCAGATCGTAGCGCCGAGATCCATCGTCGCCTGTGCGAAGTCGCCTGGTCGGTCGGCGGGCAGGAGATCGGCCACGATCGCGCGTATCTGGCGTTTTGCCTCCGGCAAGGGCGTGGCGATGGCGCGGAGCCGGGTAACGACGCGCTCGACATTGCCGTCGACGACCGCTGCGGGGCGATCGAAGGCGATCGCGGCGATCGCGGCGGCGGTATAGTCGCCGATCCCCGGCAGTTCACGCAGCCCGGCTTCGGTGTCGGGAAAGCGGCCCCCGTGGCGGGTCGCCAGAAGGTCGGCGCATTTCTTGAGATTGCGGGCCCTGGAATAGTAGCCGAGGCCGGCCCAGGCCCGTAGCACGTCCTCCTGGTCGGCCGCAGCCAGTGCCGCTGCATCGGGCCATCGGTCGAGGAAGGCTCGGAAATAGGGCTTGACGGCTTCGACCGTCGTCTGTTGCAGCATGATTTCCGACAGCCAGACATGATAGGGGTCCGGTCGTCGGCCGGCCGCCGCCGCGCGAGGCGTTGTACGCCACGGCAGCTCGCGATGGTGCTTGTCATACCAGGCGAGCAGGCGCGAGGCGATGCCGTCGCTTTGGAGAGTGTAATCGGATCGCGTTGCGGCTACCATCGAACGGTGGCTGGGAGGAGCAGGAATTTGATAGGGAAACCCTCATGACAGGGAAACGTCGGGGCGGCAATCCCAGGCCGGTGAGCGACCTCGCCACCGAGATACTCGATCCGGTTCTGCGTAAGCGCGCAGGAATCTCGATCGGGCTCGTGCAATCCTGGGAGGAAATCGTGGGGCCGCGGCTCGCCGACCGCACACGCCCCGAGAAGATCGTCTGGCCACGGCGGCTCGACGACGACGATCCGTTCGAGCCCGCCTTGCTCGTGATCGCCTGCGAAGGCGCGGCGGCTCTTCACGTCCAGCATGAGACAAACGAGATCGTCAGCCGGGTCAACGCCTTCCTCGGCTTTGCCGCCGTCGGCCGCATCAGAATCGCGCAGAAACCGGTGCATGTCGGTTCGGACAAGCTGCGTCCCCGGCTGCGTCCGTTGTCGGAACTGGAGAAGAAGCGTGTCGCCGGCACGGTCGCCAAAATCGAGGACGATGGTCTGCGCGCCGCCCTCGAACGGCTGGGCACGACGATCCTGGGCATGAAGAAATAGCTATGGTCTCGCGTGAAATTGATCGCCTGCGGCCCTTTGCGTTGTTGGCTTGCGCGGCGCCATGCCTTATTTCGCGCCAACTCCCGCTTTTCTGTGCTTGTTGATCGCAAAATTCCTCATTTGCCAGGTGATTCGATGATCCGTTCCATTCCGCGTCGGTCCGTTCTGACCTCGCTGGTCGCGCTTCCGGCGGTGCTGATGCTCGCCGCTTGCAGCGATTCCACGGAGGAGACCAAGGCCGAGGCTCCCAAGCCGGCCGATAGTGCTGCACCGGCGAAACCCGCCGTCGACGCGCCGAAGCCTGCGGGAACCGTCGACATGGCCAAGCTGGTGGAGGCGGGCGCACTGCCGGAGAAATTCCTGGGCAAGGATGACGCGCCCGTGACCATCGTCGAATATGCTTCGATGACCTGCCCGCACTGCGCGCATTTCCACGAGACGACGCTGCCGGAGCTCAAGACGAAGTATATCGACACGGGCAAGGTGCGGCTGATCTTGCGGGAATTCCCCTTCGATCCGCGCGCCGAGGCTGGCTTCATGCTGGCGCGTTGCTCCAACGACAACTATTTCGCCATGGTGGATGTGCTGTTCAAGCAACAGCAGGGCTGGGCCACCGCGCAAGACGCCAAGAGTGCTTTGCTCCAGATCGCCAAATTGGCCGGTTTTTCACAGGAGTCCTTCGAGGCCTGCTTGACGGACCAGAAGCTTCTGGACGAAGTGAGGGCGGTGCGTGAGCGTGGCGCCAAGGATTTCGGTGTGGATTCGACCCCAACCTTCTTCATTAACGGGGGCAGATATCCCGGAGCTTTGTCGATTGCGGAACTGTCGGCGATCATCGACCCGCTGCTGTCGTAACCGGCCCTTGCCAGCCGTGCGGAAGGGCGGGCTGCTCTTCCGCTCGCCCTGTGGTGAGCGCGGATGAAGTTCACCCGGCTTCGCCTCCTAGGGTTCAAATCCTTCGTCGAGCCGTCCGAGTTCGTGATCGAGCGCGGCCTTACGGGCGTCGTAGGCCCGAACGGCTGCGGCAAGTCGAACCTCGTCGAAGCGCTACGCTGGGTGATGGGCGAAAGCTCGTACAAGAACATGCGCGCGTCCGGCATGGACGACGTCATCTTCTCCGGCTCGGCGACGCGACCGGCCCGCAATACGGCCGAAGTGACGCTGTTCCTGGAAAACAGCGACCGCACCGCACCCGCCGCCTTCAATGACGCCGACGAGTTGCAGGTCTCCCGCCGCATCGAGCGCGAAGCCGGCTCCGTCTACCGCATCAACGGCAAGGAAGCACGCGCCAAGGACGTGCAGCTCCTCTTCGCCGACCAGTCGACCGGCGCGCGTTCGCCTTCGATGGTGGGGCAGGGCCGCATCGGCGAACTGATCCAGGCGAAGCCCCAGGCGCGGCGTGCCCTGCTCGAAGAGGCGGCCGGCATCTCCGGTCTCCATACGCGTCGTCACGAGGCCGAGTTGCGGTTGCGTGCGGCAGAGCAGAACCTGGAGCGGCTGGACGATGTGGTCGGCGAGCTCGAAGGCCAGATCGACAGCCTGAAGCGCCAGGCGCGCCAGGCTTCGCGTTTCAAGAATCTGTCGGCCGACATTCGCAAGGCCGAAGCGATCCTGCTTCATCTGCGCTGGACAGTCGCCAAGGCCCAGGAGGCCGAAGCCAAGTCGGCGCTCGCCTCTGCGACGGTGCTCGTGGGCGATCGTGCCGAGGCGCAGATGACCGCCGCAAAGGAACAGGCGATCGGTGCCCATCGGCTGCCGGAGTTGCGCGACGCCGAGGCGGCCGCAGCGGCTGCCTTCCAACGTCTTTCCATCGCGCGCGCCCAGATCGAGGAGGAAGCGGGGCGCGTGCAGGCCCGCCAGGCCGAGCTCGACAAACGCATCGCACAGCTCGATGCCGACATGCGTCGCGAAGAGCAGATGGTCCGCGACAATGCCGACATCCTGGAACGGCTTGCAGAGGAAGAGGCGACACTCGAAGACGAGAACGCCGTCGCTTCGGACCGCGAAATGACGACGCGGGCTGCGTTCGAAGAGGCCGCGGCCAAGCTTTCTGCCAGCGAAGCCGCGCTGGCGGGCCTGACCGCCGAGCGCGCCGAGGCCGCCGCCTCGCGCCAGCAGGCCGAACGTGCGTTGCGCGATACGGCCGAGCGCCGGGACCGTCTGGCACGCCAGCTCGCCGAAGTCGCAAGAGAAGCGGATGAACTCTCCGCCCGTATCGCCGAGCTGGCTGATCCGGCCGAGAAGCATATGCTGGTCGAGCAAGCTGCCGAGGCGCTCGACGTCGCCGAATCCTATGCCATCGGTGCTGAAAGATCGGTTGTCGACGCGCGCGCTGCCGAGGCGGCGCTCCGGTCGCCGCTCCAGGACGCACGAGCCGAGCTGGCACGTGTCGAGACCGAAGCGCGAACGCTGGCCAAGGTGCTGAACGCGGCGAGCGGCGACCTGTTTCCGGCAGTGCTCGAACAGATGCGTGTCGAGCGCGGCTTCGAGACGGCGCTCGGCGCAGCCCTTGGGGAAGATCTCGATCTGCCGCTGGATCCAGCTGCGCCGGCTCATTGGGCCGAAGTCGAGCCGCAGCCCGATGATCCGGCGCTGCCGGCCGGCCTGCGCTCGCTCGCATCGGTCGTTTCGGCGCCGCGTCGACTGGAGCGCGGCCTTGCCCAGATCGGCATCGTCGAAGCTGGCGAAGGCGCGGCGCTCCAGGCGGCGCTGAAACCCGGCCAGAGGCTGGTCAGCCGCGAGGGAGCGTTGTGGCGCTGGGACGGGATGACTGCCAGCGCCGATGCGCCAACGCCCGCCGCGCTGCGTCTTGCCCAGAAGAACCGTCTGGCTGAGCTCGACGCCGAGGCCGTCGCCGCGACGAAACGGGTGCGGGTGGCGGAAGAGGGATTGGCCGCCGCCGAAGGCCGTGTACGGCAGTCCACCGAAGCCGAGCGCGACGCGCGACAGGCCTGGCGCGGCGCCCAGCACGCGCTCGAAGCCGCGCGTGACGCGCTGGCCAAGGCCGAGAGGGCGGCGGGCGAGCTTTCCACCCGCCGCGCAGCCCTCGAGGAAGCGCGCCTGCGCCTGGAGCAGGGCAGCGAGGAGATCGAGGCTGCTTATCAGGATGCGGAGGACGCACTCGCCTCGGCTCCCGATCTCGGCGATCTCCAGATGCGACTCGACAGGATGGCGGCCGACGTTTCCGGCGACCGGGCCGCACTCGCCGAAGCCAGGGCCGTCCATGAAGGGCTGAAGCGTGAGGCGGAGGCTCGGGTGCGCCGGCTGGCTGCGATCTCCGCTGAGCGCAAGAGCTGGGTCTCGCGTGCCGAGAACGCCGATCGTCAGATCACCGCGCTCGCTGCTCGCCGCGACGAGGCGATCGAAGAGCGCGAGGCGCTTGCCGAGGCGCCCGATGAGATCGATGAGCGGCGTCGGTCGCTCATGAGCCAGCTTCGGGACGCGGAAGCGACGCGGAAGAATGCGGCCGACCGCCTGCAGGAGGCGGAGAACCGTCAGTCGGTCTCGGACAAGGCGGCGACCGCCGCGATTCAGGCGCTCGCCGAAGCGCGCGAGGGGCGCGCCCGTGCCGAGGAGCGGCTGACGGCGGCGGATGAGCGGCGCAAGGAAGTGGAAGCGCGCATCCAGGAAGCGCTGAACACACCGCCGCATCTCGTCATCCGCCACACCGGTCTCGAAGCCGACGATCCGATGCCGGATCCGGGCGAGGTCGAGCGCCAGCTGGAGCGGCTCAAGATCGAACGCGAGCGGCTCGGCGCGGTCAACCTGCGCGCCGAGGAAGAACAGAGGGAACTTTCCGAGAGACTCGAAACCATCGTCTCGGAACGCGAGGACATCATCGAGGCGATTCGCAAGCTGCGCCAGGCGATCCAGAGCCTCAACCGCGAGGGACGGGATCGGTTGCTCGCCGCTTTCGGCGTCGTGAACAGCCAGTTCCAGCGCCTGTTCACGCATCTCTTCGGGGGCGGCACGGCCGAGCTTCAGTTGATCGAATCGGAGGATCCGCTGGAAGCGGGCCTGGAAATCCTGGCGCGGCCGCCGGGCAAGAAGCCGCAGACCATGACACTGTTGTCAGGTGGCGAGCAGGCGTTGACCGCGATGGCGCTGATCTTTGCCGTATTCCTCACCAATCCGGCGCCGATCTGTGTGCTCGACGAGGTCGATGCGCCGCTCGACGACCACAATGTCGAGCGCTACTGCAACCTGATGGACGAAATGGCAGCGACCACCGAAACGCGCTTCGTCGTCATCACGCATAATCCCATAACCATGGCGCGGATGAACCGGCTTTTCGGCGTCACCATGGCCGAGCAGGGCATCAGCCAACTCGTCTCGGTCGACCTGCAGACCGCCGAGCGTTTGCGCGAGGCGAGCTGATTCGCGCCGGGGCGCTACGCGTCCCCCGGGGTGCTACGCGTCCCCTTGTATGCGCAAAGGGCGGTCTGGTATTCGAATCCAAGCGTCGCGCTTCCGAACACCGAGTACGATATTCGGACCGATGCGGTTGAAGGATAAATGTCATGACGGAAGAAGAACGGGCACGAGGCGGAGAACTGGCCACGGCGCTGAAGGGGCTTCATCGTGCACTGATCCGGGCTGAAGCCGGTGACGAGCCGGAACTCAAGAACCCCTACACACTGCTCTTCGCGGTGATCGGTGACCCTCGCTTCGCCTGGATGGGGGGCTTGTCGCAACTCATCGTGCAACTCGAAGAGACGCTGGACGACAAGGAAGGCGAAGGCGATCTCGCCCCTTTCCTGAAGGCTGCGGACCAGTTGCTCGGCGAAGAGCAGGGCGCTCAGGCCGAGTTCCGCCTGCGTTATCTGATGGCCTTGCAGAAGGAGCCCGATGTCGCGCTCGCGACCGGAGCGCTGAGGCGGGTCCTGGCTCGGCTCGCTCCGCCGCGGTAGGCTCGTCGGCCCCTATTGACCCCAGACCGCCAGTTCGTTGCCCGCCGGATCGATGAAATGGAAGCGTCGGCCACCCGGGAAGGCAAAGATCGGCTTGACGATCCGCCCGCCCGCTTCTTCTACCGCGGCAAGCGTCGCTTCGAGCTCCTCGGAGTACAGAACAGGAAGCGGCTTCGCCGGCTCCTGGGTTTGGAAGCCGCCTTCAAGGCCTTCGTCGAAAGCCGCGTATGAGGGGCCGTAATCGGTGAAGGACCAGCCGAAGGTGGCGCTGTAAAAGGCTTTCGTGCTATCGAGCGTCGAGCCCGTGGCGGACATTTCGATATAGTCGAGTTTGCCGGTCTTTTTCATCACACACCTCATTTGTTCTCTCTTTGTTCTATTTCCGCAAGGTGCTTGCTGCAAGCCGGAATGTCACGGATCGCGTCTCTTCCAGGTGACCCGTGAAAGACAATCCCGGCTGCCCTGCGTGATTGACCGGTGCCGATCCCTAAGTTTTTCCAGCGTTTTTCTTCAAACGATTTTATCGTGGCGGTGCCCTCCCTGAACGAATAAGAGGGCTGGACCGGAACCCCTTCAGAGGCGCGCGATGACGAAATGGGTCTATACGTTCGGGGATGGAGCGGCCGAGGGGCGGGCAGGGGATCGCACGCTTCTGGGCGGCAAAGGCGCAAATCTCGCCGAGATGTGCAGCCTCGGCCTGCCGGTACCGCCCGGCTTCACGATCACGACCGAAGCCTGCAACTGGTATTATGCGAACGGCCGCGCCTATCCGGCGTCGCTGCAGTCGGATGTCCGGTCGGCGCTCGATCAGGTCGGCGCTCTTACGGGACGTTCCTTTGGCGATCCCGCGCGGCTGCTGCTGGTTTCAGTGCGCTCCGGAGCGCGTGCCTCCATGCCGGGCATGATGGACACGGTGCTCAATCTCGGCCTGAACGACGTGACGGTCGAGGCGCTGGCCAAGGATGCGGGCGATGCACGTTTCGCCTATGACAGCTATCGCCGCTTCATCCAGATGTATTCGGATGTGGTCATGGGCCTCGACCACGAGGTCTTCGAGGAGATCCTCGAGGATGAAAAGGCACGGCTCGGCCATGAGCTCGACACCGAACTATCGGCCGGCGAATGGCAGGACGTGATCGCGCTCTACAAGGCCAAGGTCGAGGAGGAGCTGGGCAGGCCGTTCCCCCAGGACCCGCAGGAGCAGCTGTGGGGAGCGATCGGGGCCGTGTTCTCGAGCTGGATGAACCATCGCGCCATCACCTATCGCAGGCTCCACGACATTCCCGAGAGCTGGGGCACGGCCGTCAACGTGCAGGCCATGGTTTTCGGCAATATGGGCGAGACGTCGGCCACCGGCGTCGCCTTCACCCGCAATCCGTCGACCGGCGAGAAGATGCTCTATGGCGAGTTTCTGGTGAACGCGCAGGGCGAGGACGTAGTCGCCGGCATTCGCACGCCGCAGAACATCACCGAGGCGGCCCGGATTGCAGCGGGTTCGGACAAGCCGTCGCTGCAGAAGCTGATGCCCGAGGCATTCCAGTCTTTCGTGGAAATCTCCCAGCGGCTGGAGACGCATTACCGCGACATGCAGGATCTGGAGTTCACCATCGAGCGCGGCAAGTTGTGGATGCTGCAGACCCGTTCCGGCAAGCGCACTGCGAAGGCCGCGCTGAGGATCGCCGTGGAGATGGCCGCCGAGAAGCTGATCACACATGAAGAGGCGGTGTTGCGTATCGACCCGGCCTCCCTCGACCAGTTGCTGCATCCGACGATCGATCCCAAGGCCGAGCGCAATGTGATCGGCATCGGCCTGCCGGCGTCTCCGGGCGCGGCCACCGGCGAAATCGTCTTTTCTTCCGACGAGGCCGAGGAACTGAAGGCGCAAGGGCGCAAGGTGATCCTCGTGCGGGTCGAGACCAGCCCCGAGGACATTCACGGCATGCACGCGTCCGAAGGCATACTCACCACCCGTGGCGGCATGACCAGCCACGCGGCGGTTGTGGCGCGCGGCATGGGCAAGCCCTGCGTCTCTGGCGCGGGATCGCTGCGTGTCGACTACCGCAACGGCACGCTGTCGGCGCTCGGCACGACGTTCCGCAAAGGCGAGGTCATCACCATCGACGGCAGCAACGGCCAGGTGCTGAAAGGCGCTGTGCCGATGCTGCAGCCGGAACTTTCCGGCGATTTCGCCGCGATCATGGAATGGGCCGATGCGATCCGGCGCATGAAGGTGCGCACGAATGCCGAGACCCCGGCGGATGCGCGCACGGCGCGCTCCTTCGGAGCGGAGGGGATCGGCCTTTGCCGGACCGAGCACATGTTCTTCGAGGGCGACCGGATCGTGGCGATGCGCGAGATGATCCTGGCCGATACCGAAAAGGAGCGGCGTGCCGCCTTGGCCAAGTTGTTGCCGATGCAGCGTTCCGACTTCCTGGAACTGTTCGAGATCATGGCGGGTCTGCCCGTAACCATCCGTCTGCTCGACCCGCCGCTTCACGAGTTTCTTCCCAAGACGGAGGAGGAAGTGGCGGACGTTGCGGCCGCGATGAACGTGTCGGCCGAAAGACTGCGCCAACGCACCGAGGCTCTCCACGAGTTCAATCCGATGCTCGGCCATCGCGGCTGCCGCCTGGCCGTCTCCTATCCTGAGATCGCGGAGATGCAGGCCCGCGCCATTTTCGAGGCGGCGGTGGAAGCGGCCAGGAAGACCGGCGCGCCGGTCGTACCGGAGATCATGGTTCCCCTGGTCGGGCTGAAAGCCGAACTCGACTATGTGAAGAACCATATCGAGACCGTCGGCAAGGCCGTGATGGAAGAATCGGGCGTGACGATCGAATTCCTGGTCGGCACGATGATCGAACTGCCGCGTGCCGCGATACGTGCCCATGTGATCGCCGAGGCGGCCGAGTTCTTCTCTTTCGGTACCAACGATCTGACCCAGACGACGTTCGGCATCTCCCGGGACGACGCCGCATCCTTCCTCGAGACCTATCGGCAGAAGGGCATCATCGAGCAGGATCCGTTCGTGTCTCTTGATGTCGACGGCGTCGGCGAACTGGTGCGCATTGCGGCCGAGAAGGGGCGCGCCACGCGCCCCGACATCAAGCTCGGCATCTGCGGCGAGCATGGCGGGGACCCGTCTTCGATCAGGTTCTGCGAGGAAGTCGGGCTCGACTATGTCTCATGCTCGCCGTTCCGTGTTCCGATCGCCAGGTTGGCGGCGGCACAGGCGGCGATAAGAAAGCAGGCTTGAGCGAGCCGGCTTTCGGATTGCGGGAAGGAGCACTTCCGCCACTCCGATAGGGTGGAAGTGTTCCGGCCGCGATCCTAATTTTGCCGCGATCCAAGCGTTGGGGAGGGCCTTTAGTTAGAAGTGCCCGGGAGACGGCTCGATGCGTGTCATGTCGAGATTAGCCGCAGTAACGCTCGCCCTCGCCGTCACTTCGGCGGCGAATGCGGGTGGCCTCGTCGAGCCCAGACTGCGGCTGAAACACACAGACCACGCTCCGCGTGTCGCGCTGACATTGGACGCGTGTGGCGGGGCGACGGACGACCGGATCCTGTCTGCGCTGGTGGAGAACCGGATACCGGCCACAATCTTCGCGACGGGCAAATGGATCAAGCGCAATGCGGCATCGCTTGCGGTCATCCATGCGCATCCGGAGCTGTTCGAGCTGGAGAACCACGGCGGCCGTCATGTTCCCGCCGTCGATTCGCCGCGCAAGATCTACGGTATCCCGAGCGCCGGTAGCGCCGAGGCCGTATCGGCCGAGGTCGAGTCGGGCGTGGCCGCCTTTGCGGCGACCGGTGAAGCGCCTCCGAAATGGTTCCGCGGCGCCACCGCCCAGTATAGCCCCGCGGCGATCTCGCTCATCCGGAAGCTTGGTTACAGGGTCGCCGGCTATTCGATCAACGGCGACGGTGGCTCATTGCTGGGAGCCGCCGAAGTCGCCAGGCGGCTGACGGCTGCAAAGGACGGCGACGTGATCATAGCCCATATCAACCAGCCGAAGCATGCGGCCGGTGAGGGTGTGGTAAGGGGGTTGCTCGCGCTGAAGGAAAGAGGCTACACCTTCGTTCGCCTGAACGATGCAGAGACCGTGGGGAGCGACGGCACGACGGAGTGAGATTCGGGATCACAATATGTCCTTTGTCGGTCATGGTGGCCTAGGCATTGGTTTCGTATTCGACTATTCCAGCAATCATGAAGACGCTGACTGAACTGGCAAACGAATTCGGCACCGACAAGGGTACTCTCGTTGGAAACCGGCACCATTACACCCTCGTCTATGAGAAGCTGTTTTCCGGACTTCGTGAGCGCGAATTGCGTCTCCTGGAGATAGGGCTCTCGATCGGTGGCCCCGAATTGGGGGCCCCGGCGTCGCGGCAAGTCATTCGTGTGCCGTCGATCGATATGTGGCTGTCGTATTTCCCGAGGGCATTTGTCACAGGCTTAGATATCTCGGATTGTAGCCATTTCAAAAAGGAGCGGTTCAGCTTCATTTCGGCGGATTGTGGGGATCAGGCAGCCCTACGTTCGGCAGTTGGTGGGCGACAGTTCGACATTGTTCTTGACGACGGCTCACATGCATCGTTCCATCAGCAGCTGACGATGCTGGAATTGTTCCGGTCCGTCGCACCGGGCGGCTACTACATCGTCGAGGATCTTGATTGGCAGCCTGAAGCCTACGAGCGTGAGCTACCGCCTGTCGCCAAGACGGCCGATCTGTTGCTATGGCTTACCAAAGCGCCGGCTAAGGAGGCACATGGTCTATTCAATGAGCGTGTATGGAGGGGGCTTGCGGCTGAGGTCGACACCGTTGCCCTCTACCGCAAGTGCGATCTTGAGGCTTTGTCCGAGGGATCCAAGCATCTCGGCCTGTTGGATCGCTGGCGGAATGCCCGCCGTCTGCGGCGAGCCGATCGTTGCGCCAATCCCATAAAACTGGCTGTCATCAAGAAGAAGTAGCTGTTTCGACCCGACTGCCTGCCCGCCTGTTCTCGAGTGCGAGTGTCGAACGCCCGCTTTCGCTAATCGTGCCTATCAGCACGCTGTTCTGAACCCATAGCGAAAAGTACGGCCTGTCAAGCGCAACGGCACGGATAGAGGCGGACGATATCGCGGACGCTGGCATCAAAGTTGTTCTTCACGTCGTCGACATTTTTCGCCGACGGTCGATCGTCGCTTGAAACAGATCGAGATATTCTCTGGCGACTATCGGCCAATCATATCGCTGGGCAAACCGAAATGCGTTTTGGCCCAGCCTTTCGACCTTGTCAGGAGCGTCGATCACTTGTTGCATGGCTTGCGTCAGTGCGAGCGGTGTTTCTGGCGCGACGAGCCAGCCGGTCCCTTCAGACTCAACTAGATCCTTTAGTCCAGGAATGTCGGATGCGATAATGGGTCGTCCTGCTGCATATGCCTCAAGTACAACCAAGGGGAAGGCCTCCCACTCGCGCGAGGGGATAATTACAGCGAGAGCGTTCTGCAGAAGATGGGTCTTCGTTGACCCGTCTACCTGTCCAACGAAGATTACCGATCTGCTGAGATTCAAGCGCTCAACCTGTTGCTCGAGGGCGGCGCGTTCGTCGCCTAGCCCCGCCAGCACGAGGGGTGGTCGCCGTTCAGGAGCGAGGAGCGCATGGGCCTCGAGGAGAACATCCACTCCCTTTCGGACGGCCAGCCGGCCGAGAAACAGTAGGTAGCGTTCAGGCAGGATATTCGCGGCCAGATGCCTTGGACGCGGCACGCGTGTAGACAGGTCAGCCAACTCGACGCCATTCGGGATGGAGTGGACTTGGCCTATCTCGGGTGACAGCAAACGGTAGCTCTTCTCGACAAAGCTGCTGATGGAGACTAGTGCATCCGCCTCCTTAAGCGCAAACGCGTGTTTTTCGCGTGCCTTGGGACGCTCAAGCCGCCTGTTGGTCGGGTTCACGTCGCCGCCATGACTGGTGATCACTACCGGTGCATCTGTATTGGCTCTCGCTAGCACAGCAAGATAACCGGTGGGATGGACGCTGTGGCAATGCACGACATCGAACGGGAAGCGCTTGTGTAAGTGGATTAACGCCCATCGATACCATTCAACGAGGCGCCAAGTGGACACGAAACGCGGATGGCGGGCCACTGTATATGGGAAGTCGGCGGGACGAGCGGATGCGGAGCGCGGCTGTGGCGCAAGCACAACGACCTCGTGTCCCGCATGGCCGAAGTTGCGTGCCAAGGCGTCGACTACGTACTCTTGGCCTCCGATCATCGGGAGGGCCGTCTCGCTATATATGCATATCCTCATTTTCGGGCCGGCATCCGCTCGCGCAACATGGCGCCTTCGCGATCGCCGAAAACAACCTCACTGGTGGGTCCCCTGAAACCACCATCGTAGTAACCGTTGGCAAAGATTTTGTGCCGGAGCGGGTGCGCTGGTCTACACATCTTCCAAAGCCGTCATCGCATCGTTGTCGGTCCCATCCAATGGCTGTCGGGCCGGCGACAGCTGTATCAAGTGTTCGGTCCCGTTGTGGTGCCGTATGTTGAAATACAAGCGCGAGCCCTTGCCGCGGGGCGACGTCTCCCATCGCTGCGTGCAGATCAAGAAAGTCGGGGGAATCTTGCGTCGGCGCCGTTTCAATCGATGCGTTCCCGACGAGCCTGGGTCGATAGATCGCACTCGGCCTGAGCGGTTAGACATCGCTGCGAGTCTCCCAGTGATTGGCTTCGATCAGATCGCAAGCTGCCTCAATTCCGGAAAAGAGCTGGGGATTGGCGCCGTATGACACGCCCATGTGCGATAGCTCATTCTCGCCTGGCCGGCCCACTTGGCCTAAAAGCCCGCTGAATGTGACGCGATCGAACGGGCCACGCACGACACTGCCTGCACCACTCGCTTCGACATGTTTGGCAAAGCCGCATACGTCTGTGGCGACAACCGGCAACCCATTTACCAACGCCTCCAGAATGACCCCACCGGTAACGTCGAGACGTGCGGGATGAGCGAGCACGTCTGCGCTCGCTAACGTTGAAAAGAAGCGATCGCCGGACAAGTACCCCAGACAGTGGATCCGTGCGACCACACCGCGATCCGTGGCGCGTTTCAGGTGCCTCCGGATCTTACTACTGGTGGCGAGTAGACCTCCGACCAATAGGTGCGCTCGCGGATGATCGGAAAGAGCCTGGATCACGCGGTCGAGCCCCTTGGTTTCGGGTTGCAAGCCGAGCCACAGCCATACGGGGGTGTCTGGCTCGAAGCCCATTTCCACCCGAGCTGCCTCCCGCAACGCGCCACGAAGTTCAGGTCGGCGCCGGGCTTCGTGCATTGTCGGCGGAATGATTGCGATCCGTTGGCGACTGGCCGGATAGCGTTCGGCGAAGGCATGCATCTGTGGCAGGGCGAGCCCGATGATTCGAGTTTCGGCATTTGATCCGAAACAGCCCCGCTCCAGCCGGGCGAAGGTACGGAACCTCGGGGATAGGCGCTTCAGCAGAGGAGTGTCGGCTCGATCCCGAAGCGTATCGGCAAGAAACACAAAGTCGGCACCGGGCACGGGCTGGAAGCTCACTGTACGATCAAACTTCCCGTCGGTTGCCTTCACAAATCCCTTGGCGAACGCTGCTAGGCGGTTGTGGTTCGAAAAACGCTTGAGGCACGGGGCTACCGGCACGATCGGCAGTGACAACTCCGAGTGCGGGCCGGCTACGAACAGCGTCGGCTCATGGCCTCGCCGCGCGAGTTCCTCAGCAATACGGATACAGTTGTCTTCCAAGCCGCCGCGCGGGTGTAGGCGGTAGATGCCGACTGCAATTTTCATCAATGGTAGAGAGGAGTTGTGAGGATCATTTTGGTTGACTGCAATTGGTCATCTGCGGGCACAGTGCGAGCACCTGGACGTATCTACCGTCCTGTCCCTGGAACGTCTTGACGAGTTTGAGTGATTTCGTTGGAGCAGGAAATTTTACCTGGGCCTCGGCGTCCGATGCAAAGACGAATACGTCGATCGCTTCGTGAGCCTGGAAAGCGGGGCGAGCTAGAAAGAGGGACTCTGCAACGCCGGCTACTTGGCCATAGGTGTGACCCGAGAAGTAAGCGATGCGCGGCTCGTTCATCCAGATATTGGCGGTCGGCGGCACATTCTCCCGGATTAAGGTCGCGGCATCCATGTAGTGGACGAGTCTGCTCTGCTTCGGGGTGTCGAGATACCAGCTGATGCCGACGGCAATGACTATGGAGGGAAACACGAGAAATGCCCGGGGCCGTCCCATCAACAGTTCTCGCCAACTCGTCGTCGCGCAGGCAACGGTTGCGAACATGGCGATCAGCGCGAAACCCATGGCGTAGCGCCAGTCGAGCAATGCCTTCATGAAGGTGAACAGGATCAGCATCGGCAACTGGCCGAGTGCGAACCATACCACCGGAAGGTTGGCCTTTGCGGGGAGCAGTCTGTGCGGCAGGAAAGCGAAGAGCCCGAAGAACGCGTAGACCGGCGTCAACGCGCGTACGATCTGGATCAGGGCTAACCCGACGGCTATGGCGATATAGGCCTGCCAGCCATGGCCCGAGCCGAGGACCAGCACGTCCTTCTCAAGGATTTCAACCCGCTCCACAATGGCGGGGCCGAAGATCGATATCTTCTGCGGCAGAACCTTGCCCTCGATCCAGTTGGCGAAAGTCCCGCTCGTCCAGATGCCGAGCATGAACGGCAACAATGCCGATGCGGCGACGACGAAGACAGCTATCGTGCTGGCCTGCTGGGTAACCGTCCTCAACCGGACGAGGACATAATAGACGGCGATCAATGCAGCCAGATAGACGCCTTCGACCCGAAACAAGGTCGCTGCGACCAATGAAATGAGCAGCGCGAGTTTGCGATACAGCGACGGCTGCTGATTGTCCGACACTGCGAAGTAGACGGCGACGAGAAAGAAGCAGAGGTAGCCGTTATCGCGTATCACCCAGGAGCGCAGCTCCGTGAGTTGAGGCTGGAACACGATCATGATCGTGGCGACGGTCACGAAAGCCCGATCACCGTTGGTCAGCCTGTAGGCGAGCGCGACAAATGCCAAAGTCGTACCCAGCGTCAGGACGCCGTTGACAACCTGTGCGGCCAAGAGAGCCTGTAGGCCGGTGAGCGACATCACCGCCGAGATCAGCAGGCTATAGAATGGCCAACGATAGACCGCCATTCCGTCGACCCATCGGCCCTCGGAGAAGTACTCTGCCGCTCTCAGATAGAGCGATGCGTCGGGATTGGGAATCGACGTCGCGTAGGCGCCCCAAACCGACAAGACAATGCTCGCCAGCGCGGACAGAATGTAGTGCCACCGAAATGTTCGACAGCCTCCGCTAAGAGGGCTACTCACCGTTGCGTCACCTGAATCACTGCACGTGCGGGCTCCATGGCGACGAGCCTATGCCCCAGAACGGCGCGCGCGTCCATGCATTCGATTTTATCGACAACAAGTAGTCGCATGGAAAAGCTCAACGTAGGGTGAAGATAGATTGATGTTGGGGAGATCAGGTCACTGTGCGCAACGTAGCCGCTATTCACTCCCCTAGCATCTGCCGCGAAGTGTCCTGGTTACTGCTGATGGACTGAAGGGAGTGACAGACTGTTGTCTGAGACGGCCTCGCTCATTTCGTTTCGACCGTCACTCGGTCGGAGTAGAATGCACCGTGCAGCCTGATTTCGGCCATTTCGTCGAAGGGATCCTCGTACGCCCACATTGCATCCTTGGCGCCACCCTTGACGCTCCAATAGGTCGCGTCGCCCTTGTAGGGACAATGGGTGGAAGTGGTCGTCTTCTCCAACCTTTCGAAATCGATGTCGCCAAACGGCACATAGAGCACCGGTGGGTATGGAGACTCGGTCAACAATTTGGCGCGGCGAGACGTGGCGATGACATTGTCGTCGGCCCGGACAGTTACCGTGCCGTCATAGGGCGCGACGGTGATCGACTTGTTCGGATTGCGAGCGAAACCGGGTGATGGATTTGTCGAAGTCTTCATGGCTGGCCCTCCTTGCGCGATTTCGGCTGCCGGCGACGGCAGTCGCCTTGCCGATGTACCGTAAGCTGCACGAACTTCTTTGATCCGACCAGACGGCCGGTGCAACCAGTTCGTATTGACGACCGGCTCAACCTAACCCCACAGGGAGCGCGGGGGAAGTTCCGTTTCGCCGTGAGCCCCTGCCAGAATGTCTGGCTCGTGGCGACGTTCCTCCAGACAGCGTCAGGCGGCGGATTTGTAGGCGTCGACCAGGCCCACATAGGAGCGGGCGATCGCGGCGACGGGATTGGTGGAGGTCTCTGCCGGTTCGATCCTCATGGCGCCCTCCGTCGGCACGATGACGAGCGCGACGCGGCGATGGTCGCCGTTGCCCAGGGTCACCGCGGCGACGTGTCGGCAGTCGTCGTTCTCCAGTCGTATCTGAAAGAGCAGTTCGCCGCCCACCGCCGAGAGAGCCATGCGGATGGACGCCTCGAAATCTTCGGAGTCGGGCAGGTCAGGAAGCGCGTCCTCGAATTCGGATGGCGCCAGTTCGATATCGGATGGAAGCAATTCCAATTCCAAGGGAACGCCATCCCCCGGCTCCGTTTGGATGTTGGTTGCTGTCTCGATCGTGAAGCTCTCTCCTGCCTCGACGGCGGGGAGCTTCACAGGGACGGTGGGCCGACTGATCTCGCTGGTCGCGTCCATGGGGAGCCTCTCACTCGTTTACGCGGTTACTCGCAAACCCCACCACCGTGGAGAATTTCGCGTGAGAATGGCGTTATTGTGACAGAGTATTGTTGCCGACTTTGGCGATGCCCCAAGGGAAGGCGTGTCATTCCTCTGGACAAAGCCCGCGCGCCGCCCTCAATTGTCGGCGAAGCAATCTTCGGGAGGATTCAATGCTCGGCTTGATGCAGGAATGGCCGCTGCTGTGCCACAAACTGATCGACCATGCTGCACTTCAGCACGGCGGCCGCGAGATCGTATCGCGTTCGATCGAAGGTCCTATCGTCAGGACAAATTATGCCGACTTAAAGGCCCGGTCGTTGAAGGTCGCGCAGCGACTCGAGCGGGACGGATTCGGGCTCGGCGACCGCATCGCGACGCTGGCATGGAACACGGCGCGTCATCTCGAGGCCTGGTACGGCATCATGGGGGTCGGCGCGGTCTATCATACGCTCAATCCGCGTCTGTTCCCGGAGCAGATTCTCTGGATCATGAACCATGCCGAGGACAAGGCCGTGTTCGTCGATCTGACGTTCTTGCCGTTGATCGAGAAGATCGCTGCCGGGGTGAAGTCGCTCGGGCAGGTGATCGTACTCACCGACAAGGCGCACATGCCGGCCACATCGCTGCCCAACGCCGTCGCCTACGAGGAATGGCTGGCCGAGGCGGACGGTGATTTCGCCTGGAAGGCCTTCGACGAGAACACGGCCGCGGGCATGTGCTACACGTCGGGAACCACGGGTGATCCCAAGGGCGTTCTCTACAGCCACCGCTCCAACGTTCTGCACGCCATGATCGCCTGCATGCCCGACGCCATGGGAATCTCTTCGCGTGACGTGGTGCTGCCCGTCGTGCCGATGTTCCACGCCAATGCCTGGGGTCTCGGCCAGAGCGCTCTCATGATCGGCGCCAAGCTGGTGATGCCCGGCGGCAAGATGGACGGTGCATCGATCTACGAGCTTCTGGATGGCGAGAAGGTGACATTTACCGCCGCCGTGCCGACGGTCTGGCTCATGCTGTTGCAGTATCTGGAGGAGACGGGCAAAAAGCTGCCGCATCTCAACAAGGTGGTCATCGGCGGCTCGGCGTGCCCGCGCGCCATCACCCAGAAATTCCAGGACAACTACGGCGTGGAGGTCATTCATGCCTGGGGCATGACCGAGATGAGCCCGCTCGGCACGCTGGGCACCATGAAACCTGCCCAAGCGGGCCTTGAAGGCGAGGCGCGGCTCGACGTCCAGCAGAAACAGGGTCACGCTCCGTTCGGCGTCGAGATGAAGGTGACTGACGACGACAATGTCGACCGGCCGTGGGACGGCAAGACCTTCGGACGCCTCAAGGTGCGTGGGCCGGCTGTGGCCAGGGCCTATTACGGCGGCGCCGGCAAGGAGCAGTTCGACGAGGAAGGCTGGTTCGACACGGGCGATGTCGCCCATGTCGACGCCGCCGGCTACATGCAGATCACCGATCGGGCCAAGGACGTCATCAAGTCGGGTGGGGAATGGATCTCGACGATCGACATCGAGAACCTCGCCGTCGGTCATCCTGATATCGCCGAGGCTGCCGTGATCGGTGTCGCCCATCCGAAATGGGACGAGAGGC
>VFQN01004355.1_pt1 | contig 18787 bp, 26 predicted proteins | sample 3512371 | NCBI WGS metagenome assembly VFQN01 (sample SAMN10412370, study PRJNA504923) | tailings metagenome | isolation source: Replicate 2 from Balatoc abandoned mine | place: Philippines: Itogon, Benguet | collected 2017-08-28 | reverse complement strand
TGAACCCCAACCGCAAAAGGGCACACCTAGGGACGAAGAGGACCTGAAACCAAACACCACAGAACAGGAGAAAGGGAACAGGCGAAAGGAAACCCAGGGACCAGGGAAAAAAAACCAGAAAAAAGGTTGGGAACGGGGCTGCTGGGCTCTGGAAGGGGATCCAAACTGTAGCACCACTGCTTTTTCAGGCTTTTTTACATGAGGATGAGGGGGCCAGCGAGCCGCTCCGTGCAGTCCCTTGACAACATGCGCAGGTGCACACATGCGCCCCACCTGGCCCCATGGAGGGGGCCAGCAGGAACAGCCATTGGGAGTCTCAGCGTGGCCAAGACTCTGCTGTTTAGTTCTTTGACTGAGTCTCTGCGACTGAGTCACAGCCTGTACAGCAGTTGCGACCGAGTGCTGTGCAGCGGACGGAGTGGTTCAGTCCTTGATAGCTCACAGCAGCTCGTCAGCGGGTGCGTGTCACAGTCCCAGTTTGGCGGGTTGCACGACCAGAGGAGGGGGCAGCTGAACGGCTTGAGGTGCGCAATTAGATCTGGTGCAGTGGGGATTTGTGTGATGACACCGCTGGTTGTGGCCAGCGCTTGGCCAAGAAGCAGAAAGGCCAGTTCCATACCCAGACCCAGACCCAGACCCATGCCCATGCCAAGGGTGAGTTGAAGCACCTGCGGGGATCCGTTGGAACATATACACCAGCATGCAGGCTTCCAATAGAGCCATGCAAGGTAATAACATGCATTATAAGGACATTGCAGAATCGAACATCTTACAGACTAACCCAGATTTGCAACCTGGGTGCCTGGCTGCTTGCGGGTTCGTTACCGCATTACGTTCCCATGTTCCGTTCCTTCACCACCCTACGGTCAGGGCTCGACAAAGCCCACGCCCAACCTGTGATCCCGGGGTACTAAAGGGTGGGCAGAGGAGCTCCCCAGGTTAAAATGGTAATTGACGGGGGAAGTCCCTTCCCCTGGCGCCCATGGATTGTGGGAATACGATCTTTACTGGTCCACAACGGACCCCAGGTTAAGACTCGAGGTCCGGGGCTCCAGGCCTCCAGCCTGGGCTCCAGGGACCATTGACGTGGGCACAAGCAACCTAGGGCTGCAAGCTGTCGGCAAAAGGGGCGGGTCGGTGACATAGGTGTTGCTCCTTAGCTCCGTAGCTTCTGTCGATCCCTGCGCCCGAAAGCATTGTATGGGGGAGGACCGGTGCCTCAGCGAAGGCAGGGGAGACCCCATGGTGTGCCCCCTGCCGCGTCGTGCCGGACTGTCCAGGGGAGCTCCCCTGGCACTGTCGGTGCAAGCGGCTGCTGCGGATTACTTGCTCATGGGAAGAAGCCATGTCAACGGTACCAACTCACTCTGGACTGCAGCCCTGGTGCCGCACCATTTACCACCCCTTGCGCTCGCAATTGCGTGCGGACACGGCCAGTGCTTAGGCTGCCAGGAACGCGAGACAGGCGCCAATACCGACAAGCCAGAGCACGTTGCATCCTAGCTGAGCTACCGCCTCTTCGGTATGCGGATTCCGAGACTTCGCCAGCGCACATACCGACACGACGTCAGCCGCAAGCAGCTCCCGACACCGCTGGGAGCGCAAACGCCAAGCACCCCCAACGACATTCAACAGTTGCAGGGACACCAGTGGCTGGGTCACGAAGGTCGACTGCGTCGTATCCCGTAACGGTATCTTTGTCAGCGGCACCCTCACGGCATGGCGACAAGGATGTTATGCACTTGCAAAAAGGCCCCCACACGAGGGGTCGAGGCCATGCGACTGCAGGCGCACCGCCTTTTATTTACAACAATGTACGTAGGAAAGGTGCTTTTCCCATGCGCCAGCACGCTGAAGACCGTCCCAAGCGACATGGTTCAGAGGCAGGCGTTGGCACAGCAGTTCCTGTGCAGAAAGCACCTCATTGTACCTGGACCCCGAAAACTGTGTCAGACAACTAGTGCTGACAAAGGGAGCGCGGCTCACTACAAAAGCGCCACCGGGTACGGCACAAAAGAAGAATTGGTTTCTGATGGCACAGACCGCTGGGACAGCACGCATAGCTCAGTATGGGTAACAAGAAATGAGCAATGGATGGACCAGGAGGGATACTTTAGTTTGCAACTTCAGGCGCAATATCGGCCGGCCCCTCGGGGTGGCCTCTCGGGGGACGCCGCGTATTTTCCCGAGGGCATTCCATATTGACAGTATGGAAGTCACAGGGCCGTTGGAGCGGGATGGCCTAGCACCGAGGACTTCTAGCTCCCCGTCCCTAGCTCCCCCGGCTCAGAAGCAGCTCCCACGCCGCTTTAGCCAGCCCTTTCCAACGCTGGGACCGATGGGTCAACTCAGTCCGGTGGCTCCAGCTAGCAGCGAGGCTCCTGGGGTGTCGGTTTACATGATGTTGCCCCTAGACACGGTGCGTCGGGTTTGTTAGTCAACGTTACCGTCATCTAAGTAGGTAGCCATATATTTCCATTGCTAAATGTGACTGCTGTGCTCTGGTGCAGGTGAACGCAGAGGGATTCTTCAGATACGCCGGTACTGGCTGGTTCTCCCAGGCGCTGCAGATGCTGGTCTCGTCCGGCGTGCATGGGGTAGCCATGGACTTTTGGGTGAGCTCGGGCAACTTGGGCTACAAAGAAGCCCAGGTGTATGGTTTGGCGCCGCGACGCCAACATTTGTCTTACTGCTGCTGTGTGGCTGCTTCGCAGTGGGGCGCCGTGGAAAAGTCTCCAGGGCAATATAACTGGGCAGGATACAAGCAGGTGCTGGAGGTCATCAAACAAACAGGCCTCCGAGTTCAGGTGAAATGACAGTTCATGGGCAACGTTCCAACAGCCCCGCGCCTCAGGGCGCGCTTGGACCCATTGCTTCACGGACTAACGAAATATGCGATTTTCAACTCCAGGCGGTTATGAGCTTCCACGCTTGCGGCGGGAACGTTGGGGACACTGCACAAGTGCCCCTGCCCGAGTGGGTGCTACAGGTGCGTTGCGCGGCCGTTGTGCAAGACAGCACATGAAGGTTCAGAAAAGAGGATTTGGAGGGACTGGCATGTCATAAGGGGTACATGCAGTAACCCACCGTGCACGCTCAGTGGGCTCCGCTCCCTGAAGCAGTCCCACTAGCGCACGGATAGTGCCCAGACGAAGGCACGTCGCACCGCCTCACGTACACCTCTCACTCAGCTCCCTACCTTTTGCGTGCAATGCCTCTGCGCCACCAGTGTGGCGAGGCGGACCCGGACCTTTTCTTTGCGGACCGCCCCCGCAACGGTGGGCGGGGCAACCGCAATCGGGAGTACATCTCCATCTGGGCGGACGACGCGCCGGGGGTGCTGCGCGGCCGCAGCCCCCTGCAGTGCTACGAGGACTTCATGGTCAGCTTCCGGGACAACTTCAGCCAGGTGCGCATGCGCACGACCCGTGGGTCGGTTGCGCTGCATTCCAGGGTCGCGTCGTGGGGGGAACTCTCTGCTACAAGGACTGCATGGTCGGCTTCCCGGAAAACTTCAGCCAGACCCGAAAGTCGGGGGTCGAACAGCGCCGTGTCGAAACAACTCCAGAAGGGTGTGCTCGTGTGCACAGCGGCCCCAAGTGGGTATACCCATCCTGCCAATGTGGCAGACCGTTCCCGGCTATACTGCACGCATCTCCACACTCTCCTCGGTAGCCTTGACACCCTGCTGATGCGGCGGCGGCAATGTGCGTCCCGCAGGACCTCGGGACGGTGATCGACGAGGTGGTGGTGGGCACCGGGCCCTGCGGCGAGCTGCGGCTGCCGTCCTACGTGGAGGCCAACGGGTGGCGCTTCCCGGGGGCAGGCGAGTTCCAGTGCTACGACCGCCGCGCGCTGGCGTCCCTGGCGCAGGCGGCGCGGGAGGCGGGGCACCCCGAGTGGGGCTACACCGGCCCGCACGACGCCGGGGAGTACAACAGCACGCCGGAGCACACGGGCTTCTTCTCGCACAACGGCAGCTGGAACACGCCGTACGGCAGGTGGGCCCACGGCAGGTCGTGAATGGCTCCTTATCTTTCCTGAGCATAGCAGTTGCCCTTTGCATGCCATGCCATGCCGTACCCCGGAATTGGCATTCATAAAAATCGCCTGTTGCTGGCTGAACGGTTCGGTGTTCCGCCCTTTTGCTTCCACCCCGCTCTCCAGGTTCTTCCTGGACTGGTACAGCAGCTGCCTGCTGCGCCACGGCGAGCGGCTGCTGTCGCTAGCAAACCAGGTCTTCGCGGGGCGGTTAGGCGGCTCGCACCTCGCAGCCGGCCAGCCGCAGCCGACCCACGGGTCGGCCTCCTGCAGCAGCCTGTACTACAGCGCCTCGCAGCTGCTGCACAGCAGCCAGTTCGCCAGCCGCATGTCGCTCAACCGGATAACGGAGGATTTCGTGCTGGGTGCCAGCAGCGGGGGCAGCTACGAGATGGGGCCGGCGGCGCGTGCGCCCAGCTTGCGGACCGGCCTGCCGGACGCGCTGGCCATGCCGCCCCCCGCGCAGCAGCGGAGGCAGGGGGAGGGCAGCGTGTCGTGTTGCGGCATGGCGGGAGCTGGCGGGTTGCTGGGGTCGAGCTCTTCGCTGCTGGCCTTTTTCGGGGGCAGCAGCGGCAGCATGGCGGCGGGCGCGGGCATGGGCATGGGATCGGGCGGCATGCTGAGCAGCCACCCTCCCGCATCGGCCTTCAGCGGGTCAACATCGCTCCTGTCACCTCGGCTGCTGGCTGGCTTGAGCGCGGGCGGCAGCTTGCATGCGGCTGCGACGGCGCTGGGCAGCCGGACGACGTCGCAGCAGCTGGCCTCCACCCAGCTGCCTCGCCAGGCCTCCTACCAGCAGCTCCAACAGCCGCAGCAGCTGACCCAACAGTCGCAACAACAGGGGCAGCTACCACAGCCGCACCAGCAGCAGCTGGCGCAGCTCCAGCAGCCGGGGCCGCTGCACGAGGCTGTTATCCACTCGGCCCCCCTCCCCTCGCCCGGGCCCGGGCCGCCCTTAACGTCAAGATCAAACAGCGCCGGCGGCGTTGGCGCGGCCGCCGCCGTCCTGCTACGCAACGCCGGCCTTGCGACAAGCTGCGGGGTAGCGGCCCTGCTGCAGGCCTCCGGCGGGGAGCCTGTGGCGGTGCCTGTGAGCAACGGCAGCACGTGCAGCAGCACGAGCGGCAGCGGCAACGCCAACGCGGCGCTCACGTGCGAGGCCAACCTGATGGACGTGGAGCCCAGCGACGTGTCGCACACATCCACCGTGGGGACAGAGGTGCTGCACGCGGTCGCCATGAGCTGCCCGCCCACCACCAACGCCACCCCCACCCCTCTGTGCGGCAGCCGCTTCCGCTCCTCCGCCTCCATCCTGGCCGACGGCGAGCCGGCGTTCGGCAGCGGCCAGAGCACCGCGTTCGCGGCGGCGGCCGCCGCCGCCGCCGGCGTGCTCATCGCTTCCGGCGGAACCGCCCGCATGGACCTGTGCAATTCCCTCTCCTCCCTGTCCACCGAGTTTGCGATGTCGGCGGGGGGCCACCAGCCAACTGGCGGCAACCTGCTCTACCTGGACGTGGCTGCCTCACTCGTGGCGGACGGCGACGACGAGAGCGAGCTGGGCAACAGCTGCTGCACCGGCGGCGTGCCGGAGGAGGGCGACGACCTGTTCTCCATGGCGGCCGCCGCCCGCGCCTGCCTCTCCGACTGCCCGCTGCCCTCCTCCGGCATCATGCACACGGGCGGCATGGGGCTGGGCAGCCTGGGCATGGGGCTAGCGGGCAGGGGCAGCGGCGTCTTCTCCGGCGACGAGGCGCGAAGGCGGAGCGCGGACCTCAGCGGCGCCAGCGGGGGCAGCAGCGGAGCCATGGGGTCGACAACCACCGCCGCAACCGCCGTTGCTGCTGCTGCCCCTGCGTTCGTCGCCACCTCCCTGCTGTCCCCCACCGCCTCGGCGCTGGCCAGCAACGGCACCGGCTGCGCGGCCGCGGAGCGCGCCAGCACCGGACTGCACCTGGCCCTCAAAATGGCCGGCATCCACTGGTGGTACCGCAGCCGCTCCCACGCCGCGGAGCTCACCGCCGGCTACTACAACACCGCCGACCACGACGGCTACGCGCCCCTCGTCGACATGTGCGCGCGGCACCGGGCCAACCTCATCCTCACCTGCGTGGAGATGTGCGACTCGCAGCACCCCGCGCACGCGCAGTGCGGCCCCGAGGGGCTGCTGCGGCAGCTGCGGCAGCTCGCCGCACGTGCCGACGTGTCCCTCAGCGGCGAGAACGCACTGCCCATTTTCTCCCCCGGCGGCGTCAACTCCGAGGCCCTGGAGCGCATCGTGCAGAATATGCGCGGCTGGCCCCAGGCGGCGTCTTCTAACGGGGGGAACGGGGGCAACGGGACCGGGCATGGGCAGCAGGGCACGGGGGTGATGTCCCTGGCGCAGGCCCCTGGCGGGCCCCTGGCGTGGGCGAGCGTGCACGGCTGCTGGCCGGGCCACGTGCACCCTACGGCAGTGCACTCTGCGCCGCAGCTGGCCGGGGAGTATGGGGCGCAGCAGCAGCAGCAGCAGCAGCAGCAGCAAGGACAGCAGCAGGGGCTGGGGCACGGGGTGGGTGCTTGCGGCGGCAACATCGTTGCCTTCGGGCAGGGGCACGCGTCGGGTGCGTGGGGGAGAGGGAATGCGAGCGGCAACGGCAACGGCGTTGGCGGCGGCGGCGCTACGACCCTAGGGCCGTTGTTAAGCTCCTTGTCGGAGCAGCAGCAGGCGCAGCAGATGTTAACATCGCAGGGCGGGGCGGCCAGCGGGCAAGCCGGACAGCAGCAGCAACAACTGTCGTGTGTGGACAGGGCGCCGTCGGGGCTGTTGGTCCAGGTGCCAGGTGTGCCGGGGTTCCGGCACGGCGGGGGCTTCAGCGCGTGTCCGTCGCCTGCGGGCGTTGTGGGCGGCGTCGACGGCAGTTTGCCGCCACTGCGGGCGTTCACGTTCCTGCGGCTTGTGCCCGAGATGCTGCTGCCCGGCTACCAGGGCATATGGCTGCGCTTTATGAACAGGCTGCAGCAGGGCGCCTGAGCGGTAGCGGTAGCCGAGTTGCAGCAGGACGCTTGAGCGGTAGCTGGAGGGTTGCAGCAGGGCGCCTGAGCGGTAGCGGTAGCTGCAGCAGGGCGCCTGAGCGGTAGCTGAGTTGCAACGGGGCGCCTGAGCGGTAGCTGAGTTGCGACGGGGCGCCGCCTGAGCGGTAGCTGAGGGTTGTGTGCACGTTGCTGCGTGCTGTTAGGAACAATGAGTTGTACTGTGCGGCGTTGTGCTTGAACGCGTTCTGGCAGCGCAGATGCGCCTTAGGACAGCTAAGGGGCATGCATTGTGTGCGCGTTGGACAGCCAGGGAGGGGGCGGTGTGGGTGCATGGCATCGACAATGGGTCTGTGCATCTTGAACCTGGTATGCAAGTTGGGGCAGGACAGGGACAGGGCATGGAAAGGAGCATGTGAAGCCGGGCACATGCGAGATCTTCCTTGTTGTACCTGTTAATTGTCGTGGTGCTTGGCGGGGTGAGGCGTGATTTGCCTGCCCAAACGTTCAGGTGTGGTGTGTGCGTAGTGCAAGCAGCGTGCTCTAGGTACATCCTGCCTGCGTGTAGTGTTACAGAGTGCGGGATACGGGATCCCACCTGTGTGTGTGCGTGTTGGCGCGGTTGGGGCAGGGGTTGACGGTTGACTCAGGGCTGCGGCGATTGCGTCCTCTAATGCTCATGGACACAACGGTTGTTGGTTTAGGAGGTCGCTGCTTTGCTTGGAGAGCATGGATGGGTTGGGGCTGCAAGCCGGTCTGCGTAGACCTGCCCTTCAAGATAACAAGCACCGCGTCCTGCATAACGCGTGCGTTGTTATGATAGTGTTGTAGTCGTCATGCAAGAGCGTTTCTGCATGCTGGTCTGACTGTGCTTTGCTATGACGGTGCCTACAGCGCCCCGTGCGCGGCCGCTGTGTTAGGTGAGTGCCTTGCGCTGTTAGCCTAAGATCTATACGCATTCGTATGGTATGACCTCTCTGGATGGCACGTGTACCGCTACCGATCATGCAGTTGGTCGACGGCTTGGTGTCGCCGTGTGGCAAGTCGGGTTTGCTGCTGCAGTTGACGTGAGTTACAAGCATGTACTGTATTATGTGCACGCGAATGAAGAACAACACGACTGCTACTGGCAAAGCAGCTGCCACAGTCCACCTCCTGCATGCGACACTGGTATTGCATGGAAAGCAGCACAGTGTACCGGTACGGAGTGTTGCCCGTGTTTTTTTTAGGGCTATGAAGACATGCCACGATTGCCACCGACAGTGGCTGATGTGTAAGTTACCTGTTGAACGCTCCTTGGTTCTCACCGGTGGCCCTCACCAGTGGTCCCCACACAGCATGCTCCCATTGATGGAATGCGTGTCATTAGCGTGTCGCTGGGTAACGTACACTGCACCGGTACTCACCGCACACCTGGAGTACGGATAAACTGCCGTTGTCTGCACGACGTGGATAGTTGGGACTTGGGAGCTGCTGAGCTGGCCGAGGGCAGCCACTCCTTGGGAGGGTACCGCATGCGACAGGAGCCACGGTCAGCGTCTTGGCATACCCCTCGAGAGGGCCGCCCTTGTGGAATGGCAAGCCTAGGCTGGCCTAGGCGATACGAGTACACTGGCAGTCTGGAAGGAGGAAGAAGGATGATCGTTGGCAACCTGTTCCGTAGTACGCTCATGAACGCAGCGGCACGGTACGGAGACCTCTGGCGACCTGCCGTGGAACAGTGTGGGCAACGTCGAGTGTCCAACCACGTGCTGAGCCTTTCACCTGCCCCGACTGTAAAGGTGCTCCAGGGCGCCCTCGCACAACGTCCTTGCCGAAATGCTACTCACGCCTAGCCTGAGATCATCGGCTTCTGGACAGCGTGACAGGACGGCGCCACCAGGAGCGCCCTACATCCTCAAGCCCTTAGCCGTACGCAGGGCCTAACGCCCTGCCCCTTCCTGCCCTTTGACTCGTCGTTATCACACATCGCGCTGTTTCACAAGTAAGAGTTGTAACTGAGAGCAGGCTCCCAGCGGCGAGATAAAGCTGAAGTGCGCGTGTTTATCCCAGCTAACAAGGCATCAACACAGCTCCTGAGAACGTTATAGTTGCCTTTGTACAGTAGTTAAGCGCGCCCTGGCAATAGTCTACAGGCAGGCGAAGACCACTGGGATTCACTCCGCACTGCTGCAGCGACTGTCAACATGGGCTTCTGGCTGGGCACTCTAGTCTTCTTCCTTATCCAGATCGTTGTTACGGGCTGCGTCAACCTCTTTGGCAAGCCCGGTAACAAGGGGTGAGTGGAATCAACACCGCACATCGCGTCTTCGGCGGGTTCTGCCACGCGCAGCGACGTTTAGTTACATGAATCAATGCTTATGACTAAAGTGACCACTGCTGTGTCTGCACCCTCGGAAGCCTCTCAGCTTGACCTTGCCCCTCTCCCCCTCCCGTTTCCCCAGGCTCACGCACATTATGGCCTTCACCACCGTGTTCCAATTATGGTTCATGTAAGCTGAGTGCATCTAGATGCGGGAGGTCGCCCAATATGAGGCTTATCGGGCCAGGGTAGCAGCTGTGTTCCCTCATCCCACCACCGGCGCAGGCCCCTTACTCCAGGCAGTTGGTTGGCAGGAGTCCGCTGCGCACGGCACTCCACAGCATTTCGTCTCCACACCGCACTCATCATGCAGTCTGTGGTGCTGGCGCCTCAGCTGCTACACCTGGTGCCGCTTACACGCGCTTCCCTCCTGGACCAGCCCACATGCAACGCCGCAACCTGTCGTCCCTCTCCCCATGCACCCCTTGCCCGCAGATGGACCATCGTCTACATCGCCCAGATGAACCCACTTATCAACCCCGAGTTCAAGGAGTAGATGACATGAGTTGAAGCCTGCATGGCGGCTATGGCCTTGGCGTGTACAGCGGCGACGATGTGGTGGCGGCACTGTTGTGTGCTTCTTGGCTGAATTGACAAGCGCCGTGTGCATGGGGTGTTCGAACGTTTGCGCTGGGCTATACGTTCGGACGTTGCACTGGGCCAAATAGCGCTTAATCATACCTGATTGTATTGGACGCGAGCGAGTGTTCGGTACGCATATGTTCGCTGGGTATGCGGCGCGTTGTTTGCGGACTCAGTGTAACGCTGTGTGGTTCAAGCAGCTGCCCCTGCAGGGTGCACCTTTCCGCGCCTGATCCAGCCTGATCCAGCCTGACCCCTGACCCTGCACCCGGACACCCTGGCAAGGGGAGGCAGACGACTTGTGGCCACTAAGACACAAGCACAAGGCACCACGTGCAAGGCTGCACTCCAGCACTGCAAGGCATTTATCGTCAGGGGCTTCGGACACGGCCCGTGTCATTCGCAAGTTGCATTTGTTGCCCCCTGACAAAGATGGCAGCGTACGGTACTAGCTGCACCCGTTGTTTGCTACCGCACTGCATCTAAGGCCAAGTTTCAGATATAATGTGTATCCGGACAAGTACTTCCAAAACAGCCAAGGTGTGTGCACAGCGGTGTGGGCTGGCCTGGAGTTGTTTGGGCTGGCCAGGGCTGGCGCACCACTGCACCAGTACGGCACTCATAGGATACCTCGAGTGTCAAGGGGAGACCCTAGTGCCTGTTACCAAGTCAGCGTGCGCAAGCATAGTTGCGGCGCAAGCGATCAGCCGGGACGTTTCCACTCCCAGTCACAGTTATAAAACCCCAAGCTGCCCCAAGGGGGGCACACCCGGAGAGCCAGGGGGGCATTACTCTTTGACGATAGGTCACAACAGCGCAGAAGGGTGTCCAGGAACTGAATGCGTCGTGGTTGTGGTTGGGAACCTGGTCGTGATTGGTGGCGGGTTGGGCCGTTTGGGTGTTTCAGGTCACCAAGGAAAACACACGTGTGCCTCGGGCAGAGCCAGGGGCAGAGCTCCCCTCCACGTAGGGCCGCACACAAGAGCCTGCTCCTATCCACACATGATGTGACATGATAATGCCTCCTCAATACTCCTTTCACGTCGCGAATGCACTCCTGCTGCCCCTCGATGTCGGTGCACCTGCCACATAGCTCCTCGTATACCCGCCGGTTGTCTGCAGGTATATCGGCCGACTGTTTCCGTCGGCGGTATATTGGCCGACTGTTTCCGTCGGCGGTATATTGGCCGACTGGTTTCGTCGGCGGTAATTACCCCGGATTTGCCGTATGCTCAACGCGCGGGAAAATCGCAAGTCCGAGGAGCAGGGTTCCATACTGCTAACAATCCTGTGTATCATACATTCATCGACATCTGTTTACATTGTATTTGGAGCGTAGACGGTAGACAGCTCGTCGCAGGCCTTTCAAGGCACATTACCAAGGCATTTCGCTGTGACAGCACATTACAATGTCCGCGTCTCAAAGTAGGTTTCCAAAGGCAATTATTTGTAGATGTAATAGGCGTGACGCTGAAGGGCATGTGCAGACGCTTGAAAGGCTCCCCGAAGTCTTTTGATGGACCGCATTGCTCCGTTTGCAGTCCTAATACACAGCGTATACGAAGCATAGCTAATGTACTTTGAAGATAATGCGACGCATGCCATTGTTTGCGTGCAGGGTCCGAAGGTGCGGATTTGCCGCCAAACGCTGGTAAGTGCGGGCAGTTTGCGCAGAAGCGCAATCCAACTATCTGTTCTGCGCGAAAAGATAATTGCAATGAAATTTCTGGCAAGGTGTGAGCCATACGGCTGGCCTGCGGGGTTTGACTGGCACCAGTACCCAGCACTTACAGTCTCCCCTCAACGGCCCTCCACACCCATCCCCTGCACACCCTTCCCCCGCAGACCACATGGAGGAGGACCAGGCGCAGGGCTCCCCCGAGCTCGGCGGCCGCGCCCCCGGCACCGCTGGCACGCCCTCGCAAGGGCCAGCGCCCAGCAACCAGACCGCACCGGGGCAAGCGACGCCTGCCCCGCAGCGGGCTCCCCAGCAGCAGCCCAGCGGCAGCCAGGGCGGCACCAGCCTGGGCCGGGGCACGCCCCTGCCCCGCAACCTGGCGCAGAACCGCGGGGAGTTCGGGCGGCCGCAGCCGCGCCCGCAGGTGCAGATGGGCGGCCGCGCTCGCTCCATGACCACGGGCCCGGCGCCCTCGGGGGACCTGCCGCCGGCGCAGGGGGAGGAGGACCTCCCGCCGGTGAGTGTCAAGCGGGGGTAACCGCCGAGTGCCCAAGGGGGGAGTAAGTTAAAGGCATGTTTAACACATTACAACACCTGTTCCTAATGCTTACTGGGGGCTGGGTAGATCACTGAAGGAGGGAGGCGGGCTTGCTAGGGGAAGGGACGTGATGAGCGTGGGCAGTGTGCTAGTCAGGCTGGCTACAGGCCTACGGCGGGCACAGGACAGGCCCGTAGACACAGGATGTATATCGCTTGTGTGTAGCGGTCTCATTGTGCTAAAAGCGGGACGTATGGAAGGACAGCTTGAAGGGCGCTGCTGCCACTAAAAGAAATGCTCTGTACCCCTTCTGTCCTTCTGTGTGCTTCAGGCCCAGGATGACGCCCTGGACGACGGCATGTTCGTGTGGGGCACCACCATCAACACACGGAGGCTGCGCAACCAGATCGAGAGCTTTGTCCGCACCTTTAGGTGGGGAGGGGGCGGGGCAGGGCACGGCAGGGCCCCGCCGTGGGACGTGGCAGTGGGTGGCAGGGGGTGGTATGTGTCACCCGCCTGTGGAGGAGCAGCCACGCTGTCACATTTGGGCATCGTGGAACGTTGGGCGTGTCCATGTACGGTAGTTGCAAGCTTGCACCGGGCGTGTGCATTGACTCGACACGTGTGCGTGGCTGCACCCCTCAGGGCCCCCGGCTCCGACCCCGCTGGACAGCCCAAGTACGTTCAGATCATCCAGGAGGTGCGTCAGATGCCTTCATGCCTCACTCTACTTCATGCGTTAGCGGAAGAGGGCTTAGCAATTAATTCCCGCTGACAACGGAACGCGCGCAGCAGTGTTGGGCACACTTGTTCACGTCCTCTGGCACACGCGCATACTCATCACCATTGCATCTGCCCTTGAACCATACCTACTTTGCAGGCCATTGAGTCGGGCGAGACGTCCATCAACGTTGACACGGCGGACATGCGGACGGGCGGGGACCAGCAGCAGGGGGGTGGCGCGGGTGGCGCGGGGCCGTCCACCTCGGACGGTACGGCAGCGGCCTCGTCGTACGGCGACCTGTACGGATGGCTGGTGGACTTCCCGCGTGAGGTGCACAGCGTCATGGACGAGGTGGTGCGGCAGGTGGGCCGGGGTGGTGGGAATGGGTCGGTTGGCGGTTGTGGAAGAGGTGGGGGCATGGGTCTGCTGGCGGGGGTGGGAGGGGTGGGGGAAAGGGGTCTGTTGGCGGGGGTGGGGGTTGCGGGAATGGGCCGGGGCACAGAGCGCGCACGAATGGGTGGTTGCGGCAAGTGGCTTGGGTGGGGAGTGCAGGTGGGCGGGGCCCAGGTGCGTTGGGGGAACAGATGCGAGAGGACCGGGTGGCACAGCCGTGCCTGTGGCGGCATCGTAGGAAGGCGGGGTGTCGGACCTGGAAAGCCTAGTCTTCGGCCCTCAGCGACGCGTGTAGGACTACGGAGATGTAAAAATGATGCTTTGGCCCCGTGCTTGATCGGCCAAGCGTCGCGCTTGATCGCCCCTTGCACACCTGCATTCGCTGACCTCCTGGACGTTTGAAACGCCGCCGCAGGTTGTGGTGTGCGACTCGTGGCTCTCGCCCGGTGCCGTGCTTGCACATATTAACCTGGCTAAACACAAAGCCGTGGAGTTGTAGAGCGGAAGATGGTCTTGGCGGAGTTGTTGACATGTCCGGCTTCGGCTCCAGCAGCATAGCAAACAGAGCTCGTGCGACTGCACCCGCGAACGCACCTGGTGCTTGCACATGTCCTTTGCACACATGCATCCGCTGACCTCCTGGATCACTGGAACCCTGCCGCAGGTTGCGGTGTACGACCTGAACTTCGAGCCGGAGCTCAGCCGGCAGCAGGCCACGGACCTGTGCGTGCTGGTGGTGAGTGTGCGGGGGACGGGGAGGCTGGTTGATGGTAATGGTCAATGGCCCAAAAAAGTAGGATGATAGGACCCGGTACAGCAAGCCACACGGACTTACGCGTGCTGGTGGTGAGTGCGCGGGGGAGGGGGGAGCAAAACGGAGGCACGCGCTGCCGTCGCATGCCAGGTGCTGAGTCCACACCCAACGCACGGGCAAGCAACGCCCAAGGGGTGCTGTGGATTCCCAGGGATGGTATGGCAGGGGTAGGTGGCTGGGGAGCCGAGCGCGGTCGTGGGCTAGCGGCGCGTCTCTCGATGCACAGACTGGGCTCACCAGTACGGAAGACGAAACCAGTAACGGCCATGAAGCACGGAAGAGCATGGGTCCGGACGGCTTGCACATCCCAAGCAACTCGCGACATGCACGGTTCGCAAAAGGCGCTTGAAACAGTGTAGTCTCCTCCTCCTAGTCATGCATGGTCCGCCCCTTCCTTGCCCCCACACCTCCCCAACTCTCCTCCCCCCATCTCACCTCGCACCTCCCCCCGCCCCGCCTTCCCCCAGTGCCGCCCCTTCAACCTGGCCGAGCTCAAGCACATCCGCGACCTGGACCCCTCCGACATCGACAAGCTGGTGTGCATCAAGGGCATGGTCACGCGCACGTCAGCGGTTATCCCCAACCTCAGGTGCGCTACGAGTTGGCACTGGAGGCGCAGGTGCCGGGGCCATGCACACCCGCTGCCCGCTCATCCTCTCGCATGCGGCTCCTGCTGTACACGGACATGCTTGCCTGCCGATGCACCTCATGCCCAGGCACGCAATCCTACAGCATCGCGACCCACCAAGTGCTCAACCCCATCCTTCCTGCACCGCTCCGTGTGCTTGAACTGTTCCCCGCCGTAACCACTGCCCTCTACCCTCGGCTTCACAGAGCCATCCTGGCACGCTTTTCTAATGGCTTTGGTCCCCACCCCCTTGTTCCTGTTCCTGTCCCTGTCCCTCCCAAGGTACGCGTGCTTCGAGTGCGCCGACAAGGTGGTTGTGCCCAACGTGGGCCAGCCGGCTACTGTTTCCTCAATTCCCATCAAATTGTAAAAAGTATTGTGATATTTATACTAAATTCTGGTTTTTTATCCCTGTCCCTCCCCCAGGTATGCGTGCTTCGAGTGCGCCGGCTGCCAGCACGAGGTGGTTGTGCCCAACGTGGGCGGCCGCGTGGAGGACCCCACCGCCTGCCCCGCCTGCAAGAAGAAGTGGAGCATGGTGCTGCAGCACAACAAGGGCAGCTACGCGGACAAGCAGATGATCAAGATGCAGGTGGGGTGGGGTGGGTTGGGTGGGTGCACGGGGCAGGGTGGTGGTGCAGGAGGCAAGGGCTGCACGGAAGCACCAGCAGCGCCAGAGCCGGGGAGCTTCGCGAGTGGCAGGGCTAAGGTGCACGAAGGACAGGATACCTCCTAACGGCAGTGGGCGCACATATACCGGTAAGTACAGAGTTCCCCGAGCTCCTCGTCTGGCTCTGTCCCCAAGCATGCACGCTGTGCACACCAGCAGCTTGCTGTTTTTGAGCCCCGCAGGAGTCCCCCAACGACATCCCTGACCTTATGACTGAGCTGCCAATCATATGTTACACGCACCCCCGCAGGAGTCCCCCAACGACATCCCCGAGGGCGAGACCCCCATGGGCGTCACGCTGTACGCGCACGACGTGCTGGTGGACGTGTGCAGGCCGGGAGACCGCGTCACCATCACGGGTGGGTCGTGACCCATGGGTCATGGGCCTCAGCTGTATGGGGCAGGGCGGGCTGGTGGACGTGTGCAGGCCGGGAGACCGCGTCACCATCACGAGTGGGTAATGTGGCCCATGGGTCATGGGCTCCTGGGTCACGCGCTGTGTCAGGAGCTAAGGAGGCCATGCCAAGCCTGTACCCGGCTGCCCCGCCTGCCCCTCTCTTGCCCTTTCCAACTTGCGCTTCCAAATGCCATCTCCCGCCCAACCTCGACGATCACCCTCCCGAGTTACCCCGCTCCCCCCTTCCCCCCGCAGGCTGCTACCGCGCGCAGCCCATGCGCGCCAACCCCCGCCAGGCCGCCCTGCACGCCCTGTTCCGCACCTACATCGACGTGGTGCACGTGGCGAGGGACGAGAGCAGGCGCCTGTTCAGCGTGCCGGCGGGGCAGCAGGACCAGGTGGGTGGATGTGGGTGTGGCTGTGGGTGTGGATGTGGGGAAGCAAGGGCAGGGGTCGCTGGTCACGAGGACAGAAGGAATGGGTTGATACGGAGGTCTGTGGACGTGGCTAGCGGGCCCCCAGGCGGCGTAGAACGTAGCTCGTTCTCATTTGGGCCCGACGACGTAGGTCCATGCATTTTGTTGGCAACCCCGCTGGCCGGCTTGCACGGGCCTTCCGCCTCCCCTTTTCCTCACCCCGGCGCAATGTAACCCTCCCTGCCTTTCCCCTTTCCCCTCCATGCAGAACGCCGAGCCCACCATCCTGTCCGCGCCCAACACGCCCGCCGGCAGCCAGGGCGTGGACATGAACACGGACGGCAACACCAACACGGACACAGCCACGCAGGTGCGTGGTGGGGAAGCCCGGGCTGCAGGCCTTCCTGCTTTGGGCATCAAAGGAACATGGTATCAAAGGAAACCCGCGGGGAAACCTATCATGGACCCCATTTGCATGGGCGCATGTTCAGACTCGCAACGCACAAGGTACCGGCTTGCCGGAAACACTGCTCGTTACCCACTTTCTTCCCCCCAGGCTGACGAGCAGCTGGTGGCGCTGGAGAACATCACGGCGGAGGAGCTCAAGGAGGTGGAGGGCAAGATCAAGGTGGGAGCAGGGGGGAGGGGGCGAAGGACAAAGATCCATGAACGTGCGCGTGTGCGGGGGCGCACCTTGGTGTAACTGTGTGCAGTATCAGGCAGTACCTGCGAGGATGCTGCTGGGGACGCGGGGCCTGCGTCGCGGCCCTGCTGGCCCGCCGAGCACCGTGCGCCGCCAAGCGCCCCTTGACCCCTGAGCCTCCCCTACCACCACCCTGAACCCTCCATTCGTGCCCCAACTCCGCCCCCTGTCCATTTGTGCACACATGCGCTTTGTGCCTTGTGTTACTGATACTTTTGTCCCCCCCCCCCTCGCTACTTGCTTGTGCACACAGGAGCTGTCCCAGGACCCCCAGCTGGTTGAGCGGCTGGTTGCCTCCCTGGCGCCCAACATCTGGGAGATGGAGGACATCAAGAAGGGCGTGCTGTGCCAGCTGTTCGGGGGGCTGCCAAAGGTGGGGGCTTGGAGTGTGTGCTGCTGTGCCAGCTGTTCGGGGGGCTGCCAAAGGTGGGGGCTTGTAGTGCGCGCAACGTGCCATACACATAAAGCCTGTGAGCTGCGCCTGCGAGCACAGATGTTCACGCCTTCTCCGTACACTGCGCTCACGGGGGCTGTGCGGGCCAATTACCGCATGCTGATCACGTCTATGCGTATCGCGCTCATGCTGACAGCTATTTATGTCCCTCATTACGGCGCAGGTGTTCCCCGGCGGCAAGATCCGCGGCGAGCTCAACGTGCTGCTGGTGGGCGACCCCTCCGTCTCCAAGTCGCAGCTGCTCACCTACGTGCACCAGCTGGCGCCCCGCGGCATCTACACCAGCGGCAAGGGCTCCTCCGCAGTGGGCCTCACCGCGTACATCTCAAAGGTGGGGCGGCGCGGCGGGGCGTGTTGTGCACGCGTGCAGCAGAGCATGAGCAATCCAGCATCCCGTGCCCGATGTGATGACGTGTGGAATACCAGTCATGAGACGTGGACGAGTCTTGATCGGGGGGTAGCATACCCCACTACCGTACCATCAGGTGGCCTCCCTGTACCTCACGTGGTCGGGGTCTCCCACCCGCCCGCCTTTTACCGGCATAAGCCTTTGAACCCTCGTTACCTTGGCCCCTTGTTGGCTTGCCCCCTCCGATCTGCCTTTGACCCATTGACCTGCGCACCTTTCGAGTACTTAAGGCGCCGTCTCCCCAAACACACACACTGTCTCTCTCAGGACCCCGAGACGCGCGAGATGGTGCTGGAGAGCGGCGCGCTGGTGCTGTCCGACCGCGGCGTGTGCTGCATCGACGAGTTCGACAAGATGAGCGACAGCGCGCGCAGCATGGTGCGTGGGCTAAGGGGTGGGGTGTGGGTTAGCAGTGCCTGGCCTGGCGGGGGCAGAGAGCGGGAACGGGGGCAAGAAGGCAAGAAAGCCTGCCCTGCACAAGACGGTACCAAGACGGTACCCTGCACAAGACGGTACCAAGACGGTACCAAGACGGTACCCTGCACAAGACGGTACCAAGACGGTACCAAGACGGTACCCTGCACCAAGACGGTACCCTGCCCAAGACGGTACCAGCCTTGTCCCACCTGCTTGGCATTCGCTACCTCGCAGGTTCGCCACGACAGCTGCATAACCCTGACGCTCTGTTCTCCTTCCCATCCCCCCCAGCTGCACGAGGCCATGGAGCAGCAGACCGTGTTTGCGTCTTTACCTACCCTCAACCCCGCCCGTCTTGACCTCACGGTTCGCCCCCCGACTCCCACCTCTCCAACCCCCATGACTTCCCCCCACGACAGCTGCACGAGGCCATGGAGCAGCAGACCGTGTTTGCGTCCTTACCGACCCCCACCCCCGCCCTTCTTGACCTCACGGTTCGCCCCCCACCCCCACTCGCCCTCCCACCCCCTCACCCACCCCCCTTCCACCATT
>VFQN01004354.1_pt1 | contig 18790 bp, 19 predicted proteins | sample 3512371 | NCBI WGS metagenome assembly VFQN01 (sample SAMN10412370, study PRJNA504923) | tailings metagenome | isolation source: Replicate 2 from Balatoc abandoned mine | place: Philippines: Itogon, Benguet | collected 2017-08-28 | reverse complement strand
CTTGTGTTGAAAAGTCTATAGAACTTATCAATGGAAAGTTTCGATTTTGAAAATCGTTTTACAGTTATTCTATCATAAGCGAAAGATTTCGAAATTTCGAAGTTTCGTTGATTGAGACTGGTTTATTGCGAGGCGGGTATAGCGAGCGTTGATAATTAGAAAAATGATGAGACAAGTGTTGGTATTATGCATTTTTCTTGTGTTCTGGAAGATTTGTGATGGTAATTATATTGTAGGTATAAAATGTACGAATGGTTTAGTTCTTGGATGTGATAATTATTATGTTAATCCTGCATCTCCACTTATTCAAGTTCGAGATAGTAATAGTCTTTTCCAAATTAATGATAAATTGATCATAGGATTTCTATCACAACGACATCTTGGTTTGAAAATCGTTGCGTCGTTGAAGAAAGTGATCACTAAGTATCATCTACTTTATGGAAAGGATCTATCGATATCCTCGATTGCGAAATATGCTCGCCAGCTCATTTATTATAAGTACCCTGATTGTTCATTAGTCCTCGCTGGTATGGATCCGTCAGCTCAAGATGAAGAAAGATTTTCCCTATATCATATAGCTGATGGAGGCAGCTTGTTTTCTCAAGAAGTTGTCAGTTTAGGCAGGTCGGGAAACTTCTTTCCGTTGCTCTATGAAACCTTGAACCCAGACAAAAGCATTTCTTCGGCGAAAGCAGATGGCTCCTTTGATCCTTTTTTAATCTCTTCAGCAAATCCTAAGGAAAAGCTAACAGTTGAGGAGGCGATCGATTTGATACAAAAGAACATTCACGCGGCGATGAGAAATGATCACACTGTTGGTGGAAGTAATCCTCGTTTCGTTCTAATTTCTGAAAAAGGAATAAAGTTTTTAGATCGTAAGATTAAATAAAGCGAAGGGGTCTATTCTTATTGTTTCGTCAATCAGACAGCGTTGTTCTGTCTCCTAGTTCTTCATAATAAATAGATTCAATGATCAAAAGAACTATTGATTCTGGAGTAATCGAATTAATAGAACTATACTATAGAATTAAATAGCTTCTATAGTATCGAAGGAACTAAGAACTCAAAGGAGAACTTATGTTATCACCCGTAACATAGATAATTTTGTAGTGTAAATTTACGCCTGCTCTGGTTATAACAGAAACTTCGTTTTGTTGTTGAAAATGAAGATCATTATCTTCCTTTTCCTTTTCTTTCGATTATCTTGCATCAATTCACTTCTCATTCGCTCATGCCTCACTCCTAGAATTCATAGTGTAAAGGATAGTGCATTAGAGGATGCTAGGACTCTTCTCTATGACTGTAATTTTCTTGGACCATCTCTCCCCTGGTATTCTGATGAAATGGTGAAACACGCTAACCTATTGATTCAATCATACCATCGTTTAACACGAGAAGAACTCTTCCCTAATTCCCTCCAAACCTCAGTCAATGACCCGACGGCTGCTGCAATGATGTTGTTTCACGATCCTCAAAGATTCGTTTTAAGTCATGGGACGCAAAATCAGCTTCCTAATGGCCCTATCCTTAACTATGGGAACCTCAATGTTCTTTCTTTATGGAGAGTAAGTTGGGAGGAGCTGACATCCATGCCTTCCAGTTATACTGTTGAAGCAGGAGAAGGCAGAGCTGCACGAAGTAAAGTAATGAATCAAGTTCTACGCGAATCAAATATTTTACGTGGATATGAAGGAATTAGAATGAATAAAGAAGGAGAAAGGTTTAAGTTACTGAATACAACGATTTGGAATATTTTTGGATGTGATCAGAATGGAAGGCAAACAGTTTACCTCGGACAAGCTGCCACTTTCCAGAAGGTTGATTTTAAATTAGAGGAGAACTGAAAGTTATAACGTCTTGTTGAAAGCATTCTTTCTGATAATTTTGAATTTTACCAATGATTAGAAATTTCTATATATATATATTTTTCTTTTGTTTGTTCAAGAGATATAATTTTTGTCCTTCTGTACTTCATCTTTATAATACTAAAAAAAATAGTAATAATACTATACATTTCAATTTCTTTTATCCTACTGTACAGTTGATTGTTAGATTTCTTTTTTCTTTTGCCAAATTATTGTCTTCTGTAAAAAAAACAGAAGGAAAGTTTAAGTTCGCGATCTGGGTGAGAAGGAAGAGATAACATTCCATGGCAACGAAAGCTTTGTACGAATGAATATTCGGTATGAGCAGTAAGGAGTTCATTATTTCAATATTAGTGGTAAAGACATTTTTTATTATTTTGTAAGAAAAGGTCCTATTTACTTCCATTATATAAATAGTCTCTATTGTAAATTTCAAAGAATAACAAATAAAATCAATAATCATCCAGTCAATCATTCACAAGAAACAAAATTACATCATCATCCATCATCATCACTACTACAACAACCAACACACATACATCATCGTCTTCAATTATTATTAACACAGGTCTATTTATTTCCGACAAAGTGAGAGGGGAAATTGATATTGCTTATCATAGTCTAACCCTGTGCACTCACCCAACGCGCTTTAATCAAGTCAAGTAATAGAATTATTTTCAATAGTAATACTCATAATACATTTCGAACATTTTACACCTCGCAACTCAATGGATATTCACTAACTCACTACACATGAAGTATTCGCGTCAGATGTTGACGTAGGTGTAGGTGGATAATAGTGTTGAGTTAAACTATTCGCTCGATGATAGTTAATTGCATCTTTTCCCACTAAATTTGGACCTCCTTCTAATGCTCGATTAGAAGAATTGTAGTTTTTATTGTTGTAATAGCTTTCCACATTACCAGAGACAGCTGCTGTTGAAGCCTTCCTACTACTCGCTTGATCATTGCTATTCCTCACTGAAGATGATGGCGCATTACTTGAGATAGCAGTTACTGCTGGTTTGACGTGAGTGTGATGAACAACGTCATTAGAAGTGAGCAGTCCAGGGGGAATCACACCAGAGGACGGAAGGTCATTGACATGGGTCGGAGAAGACCGATTTGCTGCTGAAGACAAAGCAAAAAATTCGTCTGGAGTCGGTTGTTTCGATTTTGATGAAGGTGACGAACGATGGGAGCTTTTGCTACTTTCTTCTCTGCAAGTCACTGAATTAGGAGTCTCAGCTCCAACTCGATCACTTCTTCTTGGTGATGGCGAACTTCTTTTCTTGCTTTTCTTGACAGTGCCATCTCGGCGAACAGGCGAACTCTCATGACTGCTAGTACTACCATTGTGCATGCCCTCTCTTTCCTTCTCTTTGTTTGAAACGACTCGAGTGCTACTCGGCGCGAAAGTGCTATACTCAATAAGAGGGGAACTGCGAATCTTTGATCTAATATCAACAGGAAATCCAGGACTGCTGCGGATTTTGTCGCCTGCATCAGGTTGATCATTGGAGTTGCCTGCAGCACCAGCTGCCCCTCTTTGGATTGGCGTAAACTGATGGTCTAATGTCGGGTAATCGAGTATATCATCGCTATTATTCAAAATCAAATTGCCATGCGGTGTGGAAGATGACTTGCTACCAGGTTTTGGAGGTGAAGCGATTTTCCCATTGTTGTTGTGATTATTACTATTTGCGCCGGCTGAATGAGAGTTGGAAGTTACAGGAGTTGCGTAATCCACTGCAGTCTCTGCAACAGTGTTAGTGGCTGTTTTGGTTGGACTCAGATTGTTGTTGCGGAAACTTGCTTCACTGTTACTCATTTTTTGAGGATTTTCGATCTTAGGAGGAGCAGAATCATTTCCTGCTGTAACAACTGATAATTTTCCTGCCTCCTTCCCATTATTGATAGTATTATTGTCAGACCCTGCGGTTTCATGAGCTGATGGTTTGATAATATTTCCATTAACTGGAATCACGACCCGTGGAGGCTGGAAGAGGAAAAGAAAGGAGTGAAAAAACGATCACAAGGGAGAGAAAAGATGCCTACCGATATATCTTCACCGGTTTTCGCTTTTTTGGCCTTCTTACTGCGGCTACCCAATCCAAATCGAAACCCAAAAGGAAAGCAACGAGTACTATCAACATCATCATTGTTGCTTTCCATAATAGATCCTTCTCGACTTAACGGATTCTGATGATGAATCGAATTTCCTGGACTGTTGCCGGTTTTATTCGCAGGACTCATTGGTGATCCGTTCCCAACCAAATAGTTATTCGTACTGCCGGAGTTATCATGACTCACGAGAGCACCTAACCCTAAAGCGATTCCATTACTCCACGAAGAGTTATGCTCGTAATAACCCGTCTATTTCATTATTGGTACATCATAGATGAGATTGGAAATTAAATAAATATCATGATTTCTTACCTTTTGCCAGAGAAAGAAATGATGTCCACGTTGCACAGACCATGAAGTTGGATAACGATCAGATAAATGACGATTAATCTCTAATTGCTTTAATGGTATTGGTGAAAATTCATTTAATCTTCTTAAATCTAAATAACTTAATATTCTTGTTCCTTCTTTTAAGGATGAGATCATACGATGTAACAGTGGAAATAATTCTGAAGGGAAATCTGTTTCCATCATAATTATATCAGCTGTATCTAAATTTTGAGTATCAAACATATTTCCACATTGAAAATGTAATACTCGCTCAGTATATTGGACTTCTTCTGATGAGGTTGACGAAGAAGATGATGGTACAGTTGTTTTTACTGCTTCAGTAATAACTATACATTTTCCTGGATGAATTTGTACATTGTAGTTTTCAGCACCAAGTAAATGAACCATCTTGACTGCTGCCTCTTCCGCAAGCCTAATATGATTCAAAGAAACAACAGTAAAGCAAAGAAAAAGAGAAGATACGACTGAAAACTTACTTATATCGACCTTGTGACAACTCAACACCATAACAATATTTCAAGTTACGAAATTGTAAAAAGGCTTGGATAACGATCTTGCCTGTACCCATACCCATATCAAATAATGAGGTAGCACGATGAGCCTCTAATCTCTTAAGACCAAACGCTTTATTTGCTCCACGTGGTAATAATTCACCGTACAATAAACTACTTTTAACATTTACTGCATGAACACGATCAGATTCAGTTAAACAGACGTGTCCACGTGTTAAATGTCCTGTCTCTTGTAAAGAATTACCATAAATTTTAAATAAAACTGATTGTGCAAAAGAATATTCTAATGTTATATCTTCACAATAGACCCAAGACTCCTAAAAAAAGAGAAAATTGGTTAAATCTAAGATTCCGGTGGGCGAATTGAAGCGTGTCATTACCTCTACTGGAGCAAGATTATCGTGATCAGAATTTGTTTCTTTAAATTCTCCATTATCATTATTCTGTATAACTGGTCGTTCAACAATATAAAAAGCAACTTTTTTCATGAGTAACCATCGTTTCTCATTGACCATACGAAATTCAACCATATGCTTCCCAGATTTATGGTATTGAGTTACATATCCTTCATGCCACTCTTTGTAATCAACTAAACAATTAACTCGACATCCAATAAGCGAATTATTTGACCATGCTGTCTTCCTTTTCAAATGTAATTGAAGATCCTGTAATGAGTTTGTCGCAAAACCACATTCATTACAGATAAAATGTGATTTGATTTGATCCTCTGAACAGACATTTAGTTTAACATCATTTATTTTATTCTAATGAAAAGTTACTCACCTTCTAATCTTTGGACTTTCGGATGCCAAAATTTCTCTCGATGAGCAGGATCTAAAATATGGGTACAACCACTGCCATAACGACAGATGACTTTGCGAATGATTGGTTCATCTTTTCCTGCTTTTAAAGATGGTTTTGAGATGTCATCGGCATCTCCAGGAGTCGAGTGATCATCAACTTCGGCCATGATTGAATAATCTCGTGGAAATAATTAAGATTCAAGTTTAAAACATTATCTAAAATAGAGTATCTTGTCAATTGATTTCCTTCAAAGTCTAACTGAAGGTGAAATGTAGAGGATAGTATCCCTAAATGAATAATAGAATTTGTCAACAGTGGAAAAAAATACTCCTGCTCCGATAAAAAAGTTGATTCAATCTTTCGCGCTTTTCACTTCTCTTCAAGTCCCAATTTTATCCCTCACAAATCAAACCAAACAACGACTCCACAAACTAAGGAAATAAATCGACTAATATCCTAACTAAAATCGAAGAGATGAGAAACAAAATGAGCGAGTAGATGGTGAAAAAGTTGAATCAATTCTCGCCTAACTATCAATCTAGTCCTCTTCTGTTTTGTTTTCACAATTTTTGCTGAGGCGTGTTTTGGTGGGGTTTTCGATCTTTTGAATTTTCGACTTTTCGTTGAACACTTTTTTGTTTCGTTGACAAAAATCAATTTTCGAAAAAGTCGAGTTCTTTGCATGCAATGCGTTTCATTTGTTTTGCTATTTGTTGAGCGAGAAGCACGGCTTGAAAATTTATCTGATTGACAAAGTTAGTGTCAAGTGTTAACATCATCAAAGTGTTTTTTATTCTTTTTATGTTCAAATTACTACTATTTTAGAAGATAAACCTTCTTCCGAAAAGTGGTTCAACTTCGTTCATCATTTCTAATTCGCCACCGTTATTTTTATTTGGTTGCTTCATCGCATTGAATGCGATTGAGAGATTTCATTATTAAGTTATTTTCTATTGTTTTACATTACTAAAAAGAAAATATTGTCATGGGGGCCTCTCCAAGCGCTGCATTCCATGATTTCTCATCAGAAGAAAAAGCACAAATATCTCGCGTTTTACAATCGAAATACTTAGCATTAAAAGACAAACAATCAAGTGATCCAAACGACACTCAACTATTCGAGGCTTTGAAAAGGTACTTTCTCGTTTTCTTTATCATTTTTCCCGTTCTAACACATCTTTTAGTGCTTATGAGTCGACCGCCGCTGATATCCTCGTAAAACACACGGATATTCCAAAAGACAAGTTAGATGACACAGTAAAACAAAGGAAGCCTTTTCAAGCACCAGAAACCGAAGAAGAATCACCTGATGCACTGAGCAGTACGCTGAAAAGTGTTGATCCAATGGAAGAACTCCCTTCCAACGAACGCTCTATTACTGTGGATCGAACCGCTTCCGCTGCAACAGAAGATGACGATTATGAATTTTCTTTGCGACACTCGTTTACTGTTGCCGCACCCACAACAATCTCGAAGATTGAGAAAAAGAATAATTTATTGAAAGCAAAAACATCATCGCAATTATTAGAATTAGTATCAAATGAAGTTCTTGAAGATCATGGTAAAATTGATTTATTTATATCACAATTAAAAGCAGGAGAAGTTCAAACAAAACAATTAACAGAATTTCGACAGCGTCGCCTCACTTATTCACAACAAACAGTCGAAGAAGAACCTCCGTCACCAACTGCTCGAGCACCACGAACACCAAAAACGCGCACCACCATATTTGCTAGCTCAGAAATTGGAGTTGTTCAAGAGAAAAAACCACCATTCCCACCAACAATTTTAGGAACGTATTCATGTCATGGTATTGAACCAGGAATTGATGATGAAACCATTCACGAGAAGATTAATCAAGATCGCGGATGTGTTGTATATCCTTATAATAGTAAAAAGAACGAAGCTTTGTTTATGGTTTTAGATGGCCATGGTGAACATGGTGATAAAGTTTCTGAATTTGTCATGCGTCAGGTAAATTTCTATCAGTTTTTCTCCCTCTGACATCTTCTAACCTTATTTGCAATAGATTGTTGTCTCTCTTGAGAAGGATCCATTATTGCTTATTAATCCGGTGCAATCACTGAAAAATGCCTATATAACAACCAACACAGCATTAATGGTCACAGATATTCACTACATGACGTCTGGCTGTACCTGTGTCACGGTTTATCTCAAGGAGAATACTCTACACGTGGCTAACGCTGGTGATTCGAGGGCAGTAATGGCAAGAGAAGATGGAGCAGGGAATTTTGTGGCATGTAACTTGTCTCGAGATCATAAACCTGATGATCCTGACGAACAAAGTCGCATTGAGGCATCTGGTGGATATGTCTGTCCCCCATACGAGGAAGGATTAAGTGCGAGAGTTTATTTAGATCCACATTTCACTATGATAGGTTTAGCAATGTCTCGATCGATAGGTATGCCAACATCAATCATTTCTCATATAATGAACTTAGTTTCTCACTTTCTCTTAGGTGACCATGCTGTAAAGAACGTTGGAGTTACAGCAGAACCAGAAGTTAAAATCTTCGAAGTAGATCAACATGATAAATTCATGATCATGGGGTCAGATGGAGTTTGGGAGTTTATAAGCAGTCAAGAAGCAGTCGATATAGTGAAGTCTTGTCTCGATGAAGGTTACGGTGTTCCTGAGGCGTGCCAGGAGCTGATTGAGACAGCGGCTGCTCGATGGCAGGAAGAAGAAGGCGATTACCGCGATGATGTACGTTTTTCTATTTCTTTCTTCGGCAATCCATGATTATTCTTTGTTTAAATTAGATCACGGCGATCGTTGTACGATTTCCTCTCCCAAATTTTGCTGAATCTACAGTCACAACAGAAACCAATGAAGCAACCTAAAAACAAGTAGGAAGAAAGAAAAAAAGCACAGTTTATGATCAGTTTAATCTCATACTAGTAGTAACAAGCTTTCTTCTCTTCTTTCATACAAAAGGAAATCAAAGTAGTTGTAACTTTTGTAGAATTTCTTCTTGTTCTTCTTGGCTGTTATTGACTCGATCGACAAATCAATCTAGTTTACCTTTCTTTCGTTTCTCTTTTTTGCTTTATCGTGTGTCTTTCTTTCTTCTACTTCTTCTTCTTCTTCCTCTCTTTTTCTTTCCCTCCTCACTTCTCAGAATGTTTCTTCTTTTTCCTTTCTTTATTTCTTCTCTTCTTGTGTCTTTGCAGTTGATGTTCAGTTTATTAATATTTACTTAGTATTTCCTTGAGAATTCAATGATAGGGCGACGTTTAGATAGTTCGATTTGTTGATTTGACGTGGTAAAGGAAGGAGGATAGCATCTATACTATACAAGATACGTGTAAATATACTTACACAATCATAGTTTCCCAATTTATTCATAATGATATCAAGATATATTAAAAACAAACATGTGAATACGAAAAGATGGAATGATACATATATATAATGTTTTAGCACTTCCCTAGCATTAGAGCACTTCTTCAATCATACCTACTCTCTCAATTCATATTTATCCCTTTGCTTTTTTTCTCTCTCTCTTTTCTCATGATTTCATTTTTACTTTTCTTCTTTTTCAGAAAAACATTTATTTTTCCCTATCTATTAATATATGAAAAAGATTTAAAGTAATATTGAAAAGAAAATTGTAAATTAAAATGGAGAAGTTATTGAAGTTCGAAGAAATAGGATCATTAACCGATTACCCTTTACAGGGTAAGTTCATTTGTGCAGGATAACGAATGACAGAAGCAAATATATTATTTTAAAATTAGAGAGTTTCTACAATACTAAATACTGACGCAGAATTCAAGTTAATTCAATCTTTCGATAATAATTGATGAAGCACCTCCACCACCATTACAAATAGAAGCACAACCAATGGTAGCATCCCTTGCTTTGAGGACATGATACAGTGTTCCCATAATTCGAGATCCTGATGAACCAATCGGATGTCCTGCAAGTACACCATATGATCAAAGATTGCCAGATTTTTAAGACTTATGGATCTTACCTAAAGCGACTGCACCACCATGAACATTGACTTTATCCAAATCAAGATCCAAAATTCTATGATAACGAAGTAAGCCTCATGCAAGTTCAAGAAAAACAGTTTAGACTAATTACTTACTTTGCATTAGCTAAAGCAACAACAGAGAAAGCTTCATTAATTTCATGATAATCGATATCAGATAATTGTAAGCCTGCATGTTTCAAAGCACGAGGAATAGCATCAGAAGGAGCTGTTGTAAATTCAATAGGAGCTCTTTCAGCATCTCCAAATCCACGAATTTTAAATAAAGGTTTGAGATTCAAATCCTTTGCAACCTTACCAGAAACAATGATCATTGCAGAAGCTCCATCATTCGTCTTTGGAGCATTCGCAGCAGTGATTGTACCATCTTTCTTGAAGGATGATTTTAAGGTTGGAACTTTCTCTAATTTAAGGGTTGTGTACTCTTCATCTCTTTCGATAAGAGTTGGTTTTTCGCCACGTTTTCCTTCAATTAAAACAGGAACAACCTCTTCATTAAATTTACCAGATTCCCAAGCAGCTTTAGCTCTTGCATAACTGCGAATGGCATATTCATCCTGATCTTTACGAGTAATTCCATATTTGGTTGCACAATCTTCACCACACATTCCCATGTGTTGGTTACCGTAGACATCCCACAAACCGTCGTGAACCATGCCATCGATCACTTGACCATTGCCCATGCGATAGCCATTTCTCGCTTGAGGTAAATAGTATGGGATATTACTCATACTCTCCATACCACCAGCAATAACAACATTTCTGTATCCTGAAGAGATGCTAAGGGCTCCAAACATCGCTGCCTTCATTCCACTGGCACAGACTTTGTTGATAGTGGTGGCAACTGTGGCATTACTCAACCCAGCGTCTAGCACAGCTTGCCTAGCTGGAGCTTGTCCAACTCCAGCTGAGACAACATTTCCAAGAAAGGCTTCTTCGATGAGATCTTTATTAATGCCAGATCTTTTAATCGCTTCACTCACTGCAATCGCACCTAACTGAGGAGCAGTCTTTGAAGCAAGGCCTCCATTCATTCTTCCAATTGGTGTGCGAGCAAAGCCACAAACGACAACATCTTTGTCATTCCAATTAGAAAAAAGCCGTCTTTGTCCATTACTAAAAACTCTTAATCGTTGCATTCTCCTTTTCGTGTTCTATTTGAAAGTAAACTCTTTTTCATTCCTCTCTCTTACCAAAAACTTGACCATCTTATCTCTTCAACCCTGAAGCGCAGTGCAAATACTGTAGAGACTCAAGTTATCCTCTCACAAAGTTCAATTTAAATCTTTGCACATCTTCCAAATTCTACTCCTTTATATTCCTCAACTCCCATATTCTCTAAAGATCTACTTTTGGATTTATAAACTATCTTTTTTTGAGTTATTGAAATCTCGAGTATTAGTACGGAAGCTTCTATATTTTTTTTGACAACTTCTTTTTAGGTCTTTATCTTCATACTTCATTTGAAGTGAATACAATTCATAACACGTTCGTAAAACAAAAAATTGATAGGATATTTAGTGAAAAGAAGTTTGAATTGAAAGAATAACGAAAAGGGATTTGGAGATGAGACTTTTTCCAGGGAATGATGAGTGGGCGGAAAATGGGCTGCTGTTAAGACGCGAATTGAATTACAAACAAGGATATCGAAGCTTTGAACACCTTGGATATACCAAGAACAGGCTGAGATGGTTAGATCGAGGAAATACTGTTCTTGAACACGATGGCTGCATTAACACAGTCAAGTGGAATAATTCTGGTGATCTTTTGTATACAGGTTCTGATGATAGGAAAATCAAGATCTGGCGATTAGGTTCAAGTTTCGATGAAATAAAGCTTTGTCATACAATTGAAACACGACATCGAAGAAATATCTTTTGTGTGGAACCTTCACCACTCCACGACGATCTCATCCTCTCAGCCGCAGCAGATGGCTACATTCGATCAAGCTACCTAGGAAACAACAACACTGGGACCTCTATTCTATCATCTGAGAATATTGTGTAAGTACAATTCTCAAAGTTTTAACTCCTTTTTATCAATGAATCTCTCATAGACATATGTTTAAATATGATCAAGACCAACCTAATGTCATCTATTTAGCTGAAGAAATTGGACATATTCATCGAATTGATTTACGTTTTAATAATAGTAAAGAGTTATTATATGAGAATAAAAGTTCTTGTTATCGTAATTCTCCTGTCTATGACGATGACAGTAAGATTAAATCACTTTTACCACGTTGGAATGGTCGAGGTGATGTCAAGGCAATTATGCAAACGCCAACGATCTCTTCACCACATTTATTAGTTGGTGGCCGTGGTTTAGTGATTGGTCTTCTTGATTTAAGGATTACAAATCGTGCAAGTTCAGAGGCATCCAATCAATCGTCGGATAACTCCTCCACCTCTCCTGCACTCATTAATACCTTTACAAAGATGTGGTCACCATTATTTTCACCAAATACGAAATTACCTTCCAAACGGAATCCTAAAAAGTCCTTTTTAATTGATAAATACTCTCAATTATCTTGTTATCATCCATGGTCTACTGCACGCTTTCAATCAAATATTACTCAACTATTACCACCCTCACACCAAAAATTACAATTAGAAATTGCAATTTCTGGATTTGATATAAGTAAAGATGGCCAAAAGATATTAGCATCTTACCGTAATGATCAAATTTATACTTTTCAGTTGACTTGCCCTGATGGTATCGGTGGAACGGAAGAAATGTTCGGTGGACATATTAACTACGCTACTTTCTTAAAATCTGTCCGTTTCTTCGGTCCTAATGATGAATATGTTGTATCAGGATCTGATTCAGGTCATTTTTGGATGTGGGAATCATCTCCTTACGTTCCTTCTGATGCAAAACAGGAAGAATCGTCATTCTGCACCACTGTTTGTCCAGTAGTTACAGTGATGAAGGCTGATAATCGAACGTGTAATGGTGTGATACCAAATCCTGTTGCACCAATATTAGCAAGTTATGGTATTGACAGTGATGCAAAGATTTGGGCATTTAGAACCTTTGATCAAGAAGAGCAAATGAAAAAAGATCCTTTTACTAATATTAATGAAGCAGAATTAATTAAATTTAATCATGAAAATGCCAATGCTGTTGCTGCATCATCCTCATCTTCGTCTTTTACGATGAATAGTGTTTCGAATAAATCACAACAATATTATCTATGTAAACACGAGGGATTACGAGATAATGAGAAATATACACGTTATTCCCTCCCTTTACTCCTTCATAATACACAATCACCATACAATGCGATGAATAACTTTCCTTATCTACTGGAAGTCAATAAAGTAAGTGATTATTCTTTGAGTTGTATATATTAGTTCTTACCTTAATCATGTTGATGATAGATTAAAGCTTGTTCTCTCTATGCTGAACGTCTTCATCATAAATTACGTGGAAGACAATATCCTCAAGTTCTTTCACCTTATAACTTTAATGATACGGTTTATAATCTTCGTGCAGTACTTTTAGAGGAAAATAAAAGACGACTAATTGAGCTTCAACCTACTTCGTTAGCATCATCGTCATCCTCATTAGTTTCTTCAGTGAAATCTCGTTCGACTGTTCCCATTCCTGTTGCTTCATCATACGAGGTTTTAAAGAAAGATTTTGGTCATTATATGCCATCAGAAACATTATTTGAGCTCTTAGATCTGAACAATTACTCTTCAATGTAAGAATGATTACAATCTCTATGAAACTATCACTAACGTCATTTCCTTTTCATAGATCATTGGATTACTTCAAAGAACGATTCTCAGTGTATAATGAAAAATTAGGATTAACAAAGAATCCGATGTTATTAGAAACAATGTTAAATAAATTATATGAATTATTCCTACGTCATAATACAATAAAAAGGAATGATTCTATGGATTTCTTTCATTATCTTGAAGTTCGTGAAAGTTTTTATCAACAAAGTAATCAAATTCTTTATTATTTATTTATACCATATCTTGAATTCTTACATGTCGTTGATATTGCGAAATTGGTAAGAAACCATTCCTTTCAATGTCTTTCTCTTGCTTAACAGTCTTTGTTTTAGAATGGTAATGAAGCTTATAAGTTGAAATCATTAGATTGTGCACATTATTTCTATTTGAAAGCTATTCGTTATCTTTCATCTATCTTAACACTTGATTTCATTGAATTAATTGATGAAGAGGATGAAGAACCAATTATAAAGAAGAAAAAGAATAAAGAAGGAGAAGGAGAACACGATCAAGTTTCAAAGGATAAAGATCAAAAGGATAAGAAAAAAAAGAAGAAGAAGAAACGAAAGAATGATTTTCGTATGAAGACAGAGACTCGAATTATCGCTAGTACCATTGCTACCTCAAGTACTGGTGCTGTAGAGGTAATTTGTGGTGAATGTGTCATGCAAGATGATGATGATAATGATGAAACCAATCCTCAATTAACTGCTGGGCGGATTGATGAAATTGTTGCGAATGCGATTAATACTTCTGGTTACAATGATAGTGATGTGATTAATAATATTGTTCGAAGGCAGTTGAGACAAGCATTAGGAGGAGAACGCGATTTATTAGAGGATGATGTTTCTAATAGGCCACGGCTTGAAGACAGTAAAAGTGCAGAAGACAAAGAAAGCGCGAAGAAGGAAAGGTCTGATGAGGCTAATACTGAGACTGTTGAAGGAAAGATGAAGGCTCTTACGCTTGAAGAAGAAATTTTAGGTGAAAGATTAGTAATAGAGGAAATAGTAGAGGAAGAAATAGAAGAAGAATCAGAGATAGCGAGTAGTGGACCTCCTTTATCTCATCAAAGCAGTTACAGTCGAGAGGATGATCGAGAAAATGAGAGTGAGAAAGGGACCGTTTCCTCTTCGAATGGAATGAATGAAGACCGTGAAGATGAAACTGTTTCAACACTTCCTCAAAGTCCAATACCTGATCGCTTCACTCCTCTAACTGAAGAATCAATGGAAATTGCTAACAGTGAGGAATATGATGATAATAATGATGCTGATGATGAGGCTGAAGATGAAGCAGAGAGGAAATTAGATATTTCATCATTACCTGCACCAGCTACAAAGAAGATGTCCGCTGAAGCAACAACAAGGAAAGAAGACAAAGACAGTAAAATGGAAGCAGATAAGAAGGGAAAAGTAGAGAAAGACGATGAAAAAGAAGAAGAAAAAGAAGAAGTGAAGAAAGATGAAGTGTTGTTTGATGAGAAGTTGAATCGTTCTAATATTACAAAATTATGTTTTCGAATAACACATTTAATACAAGAAGAGATTGTACCAGATTTATTATATACTTTATTTAATAATCTTGCGATGACATTCCTTGCGGTAAGTGAATTAAAGTACAATTCTTTTACCTTCATTGGATGATTCTATTATTCTCTTCATTCCATAGATGGAGAAATATCAAGATGCTGTCAATATCTGTGACGATGCCATTCATTTCGCTCAGGTAATAACAATGTATAGTGATAACATTCTCTTGATTATTATTCTAATGATGATGGTTGTGTCTATTAGAAATATCATATCGAGGTAGATGCTAAATTATTTTTTAGAAGAGGAACATCAAATGTATCATTACATCATTATGAAGAAGCATTAGAAGATTTACAGAAAGCAATGACATTAAATCCAAAGGATAATATTATACAATTAAAATATAAAGAAGCAAAACGATTACATGATATGAAAAGAAAAAGAGAGAAAAAGATTTATAGTAAAATGTTTGATGATTAAAGAAAGAAAGAGAGTTGTGTAATTGATGAGCATATTCTTAGAAGCGAATAGATGTAATATGACTGTGGTCTCGTTATTCTTCAGTTTCCTCTTCCTATTCTCCTCCTCTTTTTTGTCATTTTGATGTTGATTTTGATTGAGATGATCTTCAGTTTGATAATAGAGCATTGTAATAAAACAGTTTTAACACCCCAGGTCAGTTGCTCCGCTTGAAGCGTAGATTGAATGAACAGATATCGTTGATGCGACGTGGAAACTGGTCGGTCAACTATTTGAGTCGTAGATGACTGACGCTTTCGCTTGCAGTTCTGAGCGACGTGTGGAAAGCTCTATTTTAGCGAAGAAATAGTGCGATCCATGCTTTTCACCGACAGATAGTAGGAAACGACCATAGTGTAAGGCATTAGAGAGCGTCAATCCAGAGGAAGAAGGATTCGAAGAAAACTATCACACCATAACTAAACTAAAATCCAATATAATTAAAAGGTTAAAAATATGATTTCAAGTGAAACTACTATAGAAATATTGAATACTTATAACGAGAAGAAAAAAGAAAATCTCATATAGAAAAGAAACAGAGAAAGAAGAAACCATTTAGGGAAAGATATAAACATCACTTTCTGTAACTTTTAATCTTTTCGTACTTTGTGTTTCCTCTTGTTGTTCTTGCTCTTCTTCTTCCTTTTTCGCTCTCTTTTCCTTTTCTTTCTCTTTGCCCTCTTCTTCAGTGAGATCAAGATCGATATGAACTCCTTCTTCCTTCAACATTCTCACTTTTCTCTTGAGATTCGGACCATTAGGATCCTTGCTCCCCTGGAATCCACCTAATGATAAATTTGATGCCACAACTCTATGACAAGGAACAGTTGGGGCAAAAGGATTTTTTCTTAACGCTGTTCCAACTGCTCTAAATGCACCCGGATGTCCGATAGCTTTCGCGAGCTCCTTGTAGGTGGTGACTTTACCTAAAATTATTTCATAAAAAAGAATTCACTCACTTATTCAACAGATCTAAGGAAAATACCTTCAGGAATCTTCGCACAATGACGATAAACTTTTAATTCAAATTCAGTTAATTCCTTTGAATAATTTTTAATTAAATCTTCAACAATTTTTGTCTTGGTTTCAGTCATTTTAATCGAACTAAACAATTTTCGATGAGTGTAAAATCGATGACGGACAATCAAAGAGGATAAGAGGAAGAATAAAGGTGATAAAAGGATCATAAAACACTAAGAATAATAATAATATTAATAATGATTGATAATCCAAACATCTTCCAATGTCTGCTAGAAACTTAGGAGAGAGGAGGACAAGACAAGTTTGACGAAGAGTTGTTTTGACAACATTGACCAGTACATACTGTTTACATATGCATATGATACGCATACATATTTGCCTAATCAGCGGAGATCTTTTTATTGATTGTTGATTGATTGATTGATTGTTTAGTTAATTGTTCTCTTTGTCTTTAAGAATGATACCATTGTACATTTTAAAACCAATTGTATCCCTTTCTTTTTCCATTCTTTTATTTTTTGGAATTAATGTCTATAATTCATATCATCAAAATGATAAAATTGAATTAAATGAACAAAGATTAGATGAAGCTTTCTTGAAGTCCGATTTATTGAAAAATCCTGACAATAATAAATCCAAATCTAAGAAACCAATTGTAATTATTACTGGTTCAACTTCAGGGATTGGTTTTTACATGGCAAGTGAATTATATCGTTTAGGACTTGTTGTGATTATTGCATCACGATCAAAGAATAAATGTGAAGAAACTATAAAACAAATTAAAGAAAAATATCCTAATGGTAAAGGTGAATTAGATACCTTTGTCTTAGATGTAGGTGATTTTGTAAGTGTTAATAATTTTGTTGATTGGTTTAAAGGGAAATATAATTCTTTAAACTATCTCATTAATAATGCTGGTATTCACTATATTCAAGGAGAGGATACTCAAGTCATGAAGAATACTGCAATTCTTTCAAAACAAGGTTATGATGAAGTGTTTGCAACGAATTATATGGGTCATTTCCTCTTAACTCATCAACTATTACCACTGATTAAAAAAGGACGAGTAATTACAATTGCTAGTGGATTACACTATGGTGCTGATGGATCAACTCTTCATCCAGATCCAAAACGTAAAAGTAACAGACCTGATGCAGCAGATGGTGAAAATCGTGGATTCTATCATCGTGCAAATGCTTATAATGTATCCAAACTTGCTCAAGTTCTTCATGTTCAAAAATTAAATGAATTATTACATGAAGAAAAACGTGATAAAGATATTCAAATTGTTGCCATTTGTCCAGGTTGGGTGAAAACTAATATGATTCCAACAGGTCCAATGGGAAAGATTATTTATCGTTTTGCATTTCCAACACGTGCAGCAGTGATTACACCATTATTAGCAATGGTAGATCATCAATTGAAAGGTGGTGAATTTCTTACCAATTATCAAATGCCTGTAGTACAAGGAATTATTGGAAGAAAGACATTAGCATTGTTTACAAAGATTGGTTTAAGAGATATTTTCTCTGCAATCTTAGCAATTGCTATTGCTTTATTTGAAACATTATCCTATGGTTATCATAAATCACTTCCATCAGAGGAATCATTGGATAAGAGCTTAGCAAAGGAGTTATATGATTGGACATTAGAAGAGTTGAAGAAGACGAACTTCATTAAGAAATAAGGAAAGTAAAGTATGATAGTTTGTATTCGTATATTCGAGAGAGCAAGTTCTCTTATCATACCCTTGATAATGGATTGATTGTTTTGCATTTAGTTGATAGAATAAATGAAATGAATTCAAAATGAAGTGAGTAGAAATTAGGTGTAAGAATCATAAGAAAAAAAAAGTAAATTGAGTTGCTTTCGAAGAATCACCTTCATATATGATAGTAATTAGAGTTAAATAAGAATTACTTGTAGGTTAATAGACTCTCATCATCAGAAAGAAAGGAAGAGAATGTTTGGTAGTGTGTAGTAGTAGTCCTCGAGTTTAGATTATATTCACTCGATAATAATACCCTTCAACTCATAGAAGAAAGGGTTATCTACTTACCTTCTCCCATAGCTTCTTCACTATTTCATTTACTAAACTCTCACTTTGATTCTGAATACGTTTAATACTATATCTTCTAATAGGCACACCCTTAAACTTCTCACCATATAAATACTCTTTCAATTGAACTCTCGTATCCAATGCACGTTTCACACTTCCATCCTTCATCTCTTTAGATCTCATTGTATGTTGACGATAGACGCCATCTATCTCTATAAACAACCACAACTTCTCCTTCTTCTCTCCTCCTAACCTCACCACATCCT
>VFQN01004353.1_pt1 | contig 18794 bp, 20 predicted proteins | sample 3512371 | NCBI WGS metagenome assembly VFQN01 (sample SAMN10412370, study PRJNA504923) | tailings metagenome | isolation source: Replicate 2 from Balatoc abandoned mine | place: Philippines: Itogon, Benguet | collected 2017-08-28 | reverse complement strand
CGCCAGTGCTAGCTTTGCGTACCGTCACTTATTGCACTGAAAACGAGGAGACCCCGCATTGCGAGTGGCCGTTGTGTCGGCAAAGCAAACAGCTAGTCCGTGCTCGAAAGGAAAAGCATTGACCCGTATCCAAATCAGTTTCCTCGGGTAAAACGCCTCGAAATCCGTCGCCGTCCCACTATTCACTGCTCGCCGGAACTGCTCCTCAAAAACCGTTTCGAGAGCTTCAGGATATACATCCCAAATGGCGCGCCCAAGTACTTCATCGCCGACGAGCAGAAGCCTTCGAGCGGAGGGGTTTAGGTAGGTGAAATGCCAGTTGGCGTCGACGCAGAAGACGCCCTCGACTAGCTGATCGAAGATTTCCACAAACTGCCTATGCATCAGATTAGCGTGGCCCAGCGGCGAGGCCGGCGTCTCGCTCCTGCTCGCGCTGCTCGAGGGACTGATCGCTTGGTGCGACAGGTGCCCTGATGCCAGACCGCACTTGTACGTACACCTTCAAAGTGTCTCTGATCATTGTATGCGTCCGGTAATCCCAACTTGAGATAGACCCAGCGCCGAGGCATCGTGTGCACGATGAAGATCATGCACACCATGGCGAACGACACGATCGCCCAACGCCCCAAGCGGCGCTACTACCCGCCAGAACTCAAAGGCCAGATCGTGGCCGAATGCCAATTCTCCGGCGCGTCAGTGGCCGGCGTGGCACTCGCTCACGGGGTCAACGCCAACATCGTTCACCGCTGGATGCGGGAGCAAGCTGACGCCCTGTTGCCAGCGCCCCGGAACGAGTTCGTTGCGTTGAATCTGCCTCCACCAGTTGAACAGGTCCCAGCAACTGAGAACAGCTCGCCGCCCGTGGCGCGTGCGATCCATGTTGAGGTTCGGCGCAGTGCTGGCGTGGTTACCGTGAGCTGGCCGATGGAAGATGCGGCGTCATGTGCAGCGTGGCTGCGCGACTGGCTCCGATGATCCGCATCGATGCACTGTGGCTTTCCGCCGAGCCGCTGGACATGCGAGCGGGAACCGAGACGGCGCTGGCACGCGTAGTGGCTGTCTTTGGCGCGGCGCGCCCACACCACGCCTACCTGTTCGCCAATCGACGGGCTAACCGCATGAAGGTGCTGGTGCACGACGGCATTGGTGTTTGGCTGGCGGCCCGGCGCCTGAACAGCGGCAAGTTCGCCTGGCCGCGCGATGCCGCCACCACCGCCACCACCGCCACACTCAGCCGCACGCAGTTCGATGCGCTCGTGCTGGGCCTGCCGTGGAAGAACGTCGGCGAGGCTGGAATCATCACCGTGCTTTGAGTGCTCCGGTCGTTGGCCAGGCAATCAGAGCTTGCACCGATGCGCGAGGGCGATGTTCGTCGCATCATCTTCTCTCGTGATCATCGCAGACCACCTTGACACCCTGGAGCCGCAGCAGATGCGAGCGGCTCTGCTGTCGTTGATGGGTGAGCTGGCCGAGCGAGACGGCGTAATTGAGCGCCAGGGCCAGGAGGCGGTCTTCAAGCAGGCCCTGATCGACAAGCTCACGCACGAGAACGCGCTGCTCAAGCGCATGAAGTTCGCCGCGCAGTCGGAGCGCTTCAGCGCCGAGCAGAAGAGCCTGCTCGATGAATCGCTGGATGAGGACCTGCAGGCTGTGGCCGATGAGATCGAGCAGGCCACGCAGCCAGTGGCAGGCCGCCAAGACAAGCAAGTCCCCAAACGCGCACCCCTGCCAGCCAACCTGCCGAGGCGCGAGATCCGCCACGAGCCCGAGTCCACCACCTGCGCCTGCGGCTGCCAGATGAAGCGCATCGGCGAGGACGTGGCCGAGAAGCTGGACTACGTGCCCGGCGTGTTCACAGTTGAGCGCCACATCCGGGGCAAGTGGGCTTGCGCGAAGTGCGAGACGCTCACCCAAGTCCCTGTCGAGCCTCACGTCATCGACAAGGGCATCCCCACCACCGGGCTGCTGGCTCAAGTGCTGGTGGCCAAGTACGCCGACCACTTGCCGCTGTACCGCCAGGAAGCAATCTTCGGCCGAGCCGGTCTGGCCATCCCGCGCTCCACTCTGGCGCAATGGGTCGGCTCTTGCGGCGTGCAGTTGCAGCCACTGGTGGACGCAATGAGGAAGGAGCTGCTGCAGCACCGCGTGCTGCATGCCGATGAGACGCCGGTGGCCATGCTCAAACCAGGCACCGGCAAGACACACCGGGCCTACCTATGGGCCTATGCCACCGGGGCCTTTGAGAACGCGAGGGCGGTGGTCTATGACTTCTGCGAGAGCCGCGCTGGCGAGCACGCTCGCTCCTTCCTGGGCGCTTGGAAGGGCAGCCTGGTGTGCGATGACTTCAGCGGCTACAAGGCCCTCCTGATTGCCGGCGTCACCGAGGTGGGCTGCCTGGCGCACGCGCGCCGCAAGTTCTTCGATCTGCAGGCGGCCAACCAGAGCCAGATTGCCCAGAGCGCGTTGGAGCAGCTCGCCCGCATCTACGAGATCGAGCGTGAGGTCAAGGAGCTCAGCGCCGAGCAGCGTCTGGCAGTCCGGCAGGAGAGAACGAAGCCGGTCCTGGACGCCCTGCATAAATGGATGACGCTGCAGCGGCGCAAGGTACCCGACGGATCGGCCCCAGCCAAGGCGCTGGATTACAGCCTCAAACGTTGGGCCGCACTCATCCGCTTCGCAGAGGACGGACATTTGCCCGTGGACAACAATTGGATCGAGAACCAGATCCGGCCCATCGCCATCGGCCGCAGCAACTGGCTGTTCGCTGGCAGCTTGCGCGCGGGCCAGAGGGCGGCAGCGGTGATGAGTTTGATCCAGTCGGCGCGTATGAACGGGCATGACCCGTATGCGTACCTGAGGGACGTGCTCACACGCCTGCCCACGCACAAGCAGCGTGACATCGACCAACTGCTGCCTCACATCTGGCAGCCTTCGGCCACGCCGCATAGCGCATTCGTTTAAATGTTGATGACGTTGGGTATCTGCACATCGGTACAAACGTCGGCCTCGTAGTCGACTCCTTCGATCCCGAACCCGAACAGGCGCAAGAACTCCGATTTGTAGCCGGCGAAATCCGTAACCTCGTCGATGTTGTCACTGGTGACCTCGTGCCAGAGCTGTTGCACGCGGCCTTGAACTTCCTGATCGAGCTCCTTGTCGTCTGCGCGCAGACGGCCCTCGCTGTCCATGCGCGGCGAATCGCCGTACAGGCTGTCGCGGTAGAGCCCGTAGACCTGCTCGATGCAGCCCTCGTGAGTACCTTGCGCCTTCATGACCTTGAACAACAGTGATAGGTACAGCGGCATCATTGGGATGGCGGAACTCGCCTGGGTGACAACTGCTTTCAGCACCGATACGCGAGCGTCGCCCCCATAAACGGCCAGACGGTCCCGGATGCCGATGACTCGCCGGTCCAGGTCCTTCTTGGCCGCACCGATGGAGCCGTTCCAGTAGATGTCGCGGGTGATCTGCTCGCCCAGGTAGGTGAAGGCGGTGGTCTTTGCGCCGTCGGCCAGCACACCCGCCGCCTCCAGCGCGTCGATCCACATCTGCCAGTCCTCACCGCCCATCACCGCCACGGTGCTTTCGATTTCGTCCTGCGTCGCCGGCTGCAGAACGGTCTCCTTTACCACCTTGTTGTCGGTGTCGAGGCTGCGCACGTTGACCGCCTTGCCGATTGGCTTCAGCGTCGAGCTGAAGACTTCACCGGTTCGAGGATGCGTGCGTCTCGGTGCAGCGAGGCTGTAGACAACCAGGTCAACCTGACCCAAATCTCGTCGGATGACATCGATCGTCTTCTGCTTAATCTCTTCAGAAAAGCCGTCGCCATTGATACTCGCCGCGTACAGGCCTTGGGCGGTGGCGGATTGGTGGAAAGCGGCCGTGTTGTACCAGCCGGGCGAGCCGGGCTTGCCCTCGGTGCCGGGGCGCTCGAAGAAGACACCGAGCGTATCGGCACCGCTTGCGAATGCAGCGGTGATCCGGGCTGCAAGTCCGTATCCAGTCGATGCACCGATTACTAAGACCTTCCTGGGCCCCTGGCTGATGGCGCCGTTTGCCTTGACGTATTCGATCTGCTGCCTGACATTCGCACCGCAGCCCACAGGGTGAGTTGTGACACAGATGAAGCCACGCATACGCGGTTGGATGATCATGAAGAATTCGTTTGTGATGTCGAGCCGGGGAGAATACCGCAGCCAACATCCAAGACTTCAACCTGACTTCGCTGCGCGCTTACTGATCATTCAGCGGCCTTCAAATAGATCGGTTTGCGAGCGCTCGCGCACAACCAAGACTGGCACTGGAGATAGCCGAATGATCTGCTCCGCACCACTACCCAGCAGGAGACGGCTTGGACCGCTGCGTCCGTGCGTCCCGAGCACGATGAGTTCCTCCCCAAACTGAAGGGCGACCCTTGCGACGAGGTCACCTAGCCGACCGGTGGCATCGTCCAGCAATAAGTGGTCGACCTCCAACCCTTCCGAGATCGCCGCTGTCGCTGCGTCTCTGAGTATCCGGTACCCACTGTCCCTTAGAGTGGCGAACATATCGGCCGAGACGCCCCCACTGGGGTCGTAGCCGGCCAAGTACACAGCGCGGTCCACCACATGCAACAGGCGAATTCGTGCACCCATCTCTTTTGATAGCGATATCGCTGTGCGCAGCGCGCCATTTGATGGCTCACTACCATCGACGGGAACCAGGATGTGCTTGTACATTGCGCACTCATTGATACGGTGAGGCCAGTGTCGCAACACACGGGAAAGTGAGGTGCTGCCGATGCGCGATTTGGACGAAATGAAACATCAACCGGATTCTGCGCACACGGGACCTACGTGATGTGGCGTGTCGAACAAGTCGCGACGGCGGAAGCTCGGAAGGTTTAGGAGTGCAGCTCGCTCGGATTGTGCTTAAGGCGCAACGTACTAATCGCGGACCACAGCTACTGAACGTTCGAATTGCTTCACGGCCTTCCGGACGGGGACATCATGGGCGCGGCCGCACCTTCGTTTATGGAGCAACCCTGCGCGATACGCGGACGCGGTGATTCAACGCCTGGGTGATGAAGAGGACGCGTCGTCACATGGGCTGGAAGCTACCGAAGCCCGAAGCTCCAGCGATCAGCGTGGGAAGTGGGCTAAGTGCCCGGCCTCCGCGCGATCTTCACTGGCGCGCCGCCGAAACGCTGCTTAGACCGATGCGACGCCACACCGGCGTCCATTTCATGAACATGCCCCGGCAGCCACACGAGCAATTCGGTCGCGAGGCGATTGATGAGCAGTGCCTTCTTCTCTGCCGCGACATCGACCTGAGTCAGCACCACCATCACCTCGTCAAGTGAGTTCAACACCGCCGCATGTTCGTCCAAGTGGCACTTGGCGTTGCCATCCGCCATGGCCCTTAGCTCAATGTCTTCCAGAGCGAAATGCCTTGAGGCGTGCTCGCGCACCGCTTCGAGACGGCGAGACACTTCATCTAAGGGTGCATCGCGGAGTTGGAGAACAAGGTCCTCAAGTCTCAGATGGTCCTCATCGAGCACGGAGTCGCCAAGCGTCAGCGGATGATTCATAGCGAATGTCTGTTAGGTAGTCGGAATCAATTGTCGCCCAGCCTCGGGGACGTATTTGCGGACGCACTAGGTCTCACCCGGCCGCTCAGATGTTTCCTGGACGATCCCGCCTGAGTCATTTTGGATCTGCCGAATTTCCATGCATCGGGGTTCCACCGCCAGTGACTCGCAAGGCTGGCATCTTCTCGTCCCTCGTGCGACAAGGCAGTCGCGAATCGTCGAAACTGAACCCCATTTTCATTCATAGCGCGACGACTTCGGCCAGCGCAACTTCGTCGATCCTCGCAGGAACATCGCCACCAATCCCAAGGCAGGACCAAGCGCAAGCCAGGTCACGGCCGCTTCTCCTTTTGAGCCGAACAGCTCAGTGACCAGGCTGATCGACATGATGCTGATGGCAAAGCCGATCGCGTTTTGCACCGCCAGCGCGCTGCCTATCAGATCTGCGGAGCAGGCCTGGCTCGAGAGACTGGAGAACTGCGCCGAGTCCGCCACAACTGTGGCGCCCCAGAACACAAGCACTGCTAGCCGCAGGAAGTCTGGCCAAGCCGCGGTGAAAGGATAGATCACGCAAATCGTTCCGGAAGCGGACAGTGCGACTGCGGCGACGGGCGCGCTGCCAAAGCGACGCGCCAACCTGCCTGCGACCAAGCTGCCGACGAAACCAGCTGCGATCACGCCAAAGTTGGCGGCGGGGCCTAGAGAGGCTGGCATCAGTGGCGCGACCAAAAAAGGAACAAGCGTCCAAAAGGCGTACAACTCCCACATATGTCCGAAGTATCCGAACGCGGCCGAGCGGAAGGCGGGCACTCGGAATGCCTGCAGCACACTGCCCAATCTGGGATGAACGCCGACGGTGTTTAATCTGGCATCGGGACCATCCCCGGTGACCAAAACGAGGATGGCTCCGACGACAGACAGCAGCGAGGCAGCCGCGACGGTGGAGTGCCAGTCTAGTCCGGGGGCCCAGGCACGTAGCCCGTACGGAAAGGCTGTTCCTAGCACCAGCATGCCTACCAGCACTGCGAGCGTGTCCGCAGTCCGGCCCCGATTCCACCCGACCACCAGCTTCATGCCCAGGGGGTAAATTCCCGCAAGCGCCACACCATCCGCGAAGCGCAGCGCGAGCGACGGAGCGAAGCCGAAGCCGCCGAATGCGAACAGTGCGTTAGCGAGGGCGCCAAGCAACCCGGAAACGAAGAAGATGCGGCTGGCAGGCACCCTGTCGGCCAGATTCGAGAGCGCGAAGGCTAGGGTCCCGAAGATGAAGCCGCCCTGCACAGCCGACGTCAGGGCCCCGACGGAAGAAGGGGGCAGCCCCCAACCCCGCAGAAGTTCGGCTGCGGCGCCATTGGCACTGAACCAGAGCGATGTACAGAACAACTCGGCCACGGCAATGATTCCGATGGCAGCCGCAGCAGGGATGGACACAGGCGAGGGTTCAGAGGTCCAGAGTCAAGCGGTCGTCGCGAGCCCGTGAAACGCAGACCATCATGGTGTCACCCCGCTCCTTCTCCGCCTCGGACAGAATGGAATCCCGGTGGTCGATTCGGCCGGCGCATACCCGCGTTTCACAAGAGCCGCACACCCCTTGCCGGCACGAGGTCGGTACGAATACCCCGCGCGCGTCGAGCACATCGGCGATGCTTTGGCCCGGACCGATCTCGAGCGTAACGCCGCTTCTGGCCAGCACCACAGAGAATCGTCTGTTCTCACCTTGAAGAGCCGCAGGTGCAGCTGAGAAGCGTTCGAAATGCGGCGCCGGGCGCCCTAGCCGTTCACTTTCCGCTTGGACGGCGGCAATGAGTCCCTCGGGCCCACAGCAGTACACCTCCGCGGCGGCCGCTGTCTCCGCGAGGAGCTTGCCCACGGGAAGTCGGCAAGCTTCGTCCGCCGGGAACACACGGACTCGGCCGGCGCGATCTTCGAGCTCGTCCATGAACGCCATACCGGCGCGGCTCCTTCCGCAGTAGGCAAGCTGCCAAGGCGTACCTATGGAGTCCGCAGCTTCGATCATGGCCCGGATAGGCGTGATGCCGATACCGCCAGCGACGAACAGGTAGCCCGGAGCGGGTTGAAGCGGGAAGTGATTGCGCGGAAGACCGACACGGACGCGGTCACCGGGCCGCAGTGCACGATGAACGTGGCGTGAAACGCCTCGCCCCTCTGGCCGATGCAGCACGGCAACTTGCCACCTTCGGGCCCCGAGCGGACCGCACAGCGAGTACTGCGCAGTACCAATACCTTCGAAGACCAGGTCCACGTGCGCGCCTGCGCTCCACGGCGGTAGATCACCGCCGTCCGGGTGTTCGAGTGTGAGGGACAGGATCCCATCCGCCAGGCGCTCCATCGCGCGGACCCGCAGGTCGATTCCAGCTTCGACTGGCATCAAGCAGCCTTCTCGGTGGCGCCTCGCTCGGATCGAGCAGCATCAAGGCTCTCGTGTTCAAGCAGTTGTCGGTACTCGTCCTCCGAGACGAGCAATTGGAGTGAGAACCTAGCGAGGAACTGGAATGGGCGGGCCATGAGCGATCTCCTGAAAGGACGAATATTGGTAGTCGTCTCTAACAATAATATTTCGGGCCGATCGACCCACATACTAGTAGATACCCTCGGTTTTAACGCCTCTATGGGCCGTCTTATGTGGTTATTCACTTACACTGCAATAAACAGGAGGACCCTTGGCTAAGAGTCAACGAGCGACCCCGTCTCGCCCGGCAGCCGATGCGCTTGGGCAGCGTGCAGTGGGCCGTCCGCCCAACGGAACTCGCGAGGCAATCGTGGACGCCGCTGTCCAGGAGTTCGCGCAGGAAGGTCTCGGCGGTGCTCGCATTGAGCGCATCAGTAAACGGGCGGAGACCAGCGATCGCATGCTGTACTACCACTTCGACAGCAAAGAAAGTCTCTATTTGGCCGCCCTGGAAAAAGTTCATGACGACATGCTCTTGGCCGAGGGGCGGATCAACCTGAAGCAGCTCGACCCGAGAGAGGGTCTTAAGCGGCTGATCGCCTTTATCTGGCGCTACTTCCAGGAACACCCGGAATTCATCAGCCTTGTGAACGCAGAGAACATGTACGGAGCGCGCCACGTGAAGCAGTCCGAGCGCATTAGGCAGAGTGCAGTCCCGCAACTGAAGATCGTCGAAGACTTGCTGGCGCGAGGCGTGGCCGAAGGGCATTTCCGCCGCGACGTGACGGTAATGGAACTGCACCTCACCATTGTCTCGCTCTGCTATTACTACCTGTCCAACGCAGCGACGATGTCCAACTTCTTGGATTTCGACATGAAGCAGCAAGACGCGCGCGATGCCTGGCTGACGCATATAACCCGTGTCGTATCGGATTTTCTTGTGCAAAGATAAGCGCCGACCTTGCAGTGGGTCGATAGTGGATTCCGGGCCTTGTTCGATACGTACAATCCATGCATGTCCAAGGCTGCTCGTGTCTCTCTTGAAAACCGGATCTCCTATCGATGCCTTTCGATTGCCGCCCGGATTACCCGCCATCTTTCGCCTGCGTGGAAGGCGGAATTCGGCCTGACCGTGATCAGTTGGCGAGTCATGGCGGTCATTGGCCGGTTCGCGCCTGTCTCGGCCAAGCAGGTCGCAGCGCGCACAAGCACGGACGCATTCTTCGTGGCCCGCGCCATTGATAAGTTGGTCGAGCAAGGTTATGTGCAGAAGGACGTGGACCACGAAGACAGGAGGCGCTTGCGACTCAGCCTTACACCCTCAGGAAAAAAGGTTCACCGGCAGGTGGAGGACATGATCAATGCTGTGGAAGCAGAGCTCTTGGCCGGGATACCCTCAGACGAATCAGCGATCTTCTTTCGCGTGATGTCGGTGCTGGAGGATCGGACCGGAGCTCTGGCATCCATACCGTCATGATTTCTCAGTTGCCCAGCGTGATGCCTGCCTTCTGAATCACGGAACCCCAGCGCTTGAACTCCGACTTCAGGTAGGAGTCGAACTGCTCGGGACTTGATCCGCGGCTTTCTACGCCCAGCTCAGTGAGCTTCTCCTGCACATCGCGTTGCGCGAGCACGTGACGCATTTCTTCCGACAGCTTTCTGCGGAATTCAAGCTTTGTTCCTGCCGGAGCGAGAACTGCAAACCAGGGTCCTGAAACGATCTCCGGGTAGCCTGCCTCGGCAAATGTCGGAACTTCCGGCAATACCGAACTTCGCTTGGCGGACGCCACTGCAATCGGCCGCAGCTGACCTGAACGGATTCGCGGCAACAGATTGATGGTGTCCGCGATCATCATCCCCACCCGCCCGGCAAGAACGTCCGTAAGAGCCGGTGGAAAGCCCTGGTACGCGACGTGCGTCAGGTTGATTCCGGTTTGCTGGTTGATTAGCTCGCCGGTAACATGGCCGGTCGTTCCGACGCCTTGGGTACCGAAGGTCATCTTGTCCGGATTCGCTTTGGCGAATCCGCGCAGCTCCGAGAAGTTGGCGACGGGAAACGCCTGGTTCGTGACCAACACGTTCGGCGCCTCGGCCACCACCGTTACGGGCGCGAAAGCGGCTTCCGCGTTGTACGGGAGCCGCTTCATGAGGAATGGATTGAGGACCAATGGCCCCTGTGCGGTGAACAAGAACGTGTATCCGTCAGCGGGAGCCCTTGCGACAAAATCGGCACCGACCGTGCCTCCGGCGCCCGTGCGGTTTTCGACCACGATCGACTGCCCTAGTCTCGTTTCGAGATGCCGCCCCATCAAGCGCGCGAGAACATCGATGGAGCCACCCGCTGCGAAGGGCACGACAAAGCGAATGGGCTTCGAGGGCCAGACGTCCTTGCCTTGGGCTTGGGCGTCCATGGCGCCGCAGGTTGCCATCAATACGGCCGCGATGCTGATGATCCTTCCGAACTTCGTAATCACTTTCACTGTAATGTCCTTCAGGGTTGGATTGATCTGTCCCACTCACCGCCGGCGAGTCGCCCGACACCATGCTCGTCTGAGACGCAGGGGTCAGAGTGCTCGCTGAAGGGCGTCAGGCAGACGGTACGGTGGCCGGGTGACTGCCCGCCTGTTCCGCGGTCACGTCCTTCGGGAGCAGCATGGCCACGGCCCTGCGTCTGTAGAGGTCGCCACGGGCAGCCGCCACGGGAACGATTCCTTCACTGGCGAACTTCTTTGCCGACTCGATCAGACGACGCCTGCATCTGACGATTGCGGTGTCCGAGGTACCGAGGTGCTCTTTCGTGCGATCAGCGATAGCGCCCTGACTCTCCTGCACGGCGAGGTCCTGCAGCTGCGCGCTCGGAATACCGGTAAATGAGCCACTCCTCTGCAGGGTTCGGTCCATCAGGTAGTCATTCGCACGGTTGCCCTCCGGGATGTAGGTTCCCGGCAGCAGCTTCGCGTAGTCAAGTGTTCCGTGCCTGTACTCGGCAAGTTCCTCGCTGCTGAGAGGACGACCGGCGTGGTATCGCACGCGATACCACCAGCAGTTCTCGTCGTCGATGGGAATGAACAGATTTGCCCTGCAGACCAGGTCGTCTCCGGTGGGTACCAGGACGCTCGTGGGCATCAGCCACTGCGTGATGCGCCAATAGTAGGCGTCCGGTGATCCCTCGCGGCGTGCCGAGATTCTCATTCCGTACTCGGTGTCTTCGCAAAAGAACCTGGGCGCACCGTCTGCATCGCCGAATTCCTGCAGCTCGCCCACCCCGAACACATCCTTTTCCATCGGCCCGATCGACCGGTGGAGAAAGGTCAAATGGGCCGTATCGATGCTGCCTTCCAGTGCCTGCTGGTAGTTGCATTTCATCAGACACTTGGAGGCATACACGTTCGCTGCGGGCAGGCCCATGAACTCCATCTGTGGAAGGGGAGGAATCGATTCCACGGGCCCGAGATATGCCCAGACGATCCCACCAGCCTCATGCACTGAGTAGGCCTTGGCTCGGACGTTCGGGTTGCATCGCATCGGGCTTTCGGAGGGCTCGCTGGGCATGTCCAGCACCTCCCCCGTCACGCTGAATTTCCAGCCGTGGTAGACGCATCGGAGTCCCCCCTCCTCATTTCGTCCGAAGTAGAGGTCGGCCAGACGATGCGGGCAGTGTGAGTCCAGCAGCCCCACCCGCCCGGCCGAATCACGGAAGGCCACAAAGTCCTCTCCCATCAAACGCACACGCACGGGGGGGCAATCGGGTCCGGACAGTTCTTCGGACAGAAGAGCCGGTTGCCAAAAGTGTCGGAAGAGCCCTCCCATGGCGGTACCAGGGCCGACGCGGGTGAGGATCTGATTGTTCTCGGAAGTCAACATGCTCTATCTCCGTCGAGTAATACTAGCGATTCGCTATTATTAATGCGACGAACAGGAGCTGTCAACGCCAGCGAGCGAAAATATGCGCCGCGTGGCGCATGGTTTCACTTGCCACCGGGCTAGTACTAAGAGCAGGCTCCGAACAGGCTACGCTGCAGCGTGTCACGAGCTTGCATGAGCACGGGAAGCAGGGTGCGCGTGAACTCGGTCATGGACATCCGCTCTGCCCCGACCGATATGCTCAGCCCGGCGATGAACTTGCCGTCCTGGCCGCATACAGGCACAGCAATGGATCGAACGCCCAGTTCGAGTTCCCCATCGGCACCCGTCCAGCCGTCGCGGCGGCACCGATCAACTTTCTCAAGCACTGCGGCAAGTTCGTAGATCGTCTTTGGCGTCAGAGGCCCGCGCCGCATGTCGCCTATTCGCCGTGCGGCCTCGGTCTGCGGAAGGTTTGCCAAGGCCACGCGCCCGAGGGAGGAACAGTAGGCGGGCAAGCGAGAACCTATCCCCAGGCCCGTGGAGAGGCTGCGGCGCGCAGTGGAGCGCGCGATGATGATCACGTCATCATCCTGCAGCTTGCCCAAGGACGCCGACTGCCGCGTGCGCTCCGAGAGCGCATCGAGCAGCGGTTGGGCCAACTGGGGGGTGGGGCGGGATGCGAGGTAGGCATGCGCCACCAGCAAAACCCGGGGCCCCAGCCAGAACCGCCGCCCATCACTCTCCAAAAAGTCCAAAGCGTGCAGCGTAAGCAGTGAACGACGAGCGGATGCTGGCGAGCTTCCAGTCAACCGCGCCACCTCGGACAAAGTGAGCTTGGCGTTCTGTCTGTTGAAGCAGGTCAGCACGTCCAATCCCTTCTCCAGGGATGCCACGAAATCTTTGCTCTGTCTGAAGGCCATGCGCCAATTATTGTGCGAGGAGTAAGTAGCTGCTACCCGGCTTCACCGTCGAACCCAATCAGGAAGACGGGAGACGCACGGGCGCTCTCTCTCAGAATTCACGGCCGCACAGTCGCCGCCGTTCGGCATCTCGTCGCGGACCTGGCATGCCACAGGTTTAGTGCGGCGGTTCACCCGCGGTGGTGTTCCCCGTGGGCAGGGCGGCTAGCGCCACAGTGCTTCGTCAGCGACGTGTTCGTACCTGGTCCGGCAGCCACTTACTCATTCGGAAGCCGCACGCTGGGTCATCTGGGCGAAGTTTTCGCATGCGTGCGTCAGGGCCGTCACGAGTGCCTGCCTTTCGCGGTGCATGATCGCGGTGCTGCTGCCGATGCACAGGGCGAGCAGCGGCTGGCGAGGAATGACCGGGAGCGCCGCGGCGATCGAGCAGTGCCCGGGCGACGGAAACTCGTGCGACTCGGCCCACCCCCGCGCCTCGGAGACGCGTATCTGCTCCAGCAACGATTGCGGGTGCACGCGGTTCCTCGAGACCGGATCGACCGCATTGGCATGCCGCGCGATGCGCAGGATCATTGCGTCGCTTTCACGTGAGAGGAGGACTTTCCCCATCGACGACAGACACACGGCCGCGAGGGTGCCGGTGCGAACCGGCAGGGCGTCAGCCCTCGTGCCGCGCAGCGCGATGATGGAGCGCACGTGGATGCCTTGACGCAGTCCGACCATCACGGTCTGGCCGGTCGAGCGCCGCAGTGCGTCCAGGGCCGAGACCAGGCTGCCCTCGCCGAAAAGCTCGTCCTGGATCCAGCTCCCAAGTAGCATCACGCGCACAGTGGGCCGGAAGGTGCGGTCGTCCGCGTCGTAGGTCAGGTACCCGAGCGTCTCAAGGGAACTCAGAAGCATCGACGTGCTCGATTGCGGAAAGGCGAGCTGACGACTCACTTCGGCAACGGTGGCGGGATCGCGGGTGGCGGCGAAGTATTCGAGCACCTCCAGCACGCGCTGGGCTGATTTGACCGTCACAAGCACACCCTCCTTCACTGCAAAGCATCACATTCATGATTACATGGGCCGCGCCGCGGCACCTACGATCCGTTCGTGAAGGCCGACAACAAAAAAGGGGATATTCGATGCTCTTGAACTGCCATCGACCCGCGCACCGGATGGCGCCAACTGACGAGAACCATATGGCGGAAATCACATGCTTGATGGCGCTGCAACCTGCACCCCGCCTATGCTGGCCAGCATGAAACGTAGGCATTTCTTGAGCGCCGGTGCCGCCAGCATGGTGGGCGTCGGAGCATGGGCCGACGCCCAGCCGCCCATTCGCCTCCTCGCGGGATTCCAGGCAGGTGGCTCCACGGACATGCTGGCACGGATCGTCGCGGCCGCGCTGCAGGACGTTCTAGGGCGCTCGGTCATCGTGGACAACAGGCCCGGCGCGGGCGGACGACTGGCGATGGAGCTTGTCCGTGCCTCAAAGCCCGGTGAAGACATTTTCGTGGTGGCGCCGCAAGGCTCACTCACGCTATTCCCGTATGTCTACAAGAACCTGCGATACGACCCTGTCGACGATTTCACTCCCATTTCCCGCCTGATCACCTTCGACTACGCGCTCACCGTCGGACCCGGCACACCGGCACGCAACCTTGCCGAATATGTGAGCTGGGTCGCTGCGCATCCAGCGAACGCGATCTATTCGTCCGCGGGCGCCGGCACTACGCCCCACTTCGTCGGCGTCGCTTTCCATCGAGCGGCCGGTGCACCCGGAGCACACGTTCCCTACAAGGGTTCGGCCCAGGCTCTGCCCGACCTGATCGCGGGCCGTGTTCCCGCGATGGTCGCGACCATGGCCGATTCCCTGCAGCAGCACCGCACGGGGCAACTGCGCATCATCGGCACGGCCGGCGCGGAACGCAGCACGCTCGTGCCGGAGGTACAGACCTTCCAGGAGGCAGGGATTCCCGTGGTTGTCCCGGGGTGGAACGGCCTTTATGGCCCCAAGGGCATCCCTGCGGCCCGGCTCGCTGATCTGAACGCCGCAGTTCAGAAGGCGTTGATGACTCCCCAGGTGATCACGAAACTGCTCGGTCTCGGCATGGTTTCAGCGCCGAGCACATCCTCAGAGCTCGCGGCATTGCAGAAGCAGGAGTTTCTTTTTTGGAACCCCATCGTCAGGAGTTCCGGCTTCAAGCCGGAAGAGTGAGCCGCTTCGGCTCGGGTCTGGTCAAAGGCAGCAACAAGACCGGGTTCCTGCGCAAATGTCCGCTTCGGACATAAAGAGCACGTCTGTTGGTGGCCGGCGCGGCCGGCGGCTGCAGTAAGGCAACGCGGTTCGCTCACAGGACAAGCAGGCCGAACCACCTCACGCAATTCCAGGAGATCACACGGATGCTCACTCGCCGCCAGTTTTCCTCGCTCGTCGTATCGGCCTCGGCCGGTGCGGTTCCTTCTGTATTCGGCGCCGCAGACGCCTTTCCCAGCCGGCCAATCGAATTGATCGTCGGCTACGGCGCAGGTGGCGTGGTCGACATGGTGGGCCGTGCCATTGCACTCCCGCTCGCCAAACTGCTCGGGCAACCTGTCGTCATCACGAATAGACCGGGTGCCGGCGGGACGCTCGGTCCGGCCACGATGGCGGCGAAGGACAAGCCCGACGGCTATACATTGGCCTTCATCGCGATGTCGATTGGGCGGCAGCCCCTGATGCAGAAGACGTCATGGGATCCGCTGAAGGACTTCACGTACATCTCGATGTTGACGGATTTCACGATGGGGATCGCAGTCCCTGCGGACTCACCGTTCAAATCGCTTGCGGACTTGCTTGCGTATGCGAAGGCTCATCCCGGCGAGGTCACTTACGCGGCGCTGGGACCTGGCACGGGTATGCACCTGAGTATGGAGCGCATCGCCCAGCAGGCGCGAGTCTCGCTGAGTTTCGTGCCATTCGCCCGGCCAGCCGACGTGCTGCAGGCCGTCCTCGGCCACCACGTGATGGTGCAGGTTGATGCGAGCTCTTGGGCGCAGCACGTCGACTCGGGCAAGATGCGCCTGCTCGCAATGGGTACCGACGAGCGCTCCAAAAAATGGCCCACGGTTCCGACGCTGCGTGAACTCGGGTTCCACTTCAATATCGACGGGCCTTTCGGGATCGCCGGGCCGGCGGGAATGGACCCGGCCATCGTGCGGAAACTGGACGCAGCCTTCGCCGCTTGCATGCAGGACCAGGGCGTGCTTCGCGCGCTCGACTTCTACGACATGCGCGTCAACTACCTAGGTCCGACGGCTTACCACAGGTACATGGAAGACAAGATCAAGAGTGAGGGCGAGCTGCTGGAGTTTCTGGGCCTTCGCCGGAAAGCGTGATCGGACCCGGCCCAACCCCCCGATCTCGCAGAGCAGGGATAGGACCATCCACCGGCCTGCGCATGCGACTTGACGGTGTCATCATTCTTAGATACCACCCGATGAACCCGCGGAAAGGATGGTGTCTCTGAAGCAGCGCTCACGAACCTCGACTCAGGCAGGTCCACCCGGCAACTTCCTTCGTCAAGCCATCAACCAGGACCTCGAACGTCAAACGTACTCGGCGCGTCGCTGGGGCGGCAGCCCCGGCGACGCCCGCCATCATTCCCTCGGGACCCAGGACTGGGCTCGAATTCGCACGCGCTTTCCGCCGGAACCCAACGGCTACCTGCACATCGGCCATGCGAAGAGCATCAGCGTGAACTTCGGCTTGGCACGGGAATACCAAGGCGCTTGCCACCTCCGGTTCGATGACACGAACCCGGAGAACGAAAACCTCGAGTATGTCGCCGGCATCAAGGACGCCGTACGGTGGCTTGGCTTCGACTGGGAGACGTCAGGCGGCAACCATGTCTACCAGGCCAGCGACTATTTCGATTTCATGTACCGCGCGGCCGAATACCTCATTGACGCAGGCCTCGCCTACGTCGATGAGCAGAGTGTGGAGCAGCTGCGCGCCCATCGCGGGGACTTCGCCAGGCCAGGCGTAGACAGCCCCTTTCGAGACCGCAGTCCCGGCGAAAACCTTCTGCGCTTTCAGGAGATGCGCGCCGGAAAACTGGCCGAAGGGGTTGCGATCCTGCGGGCAAAAATTGACATGGCGAGCCCGAACATAAACCTGCGGGATCCCACCCTCTACCGCATCAAGTACGCGCACCACCATAGCAGCGGCGACAAGTGGTGCATCTATCCGATGTACACCTTCGCGCACCCCATCGAAGATGCCCTGGAGAACATCACGCACAGCATTGCCACGCTGGAATTCGAGGACCAGCGGCCGTTCTACGAGTGGCTGCTCCTGCACTTGGCGCAAGGCGGACTGATCAACACTCCGCCGCCGCGCCAATATGAATTCGCTCGGCTGAACCTAACGCATGTGGTCACCAGCAAACGCAAGCTCAAGCAACTGGTGGACGAGGGACACGTGGACGGCTGGGACGATCCACGGATGCCCACGATCGTCGGGTTGCGGCGCCGCGGCTTCACGCCAAGTGCTCTCCGGCTCTTTGCGGACCGCATCGGGGTGAGCAAGGACTACAGCTGGATCGACTACTCCGTCCTTGAAGGCGCCTTGCGGGACGACCTGGAACCGAAGGCCGCTCGTGCCATGGCGGTGCTGGACCCCGTTCGCCTCATCATCACCAACTGGGACGAGATCATGGGGACAGGGCATCTTGAATCCTGCTCCGCACCCGTCCATCCCCGAGAACCGGAGCGCGGCCAGCGCTCCTTTGCATTCGGCCGTGACCTGTGGATTGAGCGTGGGGATTACTCCGACTCGCCCGGCTCGGATTTTTTTCGCCTGTTTCCCGGGAATACCGTGCGGTTGAAGTTCGGGTACGCCGTGCGATGCACGGGTGCCGTCAGGACGAATGCAGGCGAGGTGGTCGAGGTCCACGCCGAGGTATTGCCGGAGACAAAAAGCGGCTCGGTGGGCGCGGCGGCCATCAAGATCAAAGGCACCATCACCTGGGTGGGTGCATCCGACGGCGTAAAAGCAGAAGTGCGCCTTTATGACCATCTGTTCACCGTTCCCCAACCTGGCGCCGACAGCCATTCCTTCCTGACCGAACTCAATCCCGCTAGTGCCCGTTCCGTTACGGCCTACGTCGAGCCGTCACTTAGCGAGGTCGCGTGTGAGGAGAGTTTCCAATTCGAGCGTCTGGGCTACTTCGTGGCCGACATGGTGGACCACGAGCCAAGCCAAGGCAGATTGGTGTTCAACCGAGTCACGACGCTGAAGGAGACGTTCGGTTTCATCGAGAAGACTTGAACAGTTCAGTCTGGCGGCGCGCTGCCGGGGTTGCCAAACGCCACCGCGGAAGACCCCGCTTTTCCGAGCCGCGGCTGATGCCGCGGGAGTCGTGCGAGTTCAGCCAGCAAAAACTCGGTGAAGGCGCGTGCGGCAGGCTTGGCTTGGCGTCCCACCGCGTAGACCGCATGGAGATCGACTTGGCCTAGATCCCATTCTTCCAGGACCCGCACCAGCACGCCGTCGGCGATCTCCTGGGCGCAACTCCCGGACGTGGAGATCACGATGCCCATCCCCGCCACGGCGGCCGCAATGCGCCCCTCATTCGTCGATACGTTCGCGCGGCAATCAACCTTCACGGACGCGACTTGGCTGCCCTTGCGAAGGGTCAATCCCGCGCCATTGTTCGCAGGGCTGGCGAACACCTGGCAGCTGGCAAGGTCCGCCGGATTTTGCGGAACGCCGGCCTTGGCCAAGTAGCCGGGCGACGCGGCTGCGATCCTGGGCCAGGAGCGCATCTTGCGGGCGACCGCGGAAGAATCCTCCAGCGCGCCGAAGCGCAGGGCCACGTCGATCCCCTGCGAAATCAGGTCCTGCCGGTGATCTTCTAGTTGGGGTCTCCTCGTTTTCAGTGCAATAAGTGACGGTACGAAAAGCTAGCACTGGCGCGGAGGTGGTGTTGGTAGATCGTTGATTTCATTGACTTTCCTGTTCACTTTCAAATCTGCGATTCGTGGCGTCAAACCGTGGTCGGTTTCATCCATTGGTGCCAGT
>VFQN01004351.1_pt1 | contig 18799 bp, 14 predicted proteins | sample 3512371 | NCBI WGS metagenome assembly VFQN01 (sample SAMN10412370, study PRJNA504923) | tailings metagenome | isolation source: Replicate 2 from Balatoc abandoned mine | place: Philippines: Itogon, Benguet | collected 2017-08-28 | reverse complement strand
GGGGCAGGGGCAGGGGCAGGGGCAGGGGCAGGGGCAGGGGCAGGGGCAGGGGCAGAGGTGGGGCCTGGGGCGGAGGGCGCGGTGTTTCCGGGCCGCGGCACGCGGCTGCAGCTGACGCTGCGGGTGGCACGGGCGGTGGCGGAGGCGGACGGGGCCTTGAGGGGCCGTGCTGGCGGGCACAGTGAGCCAGGCACTCGCGACCTCTTCCTGGCTGCGGTGCATGCGCTGCAGCTCGCGTGGCGGCATGTGCCCCCGCTGCAGCGGCAAGCTCGTGGACAGGGGTGTGGGCGCCGCCGGGCGGCGCTGCAGCAGTGGGCGGCCAGTGTTGAGGCGGTGGCGCGCGGCAAGGTGGCGACGTTGGTGCACCCGGGGTACTACGAAGAAGTGCCGTACCGCCTGGGGCTGCTGCTGGGGCTGCACCCCAGCGTAGTGGGGCCTGTGGAGCAGAGAGGTGGGTGGTGGTGCGGGGGCTTGGGGTGGGCGGGTGTCGGGAGGGGCTGGGTGACACGGGGGAGGGCCGGTCTGCATCAAGCTTTTGCATCAGCCGCTGCTGTAACTGTGCCATGTCCGCACGTTGGATGCTGCCTCTGTCTCACGTAGTAGAGAAACCTCGCATGCAACGGATTGCGAGCTACATACCGGCACTGCATCACTTACTGGCCATGTGTACCAGCGAAGATTGCAAGATGTACGGCCCATCGCCCAGCTAGCACGGGTGGGGTGGCCCCCTTTCCTCACGGTGTCCCACGGCCCTCCCTATCCACAGACCTGCTTGTCCCCACAATCCACGCTCTTGCCCGTCCCACATACCTACCCCTGTCCGTGCACTCCACAGACCTTCCCGTCCGTATGATCCACACATCTGCTTGCCCCTGTAATTCACAGACCTGCCCGTCCCACATCCCTGTTCCTGTCCCTGCCACCACAGACCTGCCTGTCCTGGCCTCTGGCGGCCACCTGCTGCGGGGCGTGGAGGCCGGGGTCCGGCGGTTCCTGGAGGCGGTGGACGGGGGGCTGGCGGCGGCTGAAAGGGGCTCCACTGACCCTGCGCAAGGCAATCAGCCTGCACCAGGATCCTCGGGCTCCCTGCCGCACGCGGGCGCGGCAACCACTGCGCACAGCTACGAGCTGCTTGCCCTGGCGCGGCTGCACCCCTGGGGCGCTGGCGTGTGGTCAAGGCCGTTGCGGGATGTGCTGCTGCAGCCGGGGGAGGACGAGATGCTGCCGGGGGCGGGGCAGGAGGAGGAGGCTCCGGAGGGCAAGGAGGAGGGGGCGCGGGAGGCCATGGAGATGGGTCCGGGTCAGGAAGGGGGCGGGGACGAGGAGTGGCCAGGGCAGGGGAGGGGCGGTGGCGGCCTGCGGGCCGCCGCTTCACTGGTAGCGGCGCTGGGTAAGCTGCTGTGGAGGTGCGAGGGCCGGCTGGTGGAGGCAGTGGGCAGGTGCCGTGACATGGAGGTGGGGGGCCTGGGTGAGCAGTTGGAGGACACCGCCCTGGAAGTTATGTGCGCGGTTTGCGATGTGCTGCTGACGCGCCTGGACGACGTGGCGTTTGAGCACCTGGGTGAGCAGGTGGCTGGGGGCGAGGACGGAGGCGGGGGTGGAGCGGGCGAGGGTGGAGGCGAGGGTGGAGGCGAGGGTGGAGGCGGGGGACGGGCCGGCAGGGAGGCGGAGGCGGCGGCGATGCGGAGGCGGGTGTGGGTGTGCGCATACGGCGCGTGGCGGTGGGTGCCTGCGCTTGCGAGCGTGGCGCGGAGGACGGCGGCGGCGGGGCACGTCAACGGCGTCAGCCTGCTGGTGTGGCGGGCGGTGCTGGCGTGGGTGGGGCGGCTGTGCCTGGACTGCTGCGACAAGCCGGGGGTGGCGGAGGTGGGGATCGCAGCGGGGTGCGGAGCGGAACAGCTGGGCCCTGCGTCTATCTGCACGAGCATGAGCTGCAGCTGCGGGGACGCTGCGGCATTGACCGGCGGAGGCTGCTGGCGGGCGTTCCTGCTGCGGGATGTGGGGGTGGTGAGGCTGCTGGGGGCGGCGCTGTGCGGGGTGGTTCCGGAGCTGCTGGCGGACGATGAAGATGAGGAGGAGTCACGTGGCGTGCTGGTGGCGGCGGCGGAGGCATGCGTGCTGGCGGCGGCGGCGTTCCCGGAGGAGGTGGCGCAGGGGGCGTGGGGTGCGCCGGCAAGTGGGGAGGAGTGCGAGGGCAGCGCTGCGGGCGGCGGCAGCAGCAGCAGTGCGAGGGGTGCAGCGGTCTGGCATCCCAAGGTCCTCGCTGCGTTGGCTATGACGGTGGGAGGGGAGCGGGAGGGGCGGCCGCTGGGCCGGGCCCTGCGCGCGCTGGAGGAGTGGGGCGGGGAGTGCGGCAGGGTTGGCGGGCCGGTGGGGTTCAGCGCGGAGCGGCGGCAGCGCCTGGCACAGGCCGTGACGATGGCGGAGTCGTGTTACGGCTCTGGGACGGACGCTGGGGAGGGGTGGGAGCAGGATGCGGCGCAGCTGCCGCCCCCGTGTGGGCTGCGGGGCCTGCTGCGCAGCTGCAGCAACCCGCGGTGTGCAGTGCTGCCGCCGCCGGGGCAGACGGAGGCGGAGGCGGGAGCGGGGATGCATGCGTGCAGTGGGGACAATGCGGTGGTGTGGTACTGCTGCACAGCGTGTCGCGAGCAGCACAGCCTTGTGGGGCACGGGGAGGTGTGCGGGGCTGCGCCAGCTGACACCTGACGGTACGGTGGGCTAGAGCCGGAAGACTGCCATTGCAGGTTGTGAGGGGACGTTGTACGGCATGCTTTCTTGTTGTATGGTACGCTAGCTGCACCCTGCAGGTGCCTGGCGTCCAGGGTGCGGGGGCTTGGGGGTGGCCGCTAGGCGGTTGGCGCTTGGGGCCGGGGCCGCGTGCGGTCGGCATACCCATGTATAGGCTGCGCTGGCATTGTGAAGCACTACAGCTCGGGGCGTAGATGCAGAACGCTGAAACAATTGGTCAAGACATGTAGACAGGATGGAGTGCATGCTTGCATGTGTTACTCCGACGCACAGTAACATGGGTTTAAACGTGTCGGTACACATGATTTGGTATAACTAGCTCTGTCTCTGGTTGAGGCCGTGTGTGTTAACTCGTTCTGTAGCAGAAACCCGAACCCAACGGGTGCGGGGCAGGTGGTGGTAAAATGGCGGGCCGTGAGCCTCAAGGAACTAATGCCTTCCACCCCTGCCAAGCGCGACTTACATGTGACTTTGGTAGCGATGCATGTGTTATCGTAGATGTGTACTAAAGAGTCATGCAATGGTTTTGGGCGTAACGTGTGCGTGCTGCTTGCACCTGCCTGGCGTCCAGGGTGCGGGGCTTGGCGGTGGCTGATAGAAGGCTGCGGGCAGCGTGGACTGCGCTGCCGTCGTGAAGCCTTACTTCATCAGTGTCAATGCAGATTGTTGAATCGCGACCAGTGCAGCGCATGAATGTGTGCAAGTGGGTCTGGACGCAGCGACGCTCAGTTAGTTGCATGGCTTCAAACATGCCGGTGCATATGCGCTGTCATGACTTGCTCTGAATCAGGCAAACCCTAACCGAACGGGTGCTGTTGCGCAAGGGCAGGTTGTGGTACGTGGTGTACCTTGAGCCCAAGGCACCAATGCCACGTGTGATCCACGTACGTATAACTCCAGTCGCAGTCCAGTCGCAGTCACAGTCGAAGCGCACGGTACTTAGGTGGCTCTGGTCGTATGCAGCGTACCATGGGTCATGCAACCGACAACAAGAGCAGGCCACAGAAGCATTGCAAGGTGTTCCCAGGCGTACCATCGGCACCAGGGGAGCTCTCCAAACCAGCACGCCACGGTCGCAGTCAACGGGAACAATGCAAGCGAACAACAGCCTACGGTACCTTACCGGTACACCTGCCGACGCCCAAGCAACGCGTTTGCACATCAGCTGACATACACGTGCGGAAGGCAAACAAACATGGGGTAATGCGATTTGCCCCAGTACCTGTACAGAAGCCACATTTTGGAACACGATGCGCCAGTGTGGCCACAGGGCGCACGTGGCCTGACAGACCGTACTTGCGCCACTGTGTGAGCACGGCATGGGGTGCTCGTCATGTACCGAACGGCTGTGTCTACACGACAGCACACGAAACGTGACGCGACCGTCTTTCCCCAGCGCCACACAACCCATCACCACCTGCAACAATCCTCCTCCGCATAACCCATCGTGTCACAACATCCATTCATACCGGTACACGTGCATCATCAGCAGTCTACCGACCCACAATAACCGCTCATCGCCCCCTGTCAGTGCCCCCTGCAAGTGGCCATATAGGACAGGGTATACTGTTGCACGCCTCATCCGCATCTACCCTACGCCCCATGCGCATACCGCATAACTGACTGATTTACATCAACGGCTGTTGTTGACATACGTGTTGAGAAAAGCCCTTGCCCAGCTCAGCTGCCTCCGCATTCTATCCCTGACTTTCCCTCCATCCCTTTCCCTGTGCACTCCTCCCTGTGCCCCGCCGCCCAGTGCGCCCTCTGGCACGCCACGCAGCAGTAGGCCGCCGCCCCGCCGCACGCCCCGCCGCACCGCCTCAGCACCACGCCCGCCTCGCTGTCCCCCACCAGCTCCGCACAGCGCGGGTTGCTGCAGCAGGCCAGCAGCTGCCGCGCGTCGCACGGCGGCGCCAACAGCCCCAGCAGGGGCGACGCACCCTCCCACCCCTCGCTCACCCCTATCTCCTCCGTGCTGAGCTCCCGCCCCACATCTAAATCCATCAAGATCAGCAACTTTGACACGATCGCCAAACAGTCGAGCAGCTCCTTGCGCTCACTGCTTCCTCCCTCCTGTCCTTCTGCGCCCTCCCCGTGCCCCTGTGCCCCGCCCTCCGTCCCTTCCCCTTTTCTCTCATCTGCCTCCACCTGCACTTGGCGGCAGCCCACCAACAGAATCTGCAGCTCACCAGCGCTTCCCAGGAGTCCTTTCCAGCTCTCCGCCGCCCTCGTGTTGCCCCGCTGTAGCGCCAGCAGCAGGGACCGCAGCCCAGTGGCCAGGAGGTTGCTGGCCAAGAGCGCCTCCGCATGCCACGACCCCTCCACCAGCCGCTTCTCCTGGAGTGAAGCGGACAGCAGCTCGACCCACAGCGGCAGCCACAGAGTGAGCCCAAAGGACACGAGCCGCAGCAGCTGCTGCTCCGGATGCGACAGGTTGTCGGCGGTGGCAGTGGCGGAATGGGTGGCGGGGGCGGGGGTGGCAAAGGATGAGCCCCCAGTGCTGCTGGGCGGCGGCGTGTCGCCCTCGCACCCATCGCCACCGCCGCCGCCACTGTTGCCGTCGCCGCCGCTATTGCCGGTGCCGCCGCCACCCTTGCCGTCGCCGTCGCCGTCACTACTGCCGCTGCGGCTGCCTTCGCCGCCACCACCGCCGTCGCTGCTTCCGCTGCCGTTCGAGCCAGCCTCACGCCAACGCATTGACCCAGGTGCACCGTTGGAGGACGCCCCTCCTCCCTGCACCGTCCGCTGCCCCACCAAATCGGCGAGGTCTCGAGCCTGCAAGAACAAGCTCCACCCCATGGAGTGCAGCCAGGAAAGAATGGTGTTGCAGGCCTTGAAATCTCCGCCCGACTCGCGGCTTGCACCCAGCGCCCGCCGCGCCACCTTGGCCGCTGTTGCCAGGAACGCGGCCGCTTCCTTCTCGGTGCCGTACGACAGCAGCATGGGCCACCAGTAGTCATTCTGCGTATCGAGCATAAAGCCCAACGACGCATTGAGGCTGCTGGCAGAGGTGAAGCTGGAGAAGCACGTGCGCAGTGTGCGCTCCAGGCAGGGCAGGTAGCCGGCGTCCAGGGCGGCGGAGAGGGCGGGGTCCGGTGCGGCGGGCAGCGCCGGACCTGAAACAACCGAGAACCAAGTTGCCTTTCACCAAATATATAACATCATATCTGGATCATGTCATGCGTACAGCGGTGCTCGCTCAGTGCACTTCGGCTAACGGTAATGGGGTCCGAGGTCAAGTGTAGCAGTTACAAACACAGCGCAGAGCCCACGTTCAGCATTGATGTATTCACACTGGTGTTCTTTTCGCCGCTGCGTAGAAGCGTGCGTACCGTGCTCCGTTCAGCTCTGCAAGACGCACACAGTCGGTCCATTTGCCCACCCAGCCCATCTGCCCAGGTGTACTAACGTACAGGCCATGGGTTGCCTACTGAGCGGCCTCACCTGGGCTGCGCGAAGGCATGATGTGTGACACGTCCAGAGCGTTCTGCACCATCCTGAGTCCGGCTCTCGCTGTCGTATGCTCTATGTCGTCCATCCCGCAGTGCACCGCCGCCACCGCCGCCCGCCACCACCGTCGCGACAGCGGGCCGCCACTGCACAGCCACGCCGCCGGTCTCTCAGTGGTTGCCAGCGGACATCCATCACGGGCACCAGCCCACACGCCCTCGCTTACATCTCCAGCCGGGCCTCGTGCTGCAGCACCGCCAGCCTCACCGCCCCTGACGTCGTCTCCGCTACCCTCGACCCCAGGCAGAACGCTCCCGCCACTCAGACCGCCCTGACTGCCATGGGTGAACATTCCATCCTGGCCCCCGCAAGAGGCGGTGCTGCTTCCCGGGCGGTCGCAGCCCCCGCTTGCTGGGCTGCTGCCATCAGCACTGGCCTCATTCGGCGTAAAGGTCGGGTCGCTGCGGATGAGAACGGCCTTGCCGGTGTATGCGGCAAAAAGTGCCATCATGGGGCACTGGGAGGGTTCCAGCAATGCCAGGGGTCGGCCGGCATCGACCGTACAGCTAGCATCTTTCAGCCCAGCCCACCGGGCCCCGCTGCTGCTGCTGGCGCCGCGGCGCCCGCTGCTGCCAGGCGTGTCGCCGCCTTGCGTCTTACTCCCCAGCTCTTGGTCTGTCACCTTCTGGCCCATACCCCCGGCTGCCTTGCTCCCATCAAAGCCTCCGCTGCACGTTGCACCCCGCCGCCGCTGTCCCCCGCCGATCCGCCTGCCGCCGCCGCCGCCGCTGCCGCCCCGGGCAGCCCGTTGCGCCGCCGCCAGCAGTCCGCCGCCACCTCCGCCTTCCGCAAGCACAACTCAAATACGCCGCGGGGGGACAGGGGACAGGGGACCAGCCGAAAGCCACCAGTAGAACCAAGGCGCAGCCACCAGCTCATTGCAACGCCCACGCCTTTGCACGACAGCTCGGCCTTGCCCTTCTCCCGTATGGGCGGCATCAGGCTGTCGTACGGCAGGCCGTACGTCGTACCGCCGTCCACGGCATGGAGCTGGGACACAGAGTGGGCGGCCAGCGTGTACTGCGGATAACAAGGAGAGGAAAAGGGACCGTAATTATGTAGAGGCGCTGCCGGCACTAGGGAAGGGAATACAAGAGCAATGGGGGGTAGCATTGCGGAAAGGGTGAAAGCGCGCCTGAAATGACGGCTGACGCCTTATACTTTTTCATGTGTCTACCGTCCGCCTTGTCGCAGGAGTTCGTTCAGGCAACTAGGTAGCCTGCTGGACGCACACCGTACGTACAGCCGGTTCAGGCAATTAGGTAGCCTGCTGGACGCACACCGTACGTACAGCCGAGTGCATCAGTGTCCCCACACCACCACCAAACCACACGTGGACGCCATGGGATGACACTATTTCCAATGCACACGGGCGCATCCAGCCAGCGTCCAGCCAGCATCCACCCTTCTGCAGTGCTCGCGCTGCCCTCCCTCAAAATAACACACCTGAACACACGGCCCGGCGAGGATCCTCCGCTGCAGCTGAGGCTGTACCACGCTATCCGCCTTAGACAGCGCGGACGACACACCACTCAGCAGCTCCATCAGCTCGCTGAGCAGGTGCTCACGGCCGCCGTCGCCTGCCCTGCAGCCCACCTGCTGCTGCTGCCGTCGGCCGCCCCCTTGCTGCACCACGAGCTGCACGGCCGCCCTGCACGCCGCCTCCACCACACCGCTCTCCGCCACGGCGTGTAGCACCGCGGGGCCCAGGCGCTGGAAAGGGTCCACGCTCTTCCACCCAGCTGCTGTGGCCATCAGAAGCTGTGTAAGCGGCTGGAGGCACGTGGCCAGCTGGCCGGGGGACAGCAGCGCCCGGGCGGGGCCGCGCTGCGCCTCGGCGGAGAGCAGGCGGCTGAGGGCCGGCAGGGCGTCGGAGTGCAGCAGTGCGGACGCCAGGGAAACTGCGCAGCTGGACAACTGCTTTCTCAGCTTGTCGTCCTGGATGGTGGGGAGGTTAACTCCGTCCTTGGTGGTCACGACGCCGTCCTGGATGCAGCACCCGATGACACCTGAGCTGTCCACCAACAGCGGCACCCAGTCTTCCGGCGAAGCCCCTTTGGCGCGCGATGCTGCGGAGCCCGATGTGCCGCAGCTGCTACCGGCGCCGCCGCTGCTGTCCCCGCTGCTGCCGGTGCGGCTTTGGCCTCCGCCTCCTGCTGCGGCGGCCCCGCCCCCTGCGAGAGGGTCCTCAACTGCTCCGTTGCCCGACCTGCTGCCCTCCTGCCCATCTTGAGACTCTTTGCTTTCATGTGGTTCCGTAAATCCAAACGCCGCAACTTCCCGCAGCGAAATGGAGTAGGCGTTGATGACCGCCAAGGCGACCTCCCGAAGCTCAGCGTCATCGGTGAAGGAAGCGAACAGGCAGAACTCAGCCCGCTTCAGCATCTCATGCAGCGTTGATAAAGCGCTGCCCGCCGCAGCCCTCCGGAGGGGCGCCGAGGTCGCGGGGGGCACTGCCCGGACGAGCTGCGCACAGGCCCTTCTGCCCGCGTTTAAGTTGTATGTAAGTTTACCTAGCTGCATTTTGCTGTTGTGATGGGCAGGCAACAGTGCGCAACTAGGGTAGCGACAGACCCAGGTCCAGACGGAGCCACCGTGATCTCGGCGCGGCCCATGGGTCGGCAAAGTGGTGTCACAGACAGTTGACGTATAGGCTTTTGGCCATGCGGTTAAGGTCCTTGCAAGTTGCGACAACTATTGCATCGGCATGCCGTACAGGCCACTGACCCTCATAGTTCGGTCCCCCGTGCCCGAGTCCTGACTTTGCAATAAATGGTGCGTGCAAGGCCTGGAAGGGCGTGTGCAAGGCCTGACAGGCCCTGACCACGCAGTACGGCCGTTTGCTCCTGGCTTTCCGTCAGTGCCTACCGGCAGCTTGCTTGCAACCTAGTCGCTCAAAGTTTCTACACGCGTAGCGTGTTTGTCCTCACCTGTTGCATTTCGGTGGCAGCTCCCCTGTTGTAAAAGGCCCTCGCCGTGGTCCCTAGTGCCTCAGTCCTGACTGCCGTACCCCGACAACCAAGACCTAACAGGCCCTGTCGTTTGCTCCTGCCTTCCCGTCAATGCGTACCTGCAACTTGCAGCCTAGCCGCATAAAGATCCTACACTCACAGCGTGCTGGTCCTCACCTTTCGCATTTCGGTGGCTTGGCAGCTCGCCTGGCGTGAAAGGCCCAAGCTGCTGCTCGGGCCACAAGGTTCATTTGCTGCAGCGGCGGCTGTAGTCACGCCTGATGCAGCTGCAGTAAGCTCCACGGCCTGCACCACCGGCAGGGCCATTCTCGGTGTGCTCGCGCCCACGTGTTATCCTCTATCCACCAACCGGGTTCCACTCCCTTGGGGGCACATGTCCTCACTTTGAGGGCCCATAACTTTTTGCACTACAAAAAAATAAGGCCATGCCATAGTGCGCTGGATAGGTCTTGAAGCCATGCTTCCGATGGTGGCGTGCACATCCTTATTTTTTTGTAGTGCAGTGCCGTACACGGCCTGCCGTACAAGGGGTCATTTTGGGGCAAAGCGCCACAAAATGGCCGGAACTCGCGTAGTTGCAACCTGTAATTCTATAATACGTGTATATGGACCCCATAACATGTGCTAGCCGGACCGCCTGGGTGGCGAAGTGCCAGAACTGGCCTAGACATGTCGCCCGGCATGCAAGGGAGGTCCTCAAACTGGTGAGGCCAAACGCGGCCCGCACCACAACTGTTATCCATCATATATGGTAAAAAGCCAGCACGTTTGGTCGGGAAGCGTGTATCTCGCCGGGAAGCACCTGAATGGACCCAAGGCAGGCACGGCAGGCAGGATTTAAGCCGGACCAAAGTCGACGTGCTCCTTTCACACTGCAGGCTATACAGGTACTAATGATACATATATAAAGAACATATAAGATGCCGAACAGGTGGTCTGGCGTGGGTTGCTGCCCTTTTCAGAAGCCGTCGCGTGGAACCAACCCAAGGCACAGCTTGTCCGAACAGCGCCTTGCCGATGAGCCAAGGGCTACGAACTATGTCTACGAGCCGTACAGAGCGCTCTCATGTTTGCACATTGTTTGTGGAGTGATTGCCAGGTCGTTTTCGGTGCATGTCTGGAAAAGCGCTCTCTGTGCGATTCCCGTGAAGAGCGACAAACAAACAATCTAGATTGCGTATAATATAGTGGCTTATGTGGTCGGGCGGCCTGAAAGCCGCGGACAGCGGAGGTGTGCCCGGGTTAGGGGAGGTGGAACCCGGTTGCTATCCACCCGCATCCCCTGCATACAGGGCCGCCAGCTCACGTCAGTACAATGCCAACTCGGCGTTCACCCACACGGCTCCGGGCTGATCCCTCCGTTTGCATGCACACCACGCTACCAGACGCGGCCCGTGGTATTGTGGCTACTCAGCATACCTACCCCAGCAGTTGTATGGACTTGGGACGTTGGGGGGTCAGATGCGCTGTCCCCATGCAGCGATCGGTTGGCCGCAGCCCTCTTCCTGTCTCACCTGGCCCTACCGTGCCCACGCGGCTGTGTGCTGACGGGTTGCGACGAAGGACCCTGATGGAGGGAGGTCAGTGAGCGTCGCTCTCCGGTGCTTGCAGTGAACTGCGTGTGTCGTGCAAGGTATGCACCAGCTTGCAACACGCAAGACGGACGAACCGCCCCAGCCGTTGCGTCAAGCCAGTTGGAGGTGGTGCTCGCCACGTGGCGGGTCTCACTCCCCTCAAGGGCACAAGCGAACACCCACCGCATCGCTGATAGTGGAAAATGAGCGCAGGGCTGCGGCGAAGTGTGAGCTCCAGCCAGCGCAGGTAGCCCCCGTCCAGGGCGGCGGAGAGGCCAGGGGGCGGGGCAGCGGGCAGTGCCTGGCCTGCGGGCGTGGGAGGGCACCAGGAGGGGAGTTTGGCACAGCGTGGAACCTGCTGCTGGGACAGGTAGGAGCTGGCTACAGAGGAGCTGCAGAAGGCGCTAGGGGCTAGAAGCTATATATCTTAACGTCTGGTACCACATGCTAACAAAGCCGCTTCTTGCACATTTACACTCGTACGTACAGTACCGGTACCCTGACGGAGGGTCCTCTGAGCACGCCGGCAAGAAAGCTCCCGGCAAAGCCCACACCAACAGTTGGCCGCCTTCAACATCCTGTGCATCTTACCGTTACGAACCTCTGCAGGTGGAGCTTGTCGTTGACAGTTGTATTGCACCCCTGCCGTGCTGCCGCATGCCAGCCGCCACGCCCCCCACCGCCGCCGCACCGTGCTGCTCTCCGCCATGGCACTCAGCAGCACTGCTGCTGCTCCTGCCGCCCGCCTTCCCCCCTGCACGCCACCTCTACCGCACCGTTCTTCGCCGTGGCCCACATACATTACCACGGCTGCCAGGCGCTGGGGAGCCTTGGGTGTGGGCGGCGCTGGGGTAGAGGTGGGGTCACGGCCCTAGGGCGAAGGCATGGCAGCAGGAAGCCCGCCGCACCACCACCACCCTGCACGCCGCATCCACCACTCTTGTCTGCTCCACGGCAATGAGGACAGCCAGGGACAGCAAATTCTCAGGCGCGGGGTCTGCGTTGTGGCAGTGTCTGTGGTGGACCGTATTGAGCCGTGGCGAAGGGGCTCGAGGGACGACTCGGCGGCTGCCGTGCGGACGACGCTGAGGGAAGGATCAACCCCCTGTACTAAGCGTATCCTTGCATAACGGTGCCCCCTTTCCCCACCTTCCGCCGTGTTTGGCTTGAAAGGTTTAGGTACGTCTGTAGTTCGTTTGACGCTCTGTCCGTTACAAGGTTTCCAGGCCAGGGGCCAGGCCTGGCAGCACAGCGCTGTCCCATGAAGGTTGGTGGTGGTCTCGGCAGGTCCCAAGGCTTCTGGACGGCATGTATCTTGACATGAACTCCTGTCTACCGAAGCTCATAAGCAGGTTTTCCATTATTGTGAGATTGTACTACAGCAGAGCACAGGCCTTTTGTAGTACCGCATCCGTCGCAACGTGCTTCTGACCTGCCCTAAACGTGGTACATAATGCGATACCGTTAAACTTTATCTTTTTTCAGCGCTCTCTTCTGCCTCAGCGGGTGTGATGGCATTCAACCTGCCGTGAATGGCTGTTGCACGCAGGACGTTTAAAGGTCGTGTAGCGCGTCCTTAGCAGACCTATAGCTCTAACATAGACAGGGCAGATTTCCAGTGAGGAAGCTGAAATTAGGGCTGGCCCTGGCTGACACTGACCCAGGCAGACTTCGAGCTGACACAACCGTGGCCACAGGCAACAGCTGAGGCAGGCTGAGGGCAGTTCGTCTGTCCTGCCTGTTGCAAGCGTGTGCCTACCTTAGCACGACATATGCAGTGCACTGCAAACGTGAAAGCGTTGCTCGTTGGCCGTCCTCCATCAGCGGACGAAGGGCCGCCGCGCAGCACACCGCAGTGTGTGGGCGGTGCTCACTGACCTCTCTCCATCAGGGTCCTTCGTCGCAACCCGTCAGCGTGCCGCAGCGTGAGCACGGTAAGGCCATGTGATGCAGGAAGAGGGCTACGGTAAAGTTATAGATAGGCGCTGCATTGGAGCAGCGCGGCCGTTCTGCAAGCCTGTTAAAAACCCTCCTACCAACCTCACCACCCCAGCTGCTGCTACCTGTTGGTATTAGTGCTGCTGGGATGTGCGATCCCGTCTAACGCAACGCGGCTTTCGTTTTTGACAGGCCCAAATACCGGTACTGATGCTGCTGGGGTATGCCAGGGTGTGCTGCTGCCACAGCATTGCGGTCTACGTCTGTTGGCGCGCAATGGATGCCAGCACAGGGATCTGCACGGAGCTGGGTGGGTGATTGACAGGCGGCGCGGCAGCTGCTGACGGCGCCGGTAGCAGCAGCGACGGCAGCGGCGGCAGCACAGAGCGCCCGGGAGGCAGCGGGAGTATGGGTCCTGCGCTGCGGCGTGGTTGAGCGACGGCTGCCCGCTTGCAAGGCGCTGGTGGCTAGCGGCGGTGGCGGCGGTGCACTGCCCTCTGACTAGCCCGCGCCGAGCTGCATGGCCGCCGCCGTGCAGTGTGTGTTACACGCCGTATAGGAGGCAGTGTTAGAGCAGGTGAGCTGCCTGAGCCCCGATCGGCACAACGGCAGATGGGCCACATGCAGCGTGAGCACATGGGCAGGTGGGTGATGCGGGTGGTTGGGCTTGCATACAGTCCGTAACGCTGGGAGGCGCACGCAGTGCACTTGCTTGCAGTCCAGTAGCTGTCTGCCCCCCGTCTCCCTTACCAGCATGGCTCAGAATGCGACCTGGTAAGCTGTACACACTTGAAACGGCTCCACGGCTGTTCGCTGGAGCCTGACGGGATGCACGGCCTGTTGGCGTGCTGTGGCCCCAGCAAGCCTGTGCCGGTATATCATGCGTTCCCGGCGTTCCAAACGTGATGTTTTGTAAATGGCAAACCTGCCGTCCTTGGCGGGTTTTGCGGGCAAAAACGTGAGCGGAGCTGGCTGCTGTACGGCGTGCAGGTTGCCAGATCGCCTTTGCGACATTATTTTCAGGCCCTCTCCCGCTTCCTTGTTGTTTATGTAAAGCAGGATGCAATCAAATTTCTTAGAGCTTAGCTTTGTGACCCACGGGCCTGCGGCAGAAGTTGCGAAACCCGACACGCCGCAAACAGTATAGCGCAGTAGCCTTGCTCGCACCCCCCAATGCCATACGTAAAGGGTATTAAGACTCCCCAAGGGTTTGACAAAGGGACATTTGACGCCGGCAGGAGGGCCTGCGCGCAGCTTGTCCGCGCAGTGTCCTCCGAGACCTCGGCGCCCCTCCGTAGGGCTGCCGCGGCCTCTGCCCTGGCGCGGCTTCATGAATTGTTGATAAAGGATGGTCACGTCATCATAGCAGCCTTGCAGTCTACTGACGATGTCCGCGCAACCGTTTCGGCTCTGGTCAAGGTCTACTCGGTGTCGCTTCGGGAGGTCGCCACGTTCAACCCAACGCCTGGACCAAGCGCTGCTGGCGAGGATCAAGCTCAGCTTAAGGAGAGCAAGGACATTCCGGGCGCTGTAACTCCTAAACCCCACGCCCTAGGGTATGGCCAGCAGCGCCCCGGCAGCGGCAACGCCACCCGCGGCGCCGAGAGCGGGTGCGGCAGAGCGGGCGGTGGGGCAGCAGCTGGCCACAGGGCAGGCCCCTTCCCGGAGGACTGGGTGCCGCTGCTGGTGGACAGCTCAGCGCTTGTGGCGAACTTCCTAAATGCGGGCGTCTATAGCATCGCTTCCACAGCAGCAGCGTCGGACCCCAACGCTGACTTCCAGCCTACGGAAGTGTATGCCAGCACCAGCCCGGCCCTGGCGTCCGCCCTGCTGCTCTCCGACGCCCTGCCGGCCCTCAGCCGCCTGCTCTCCGCCGAGGTACAGCGCGGCCCCGCCCGGGCGCTGCTGACCCCCCGCCAGCTGGCCACGTGCCTCCAGCCCCTCAACGACCTCATCGCCGCAACTTACAAGTTATACAACGTGCCGCTACCCGCCAGCCCACAAGGGCAGCGTCAGCCTCAGCCCTACCCCCCAGCACCCCACAGCCCAGCCAGCGCCACCACCACCACCAGCGCCAGCTCGGCTCCCTCAACCATGCCACCAACGCCTGCCCCCACATCCGGCACCAGCACTGCGCCCGTGGCGGGCCCCTACACCTCCGCGCCTGCAGCTGCCAAGCCACTCCAGGGCATTGAGACCTGCCCAGAGCCCCTCGCTGCTGCCGTCGAGCACGGAGGCTCAGCAGCCGTGCCTGTGCCCCATGGCCGTGACCCCACCACAGGCAGCTCTTCCCCGACGCAGCCAGCACAGCAAACCCCCGAGCTCTTGGGAGCCGCACTCCTTACCGCCGCAGCGGAGAGCGGTGTGGTGGAGGCGGCGTGCAGGGCGGCGGTGGGGGCGTTGGAGCAGGGGGAAAGCGGGCAGCAGCAGCGCGCCGGCTGTGTGGCCGGCGGCGACCGTGAGCAGCTCGCCATTCAGTTGGTGCAGCTGCCAGGGCAGCTGGTCGCGTCTTTTCAACTTGCCAGTGCTGGGTTGCTGCCTGAGGGGCCTCTGCGGACAGTCCTGACGGGGCCATGCGTGCAGGTGATGGGGTTCCGGGTCAACGTGTAGTAATAATAGCAAGGAAGGATCGGATGGATGGAGGGATTGGATGGAAGGATTGGATGGAAGGATTGGATGTCATGCAGGCCTCAAAACTATTCTCCTGTACGGTGAGGGGACGACACTGGTCTGGGGAGGGATCCTTGCTATGTGGATTTGCTGCTGTTTTGAGATTTGCTATTGTTGTGATCCTGCTCGTCAGCGTTCGCCAGCGTGAGGTACTATCACGGTCGTGTTACAACAGACATGACGGTGTCTCTATTACTGCACATTAGAGCCAGTGGCCCTGGTCTCCCCCGCTCCAGCTGCGATCCCATAAGCCCCCTTACCCCAACCCTGGCGCCTGCCCCGCTTTCCTACGCAGTTCGTCCTGGCCGCGCACTCGGTGTCCCAGATGCACGCTGTGGACGGCGGTACGACGTACGGCCTGCCGTACGACAGCCTGTTGCCCCCCGTGCGGGAGGAAGGAAAGGCAGAGCTGTCGTGCGTTGGAGCCGTGGATGCCTTGTGCTGGTGGATGCACATGTGCAGTGTGGGTGGCTTCCAGCTGGCACACCGCCCTCTGTCCCCCCGCGGCCTGTGCAAGCTGTGTCTGCGGGAGGCAGAGGTGGCGGCGGACTGCTGGAGGCGGCGCAACGGGCTGCCCGCGGCGGCGGAGGCGGAGGCAGGTGGGGTGGGTGGGGCCAGCGGCAGCGGCGGTCAGGGCACTAGCAGCAGCAGCGGCAAGGCCGCTAGCAGCAGGAGGCAGCATCGATGGGGCGAGGTGGCACTCCGTGCTGCTGACGGTGGCACGGGGCGCCATGCAGGCCTGTGCCGCATGGGTGGCGGCGCGGGCAGCACCGCAAGCGGGGGCAGTGGCAATGCTGCTGCAGCACACCCGCCCAGGGCTACGCTTGACCCCAACCAGTGCCCCGCCCTCGCCGTGCAGGCTATGAGCTGCAGCTTAGAGCTCATGGACAGCAGCTGTGGGGCAGGGGCAGGGGAGTCAGATGCACGTGCGTCAAAGGGGACTGGCAGCGGCGCAGGCGGCAGCGGTGGGACCGACCGCATTGCCAGTTCCAGCGGCAGCGCCGACATGGGCGAGGGAGCCGCGGAGGCTGGTGGCGGTGGCATCGACGGGCAGGGCCCCTGCAGCAGCGGGAGCGGGAACGACATGCAGGAAGCAGCAGCACACGAGGAGGCGGGCGGGAGTGCGAGCGTGGGAGTTAGTGGCAGCGGCACGGGAGGCCAGGGCGGTGGTGCAGGCGCGGGAACCAGCAGCGGAGGGTGCGGTGATGCAGCGGAGGAGACGTACGGCAGCGGCAGTGGTGGCGGTAAAAAGCGCCCTGTGGCGTGGTTGGCTAAAGGCGGTCCGCTGGCGCGGCGCTGGTGGCGTGCGGCGGTGGCGGCGGTGCACTGCGCACTGGACGAGCGTGAGGCCGTGGGTTCACAAGCCGAGGCCAGCGGTGTGGATCAGGTGCTGGACCCTTTCCTCGCCATGCCTGAGACCGACCCAGGTGGGACACAGCACCCTGGGACAGCCCCTACGCAGCTTGTGACCACACACTCATCATGCAGTGTGTGCAGGCCTTCCGTGGGCTACCATGCATGCAGAGGTAGTATGGCGTTGCAACGCATACTGGTGGGACACAGCACCCTAGAAACCATCCGGCGCAGCTCGTGACCATGCATGACGTGCACTCCGCACGGCGCATGCCATACACAAAATGCAGTGCGATGCATTGCATACCGGTACTGCATTGCCGAACTCGGACATGTGCCGAACAAGCTGCGCACAAAATGCTGCTCTGTCGTAACTGAAACGGATACCGCTAGGCCGTCCAGCCACAGCGACCGGGCAACGGTTTCTGGTTCGTGGGCATGCGCAGCCCTGCGCTCAACTTACATCAGCATACTGCTGCCAACCTAGATATGCCAATGCGACATATCGCTATCTACCAACAGGGCTTGCGTCTTTCCGCCACCTGCAGGCCTTGCCCTTCCCGCCGCCCCGCCCGCCGCCGTCGCCGCCGCTCTGGACGCCGGCTACCTGCCCTGCCTGGAGCGCACACTGCGCACCTGGTTCCGGGCCTGCAACACTCCCAACGAGGCGATGGATGTTTGCGGAGGACTGTTCAATGGTGACGCTGACGCGATTTGGCCCCTCCTCCTGGCGTTTGGTGACGAGAGGGAGGCGGCGGCGTTCCTGGCCACGGCGGCCAAGGTGGCGCGGCGGACGTGCGAGGAGCGGGCCAGGCCGGGAGGCGACCGCAAGGCATGCGCTGCAGTCATGGCTTGGCTGGGTGCAATGTCTTGGCACTTTTGGCAGACTGCAGACCGTGTCGCAGAGCGGGTAGCGGTTGCGCGGGGGTTCCGGGAGGGTGAGCCGCCCATACCGGTGCGGGAGCAAGGGGGGGACACAGCGGCCACTGGAGATAGCGGCGGGGGCGGTAACGGTGGCGACGGCGGTAACGGAGGCGGCGGCAGTGACGGAGGCGGCGGAAGTGACGGCGGCAACGGTGGCGGCGCGAGTGATGGCACCAGCAACGGCGGCGGCAACGCTGACGACAGTGACCGCAGCAGCAGCAGCAGCGGTGGTAGTAGCGGTGACGGCCGCTGTGTCCATGGCAGTGCCAGAGACTGTGACACCGGGGCGGGGGCCTGTGGGGGACAGCGCAGCGTCTGCAGCGGTGTCCGTACCAGCGGCGGTGGCAGCAGTGACGGTGGAGGCGGCGGCGACCGAGGCAGTGGGAACGAGGGCCACGGCGACGGACTTGGCGGGGGCGGCAGCAGCGATGGCGGTGGCGGCAGCACGGACGGCAATGCGGCCCCGCCAGCCTCGGGAACCTCAGGTGGCTGTGGCAACACCGCCGCTGCCGGTGCCGCTGCTGCTCCTGCTACCACTACCGCCGCCGCCGGCAGCCTGTCGCCTCCGGAGCAGCAGCTGATGCGGCTCCTGTCGTTCGCCCTGCCGCTGTGGCTGCCGCTATGGCTGGACCTGGCATCGGCTATGCTCACAGATGGGCGGCTGACCAGGTCGTGGCGCGGGCAGATGCACAACACCTTCGACATGCTGGATGTTGTGCAGCGCCTGTGCATAAACGCGTTTGAGAAGAAGGTTTTGCGGGCGGCGGAGAGCTGGTGCAGCGTCATTGCCAAGAGCGGGGACGAGGTGGCGGGGATGCTGGATGGCTGCCGTAGGGTGCTGGAGCGGGAGCAGGCGGCGGCTGGGCTGCTATCGTCGGGAGGGAGGTGCGCCCGTGCGCGAGAGGAGGACGGGGCGACTGCCGAGATGCTGTACAAGGTCATGGAGTTGGTGAAGGATTCGGCAACAATACTGAACGCCGACTTTCAGAGGGCCGTGGTCGCGCAGGGGGAGGTGGAGGGTGGGTGGAGAGGGCTGCTGCCCTTGGTAAGCCTGGGCCTGCTGACTGCCCCGTGCGACGCGCGGCAGGTGCTGCCCTGCTGCAGCAA
>VFQN01004350.1_pt1 | contig 18801 bp, 10 predicted proteins | sample 3512371 | NCBI WGS metagenome assembly VFQN01 (sample SAMN10412370, study PRJNA504923) | tailings metagenome | isolation source: Replicate 2 from Balatoc abandoned mine | place: Philippines: Itogon, Benguet | collected 2017-08-28 | reverse complement strand
CACCATGATGCGCCGCTACTCTGGAATGCGATTATCAATTGGAATCATCTTTAATTTTTTTCATACACTTCTTTATTTCAACTATGCTTAAAAACTTTCTTCAATCACTTCTTATCATGTTGCTGTTGGGTATTACGGTGGCATGGTCCCAAACGATACCTTCTCCCAAAGAACATTTTGGGTTTAACATTGGTGATGATTATCAACTTTCTAATTACACCCAAACAGAAGCTTATTTTAAAAAATTGGCCGCTTCTGATAGGGTAAAATTAGTAGATATTGGAATGACCGAGGAAGGTCGTCACCAATATATGTTGATTGTGTCATCGCCCGAGAACCTCAAAAAATTGGCTCGCTATCAGGAAATTTCGACCAAAATGGCACGTGCCGAAGGTATCAGCGAAGCGCAAGCGCGGGCTTTGGCCAGCGAAGGCAAGGCCGTCGTATGGATTGACGGGGGGCTTCACTCTACAGAGACGGTAGGTACGATGCAACTTATCGAAACGGCATGGCAACTCGTAAGCCGCAAAGACCCCGAAAATATGCGGATTCTTGACAATGTAGTGGTGCTACTTACTCATGCCAACCCTGACGGACACGAATTGGTGGGCAATTGGTATATGCGCAATCCTACACCCGAAAAGCGTTCACTTGATCAGTTGCCTCGTTTGTATCAAAAATACGTAGGCCACGACAACAACCGCGACTTTTTTATGTTGCACATGAAAGAGTCACAAAATATTGGTCGTCAGTTGTTTGTAGAATGGATTCCGCAGATTATGTACAACCACCACCAACGCGGCCCTGCGGGTTCGATTTTGGCGGGGCCGCCTTACCGCGACCCTTTCAATTATGTATTTCATCCATTGATGATTACGGGTATTGACGCGGTAGGGGCAGCGATGGTCAATCGCCTCATTTCCGAAGATAAGCCCGGTTTTACCCGCCTTAGTGGTTCGGTCTTTTCTACTTGGTACAATGGTGGTTTGCGTACCACTACGCACTTTCACAACATGATTGGGCTTTTGACCGAAATCATCGGCGGTCCTACTCCCGAAAACGTGCCGCTTGTCCCCAACCGCTTGATTCCAAATGGAGCCACTCCTTTTCCAGTAACTCCCCAAAAATGGCACTTCAAGCAATCAATCGACTATTCGTTGTCGCTCAACTATGCTGTATTGGACTATGCTGCTCGCCACAGCGACGAGTTGCTATACAATATTTATCACATGGGCAGAAATTCGATTGAGCGTGGTAGTACAGATTACTGGACGCTTTCTCCCAAAAAAGTAGATGCCATTACGGCCGCTCAAAAAAGTGATAGAAGTTCCAAACCCGATTCGACCAATGCCGCCAACGACCCACTTGGATTTAGAGGAGGGATACCCGTAAAATACTATGACGCAGTCTTGAAAGATAAAAACCTTCGTGATGCACGTGGGTATATTATTCCTTCTACTCAAGCTGACTTTCCTACGGCGGTTAAGTTTGTGAATGCTTTGATTAAAACAGGCATCTTAGTCCATAAAGCTACGGCTGAGTTTAGTGTAGGTGGCAAAACTTACCCTGCGGGTTCGTATATCGTCAAAACCGCACAAGCGTTTCGTCCACATGTATTGGATATGTTTGAACCACAAGACCACCCCAACGATTTCCCGTATCCGGGTGGGCCTCCTACGCGCCCTTATGATGCCGCTGGGTGGACTCTTGCCTATCAAATGGGTGTAGAATTTGACCGTGTTTTAGACGGATTTGAGGGGCCTTTCCAAGCCGTTCCGTACGGAGAAGTACAATCACCTGCTGGAAAAATAGAGAGTGCAGCACCGGGTGGATACACCTTGAGTGCCCAAGCGAACAATTCTTTCATTGCGGTCAACGAGTTGTTGAGTGCGGGTGTAGAAGTATATCGTTTACCTCAAGGATTGGCCGGCAAGTCGTCGGTAGAGGCGGGAGCATTTTACGTACCTGCTTCGGCCAAAGCTAAGCCTATCTTAGAGAAAGCGGCCAAAGAATTGGGCCTTGAAGTAAGTGGAGTTGCTAAACGTCCAACGAGCGGATTGGCCAAAGTAGCACCGCTAAAAATTGCGCTTTGGGACAACTACGGTGGTTCTATGCCGTCGGGTTGGGTACGTTGGTTGATGGAGCAGTATAAGTTTCCGATGCAAGTAGTGTACGCCCAAGATATTGATGCGGGTGATTTACGCAAAAAATTTGATGTAATCATTTTTGTAACGCGCGCAATCCCTGCCGCCGGAGGTGGCCGCGACAACGATATCTACAGCATTTATTCTGGTCGGGAACCCAAGACAGAAGATATACCAGCCGAGTATCATCGTTGGTTAGGGCGTATTACTGCCAACAAATCTATTCCGCAGATAAAGAAATTTTTAGAGGAGGGCGGAAAAGTAGTGACCATCGGAAGTAGCACCAATTTGGCATATCATTTGGGCTTACCCGTAAAAAGTGCTCTCAACGAAATGACTAACGCAGGCGTAGAGCGTCCACTGCCAGCCGAAAAATATTATATTCCTGGAAGTGTGTTGCGGGTCACTCTTGATTCTACGCAAGCAGCTACTTGGGGAATGTCTGCGCAAACGGATGTTTACTTCGATTCGAGTCCCGTCTTCAAGCTTGCACCAGCGGCAGTAGCCAAAGGGCAAATAAAGCCTTTAGCGTGGTTTTCGACCGCTAAGCCTCTTCGTAGTGGCTGGGCGTGGGGTCAGGCCTACATTCAGGATGGCGTAGCGGCCTTTGAAGCACCCGTAGGTGCGGGCAAGCTTTATGCTTTTGGACCCGAGATTACGTTCCGAACCCAAGCACAAGGAACGTTTAAACTCCTCTTTAATCAACTTTATTCCGTAGCTAATTTCTAGCGCTACTTTAGTTTATCATTCATGCCGCACCAAGTAGCATTTGCTGTTTGGTGCGGTGTTTTTTTAGGGGCTTATTCAAAATACTTTTTGTTCATCCCAAAAGCTTTCCTCTCAAGATAGTGATATACTTTCACTCACTCCTTGACCATTTTTATTGATATAAAATAGCGAGTTACTTGACTTCCTTTTTTGTTATTAATTATCTTTGGAATCCTATATGGTACCCTTTTGTTGTTAAAAAGGTTAGTTTTTAGGAAACTAACTCTTTTAAAATGGATGTTTTGTGTAGTACCCAACGTTAAAAAACTCTTACCCTATTGTAATGAAAATACTCTTCTTTGTTGTTTGCTGGTTTTATTCTTTCATTGCACTTAGCCAAGAGGTTGTTCTCACTCCCACTACAAAATCTTTAAATATTACTGACCAAATTGCGGTGTTTGAAGATAAAAATGCCTCTCTTTCGTTTCCGCAAGTTCAACAGCAAGTATTCACACCTTTTTCCCAGAGATCTATTCTTATCCCCTTTTCTGATGAAGCCTTTTGGGTAAAGTTTAAGGTTAAAAATACGCATCCCGCCCAAGACGATTGGATATTGGATTGGAGCAATTTTTTTGCCGAATATGTTTCATTTTTTGTGCAACAAAAAGACGGCTCTTTTCAGGAAATAAAAAAAGGAGCGCTGGTGCCTCGTGGCAATGCTCAGAGAGACAACCCTAACATAACCTTCAAAATTGGATATAGAGAAGAAAAGGTTTTTTATGTTAAAATATTGAGTCAAAGGGGGTTGTATGGAAGATTTACGATTCTGACGCCCGAATCCATGGCGGAAGAGCAGATTGATGATGCCAAGTCAGGAAGTTTTATGAATGGCCTCATTGTTTTGAGACTCGTCTATGTACTGCTCTTGGCGGCATTTGTGGTCAAAGAGTTGGCTTTCAGGCGTTATTCTATCCTGCTTATTATGAAGTCGTTTGCCTATTGGGGGTTTGTGGGAGTTCTTGGGGGCTTTTTTACCGACAATGTCACTACGTCTCTGACCATCAATTTCCTTAGTTATCATGTCTTGCCCATTGGACAGGTTTTGGCGGCTACGGCTATTTTACCGATAGCTCGTTTTCCTTCGTATGTAAGTCATGGTTTTAAGATAGTGGTAGCACTTACGCTTGTGTTGGCGTTGGGTATCATATTTGATTATCGGTGGTATTGGCTCAAAGCAAGTACTTACTTAATCATCAGTACTCAATTAAGTATTTTCGGTTTATATATTGTGGCCGTATGGCGAAAATACCCCCTTAATTGGTACTATTCGGTACCGTTTTTGTTGGGAATTGGAAGCTACATTTTTATCCAGATGCGGCTCGTAAGTTGGGTCAATTTTGGGTGGATTTTTGCTTTTGCCAACTTCTGTTTTATCTCCGAAATCTTTGTGTTTGGCGTGTTTTTGAGTCGGATTATCCAAAATTATGAAAAGGAGTGTTTGATATCCCAAAAAGAATTGCGCTTCAATCAAGAGCAAGCCTCACGACTCAAAGAACTCGATGAGCTCAAGACCAATTTTTTTACCAATATATCTCACGAGTTTAGGACGCCTCTTACGCTATTGATCGGGCCGCTTGCTGATTTTCAGAAAAAATACCCCGGCGAGAAGTTGGTGGAAATAATGCAGCGTAATATTATGCGTTTGCAGTCATTGATAAATCAACTGCTCGATTTGTCAAAATTAGAAGCAGGCAAACTGCAAGCTGAAATACAAAAAGGAGACTTAGCACTTCATCTACGGCACTTGTTTGGGTCTTTTGAATCATTGGCTCAAAGTCGGAATATTATTTTTCATTACGAACAAACCTATACCCACGAAGAGGCGTATTTTGATGCAGACAAAATCGAAAAAATCGTTGCCAATTTACTTTCCAATGCTTTTAAGTTTACGCCCCAAAATGGTCGTGTTCATGTAAGAGTACAAACTACCCTAGAAGAACTCAAAATCGTGGTGCATGATTTTGGAATTGGAATTGCGCCCGAAAGACTCCCTCATATTTTTGACCGTTTTTATCAGGTCGACAATTCGGCGGGGCGTAATTATGAAGGAACGGGCATTGGGCTGGCTTTGGTCAAAGAACTCATCGAAGTGCTAAAAGGAAACGTAAATGTAGAAAGTGTCGTAGGCAAAGAAACGATTTTTACCGTCAATATCCCTATTGGCAGAATGACTTGGGAGGGCGAAATCATCGAGCATGATTTCTTAGAAACAATACCTCCTTTGCCAGCAGTAGTACAAAATAGCAATGAAGCAGAAAGTGTCGCTGAGGGGCAGTTGCCGATTGTGCTTTTGGTAGAAGACAATCCTGATTTGCGAGTTTATATGCGTGCCATTTTCGAAAATCAATATCAAATCATCGAAGCTATTGACGGACAACAAGGACTCGAAAAGGCCATCGAGTATATTCCTGATTTGGTGATTTGTGACTTGATGATGCCGCGCCTCGATGGCCTAGGGCTTTGTAAAGCACTACGTTCAGACATTCGCACTAGTCATGTCCCCATCATCATGCTTACGGCCAAATCTACCATGCAAGATCGGCTAGAAGGGCTAGAATTGGGGGCGGACGATTATCTGACCAAGCCTTTTAATCGTGGTGAGATGGAAGTTAGGGTACAAAATCTTATCCGACAACGTGAAGTACTGCGGCAGAAATATGGACAACAAATCGTCGAAACCATGGCTCAGGTAAGAGAAAAACCGGTATTGTCCCTCAATGAGCAATTTTTGCAAAAAGCGGTGGCAGTAGTGGAAGAACACTTGAGCGATAGCAATTTTGATGTTGAGCTTTTTTGTAAAGCTATGAATATGAGTCGCAGCAATATGCACCGCAAACTTCGAGCTTTGACCAGTCAATCAGCGACGGAATTTATCCGTTCGATTCGGTTAGAGCGGGCTGCCGAGCTTCTCAAACGCCGCACCGGAACCGTCTCCGATATTGCTTTTCAGGTGGGTTTTGAAAGCTTGCCTTATTTTTCAAAGAGCTTTCAAGAACAGTTCGGAATACCACCTTCTGAGTATAGGTAAAGTGTAATGAATCGCTTAATGTTCATTATAGACAACTTTTGGGTAGGTGTTTATGAAAATATATTTCTACTGGGTTTTATTTTTTTTGGGGATTACTCATGAGGCTGCTGCGCAGTCGAGCAATATCGTGAGCGACCAAGTTTCCCAATTGAATATCTCTGAAAACTCAGAAGTATTTCAGGATGTAAGTAAAAGAATGCCTTTTAAGGAAGTTGTCAAACAAAATTTTGAGCCTCATCATTATAAGCTGTATCAATATTCTTTTTCGTCAAATGTTTTTTGGTTTCGGTTTCGGATAAACAATAAAAGTAGCCTTGACCACTGGTATTTTTTGTGGAGCGATGCCCTCAATGACCACGTAGATGTGTATGTTCCGACTGCCAAGGGGACTTACCGAGTTTTGAGAGGAGGAATGCTCGCACTTCCTTCCGAAAAAGCATACAAAGGGCTTTTTCCTTTATTTAATTTAGGCGTTTTGCCCCAAGATAGCACCCAAGTTTACTATTTAAGACTCCAAGCAAGCGAGCCTATCAATAGTCAGTTGACTTTGCTTACGCATCAGGCTTTTATTGATCGTATGCCTACTACGCTAGCTATGGTATGGCTAGTGATAGGGATTCAACTGTTGCGTGTTTTGTACAATATCATTCTGGCTCGTTATATCCGTAATACTTCTTTTAGGTGGTATAGTTTTCACACGATTATCGTAACACTTTCTGTATTAGGGTCTTTTGGGGTGACGGCTAGTATTTTTAGTGAAATGCCCTCGTTGGCGGCTTTCTTAAACTCGGCATTTTATCAATTGATGCCTGCTACTTACACTCTTTTTATTTATTCACTGCTCAATATCCCCCAAAACTATCCACGACTAAAAGGTGCCTTTTTCTTACTCGTCAGCTGTAGTATTTTGCAAGTGGCGGCGCATTTGATAGTACCACGGATGTACTTACTGATTTTCAACAATTACTTGTTTTTATTGACCGAATTTTTTCTGATTGGTATTTCGTTGTATTCACTGGCTAAGCGTTTGCCGGTAAATTTTTACCTTTTGATTCCTTGTTTTTTTACGCTGGTACCGTTTATATTTCTCAATCTACGCGCTTTGGGGGTGATTCATTATGATTGGATTTACCCCATGATATACATCACCAATTTCCTCGAAATATTGGCTTTGGCTTTGGTATTGGGGAAAATCATTGAGGCTACCGACCGCGAAAAACTCAAAACCGAAAAAGCACTTTTGGCCGAAAAATTAGAGGCTGAAAAACTGCACGAATTAGATGTTTTGAAGAGTCGATTTTTTACCAATATTTCTCACGAATTCCGAACCCCTCTGACGCTTTTGGTAGGCCCTCTCAATGATTTTCGTAAAAAATACCCCTCCGAGCGCATTATCCCTTCTATGCTTCGCAATGTAGAAAGGCTCCAAACCCTCATCAGTCAACTGCTAGATTTGGCTAAGCTCGAATCAAAACAATTGAAAGTAGAAATGCAGCAGGGTGACATAAGCTTCTTTTTTCGGTATCTGTTTTCTTCTTTTGAATCCTTAGCCCACAATCGCCAAATTATTTATACTTACCAACAGTCGCACGGCAGTTTTGAAGGGTATTTTGATGCTGATAAAGTCGAAAAAATTGTCACCAACTTACTTTCCAATGCCTTTAAATTTACTCCTTCAGGAGGTCGAATTGAGGCTTTGGTAATGTTTGATAATCAGCATTTTGTTTTACAAATTTCGGATAGCGGTATTGGAATAGAGCAATCCCAAATTCCGCGAATTTTTGAAAGGTTTTATCAGGCAGATGAAGGAGCAGGCAGGAAATATGAAGGCTCGGGTGTAGGGCTGGCCTTGGTGAAGGAGCAGGTAGAAGTACTCAAGGGCAATATCTCAGTAGTGAGCGAACTCGGAAAAGGCACTTCTTTCAAAATAACAATACCGATAGATTTTGAAACTTGGAAAAACAACATCATAGATTCAGAAATACGGCCTGAGCTGATACTTCGCTCGCGTTTGGTAGAAGATAGAGAAGAAACATTCAATCAACCCAAATCCAAAAGTAGCACCCTGCCGTTGTTGTTGGTAGTAGAAGATAATCCTGATTTGCAATTATATATTTCCTTGATTTTTGAAAAGAAGTTTCAGATAGAGGGCGTCCTCAACGGCAAAGAGGGACTCGAAAGGGCCTTTGAAATGATACCTGATCTGGTGATTTGTGATCTGATGATGCCTTATCTGGACGGCATTAGCTTTTGTAAAGAGCTTAAAGCAGATACGAGAACCAACCACATACCCGTAGTGATGCTTACTGCCAAAGCCACTCTCGAAGACCGCTTGGAAGGATTTGAATCGGGAGCTGACGAATACATCACCAAACCATTTAATCGGGAAGAACTGGAAAAAAGAGTTGAGAATTTGGTAAAACAAAGAGATTTGTTGCAACAGAAGTATAGCCTTCAATTAGGCAGTGAGACAGCTATGCCTGACCTTACGTCAAAAGTAACGGTGGAATCATTGTTTTTACAAAAAGCCGTCGAAGTCGTAGAACGTCATTTAGGGGAGAGTAAATTTGATGTGGAGCAGTTTTGTAGAGAAATGGGGATGAGCCGAACCAACATGCACCGCAAAATGAAGGCTCTCACTCAGCAATCCACGACGGAATTTATCAGACTAATAAGACTTAAAAAAGCGGCACAGATTTTTCGTGAAAGTGGAGGACGAGTATCGGATGTGGCGATGTTGGTAGGATTTGAAAGCCTGTCTTATTTCTCCAAGTCGTTTCAAGAGCAGTTTGGAATATCTCCTTCTGAGTATATTATTCAACATCATTCGTGAAACCCCGAACCCCGGCAACGTTCAAAACGTTGCCGGGGTTTAGAACGTTGCCGGGGTTAAAGCAGCTCCGTAGGGTCAATCAAACGATGCTTGATAGCAAATAGCACCAAGCCTGCCGAATTGCGCGCTCCTGTTTTTTCAAGTAAGTTGTTGCGGTGACCATCTACTGTTCTGACACTTATAAACAATTCATCTGCAATCTCTTGCGCTGTTTTTTGTTTGCAAATTAAGGTCAAAATTTCGGTTTCGCGCGAGGTCAGCGTGGAGGGGAGATTATCGGTTAGTAATATCTTTTGTCTTTTGCTATTCATCCGATTTTTCATGGCATTGAGAAAAGCTTCGTTGAAATAAAAGTCTTTTTCAATGACAGTATGAATGGCGCGTTCTACTTCTTCGGGTTCTACATTTTTAAAAAGATAGGCATTAACGCCCAACTCCATCAAGTGAGTCACGAAGCGGTCTTCGCCGTAGACCGATAAGATAATGATTTTGACGGAAGGGTAGTCGGTATGTAAAATTTTGGTAGTCTCAATGCCATTGAGTTCGGGCATCGATAAGTCGAGCAAAACCACATCGGGCAAAGGAGTGCAGGTAGCAAGGGCATCGATTAAAATTTTGCCATTGTCGGCTTCCAGTACCACGCTGATGTTTTCGAAGGTATTCACAATCGAAGCCATCCCTTTTCTAAAGAGCACTTGGTCGTCGGCGATGGCAACTCGGATAGAAGACATAAAAAAATGCGGATTTAGGAGGATGCCAAAGGTACTCGTACTGTTACGCTAGTACCTTGGTTGGGTTGAGTGATGTATTGTAGGGTACCATCAAACATGCGGGTTCGGGTTTCGATATTTTTCAATCCCAAACTTTTTTTCTGATAGGCTTCTTCGTAGTCAAAGCCCCGGCCGTTGTCGGTATAGTGCAGGCAAAGTTCATTGTCTACGGGTTCTATTACAATGTCGATTTGGGTGGCGTCGGCGTATTTGATGCTATTGTTGAGAAGCTCTTGTACCAGTCTATACATCATGAGGTTGAGGGTAGAGTGCGCTTGGGGAATATCCTTGACGCTCCAGTTGATGTCTGCATCGGTGAGGTCAAGGCTTTTTTCGCACAGACCTTCGATGGCATAGCTAAGGCCAAATTCTTCTAATCCACTGGGAAGGAGATCGTTGGAGATTCTTCTGACGCTATCGATGGTATTGTCGATGAGGCTTTTGTATTTATCGGCGAGGTCTGATATTTCGGGCGCTGACTTGGATTTGAGGTGCATTTGGCCTACCAAAAGCCGCATCGCCGAAAGTGCCGCCCCGATTTCGTCGTGTAGGTCACGCGCCAGCCTTTTTCTTTCTGATTCTATGCCCTCTATCGTACTGTTGATGAGTTCTTGCTGGTATTTCAATTCCATTTTTTTAAAGGTTAGTTCTTGTCTAAACAATCGTTTTTGGTATAAAATCATGAAAACCACTACGCACCCAACCAACAGCAACATCACAAAAGTCCCACCGAAAATAGCAAGGTATAAATCTATTTCAGACGAGGACTGTACCATAAACCAATTCCAATAAAAATATGTAAAAGGGCAAAAACACAAGCATGTAAGCCCCAAGACATGTAATTAAAAGCTTTGTTTTCGTTGAGAATGGCATTGCTTAGAATAAACAGCACGAGACTTCCTGCAAAATAGAACAGAAATCCGGTATTTATCCAAAAAATGGGACATTTTTCTGGGCGTTTAGTATTTAATTCGATGAGCATCTTGTAGAAATACATCATCGAAAAAACAATAACCAAAACACACTCAAGACCTCTAGCGTATGTGTTGAACTCGGTGAGTTTTTGAAAAAAAATAGAACTGATAACCGCAAAAACCGTAAAAAATACCATCAGCGAGGGCACTAGCCAGCGTGGATAAAACCTCCCAAAGAGTGTATGGTAAAACAAAGCAATGATATTGAGTTCAAAAACGGTATAGAAATGTATCAAGACGAGGTTGTTGCCAAGGACTTTTGCCAAAAAATAAGCCAAAATCTGCGCCAACACACTCAGCCCTAAAAACGCAACGATATACCAAAGGGCTTGTTTAAGAAAACGAAACCGTACGAGGGCAATGGTAACAGGCAGCGCTAAGAAAAAAGGACTGTAATACAACATCCACATCAAGAACCCTTCTATCATAGCTTTGTTTTTCGCGGTAAGCTGTAGATTTTTAGTTAACTAATTTGTTGTTGAATTCTGTTCAATCAACTGATATTCAATATTTTATGTAATTATTGGCAAGGAATATCGCTATCGCCTTCTATGAAAAGCGGACTTTTAGGGTCGCAAATGGGAGGGCAGGGGCGAGTTACGTCAAATAGTTCGAAATTATATTTTTCCATGCGTTCTTCTTTCCAATTATATACCTCTTGCTCCCCAATCAAATCCACGATTATATGTTTTTCATCTTCTTTGGCATGAGGGTCAATCGTACCCTTACGAGCAGCACTTGCAAATACCAAGCAAGCTTCTTGGCCGGTTGGAGATTCGGGGTTTGGTTTTACACCTATGTACACCCTCGCAAATTCTGTATCGGTCTGGGCAAGCAGCTCCACAAAGTCGGCGCGACGTACCACAAACCCTCTCATTTCGGCTGGTTTAAATTGCTTTTGTTGGTCGTCTGGGAGATTGATCCACGCACTTACCCAATCTTGAGCGTCTGCCAAATCTACCACTACTGATTTCCACTCATCTACTGGATTTGAAGGTGTGTTTTCTTGTGCCATAATTTCAATAAAAGATTAGAGTTTTTTAAAGTGTTGAAAACTAATATATTAAATATAAAATAGGATAAAGTGTTTCCCATTGCAGCGTAGCTTTTGGGGCAGCTCTATCGAGCTGTAATTTATATATAAATACACAAAGCTAAAGGGCTTAGATAGGATTTTAATAGGTAAAAATGCCTGTTTTTGGATACAGGTAAAAATACGGGCAAAGCATGCGCATAAGTGCGTGATTTTTAAAATAGGTATTTAAGCGGGTAGAACTCAACGCCACATTTGACAATTTTGCCCTGCTCAATAAGAGCATTGCTCAACGTTATGAAAATTATTATCTAAACCACTACCGTAAATGAGACGGCTTTCCAAGTCGTCTCTTCATTTCCATAGTACAATACACTCTAAAATAAGTTTAGCTGCGGCCTGATTTTGGGAAATGGAACATTGGGGTTAAAGAATGCAACATGGGCGTTAACGAGAGCACTGCTTGAGACGTAGGTTTGTATCATAATTTTAACTTTAGTTGAAAATGTTATGAAAAGTTTAATCTCAGCAGTTATCATGAGTTGGCTCGCACCGCCGCCTACTCAAGCGCAGGAGCTTGGTGTGGTGACCAAACAAGCAGGTGTAGCTCATTATGCTCCCGTGATGTCTCATGCCCATTCAAATCCCGACTTGTCGTCCCAAGCCGCAGGATATACTCCTTGGCTACGAGATTTTTCGGAACACATGGCCAAGTATATGGTTTATCCTAGCCGCGGACGCGCTTATGACATCAGCGGGAAGATGTATGTCAAAATCGGTATTACGCCGCAAGGGGGAGTCAAAGTAGTAGGTTTTTTGAACTCTTTGGGGGAAGATTTTGAGGAGGCGATTAGAGAGGCTATTGCCCACATTCCCCAAGATATCATAAAACCTTTGGGGTTCAACATGGCCACCTCCTTACGCGTAGTAGTACCAGTGAGTTTTAAAAGTTCTCCCTTCAAGGAATAAGAATATTGTATTATTTCTAGTTGGGAATATAACATAGTTGGGATTTGGAACATTTGAGTAAAGAAATGACACATTAGAGTTAATGTTTTTTGATGTTTGGCACATTAGAGTAAAAGAATGGGACATGCTTGCTAACACTTTTTTTGTGGTGACTGTACTTTTGGGTAGGTTTTGTGCAAGCACTCCAAACACTAAACACAGAGCTTTACTCAACGTTATAAATTCTTTTTAAACCCTTTTCGCTATCTTCTAGCAATGATGTATTTATTGATACCAATCACCCTAGTTGGAATTGGCTATTGGGTTGCTACCGCCAAAAGTCCCAACAAAGAAATGTATGCTCCAGAAGAGTACCTCAGGAGACTGAGGAATCCCCCCAAGTCCTAAGTTTTGAAACTTAGTGGGGGTCGGTAAAATACATTGACCTTTTAACTTTTTCAGAAAATGATTTTTTCTTCTACAAGAATATTTTGCTTGTGGGGGTTGCTGTTTGCAGTAAATTTACTGTATGCCTCTCCCTACAATACAAAGCGTGTAACTAACAAAAAACATGTTGCCGCTTCCGCTGCTGATACGCTATATATATGGACAGGAGCAGTCAATACCGACTGGAACAACCAAAACAACTGGCTCGTAGATGGTAGCGTCCCCGCCGCGCCTCCTACATTTGGTTCGACTCAAGGAAAATACACTAAGATTCCAGCCTTGAGCAACAACAACTATCCCGAAATCAATAGCTCATCTGGGGCGCGCGCTTTGCTCATAGAGGAGGATGCCAAAGTCACTATCCTTAGCGGTGGGACACTAAAAGTAGTAGGCAGTGCTACGGATGGTGTGCAGAACTATGGCCTTATTACCAACAACGGAAGCATGGAAGTAGATTCGGCTTACAACGATGGAGTACTCAACTATGCAGGGGCGTCGATTGTCAATACCGCTACTTTCACCATTAGCAATGGGTTGGGCAATCGCCTCGAAAATTATGGATATATCAACAACAGCGGCACTTTTGAAGCAAAAGGTGGAATCGAAGTTTCTTTTATAAATCACCCCAATGCGAGGCTTATCAATACCCAAAGCTTTACGTCAAGGGGCGGAGCAAATGGTGCCTTGGAAAATGAGGGAAAAATTGATAATTATCAACAATTCAGCTTGGTAGGCGGGTATTTAGGCATTGTATGTATTAATTTGGACACATTATATAACCATACTGGAGGAACTTTTTCGATAAATGGAGGAAGGCAAAGCCTTCTTGATAATGGGAAATATATCAAAAATGAGGGGACGATAAATATTAGCAGGGTAGCAAATACAGATGCTAATGTGTCTGCTATTATCAATCGGGAAGGGGCTAGTATCTACAATACGCTAAGCGCTACATTGACAAACAATTCTTTTGTTAACCAAGGTTTTGAAAACAGTGGTTATATCAAAAATGAAGGTACTTGGACACTTGGAGGCTCGGGGAGTAGTACATGTTTAAAAAATACTAGCCAAGGCGAAATTCGGAATGAAGGTAGTTGGACTTTTTCGGGGACTAGTGGAAATGCAATCAGAAATGAGGGGGAAATTTCAAATGGCGCTTCGTCTAGTTTATCTTTTACTGGGAGTGGAGGTAGATCTATACTTAATTATGGTAAATTTTTGAGTGAAGAAGGCTGTCACTTAAGCGGTTCTAGCCTCTCAGGAGCATTAATCATAAATTATGAAGGTGCTACTTTTTGTAATGAATGTAGCACAACTGTGGGGCCTCAGGGTGGGGGCTTTGTTGAGAATTATGGTCGAATGCAGCAAAAAGGCAACATATTGATAAAAAATTCACTTCCAACTTTACTTTTTAATGAAGGATATTGCTACATCAATTCAGAAATTAGCAAGTCTGACGGAATAGGAATATCTCAGTTGATATCCAATTCTGACTCTCTGATTCTAGGTCCTGAGGCGTATTTAAATTTGACTAACACTGCCCGTATGTCTAAGATACTGGAAAACAAATCCACAGGCTATGTGTACAGTGAAGGTCGTATAGAAGGGTTTAAGCAAATGAATATGGCTCTTCAAAATCAGGGAAAGATGATTTTGGCAGCAGCATCCTACATTAAAATCAAGGGGGTTGGCATACCTATCACCAATGGTGGCGAACTTCTAAATCAAGGTTCCATTTTGTTGGATAGTATAATGACTGGATTCTCTAACTCGGGTACTTTCACCAACGAAGGCCATGTCAACGTTAATCAATTTGGAAATTATTCATTAAGTAATACCGGAACTTTTAGGAATAAAGGTCATTTCGAAACGGGCAATTCTACTAAAGGTATCTTCAACGACGGCGGAATCATCGAAAACCAAAACGTGATAGAAATAGATTCGGTTTTTGAGAATGCTATTTACCAACAAGGGGCAAATAGTACTTTTACCAACACTAGTACGGGTAAAATTTACATTGATTTTGTATTCCAAAATGGTATCAAAAATGACGCTGGTTCTTTTGTCAACAATGGTGAAATCTTCGTGGCTCAATCAGATACAGTTGCTTTGGCAGGAGTCGAAAACAGGGGGACTTTTGAAAACAATAAACTGATACGTATCGGAGGAACTGGTAAAATAGGAATGGGCATCAAAAACTTGGGTACTTTCAACAACAAAGCCCAAAGTAGTATTTATCTAAAAAGCGCAGCGGGTTTAGGAATAGAAAATCAAGGTGGCGCTTTCGACAATCAGGCTTGTGCTTATATTGTATCAGAACAGGCAATCGTCAATACCTCTGGTACTTTTACCAATGGTGGAATCATTCGCAAACTCAATGACGCTATTGTACAAGCTAGTAGCATCGGCAACAATACGGGGAGCGTCGTCAACGAAGATTCCGATGCATTTACATTTGCGGGAAGCAATACGCCACTACCAGTATCTATTAGCAGTAGCGCTGCTGTACTGTGTATCAATACCAGTCGAACACTTACGGCCAACCCATCAGGAGGTAGCTTCAGCATCACAGGTCCTGGTACTTTGGTCGACAATCAACTGACGGCTACAGGTGCAGGAACTATCCAAATCACCTACACCTTTGTAAGTGCTGAAGGATGTCAGTTTCCGCCCATACAGCAAACAATAGAAGTCCCCGCTTCGCCCATCATCACCAATGTAGCAGTGACACAGCCCAATTGTATCACTAAGGGTAGTATTGTAGTCACAGCCACTGGTACGGGTACTATCGAATATAGCAAAGACAACGGCGCTAATTGGCAAGCTTCTTCAACTTTTAGCAATCTCAGCGCAGGAAGTTATCAGGTCAAAGCAAGGTTTGTTGGAGAAGAGGTATGTATTGTAAGCTATGTTAGCAATCCAGTAGTCCTTCAAAATAGTAGTAGTTTGAGCATTTTTAATGTCACAGGCGGAGGAATAATATGTGCTGGAAGTGGAGGTAATGTTCCGGGTGCAGCGGTAGTACTGAGTGGCTCACAAGTGGGGGTCAACTATCAACTAAAGCGGGGCGCTACCAATGTAGGAAATGCAGTAGCAGGGACGGGCAATATATTGGTGTTTTCTAATCAGACCGTTGCAGGAGAGTACTCGATAGTAGCTATGAGCTCAGGAGAAGAATGTATGGAAACCATGAACAATTCCGTAACTATATCTACAGGTACTACACCTACTACTTACACCTTAACAGGAGGCGGAAGCTACTGTGCAGGTGGAGTAGGCGTAGCGATAGGTATGAGCAATTCTCAAGCGGGTGTCAACTATCAACTGCGACGTAGCAATGCCAATATTGGAAGTCCCGTAGCAGGTAGTGGCAGTGCCATTTCTTTCGGTAATCAAACCTTGGCCGGGACTTATACCGTAGTAGCAACGCAAGTGAGTTCGGGCTGTACCCGTAATATGAGCGGTTCTAAGAGTGTGATTGTTTCCAATTGTGCAGGACGAGAAGGTATAGCCGATTGGTCAAATCAAGATAGCTTTTTTGAAGGGAAAGATTGGGCAGTGGTGTCTCCTAATCCTGTTGCAAATCAAAACCTCATGCTAGAGCTAAGAGGAGTAGCAGGTCAGTTGGTGAAATGGCAATTGGTGAGTCTTCAAGGAAATGTTCTCAAACAGCACCAAATGCAAGTGCCGTCTCACTTATATCGTCAGGAAATCAATGTCAGTACTTATAGAGTAGGAACTTATGTGTTGAAAGTGGAGACCGAAACACAGAAAGCCAATCTTAAAGTACTCAAAATAGAATAATATGCTTGAGAACCATGATGTAAGCAAAATGGAGGATGTTCATATCCTCCATTTTCTTTCTTAGATTCTCATCGTAAGTTTTTTGGCTCTGATATAGCAAGCAGTACGTGTTTTTTTGAATAACTTATTTAACTCAAGCATGGATAGATACGCACAGCTACAACTTTCGATTTTAGGAACAAAATCTGCTTTTGTCAAGATACAATGGCCTACCCGTTTTGGGGTATTGGTGTGTTGGGTATTGGCGACTTGCTTAGGGATTTTGTATCCTTTTACGGTAGGAATGTTACTTTTTAGTATTGGTTTTATCAACTATGTATTGCTGTTAAGTTTTAGGATAAACAATAATTTTTTAGCTAAAACGAAAACGACTTCCAATAGCTATGAAACTTCTCTTATTGAATGGCCGAGTTTTTCGATTATAGTTCCTTTAAAAAACGAATCCGCAGTAATCGAGGGGACTTTTCGGGCGATTCATGCCTTGGCATATCCCACACACCTAAAAGAAGTCATTGTAGTGGTGGAAGAGACGGACGCTGTCACCAAGGAAAGCCTACGTAAACTCACTTTGCCGTCCTATTTCCATGTTTTGTATATCCCAGAGTTACCGCCTTATACCAAAGGGAGGGCTTTGGTACATGCGCTGAAAATAGCCACGGGCGAGTATGTGACGGTCTATGATGCCGAAAGCCGTCCCGAACCTTCCCAACTTCAAAAAGCGGCACTTGCTTTTGCTAATGCCCAAGAAGAATTATGTTTACAAGCTAAAATCCATATATCAAATCCCAATACAAGTTGGGTAAGTCGTCAGTTTGCAGGGGAGTACTACGAATGGTATGAGCGTCATATGCAAGAGTTGTCATTGCAGAAGCTGCCCTTTGGATTGGGGGGAAATTCTTTTTTTGTTTCAAAAGCCAATCTCGAAAAAGCGGGTGCTTGGGACCCTTTCAATGTCACAGAAGATGCAGAATTAAGTGTTAGACTTGTACAAAACAACGTACAAATCACGCTTTTAGAGAGTGTCACCAAAGAGTCATGTCCTGATAAAATAAACGACTGGATTAATCAACGTACACGCTGGAACAAGGGACTCTTTATCACTCAGTTGGTACATCTAAAAAGTAGTTGGCGTCAGGGCGGTTTTGGACTAGACGGCTGGTTGAGTTTTTGGGTACCTATGATGAGCGCCGCTATGGTGCCATTTTTTAATATTTACATTCCTTTGTACTTAGGGCTAAGCGATATACCTTATCTATTGCTTATTTTGATGAATGTGAGTTTGTGGATGTTGTTGGCGTTTAGTTTGGGTTGTTCTTGGATTATTAATTTGAAATCGTATCGTCAATTAAGTATTCAAAAATCAAATTTTGGGGTGTTTTTTGATGCTATTCGGTATTTGTTTTTGCATTTTGCGGCTGGTTTTAAATCGTATGTGGAGTACTTTTTTGCCCCTATGCATTGGCATAAAACGATACACAATGAACTGCCCCAACCACCAACACCTTCTCGGGAAGAGATTTCTTCCCAGAAGGTATTGGCGTCAACCTAAATAGTTATTTAAGGCAACTTGGGGTGTTTTTTATGCCAAGTGGTAGCATCTTGATATACCTTGGCTACGCCCAAAAGCTTGGCTTCGGCGTAGAGTTGAGAAGTAAACGTAATGCTGGTGGGCATTCCGTTTTTGTTGAATCCATTGGGCAGACATACACTTGGATGGCCCGATAGATTGGTATAGGTCAAGTTGCCTCCTGCATAAGTGGGAGTGATATACACTTCCAATTTTTCTTTCTTCAAAATTTGGTATAAATCTTGAATCATCTTGGTTCGGACGCGTTGGGCCTGTACATACTCTACGGCCGGAATAAACCGCGCTGACCGAAACTCATTGGGCCAGGCATTTTTGATTTGACGCACCATTTGATCGTCTTTGTTAGTGAGGGTAAGTTCGTCAAAAGCAGCCCCTCCTTCTACGCCAATGGCAATTGTCAAGTCTCCCAAAGGATAGGAGGGAAGCTCAAAAGCGACCAATTCGGCCCCCAATTCGCGGAGTTT
>VFQN01004349.1_pt1 | contig 18808 bp, 25 predicted proteins | sample 3512371 | NCBI WGS metagenome assembly VFQN01 (sample SAMN10412370, study PRJNA504923) | tailings metagenome | isolation source: Replicate 2 from Balatoc abandoned mine | place: Philippines: Itogon, Benguet | collected 2017-08-28 | reverse complement strand
CCCGGCAGCTTGATGTAGCGCGCAGCTGCGCATAGGGAGGCGTAAAGGCGTGGAACACAACCGCAGGCGCGAAGCGTAATAAAGCTCAGGGCCGAGTGGCTCGGTGTTGGCTGTTGATAACGAACTTGAGCTGGAATCGCACTGTTGTGCCCATGCCGTGATGCGTGCGGCCCGGGGTATGGGTATGGGGTGGGTTGTGGTGCGCTGTTCGCTTCTGCCAGAAGCGTTTGTGGTGCAGGAACACGCTTGTTGCAGTGGTCTTTCTAGGTAGTAGGTCTGTTTGCGAGCTGTGCCTTCTTTGAGAAGGCGTTCATGTCAGTTGTAGTATGCAGCCTCTGTCGGGGCTTGTTGGGAAGAGACGCGTGCCTAGGCGCAGAAACGCAGCGCGGGAGGAGCTACCGTGGTGCAGCGAGACCGAAAGGGAAGGCTCGCGAACTCGCAACAGTCTCGGAATGAAATGCGTGCCATGTAGTTACGGACTGGTGTCGTGGAGTGCTGCGCTTGCGGAAAGCTGTGGGACGGGCTGGGCAGAAACTTGTGTTGTTCAGGTTCGCAAAGATGGGTGTGTGCGCCTGAGCTGTTACTACCGGTATGCATCCATCATGTCGCGTGTCGTCGCATGGGCCTCTGTGGTAGGTTTTCACTTCTGTGTGCTTTTGACGGCAGTGCTACCGCGGTATGTATATAGGGCATGCAGCACACAACAAACTCTACCGCTTGCCTTAGCCAGCAGGTGATCCGTGTCTGTAGCTGGGTTAGCAGTTTTATCCGTACGACAACTGGGTACGCGCCTTCGATTGGTTTGTCCAATAGGCAGGCTGGCAACTGTCGGGGAGGTGAGCTGGTGAGGTGGCAGCTGCAAGGTTGTTACGGCAGCGGTGGCAGGTTGCGGTTTCGTGAGGGTTGGTGGCTGGGCATGGGCTGCTTCGTCAGTGCAGGGCCTCATTTGCAGAAGCACGCACCTGCATGTACCAGCATGTACCTCTTGATCGCACGAACGCGTCGTCCATCGCATGTAAGGCCTTGCTGCTCACCGTCCCTTGGCTGTGAAGGATGACAGTATCCCCGTGTCGGGGAAGGACTGCCGGGGCTGGGGGGTTGAGGGCGCTGGAGGGCGGGGCGGGTACGTGAAGTAAAGCTGGGCTACCTGGGCAACGCACCACAGGCAAGCACTCAACTGTAATCAGAAGTTCCTGTGCGCTCCCTGGACAACCCATCCAGTACACCAAGTTTGCCACGTTTGCATCCTAGTCTTGCTTCTAGCCGCCTCCTGTCGGCTTGCGCCGTGGCTGGCAACCCCTGGCAACCCTTGCCCCGGGCCTCGTGCTCGTGTCTTGCGAAGGGCCCCGTGCCTGCTCGTGTCGTGTGAAGGGCGCTGCCCCGTCGCTGCTCTTGCCCTGGTCTGTAAGGAGCCGAGCCGTGTGACTTGCTGTGTCGCCCCTTCCACCTCGCACTCGCATACAGCAGCACTCAATCAGGCAACGTGGGTACCGGTCGATGCGCTGTCGGTCAGGAGTTCTCCCCTGCTGTGGATCATGCAAAGCTTCGTGTCTCGCCTTCTTGCAGTGAGGCCGCTGCCCTGTAGGCCGGCGCGACGGGCTTTCCTAGCATCCCGCAAGCCAAGTTAGCTGCACCCGCTTAGGTGTTGACGCCAGGCTGCTGCGGTTGTTGCGACACTGCTACACATGCTGTACGGACGCTGGAGCCGAACGAGCCATGAGCACAGGAAGCACGCACAGTCGCACACCCTAGAGCTCAGCGAGTCAACCGGTAGCGACGCTTTTCACGTTCTTCAAGAGCAGCTCGGGGTGTTGTCGTAATGACGCCCGTGCAGGGCGGACTTCTGCCCAACCTATACTGAACGGCTCTGCGTGCAACGCGCTGGGGAGAGCCAAACAATATAAAATATGTTTATAATTATAGCGTCCTACTTTACAGCGTATTGGTCTGACAGTGTAACCAGCAGCGCGCTCGCCTATCGATTCTGAGACGGCCTATTGTTGCCGTTGAGCCTATCGTTAGGCTTCAGCTGTTGAGAAACAAGGCCTGAATGGCTTCAGGTATGCGCTTGTCCGCTGGTCTTGTCCACACCCCCATGGCAACTTTCAGAGCGGGTCGGGCGACATGGCTTAACACGTCTTGCTCATGCCTTCGTGCACGTAAGATCGACTTGCTACGTCGCTGCTGTGCGCAGAACTAACGCGGGCATTGTTATGAGCCGGGCGGGGCCGACGCAGCGTTTCGCCCTCCTCGCGCTGCTCCTGCCTCTGCAACTGCATGCCATCAAATCACCTACTGTTACCCTTGAAGGTCAGTGCCAGCAGCGCGGTGCAGGCGGGCGGCATCGCCTCTCCGGTGGGCGGGTCCAAGAGCATCAGCTCTCGGCACGCTTTCGCGCTGCTCCTGTAACCCACCAAGCTGCGCGTACTACATGTCTTTTCTGGTTCTCATTTTTCACCGTAATCTGCCGCGGACTCCTCACATGTGCTCAAAGCAACCTCCAGTGCCAGAACCGTCCGCAAAACCCCGGCGCAACCCCACCCCTCACACCATTTGCCCTTGCTGCTCAGGCGCTGATCCTTTTCCCGCCTATCGACCACAGGCCAGCTCATTGTCGTGGATGTTGACTACGACACAGGAGCTGCTTCCCGGCGCAGCCTGCAGGACGACAGCCAGGGCCCATCCCGGCAGCAGGCGCGGGCGGCGGCACGCGACAGCAGGCGCCAGCAGAGGCAGCAGCACCACACGCACTTTGCGCTGCAGGCGGATGACCGTAGCGTGTGGCCTTTGGTGTTCGCAGCCGGCTCCGAGCCGCCCGAGTATTACGGCTCGGCTCTGCGCGTCGCCCTAAGCGTGGTGGCGGACGAGGCTGCCCTTCTGGCGTTACGGAAGCAGAGGCAGAAGAGGCGGCAGAGGCGGGAGCAGCAGCAGCAGCAGCAGCAGTTGCCGCGGTCGCAGGAGCAGCAGCAGCAACAGGCCCGTCGGAGGGGCCTGGAGGGCAGCCAATGGACGCTGGCGGATGGGGCAAGGGCAGAGGAAGGGGCAGGTCCCGGAGCGGGCACGCCGCTCCAGGCATCGCGGCTGTGGGTGTGGTGCAAGCCTTTCTTTGCCTCCCTAATTCCATCGTTTGGGGACAGGGACAGTGGTAGCAGCGACACTAGCAGTGCTCGTCGCCTGGGCCCTGCGGCTGCGGCTGCAGCTGACGGTCCTGGGCAGGGGACAGGGGAAGCCCTGCAGAGGCAGGACGGCAAGCGACTAGGCAATGCCGGGTTCAGCCAAGGCCGGGGCGGCGGCAGCACGGGTGGGCCAACGGGGTGGGCCCTAGGCCTGTTGTCCCTGCTGCGGGGTCACCTCGGGCTACCGGCGCAGGGCGAGGGTCAGGCGCCGGCGGTGGGGCGCAAAGGGACAGGGCCGGAGCACGGCCGGCGGCTGCAGCAGGTTACGACAGTTAGCAGTACGACAGGGCAGCGGCAGCTGACGGTGGTGTCGTGGGCGAAGGTGGCGGGGACGACGGCGGGGTCGGGGACAGGGGACACGGAGGTGGCGGGGGAGGCGGGAGTGGGCCTGGGGACGCGGGACGGGGAGCTGGACGGGGCAGAGGACGACAGCAGCGGGTTTCGCTACAACACGGACCGCCTGCTGATGGATGACGTGTCCACCATCATCTTCGTCACGGACATGTGTGGGCACGGGCCAGCGGCCAGCATTGAGGTGGGCGGGGCGGGAGGGAGGGGCGTGCCTGCACAGCGTGGTGGGTATGGACGTGGCGAGGGCTGAGCGGCTCGGGATATACGCTTACATGGTAGTGACAGGTGTACCATCAATGGAGGATAATGGATTGCCTCCCCTCCTCTGCCTGCTGCTCCTCCCTCAACACTCCCGACACTTTGCCCACCCGTAAACTGTAACGAGTTACGACAAGTCACTGTGGGCTGCCATGGCCGGCACCTGTGCAGGATCTGGAGCGGGTCCTGTTCGAAACCGGCGAGAACACGGAGAACGTGGAGTCGTACATGGGCGCGTGCTCATCCGGGCAGGGCGTGTTCAACCGCGATAACGTCCAGGTGGTGGGGCCCATCGCGCTGGATTGCACAGGGGAGACCTTTGGCGTGCCTTGGCGCACCGACGCCTGCAGCGCCGATGACTACTTCGGTTGGCAGTACGCCGTAGAGCAGTGGTGCGACGACAACGGTGTTGACTACCGGCCGTACAGGCACCGAGTGGTGCTGACGTCACCCGGGAAGGGCGACTGGATGACGGGCGGGACGGAGGACTGCTCCTGGTCGGGCCTGGGGGTGGTGGGCGCGCTGAGCTACGGGCGGATCTACGCCAAGGTGAGCAGCTGTGGTGGGGAGGAAGGGCGTGTTGGTCTTAGCGGCAGCTGCGAGGGGAAGAGCTGCAGACACACAGGCGCTGCACCGGAGCTGCACCGCCCAGAGCTTACCTTGCCTGCGCCGGCTTGGCCTCGCCCTCATCACATGCCTCGCATAAGCTTCCTGCACGTGACGTCTCCCGGTGACGTACGCTCTCTCTCAGCCACCTGCCTCGTCCCTGTCCCAACCCCCAGGACGTGTTCTCCTACGCCTGGGTGTCGGGCGACCACTGGAGCCACCCGCAGAGCTGGGTGCACGAGCTGGGCCACAACTACTACCTGAAGCACGCCTCCACGGCCGACTGCGCCTACTGCGATGACACGTGCGCCATGGGCTTCTGCTGCACCTCGCGCTGCTTCAACGCGCCGCACATGTGGCAGGTGCGGCGGCGGACGGGCTGTGTAGTGTACCTGTGGTGTGGGAGGCTGTGCAGGTGATGCCCTGGGGCAGCGGAAGCGAGGCTCCCTGGCCACGGTCCGTGGAACGCGGCCCACGCTGTGGGCCCACGGCTCAGCCTTGTTTCTAGCTGACAAGCGTGGGCGGCAAATGCCGCTCCGGCGTAACGTATTGGCATGAATCCCACGTTACCCGGCGACACACACTGGTGACGGTGTTTCATCTGCTTGACTGCAGGTGGGCTGGGAGGTACCTCTGACGAACTTGTCCACGCAGCAGCTGCCGGTGGGCCGCAACCGCGCCTTCCGGCTGCGCCCGCAGGGCAGCGCGACCCGTGGGTCGTTCCTGCGGGTCAACGCAGCCTGGGCGGGCGTTGACCAGAACGGCGACGCCGAGAACGCCTTCTGGGTCAGCTACCGGCAGGCCCGCCCGCCGCACGACACGCTGGTCCCTGACTTCAGCTTGGACGGCATCTTCCCGCACAACCACATACACGTGTACGCGTACAAGGGCAGCAGCCCAACCTTTGCGGACTTCACGTACCGCCTAGCGACGCTGTCCCCAGGGCAGTCGTACCGCAACGAAACCGCGGGCCTTGCCGTCACGTGGGCCGAGAGGACGTCCAGCATCGACGCCACAGAGGCACGCGTGCGGCTGTGCCGCTTCACAGGCGTACGGGAGTCAGGCAACGAGTGCTACGATCTCATCGACAATGATTGCGACGGCCTGACTGACATGGAGGACCCGGACTGCATGTACCCGCCCGACTTTCCCGCACCTCCCACTGCCCCCTCCTGGCCCTCCCCGCCAGCGCACCCAGCGCCGCCGGACTCCCCAGCGGCCTCACCTCCGCCCTCCCTCCCGCTGCCGCCGGGGTCGCCCCCGCCACTGCAGCCGTCGCCCCCTCCACCGATGCTGCCATGGCCGCCACCCCCATCGCCGCCGCCGTCGCCGCCGCCGCCCCAGCCGCAGATACCGGCCGTCCCTCGCCAGTCCCCGAAGCAGCCCCTCGCCTCCCTGTCCCCCGCCTCACCCTCGCCGCTTCAGGGCAACCCCGCCACTCCCCCACCACGCATGCCTCGGCCCTCACCATCAACACCACCGAACAGCTCCCTCTCTCCACTGCTTGCCACCATGCCACCACCCCCTCCTCCCATCATGCCCCTCTCACCGCTCCCGGCACCCGTCCTCGCCCAGGAACCACCACACCAATCGCCGGCCTTGGGTGCAACCTCCTCGCCTTCGCCGCAACCTTTCGTTTCACCACCACCACCTCCCACGCCCCCAACACCGCCCCCAGGCCGAATGCAGACCCTCAAGGCACCCCTATTCAGCCCGCCTGCGCCCCCGCGTACACCCCCACCCGCTGCCTTCACCCCGCTCTATCCCCTCTTCGGCCCCGACTTGGCGCAGCCTCCCCCTAGTCCCACTACGGACTCAAACCACAACCAGCCTCCACTCTACTACGACCCCCCGCCGGAACCACTCGAAACTCATTGGCCCCCGCCGCCAAGCCCTCCGTCCCCAGGGTCCCCGGCGGACGCAACAGCGGAGAGTGTGCCGAGGGATCCAGGGTAAGGACATTATGGTGGGTTGTGTTTGGGGTGTGTCTGCCGGCCGTGCCGGCGCAGGTGCGCAAGTCATGCCGGAGTGGTGAGGCAGGGGTGCGGAGAGAGGTGACTGTGGCGTGGGCTGGGGGACAAGGAGCGGTGTGGTGCCGTTGGTGGTAGTCGAGGCGATGGTGGTGGTGGTGGTGGTGATGTCGACGGCGGTGAGCAACAGCGGCGAGCGACGGCGCTTGATTGTACCCTTGCGTGTTGCCCGTTGGCGCGGGTTGTACTTGCTGACGGCATTCAGGGTGACATATGGAACCCTGCTTGTGCAGGGCTGTACTGATACCGATGATATGACCGCACCTGATGCGTGTAGTAGGAGCATGGCGAGCATGGTACCAGTGAAGACGGCTGCATGCAGGACGGACGGACGGACGCAGCAGGGGTTGCGCGGCAGGGTTGTGGACGCATGAACACTGTTGGCACACGTGGCATGTGTGCATGCTCCGGGCATGGAGCACCGTGGCAGGAGTGTGCAGCAGCGGAGGCCGTTGGCTGCTGCACTGGTTGGCTGGGCCGCGTTTTGTTGCATGGGAACGTGAGGAGAGGACGTTGTTGGGGAAGAGTCTGGGTGCGTTGTGCGCTGCGTTGATCTTAGTGCCAGGTCGGCAGTGAGTGCGTTTGCATGCGGCCTTACGTGTTGATTTTGGCGCTGCTACACTCGTTGGTGTTCTATGTGGCCTTACGGAGGGCTGTCCTTGGGTCGAGGCGCGAATCGGTGAGCACATGGATGCGGGCACATCATGATCCATTTTTGCTTAAGCTCAGCCTCCACGGTTGCCTTTTGAGGCCATGCCGCTGCACACGTGCAGCTACTATGACAATGCAGTGCGAGTGCGGTAGGCTTGTGTGCATGTGTATGTGCCGTTTATGTTTGCACGTTGCAGCAGGTCAGGATAAGGAGCATAACAAGGCCAGCATGAGGGCTCAAGGACCTTCGGCAGGGGGTGGCTTTTTGGGGAGGAGCGAACAACGTGCATGGCTGGCCCCTGGCCGCCCATGCCGCATGGGCATGTTGGGTTGTTCAACTCATAGCGTTGATTGGGTGGGTCAACTCATAGCGTTGGGCCGCTGATAGGCTAGGCGGTCACTGTGCCTGCAGAATGGGTCTCGAGGCAAGTAGGTGCTCTGGCACAACTGGGAGGCTGTGAAGGCCGCACCAGCAAATGGTGCCATAAACGTGGCGTATGCCGTTCACTGACATTCTTTCTTTTTAAGTGCCTTATGGCTTCTCTTTTTCGCTGTTTGGGTATTTGACTGGGCGTAGGCAGCTGGTGCCTTTCGTACAGTGCTGACGGCCCTGTGCTGCCCAGTGCTGCTGCGCTGCTGCCAGGGTGTTTGCTAGTGTGTATGATTGCATCAGCGGCTCCCTTGGCGTGCAAGTCGTAGACCTCTTTCTTGTGCATAGCCTTCTCTTTGTACAGCCCCAAAGGCGCAGTCTCTTGCCGGCTGCTCCGTCCCTGCGGAGCGCCCAACGGACCTGTGGCCAGGCTCGGACATAACCTGCTGCGTATTATACTCTATGACCAGTACTCGATTGACACGGTTGATCGTGTCACCTAAGGTGTTTCGGAAGATACTTGGAAGGGACCTGTGCTGCTGTGTGCTGTGCTGTTGCTGCGGTGTGCATGTGAGTTGGAAGACGAGGTGACGTACGTCCCGTTGGCATGGTTTTCGGCTGGGGCAATACGACTTGCCCTGATGCAGGTCAGCCCCAGGGTGCAGGTACAGTGCAGGAGCTACCACACGTGCGCCATTCGTGTAAGGTACAGAACCTTCTGGTGTACAGCTGTGTCATTGCAGCGGACTGCTGTGCTAGGCCTTTCGTTGCCGGGGCAATGCCTTGGTCAGCTTTGGCTGCCATAGCAGAAAGCGGCGTGCTCCTCACCAGCGCTCTAACAGTCAGTCAGTCAGCTACGGTACAAATGTAGCCAAACAACGTTCAACGGCGAGTACTTACCTGTGGAAAAGTGTGAAAGCAGAAACCCCCACGAAGGTGCTAGGATAATACCGCCGGGAAGGTACGGTAGGGCGTTGGGCTTGGCCTAGTCGTACACTGATTAGTGGCTTAGCGCTAGAAGGCTAGATGATCGTTAGGTCCAGCCATGGGTTCCGCAGGTGCCGTCCAGGTTGTGCCACGGTGCTTCCGTGGGTTACACCTCCAGAACTTGCTGGATGGGCATGTCCCATGCCCGCACAAGTACGATTACCGCAGGTGCGTGCCCACTCCTTCGCCCATGAAGGTCCCTAGGCACGTCAGGTGTTTGCATCTGGTGGGGCTGAGTCCCGGTGCTGTAGGGAGGTGCGTGTTGTGGCACTGTTCTTGCGGTTGGGACCAGTTGGACCAGGGACGTCCGTGCCCCCTGACGTGCCCTCGGGGCTGCGGGACCATAGGGCCGTAGGGGTGACGCTCTGAGTTTCAAGGGCTGAGCACCATGTGAGCTGGAGCGATACCACGACGAAGCTTGGGGTGGCGAGCACCTGCGAGCACAGAGGCGGCCGAATTTGTGGGCAACGGTGAAGAGCACTGGTGGAGTGCCAGGGAGTGCCGCGCAGGGAAGCCTGGTCTGGCCTGGTGCCGTGAGCCTGTTGGGACTGATGCATACTGTACGCCTAGGCGCCTGCATCTTGCGGAAATGGTGACGCGTCACCCCGGCAAAAGGGGCGGCGTGTGTGACGCTGTGACCTGCTGAGCCCTGCTGAGCGGGCAGGTGGGGCGAGGAGCGGTTGCCTCGTCCCAACGGAAGACACCTCATCGGTAACAGCTGACCGTGGCACACAGTTACTGTAGAACCTTTGGGCGGCGTCTATTGCTTTCATTTCACCTACCTGTGCCATTTTGAGGAGTCACACAGGACGTTCTCATTACGCTCCAGTTACAAGGCGAACCAGACTCGCCTGAAGCTCGCCGAGGCTGTCTGGACCGCATACTTCTTACCCAGAACGCATAGAAGCCAATAGGTTCATACTTACAAGAGCTTAGCACGGGAGTAATGGGCTGACCGCGCAATGCCCAGCAGTAGCGCCCCAGAGTCGCGGCCAAAGGAGCTGGGGCCGGAGCAGACCGCACGTATCCGCGAGTACCTTCTTGCAAGCTCGCAACAAGCATGCGTCGCTCGGGAGGTGCGCACGCTCGGTCTTGCGGCCCCAAGCACAGGGTCCTTCGCGCCACGCTGCACGACTGCCACCAGCGCAGCCCAGATTCCTCACACCAGACACTGACTTTTGACGTGGCAGCACAGTAACCCTTATACCTGCTGCTGCCTCGCTTAACAGCAGCTGCCGCCTGGCACCTCCTTGCATCCAAGCCACCCCTTGCAGTCGTACCGCACCCACATCCCTTCCCCTGGCCATGTTCCCCTGGCCATGAGGCCATCCGACCTCGTAAATCCGGCACCTCGCACTCAGCTCCCCCTCCCCAATTCCTAACCCCTGCTCCTTACCCCACACGCATTCGCCGTCCACCTGCAGCTATGCTCACAGCGCTGCGGCACCCTGTTCTCTCGCCCTATCAACGTGCTGCTTCCCGCCGCCCCTGGCGCCATCTTTCCCACTCCCTCACCCCTGCTGCAGCTCTGGTCATGCGGCAGTGGGACCTACGCCGCACACCGGGCATGCCTTGAGGCGCGACGGCGGGCCGCGCAGGAGGCGGCGGAGGCGGCGTCCCGAGGGGCGCTGCGGGCGGCTGCCCCGCTGCACACCCTGCCCGCCACAGTCAAGTACAGCTTTGAGGGTAAGCACGGCAGCTTCGGGCGTGAGGGCGGAAGGAGCTGGGAGCTGGGAGGATGGGCTCCAATGGATGCGGTTGGCGGGGCGGGAGGATCTTGAGAAGGATGGAGCTAGGGGATAGCAGCTGTCCCAGGGGCAAACGCGCGGGGGCGCGCAGGAAGCAGGCGCCCAAACAGCCCAGGCAAGTAGTTGGTGCTGCACAAGTTTGGGACTGCTCGGAGTTCGGGTCAAATCGACACCAGCCCCACAAACCACCTATGTAAGCAAGCCCGCGGTCTGCCATTTCTCTTCACCTCCTGGCTGGAGTGCAACCCACGGCCTCCAGCGCCACGCTCCGAAGCCACACCGTTGCAAGCTTGCCACACCTGCCCGCATCGTAAGCTGCGACACCGGCCGGCCTTTCACGCCCTCCTCTCCGCACCCCCTGACCCTCACCACCCTCGGGCACAACACCCCGTCTTACTCTCAGCTCTACATTCTTCGGTCCTCCCCTCGCCCTTCCCCTCGCCCTCCTTGGCCCCCAGGCGTGAAGCACGTGTTGGCCGACAGCGCTGCCGCGGTGACGGCCCTGGCCTTCGCCTCCGCGCGCAACGACCTGCTGGCGTACGGCGGGGCGGAGGGCGACATGTGGTTCGTGGGGCTGCCGCCGGCGGCGCCGCCCGTCACCATCAAGGTGCGCCGGGGGCGTGGCTTGCTGGAGCTGAGATTTGAAACCACTTGGGAAATTGGCACGGTAGCAGGATCCGCTACAAGGCGGAAGAGTTGTCAAAAAGCTCACGTGCGCGCCGTCGTGACGGACTGACCGTATAGGTGTCTTTGCATGCGAGCGTGGGCTACGAGTCAGGCACGGACAGTGGCGTACCGGCAGCGACGGGCGAGGTCTGGACAGCATAGGCTAGCCCACAGGCCACCGGCAGCCTTCTGTCGCAGTCGCGCTCTAACCCCCGTGCCCTCCTGGCCCCTCGATGCCCTTTTACTTGACCAGGCCCGCAGGATGCACTCGCATGCGGTGGTTGCAATTGACTGGTCGTACGACAACAGCCAACTGCTGTCGGTTGGGCTGGGCGGATCGCTGGTGGTGTGGGACACGGCGGCGCTGTTGCAGGGAGAGGGGACGGCGGCGGGGGGCGCAGGAGCAGCGGGGGCCGCGGGAGGTGGAGCCCGAGGGCCGGCGGGCGGAGGACCAGAGGGTACGGCATCGGGGCAGCAGCAGCATCATGTGCCGGAGGTGAACCCCATCCGCACCATATGGGTGCCCACCGCAACCTTCCTGTGCGGGAAGTGAGTTGGGATTCGGGGACAAGGGACGGCCAGTGGCCAATGAGGGAGTTAGAATAACATGAGGCTGCTCCTTGAGGCAACGTGGGGCGTGGCAAAACAGGGGTAGGAGGCGTGACGTCAGTCCTTGTGTGGGTCAGTAGGGGCCGGCTTTACTTGCAAAGCGGGGCTTGGGTGGCAATCGTGCTGGAGTCCTGGGGTTGGACGTGCTGAGCCGGGTGGATGCACGTGCTTATTGGTAAAACGAGATAAGATTGTGTTCCGGCAAGGGCACCAGCTGGCCTGCTCGCCTGAGCCTGCGTTCTTCTTGTGGGACTTCCACGCCAGCTGCGGTGTGTGCGCATGCCTCAGGTGCCCTCCCTAGCTTACCCACCTGACCCTCCTCTTCTGCGCCTTGCACCAGGTTCCACCGCATCAACTTCAGCCTGGCCATGGTGGGCACCGCCTCGGGGGCCGTGGAGGTGCACAGCTGCAGCACAGGTGGGCCGGCCCTGGGGTGCTGCCCTGTGCCTCAGCACCGCGGGCCTGTACAGTTGCCCTTCGCACTGCACCTTGCTGGCTGGCTGCCCTCAATACCGCTCCCTGGCTACTGCCCCCCACCCATTCCTCACCCCAGGCATGCTGCACAGTCGGTGCCCCATTGCGACGGGGGTCCAGGTCACAGGTGGGTGGCCATGGCCGTAGGGGCCCCGAGTCTGTGCACTAACTCGGCACCAGGTGGCCGATCCCGCAAGAGCCTAGCGTGCCCACTGCCCTGTTGCACTGTAAAGACCGGCTAATCCCCGGCAGTCTTCATGCATGCCGTTCACCACCTGCCGTACTCCGTATCACCCATACCACAGCTATCGACGTCAGCAACCACCACGTGTTCGTTGGCGACAGCACGGGCACGCTGCACCTGCTGGCGTGCGAGCTGCACGGCAAGCAGCTCACCAAGCTAAGACACACCACCAAGCTGCGCCTGGCGCCCGGCGGGGCGCAGGCGGCCGCGGCCGCCACCGCGGCGGCGGCGGCGGCGGGCGCGCCGGCGGTTGCGGGGCTGGTCAGCAGCTGCGCCGTGACGGTGCTGCAGTACGTGCCGTACTGCCACGCCACGGATACGGCCATTGTGATGGCGGCCATGCAGGACGGGTCGCTGGTCATCGTGCGCACAAACGAGGTGGGCAGGAGTATGCTTGCATGTCTGAGCAAGGGTGAGGACACGGAGCGGAGCCAGGTCCTGATGTGGCCAGGGGTCCCCTGGATGTGGCCCAGCGTTTGGGCCCGTTGTCACCAAAATACGTGGCCTTGGCTCTCTCCTCCGCACGTTACTGCGCGCCTCAAGAAAGCGCTTCGAATCACCGACCGGGCTTCTGACAGGAGAGGCAGTAGCGGTCTGCTCCATCCCATGTATGCGGCAATGCAATGCAACAAGCAGTACCTGATATTTCCCTCGTCCGTCCGTTCCCATACCGCTGCCCCACAGGCCCGGCACACGGCCGAGGTGCACCTGCGCCGCAGCGTTCCCTCGCCCGGGTCCACTGGGTCCCTCACCCCACAGCGCTCAGCGGCCTCCATGTCCTTAGCTCGCAGCAGCAGCAGCAGCAGCAGCACCACACACGGCGCCAGCAGCTCAGCTGCCGCCGCCACAGCGGCAGCAGCCGCTGCCGCTGCCGCCGCCGGCCTGCACATTGCACCCGGCAGCCTGCCGGCCGCGGAAACTACCAGCCATGCAGCGCGCAACGGCGCCGCCGCCGCGGCCGCCAGTACAGCTGTGATCATGCGGCTTCGGCCGTCCATCTGCCCGCTGTCGGTCATACATGACGTACCGCTCATAACGTACGGCTCCGACGATACGACAGTGTACATCGTGGACGTCACGGCCAGGAGCTTTGCTGCGGGCCGCGGTGCCGGCGGCGGCGGCGGGGGGCACGGGAACGGCGGCAACGGCGGGGGAGGCGGGGCGCTGGCGGCGGACCGGCCGCTGACGGTTACGGTGCTCAAGGCGCACCGGGCGGCGGTTACGGCGGTTGGGTGGTCGTACGACGAGGCGCTGCTGGCGTCGGCGGATGCTGACGGGACGGTGGTGCTGTGGCAACGCAGCAGGCTCTTCTAGCACGAACGTAGCGTGCATTATAATGGTGTGACGGACAGTACAGAGCCAATGGGACGGGGTACCGATATCATGGCAACCTGTCAGAAGCAGGAGTGAGGTGGGGTGGCTACTACAGGGCCGTGCACTTGACTTGCAAGCAGGTGTGCCAAGGCGTGGCGGAGGCGGAACTGTTTATGTTACTGCGTGGGGTTGCCATAATCGTGACAGGGGGGTTACCATAGGCCCCTTCCTGCTGTGTGCTGCAGGTATGACGCGACTTGACTGGCATTTCCTCATTCTCAGCATGAGTGGCTTGTTCTGTTTACTGGCAGTTTCTCTTGTTAGTGTCAGGCGGAGGGGCACGTGCGGTCGCAGGGTGCGTGCGCGCAGGGTGCAGTCTAGTGCCGCGTAGGCGTTTAAGCCTCGTGGGCAAAGCACGCCAGAGTGAGAACTCTGGGGAACCTCACGCGACGAAACCATTAAACATTTGCGTTTCGTTGCAAATGCTAGCTACATTGGGGCGAACACTTCCCGAATCGGCCCAAGCGAGGCCGTCTCGGCAAATGACCCATGGGCCGTCCGCTACTAACATTTGACGCCCATCGGACTGCATCATAGCCCCACCGTGTCCGAGCTGCCCTGTGCGATAGCTTAAAGGCATATAACCGACATATACTACGCCACCTCTTGCTGCTTGTGTTAGTCGCCGATAACTAACGCTACCAATCCCTTGACCCATATCGAGCGCAACTCTCTGAACGCTCACGATGTTCCGCCTCACGAACAACAACGTGGTGCTGCTCCTAGCAGCAGTTGCGGCTGTCGCGCTGTTTGCGCACGCCCCCGGCGTCCAGGTTGCCGCGCAGGCCGTGCAGGGCAGCACCACCGCCAGCGCCGCGGACGTCATCTGCTACGCGCCGGACCTGTCGACACTGTGCAAGATCATCGACGCAGCGGGAAGCGCCAAAACGGCCTCTGACCTCAGCGTGAGTTGCGTTGCGTGACGGCATTATGGTGCGACGGTTGACGCACGGCGTGATAAGTCTGTCCGCCAGTGTGTGCGGTGACGGCACCGACCCATGTAGCTGGTAGCTTGCGGGGCAGGATCTGGCAACGGGCGGCTGGGCCTTGTGTGTAGCGCAGCTGGGGCTCGCGTACCGGTACTTGCGCACCCACAGCATACCGTACCTGACGTTCCTTAGTTCTGCGAACCCATAGCTGGACTCACTTTCCGTTGCGGCACCGGTATGCAACGACGTCTGACCCGCCCCTTCTGCGCGGCTGACGCCCTGCCGCCACACCGGTGCACCCGCAGGACCCGACCTCCATTCTCACCGTCTTCGCCCCCACCAACGAGGTACGAGACCCTAAGGACTGGGTACCGGTGGCAAGGCCTTAGGAGTGTTGGGGCCTACCCCGCGGCGGCGCATGCGAAGGCAGAAGTTCCTGTGCCGTTGCAAGCCCCTCCGTGCAGCCAGCCCTGCATCACCGTTTCCAGCTAGGTACAGTCGCATCGCCTAAGCGCCTCTTACCACTTTACATGACTGCTACATGCTTGCTACAGGCTTCCTCAGCTCCCGGCCGAAGCCCGGCACGCATAGCTCCGCGATGCACATGACTTGGGCCTTAGCATCTTGTACTCGCTTACCGTACGCGCTCCCTCGCCACGTGCGCACGTCGCCAGGCGTTTGAGAAGGACGGCAACAACGCTGCCAAGAAGCTGGGGCTCAAGCGCTTCGAGGACTTCTTCACAAGCCCCCAAGCCTGCGACAAGCTGCTGCGGGGCCTCATCGTACCCGGCCAGGTGCGTCCTTACGGCTCTTATGCAGGTCGTGGGGTTGGATTGCGGTGTGCATGTATGCGGGGCATGGGCGACTGCGAGGATGGGAGGGTGCTGCTGCGCAGCAGGCGCCCGTCCTGCTGGTAGTGCCAGCGGTCCGTTGTATCCTGATAGGACGCGGTTGCGCGTTGAGCTGCTTTAAATTGGCGAGAAAGTCAATCGCAAGCAAGGGGTCAGGGTTTGGGCACAGCATTCCAAGGTCACGGCACGTTTCGCCAACGCCGTGTGTTATCTGCTCTCCTGCTTCCCACAAGGCTCTCACCTCTACGGCGTTCAAGAGCGGTGCCAAGTACAAGAACGTGAAGGGCAGCGAACTCACCTACAGCACCGCGTGAGTGTGCACCGCCACGCGACGTGCGCGCAACATACCGGTACAAGAGAGTACGCATCCTTCTCCCTCGGCAGCTGCATGCTTTGCCACGACGCGCGCAGCAAAGTGTAGTAGGGTATAATTGCAGGCAGGTCAACGTCGCATGATTGACGATGTCTGCGTGCACTGTGTGGTGGTCCCACGGGGCCCATCATGCCATTGCCTATCCTTGCTCTGACACGTGGGCACGCCCTTTCCACATGCGGGTGCAGGTGGTTCACGGACCAGGTGTACATCAGCAGCAGCCAGCAGAAGGCGGAGATCGTCCAGAAGGACATCCGGGCGGGAGCGGTGGGTCACATCGGCTCAGGGGGTAGTGCACAACGTCACATGCAGCAGGGCTGGGTTTGGGCGCTGGATGGTGCTGGTGCATGCCTGTGCTGGTTGGGCCTTGGTTTCCCGCTGGCCTGTCCCTCCCCGTCTCCTTGGCTGTGTACTTTGTCTCAGGAACAAAAGGCATTGCGGTGAAGGGCTAGGAGCTGTTCGGGGTCGGTGTAGCTGGCACGCGTGGCTGTCCTCGTGCTCACCACGCATGTACTGCTTGACGGCAGCAGCAGTTTCTCGCTCTTTATGACGCATACGAGATACGGTACGCTTGATGACGTTCCCTTGTACCCGCTCTGGTCTTGTCCCGTGCAGTGCAGACCCATGCTTGAGCCTGCCTTGCATAGCATACCGGTACACCAGAAGTGCCGCAACCACAGGCACGCTGCAGTACGCAAATGGCTACTCTGCATGCCCGTTATTGTAACAAGATGCATGCTCCCTCGTTCCATGCCCCACACGCAGGGTATCATCCACGTGGTTGACCGCGTGCCGTACCCCTCCTCGTGAGCGCCCACACGCATACCGTACAGCGGCGACCGTACGCCTGTAAAGCTATGATTGGTGCGCTGGGTAGATAGTATGTTGGTGTGGGCCAACAACAAGGTTGGCGGAGCTCCTGCATTTGTTGCATGCACGAGTGCGTCCCTGTTGAGGAGGGTCGTGCTATCGTTGGTGCCTGGCCGGTAGGGTGCTGATCACATGGGCTGGTATCTCGATTGCGGATAGGGTGAGTTCTGCACACGGCCATGGCGCCCTGCACACGTGTCGTTGGCTGAGTTGTGCTGGGGGCGGCGGCAAGAGTTGAAGTATATGCGGGCGCGCCATGTACATGCGTCTTGCTAGGTGAAAGCCAGTGTCACCACTGAACAATTTTCCTTGTAGCACCTCCGCTCAGGGGAGAGGGGTATGCAACTCGGCCCACGTGGGGCCATTCCGATGACTAATCGGCGAAATAGGTCTTTCGGCCCCTCCCGCGCATTCCTGCTTGGTACAAACTATATATGAAGCTATATCATACTGCTTGAGCCCTTACACATAGCGTGCAATGCAGGCTCGTTTGGGCGAACGTGGATCGGCGCAAGGCAGAGCCTTACCGGCGTGCGAAGCCCAAACCTCAAATTCTAATGATAACCGCTTATGTCTGAAAGCTATTCCACATTCCCAAAGGTGGCTGGGACGACACGCTCGACACGTCGGGACGGCATGCTGGGGTCGACACTTTGCGAGGCCACAGCAGTGCCCTGGGGGCCTCGGAATTTGCGCGAGTGCGCCCTCCGAACCAAGGATATCACAAAGATTCACGCATGGCCGGTGCCGCGGCAAGGCGTAGGGTATCCAGCTTGTAGTCCGTGGTCGCGTGCGCGCATGGCTCAAACCGTTGGCACCGGGAGGTCCCAGCCCCGCCGGTAACCAAGGCCGTTCATCGGAGCGTTAGCGCCTCCGAACCATGAATTCAACTACACGATACTGTGCCGGGCTGGAACCTCGGGAGGCCTCCAGGTTCAACCGCAGTCCGTGGCCGCGGTCGCGCATGCCCCAGCCAGGAGGCTCCGTTTGGCAGAATGGGTGCACGGTTCACAGCAATGTAAGCCCAGACGAACCTGGAATGTAGGAACATTAGGCTACGCGGGCAGGGAGCGAGAGTTTAGGCTTTCGAGAAGACGCAGTCCGTGGGCCCAGTGTGCATGGCCTTGGGCGGGAGGTCCCGTTCCAGAGGATGGGCAAGCGGTTCACCGCGCCGTCAGCCCGGTAGCACCAGAAATGATGATATCTTTGGCTACAAGGGCAGAGATCGGGGGTTCAGGCACCTGAGAAGACGGAGTCCGTGGGCGCAGTAGCGCAAGGCCCCAGCCGCTTCGGGCGGTCCCTCCACTATGCTTGCCATTTCAGCGTATTGCAGGACCTGTATAACGACTACTTGGATCATACAGACCAGGCCCTCCTGTCCCAGCTGCCCGCCTAAGCGATGCCACACAAACACACCGGAAGCTTTTCAGGTTCACCCGAGTTCATTTGCAAGCCCTTTCCTAGGTCTTAATATGGCACTCATTGAGGCTCCTGCGCTGCGGGTGCGCTTCAGCTTGCTTCACACGCGCTCCTGTTCCCAGCGGGGAACTCAGCGTCCCATGCGCGACCAAAACTAGCAAGTCGCAGCCTGTTTGACACTGCCAAAGCACCACCGGCAGATGCAAGCTTTGATTTAGCGTTGGGGCAGGTCAACAGGTGTGTGAGGCGCTGTCCCGGCCCCGTTCGGCGCACCGCAATGTTGGCTCATAAGCGGAGGCCCCGCGAGCAAGTTAGCGTATTCAAGCAATACGTTAGGGCCTCATGTATAGTTTCTAGTGACCAGGAATGCGCGGGAGGGGCCGAAAGACCTATTTCGCCGATTAGTCATCGGAATGGGCCCCACGTGGGCCGAGTTGCATACCCCTCTCCCCTGCCTCCGCTGGCCTCTACCTACCACTTTCAAAGCTGCGAAGCAGTGCTGTGGTTTGCCATATATGGTCACTGTGCTGCACGGACAGGGCGTAGTCCTACACCTGTCAACGGGCACTTCCTGATCTGCATCTTTGTGAACCGTGGCATGCGGCGGCTTGGGGCAGTAAGCCAGTAACCTTCACACGTTCACAGCAACCCCATTATTGCGCGGGTACTGCCCCTTACGCAAACAAATGAGAGGCGTCATTCACTGTAGTATCGTGCTTTTGTGTGCGGGGGGGCGTCACTAACTGGAGTAGCGTACTGGAGTTATAAAATGGTACCGGTGACCGTGACTGCGCGCGCGCAAAGAATGACACGGCTGACCGT
>VFQN01004348.1_pt1 | contig 18812 bp, 15 predicted proteins | sample 3512371 | NCBI WGS metagenome assembly VFQN01 (sample SAMN10412370, study PRJNA504923) | tailings metagenome | isolation source: Replicate 2 from Balatoc abandoned mine | place: Philippines: Itogon, Benguet | collected 2017-08-28 | reverse complement strand
TTAACCAATGCCTTTGATGATTTCCTCTTAGGTAAGATCTGCGAGTATGTTGGTGATCAAGACAGTGCGACTGCAGCATTCCAAAGAAGTAAGAATTATGCTGTCATTTGGTCACCTGAAAGTAAAATCTTTTGCCCTAAATATGCTGATGGTACATTAGCTTGTCCATCAGATCCTGCTGGTTTATTATCATGGCAGTATTATCGTGAAGGCGACGGATATCATTATGCATGGTTTGTACCACATGATCCTGAAGGTTTATTAGCACTTTACAACTCACCAAATGATTTTAATACTGCATTATCACAGTTCTTAGAGAATCATGTACCATATTTTGATAAATTTGGTAATGCAGTGCCTAATCCTTATTATTGGGCGGGTAATGAACATGATCACCTCGCACCATGGTTATTTAATATTGGTCCAAATTGCACAAATACACAATATTGGACACGTAAATTAACCTATATGCATTATTCGAATACACCACATGGTATACCAGGGAATGAAGATTATGGTGCCATGTCATCGTGGTTAATTTTCACATCATTAGGGATTTATCCACAAGCTGGTACAACCAGATTCTTTCTTGGTGCACCACGTGTGAAAGAAGCAAAGATTACATTAACCCATTGGAATGAACCAAGAACAACAGTTTTAACAATTCTTACAGAGAATAATTCTGTGGAGAATACATATATTGATAAATTATTAGTGAATGGTCAAGTATGGGATAAACCTGATTTAGATCGTTCTGTCTTGACAAGTGGTGATGTTACCTTGCAATTCTTTATGCATGATACCCCTACATCTAGTTTATGTAGTGTATAAGTGATATAAACCAATAATAATGATGAAAGAAAGGATTGAGCGAATGAGGTCATGATTTGATATTTATAGTCATTACTTTCTAAAAGTCCTTCCATCTTTCGATTAATTTTTACTTCATATTTTTCTTTCCTCCTTTCTTTTGTTTCCTGAACACATATGACTTGATTAGTATAGTAAACCACAGTAGTGCGTTATTAATAAGAAGTGTGAATAAAGTATAAAATCTCTAGAAATTGAAAGGTCGAGTTTTGTAAAAGACTGCCTAACTTCTCCCACTCTCCTAATATTTGTTAGGTGGACGGAGATGCGTTGGGAGGTCAGAATCCTTTCCTTCACTGTCCTTCCCGTTCATTAAACATCGCCTGAGTTGGAATCCTTTCCTTCACTGTCCTTCTCGTTAAATAAACATCTCATTTTGAAGTCATCGCATTTCAATTCAAAATTCAGTTGAAGTTACCACACAATAAAATGCCCTCTTTGCTTCGAGAACCCACTTCCACAGTCGTTGATGAACGTCTCAAACAACTCATCTATCCTCATGGTCTGATGACGTCAAACTGCTATGATTATATGATTGATCCAAAGCATCTTTTAGGTGTTTTGGTGTTCTTCCTCCTTGTTGTATTAGCTACCTATATCTGTATTGAGAGAAAATCCTTCTATGATCATGACCACAAGAACGACGAGAACACTGAAGAAGTTATGATCATTGATGTTGAGAAAGTTGGTGAAAGTTGTTAACATACGAATTTTCGATTTGAATTCTTTTCTGTTTCTTTTCTTTTCTTTTCTCTTTGTTTGTTTCATATCGTTACTGTTCCCTTCTTATTCGTTCTTTCTTCTTTTGTATGCCCTACCTCATCATATATACCGAACACCCTTTTCTCATCTTCTATATTTTTGATTGCTTTTGATCAATGGCTTTCCTTCTTTCTTCTTTTTTGTATTTTATTTTTTATGGTTATGATTTTATGTCGCAACCTCCTTTGATTTCTTCAATCACAGAATAGTAATAACAATAATAATATCGCATTATTTCATTAATATTAAATTTTAAATATGCACAATCCTTTTTTCTATGCCAGATTGATGAGCTTCTTTACCTAAAACTATTTCTATCCTAATAATAAATCTAAAATAACTATCAAACATCTCTAACGCTGAAAAAAAGAACTATTGTCAATGGAATGGACATTGTATTGTTGTCTTAAAAGCAACAATTGACTAATCGGATAAATCCTAAGCTAATGAAAATAACTCTGACTCAGTGGCTAATTGTTGAATTTGATCAACAATTGGTTGATATCGAGTGTTTAACACTGCAATCAATTGTCTTTCCCCATTCACGATGCGGAAAGACACTCTTACCATCGCACCAGTGCCGGTCATGTAAGGAGCGCCTTCTAACAACAACTCAACAGGAGAGGAGTGATGATCACCTAATGTGATCTTCTCATAAGGGAATGACGTCCAATTAGTCACAACGACAGCATTTTGATCCATAATAAAGTCACAGTGAGGTAAGCCAAAGTTATCTGTACGATGAAGTGGATATTGGACAAACCACTGACACTCCTTACTGTAAACCTCTCTTAATGTGTCACCAGAAAGAGAGCTCAAAGAATTGCGATTCTCTTGTGCAAGTTCTAAAATGGTTGATTCAATCGCTTTCTTTGCTGATGAAGGAATTGATTGTAATCGAACATAATCCCCAATGATATCATGGCCGAGGTTTAATGGGCTTCTCATATTACGAGCAAAGAATAAGCGAATGCTCGCATCAGCATCTCCTTCCACAGTAGATGATGCATGCTTTGCAATTGCCTTGAGTAAGATTGCATGGAGAACATCATTTGAACTAATCTTGCTATCCGTACCTTTCTTCAGTTCTTCGATCTTATGAGAGTTTAGAACCAAAGTAACTGCTAACGGTAATCCAAAGGACATTGGACCAGTCGATTCTGTTGCGTATCCTTTTGGAGTAGCGGCAAGGAACTCTTCGTCAGTCTCGAACTTAGCACCCTCTGGAATGAGATGTGCACGAGGTTTGAAAACAGGTAAATGACTGAAAGGAGGAAGAGGTAATTCGTCGTGGTTATACAAGAAAGCAAGAAATTGAAAATAAGAAACAATAGCAGATTGATCATAGAAAGAATGGTTCAAACGATAACTAATAATGAAATGATCTTGATATTGAGTGACACGAAGTGCAGCGATTGGTACACCATCAAGATTCGCCATAGCCAGATCAATGCGAAGCATCTTCACATGAACTTTTTGTGGTAATAACTCAGTAATTGGTGTAGAAGAGTCATAAACCTGATCTAACCGATTAGAGTACTCGCAGATTAAAAATCCTGATGATAAATCAGTAGCTTCATTCGCGTTCGCGGCTTCAGAGAGAGAAGGAGTGTGCTCATCCACCGGGCGAGGAACAACACTCAGATTGTCATAATTTCCAGATAATGCACCAACCACCCAAGGGCAATGGTGGAAAGATCGCTGAATCGCTGATTTAAATCGAGGAAAATCAAGCTTTCCAGAGAATAATAAAGCACTAGAAGTTGACATTGGTGCCATCATGGCACTAATGCGATCTAACTGAATTTTCTCAAGTAATCCAGTGGTGGTTGGAACAATAAAATGAACTTCTGCCATGGTTAAGGACAATTGTTGGAACAAAAAACTGAAAAAAGTTATCGACAAAATGAAAGTCAATTCAACTCAAAACAAACATGAAAGATCTTCTGTTCCGTTATTTTACGGCGTATCTTGAACGGTCAAGCAAATCTCAGAAAAAGTAAGGAAATATTCTGGAAAAGTAGAAAAATTCCAGGAAATTTTCATCCAGCAAATTACGATCCGTGACCGTGATTACACGTTATCTCACATTCAAAATGAAAAAAATGACAGAGAGATAGCGTATCTTTCAAGGGCATCTGCATCGTCTTCCTCCTTTCATTCCTTCTTTGTTGTTCGTCATAGTGAAAGAATAGATGAATCCCATCGCAAAGAATGGGAACAAATGATAGAAAGAGCCTATCCAACGACTCAACAATCGGCTGGAAGGAAACTATCTGCTCCAGCTGTGACGACAACTTCGAGGGTCTCTGATGGAATGAAGCTGCCTCATATTCCGCAGAGAAAAGGAAGTGGTTCCTCTTCCACAACTACACCGAGAGTAATGACAAAGCCTCCCGCAGCGACTGCTGCTACCCCGAGACCAAGAGATAAGCAGTTCTTTGCTAATGATCCTCCTCTCTCCACAATTAATGGTCCACTGTACGCGAATCAAGCCGCTCATACGATAGCTCAAATGATCTCAGATATACAAGCAAACAATCCGTCCATCACCAGCATCAAGATTTATTCCTCACGGCTAAGACGTGCAGTACAAACAGCGCATCCTATCGCACAACGTCTCGGAGTGCCGATTCACCTTAGCTACGGACTCTCAACAATCATCAATGCAGTGAAGAAAGCTAAAGGAAAGTTTGAATTCCAATCATCCACCGAGCTTGCTGCTGAATTTCCTGACATCACCTTTATCTCATGTGACATTCCTGAAGACGTGGCGCATTTTCTACCACTGACGAATTGGATCGATAGCTTGCACTGTATCATAGAACGAACTTTAGCGACTGAAATTGTGATCATTGTAGGACATCGAGAGACGATTCGAGGAATCGCAGGAGAACACATTAGCACACCGTACTGCGCAATTGGTCTCTTCGATCGAACACGCAGTGAAGAGAGAACTGAGATAAGGGTCAATGACGTAGGATATGGGTCAGGGAAAGGAAAGGGTATTCTTCCTCAACGAAAATTATCGATAAAGAAGCAAAGAGAAGGACCTTTGTATCCCTTGCAACAGTTATATGATCCTCAAGGACAATCAATCATGAAAGAGAGCTGAACTTAGTTGCTTCTTTCTAAGATGGGCTTCTTACACAAAGGACAATGAAGATGTGATAGAAGTTAGGCTTTTCCTCATCTTTTTCCAGAAATAAGATCGACTAAACGTGCTTTTCTTCCCCAGATTATGAAATCTAACCAAAGATTCCTTTCCAGTAAAGCCATATGTCAATGATGTTTTCTTCGACCATTTTCTCAACACAGATGTCGAAAGATAATTTGAACCAGGCTCCATCGAATACAATGTCCATAATCCACTTTATCTCTATAAATTTTTTATATGTTCACATTTGCATTAGAGCATTTTCATTTCTTTTCCTCGTATTTCGTCAAATACACATGTTGAGGCTAATCATATTAATAATTTAAAACAAAACAAAAACGGTTCTCAAGCGGTATACCGACAGTCGTCGGTATCTATCGGCAAGGGGCCAAATTCGACTAGTAGCGCGAAAAAAAAAGAAAAGGAAAGAAAAAAAAAAGATGGTATGAGTCTCTCTGATCTCTGATCTCTGGTCTTAGTTTCTGCCTGAAATCGAAAGGTCATTTCATTTTTTTTTAATCATTTTAGAGAAAATGCGACCTTCCACTGTTGATGAGTATAATCAACTGGCCTTGGGAGAAAAGCGTCCATCCTTTGAAAGCTTTGGAAACTTCTCTCGTTCCACAATTAATCAGATTTGCTCAGAGCTTAAATTGGATGGCTTTCAAAGAGGTGCTGTGGAGGATGTGTGGTCCCGTCATCCAAATCGTCAGCAACCACAACCCTTAGGTAAGCCGCTTGGCTTGATACAAGTGCGCATCTGTTGATTCTGCTCTTAGGTCTCGAAGGATCTCAGCGAGAATCAGAGAGAGAGTCAAGAAAGAGTGTAAGCCTTGAAGAAAATGAAAATATCAGTAAGTATAAGTAGATTTCTGTTTTTGGATGAAGCATTGATGCTTTGTCAGTTACTATTCATAATTGGACCCAACCAAATACATACAAAGTCGATCTAAGTAAAATACTCAGAGAAAACGGGAAGTATTCCTTAGAAGTGCTTAGAAGAATGTGTGGAGATCGATGGAGAGGTGCTTCATACCGTATTTACCTGGTTAAAATGAAAGGTTCCACAATTACCGAATTAAAACAGAACGAATTAACAAACGATGCCGAATTCAAGCAAGCCTTAGAATTATCTACTAACTACGCTGCATTTGAAGTTAAAACAGATCAAAGCAGCTCATTGGAAGTTTCGTTGATGAAATGGGAAAGAGAGGATATTTCATCAAAAGAGTCCTAGGATACAAGCCTCTCGTTTGATGTAAAGCAGATTGCGAATTTTACTTGCTTGTTTTGTGGTTACAGAGGAATTCCTGAGCATTTAGAGACTTCACATCTTTTCGATAGATATCGAATCTGCAACGACAAAAAGGCCCGAACAAAAGAAACTAAACGTTTAAGGCATAAAGAGCTGTTAAAATACGGTTTAAACGGTTGGAATTTAGATAGAAATATGATTTCATTATGCATTAGATGCCGTGAGCTATTTGACGCTCCTAATTTTGCCATTGGTATTAATCCGGATCAATTGACTCTGGAAATATCAAATTCAATCAAGAATCAAAAGCTAACAAGTGGAGAAGACAGATATTCTTCCTTGAAAGGAAAGACGGTGGTCTTTTCTGATAGCGAAGGTTGTAAGCCACCAGATCCTTTACTGAGATTTCGGTACAACCTCTTTCTTGATAAACAAGCAACTCTGAAAAAGGGGAAACGGATAACACATTCTGAAGGAGAGGAATCAGAAAGTGATATTTCGTTCGAGGAAGACAAGGAAATGCAACCGAAGATGAAGAGTACGAGAATGAAGAGAAAATTTTCGCTCCTGGTTGATCATGATCAGCAATTACCTCAAAAAAAGCAAAATCGTAAGTGATCTTTACATGATTGAGTTTTGTTTCCGTTTCTTGAAACTGTTGTAATTTTTCTGCATTATTGTTAGTTGGTTTCACAGCAATGATACAGATGATTCTAAAAGGCGCAGAAAAATGTTTAACAGAGGCTCGAACAGCAGTTCAAAGATTTAACACAAGACTTTACGGTGTTGATATTGTCGAAACTTCTCCGGAAATTGCGCAATTTATGCGATTCAAGATCAACTGCAATATATACACCATGATGCTGAGTTTGAGTCTCATCAACAATTACGAGCAAGGATTAATACTAATATTCGAGGAATTTTAAAGTCCCTTACAGAGCAACAATTGAAAGATATTTTTCTTGAAGCTCGTGTTTATACCATCAATCAATATATTGCAAGAATGGGAGAAGATCGTTTCTGGTTGGATCATGTAGCAATTTTTGCTTTAGCAATTGATTTAAATGTTCAAATTGAAGTTTACATTCCACGTAGTTTGCGTGGATCGCCTCCGTATGCCGTTTACACATCTAACGCAGGGGAAGGTCGGCCTGTTCTTCGTCTTCTTTATAACGGTCGTGATCATTATGATTCTATTCGAGGAATACCTTGTTGAGTGCCAAATAACTCTATCTGTTCTTTTTGATTTTTGATATTTGCTCTGCTGTGGTCTGTGTTAAGTTGAGATGGCAATATTTGTTTCCTTTCATTTTAGACATTTTTCTTCCTTTCGCCTTCGCTATTCTCAACGCCCTTAGCCTAAGCAAGATCAGCTGATTCGATTCGATTTAATTGATCGTTAATTTAAATGTAAGGAGAAAAAAAGGCGAAAAAAAAAACAATTTACCATGATTTTTCTCTTATGCATCCCTCTGTATCACAGTCGCAATAATCGACCAGCTACATTGGGAATGATCCAATTTCGAGATTTCGAAGGGATTTTCTGTGAAGGAATTTGGGCTCTCAACGAAGGGTTAATAGGGCGAGCGAACTTGCCGGGGAGAGTTCGCTCTTCGCCTGGAACTCTGGGCCGGAAAGAAGAAAGTCACCCCCTCAGACCCTTAGGAATCAAACCAGCATACTTGATAAAAAGATTTCTTATCTTAGGGTAATCCTAAGGCAAGGCGAGCATCTTCACCATGCTCTCTTGGATCTAGTCTTATTTATTTGACTTTTCCAGTCAATGGGGCGCCCTATGTACTGAAGCTCATCATCTGACGATAATTTTTTTTTAAATCTTATTCTTTCTCTTCCTCATAACAAAACAAACAAAAATGGCAAAAAAAAAAAAAGAAAAATCAAACCAAAGCAATGAACAAAACAGCACGAGGGTAAGTTAATAATAAGACAATACAATTACTAACTAGCCATATCATACCTCATACCACACCATAGCCGAAAGAGATTCTATTATCAAAACTATGATCTCAATTAATATACGACGAAGATCAAGTTAATAATAATATTGAGGAAAGGTTGGCAGAAAATCATCAGAACAATGAATGTGAGGCAGATCAAGCAGCAGAAGAACTTTGCACAGAGCACAGGACCACATAACTCACTGCCTAATACGAAAGGATTCCTATACGAAAACAGCGATCAGAACAATCATAAAACCACGGTAATACCACCTAACTTACCATGAGAACTTCAATCTTCCCACTGGTGGAGGGAGGAAAGGATTAGTGTTTGGTTCATTACGAGCACCTCCTACTGGCATGACAAGAGACTTCTCCTTTGGCCAAATCTGAATCGAGTAACAGATAGAACCCATTGGAGTGACTTTCGTTGGGTCATTCTTATCACGATTCTCAAGATGATACCACCTAATAACGCCAGATAAGTAAGAGAACATAAACATAGAAAGGAATTGTATGAGAGGTACTTACGCTGAATCATCAGGATCAATGTCCCATAAACCTGTCATATTCTTAAATGATGTTAATAATTCTTTTAATTCACTATCTTCATCATCTTTCTTCTCTTCCTCTGTCTTCTCGTTTCCGTCACCATCTTTTCCTTGTTCTTCATCTTTACCTTCTTCTCCTTCTTTCTTCTCTTCTGTTGGTACAGGTTCTCTCTTACGCCAGAAATAGACCCAACTGAAAGCTCCACCGCTATTAGCTGCAGGAGTCTCAGTCTTTGGTGGTTCTACCTTCTTCGCTTTTTTCTTAATCTCTGGCTTCTTCACTAACATGCGATGTTCTTTCTTTGGCAATACCTTAGGAATGGCGCCCAATCCAGTGTCTAAGTGAGAATCTTCCTCGTCATCACTGTCAACCTGGTCGCGGTAAGGGATCAATTCAGAGGGTTGCACATACTTGCCATCGCCAACAGCATTAGCTGTCTCAGTAGATCGTAATGGGGAGATGATCTCATCAGGTTGGAAAGTCATTGAACCAAGATCTTCATCATCCTCTTCCTCTGGTGGAATATCATCCGTCGTATCCTCAATCATTAAATCACTACGCTTCTTCTTCTCTTTCTTCGCAGCTCTCTTTGCAGCTAATCCTTTCTTCTTCTCAAATAATTTAATGGCAATATTACGTTTATATGCTTTACGATAAAATTTTCCTAAATCAATAATACCTTCACCAGCACAATCATTCCATTTCAAGAGATCACGATCCCATAACTGTAAATGGAAATATGGGAATTTCATAGCACGTGTATTATGACCAAGCTCAACATCAAATAACATACGCCAATTCCATGATGCTTTACCCTTCTTACAACGCCAATGAGTATCAGTCTCTTGTGGATCACAACCTTCAGGCCATGCTTTCACAAATAAGTCTGACATTCCTTCGAAGGAATCCATTGGAGGAACATTCTTTGACTTCCAAATCACTACACGAACTTCAAAGATTTGTGTTGGTGGAAGAGAAACATCATCAGGAGGGAAGGCAGAAGACTCTTCAGAGGTCATTAAATCTAACCAACACTCAACAACACCGCGACCGAGAGAGAAGCCTGGAGCGTAGATCGATCGCAATTCAATGGGCTTGGTCTTCCAACGAACCTTTGTCTTGTCGTTAGGATCGGAACCAGGCAACATGAGGTTCTCCTTGCCCCACTCTTGCCAGCGAGCATCAAACCAACGATCCTCAAGATCGATGCATGTCTTTCCAATTAACACATCACCACCGATGACATTCTTGTCCATCACATTCACATTCAATTGAGAGATACCAGGTAGCTCAGTATCAAAGGTAATAAGTTTATAGAAATCGACATTCGTCACGTCATTCACAGCGTTCTTCCGGTCATCGAAGACTTGTTTGCCTAATGTAATCTTCAAGTAAGGATCAGAATTTTCAGCATTTCCAAAGATATCACGATCCACAGCCTCTAAATTAACTCCTTTCAAGACATATAACCGAACTGCATAACTCTTAGGCTTTAATAATTGATTCATTAAGTCTTTAGGTAAGAGTGGATCTTGTTCAATGAGCTCTTTTTGCTCGACAACGCGTACTAAACCTTTCAAACGACCCACCACCTTGATCTTACTTCCAAGGAAACCGTTGACTTTACCACGAGTTAAGGAGTAAGTCTCAAAAGGAGTGGTCTTAAACTCTGCTTCAAGTTCAGCAGCTAATTTCTTTCGTCCAATCGCCCATGCTGGTGGCTGGTCACCACTATCAGGATCTCCTTCCCAATCAGGATCAGAGAAAGCATCCTCAGGACGTTTCTTCTTCTTACTCGAACCATCAACATTAATATGATTCAAAGCTCCGAAGACACCAGCGCCGCTGTCTTCTAACGCAACGCGCTCTTTAATGTATCCCTCCACAGAGACAGGCTCTTGACTTCCAATCAAATCATCAGTTTCTAACTCTCCCTTTCTCTTCTGAGTTAATTCAATAGCTTTCAAAGCGATTTGATCAGAATTAGCACCAGGTAAAATACCTCCATCAGCATTTTCCGCCTTCTTCGACATATCAGTAACATCTTGGAAGAAAAGATCCTTTGCTGGTGGAACATACAAACTCTCACACCAAGGAAGCTTATGAGTCAGATCAATTTGACAAACACCAACAATAGGCTTCAAGTAACCACCTAAACGAGTATCATGTGCTTTGATTTGTAAAGGAGTAGAGAAGAGAGCATTGTCAGGTAACGTCACAGGCATTACAATGCGCTCTAGATAATTTGGATTTGCAGGCTCTGGTTTCTTTGAAGTACCCGTAGTACTCTTGTAGACAGAACCGAAAGAACTCAGTTCCATTGAGATGTACGGTGCTTGCATTGGCAAGAAGTCATAAGGAGCCATGTCTCTCATACCAATGACAAGGAATTCAATGAAGGCATTGCGAGTAGGAACCTCGAAATACTGTTCAGGCTTTGGCACTGATCTTCCTAAAGTAGGAATCAATTGCACTAAGATTAATGCTTCTCCTTGGCTATCCTTAGGCACCTCAAAGAAAAACTCGCACCATTGAGGATCAGGGAGCTCTGTGATCTTTAAATTCGGATTCTCAGTAACAACTGCATCCTTCAAGTAATACAATGTTCTGCCCAAATACTCTGATTGAGTACCAAAAGCATCTTCATCATATAATTTAATAGAAAGTGGAGGAGCATAAGTAAATTTATCAGCATGAGGTAATTGCACATCATCTAAGACATGAGTCTCGTAGTAAGTTGGGAACAACGTCTTCTTCTTCACTTTAGTCTTGATTGATTCACGACCAGCAAAACGAATCTTTAAGAAAGGATCAGACAATCCATTAGAATCAGCAGCAGGGATATTGCGACATTGGAAAACATGAATACGCATTTGATAAGGAGTTAACTCTCTTGACTTCTCTAACGCACGCTTCCAGGATTCTTGCTTCAATTCTGCTTCATCGGCATAGCCAAAACCAAGCTTAATTAAAACTGTTCCAGGGAAAACTTCTTTATCTAATGCATCAATACTCTTATCCTCTTGCATTAAAACCCATTCAGCTTCTCGTTCAAAACCAAGGAACTGCTTCTTCTTACTTTCATCAAGAACCCATGGTTTCATACGATAGAAACAAACTGGCTTATTATCCTCACGTAACAAATAAATGAAGATATCGGGGATTTGTTCAATGTCAGCTGGTAAGACAATGCGCTCAGACTTCAACTGCTCACTCCAACGACAGGTGCCATGCTCAAACTTCGCTGGTTTCGTGCATAGTTCATTAATTCCAATACAAACTTGAATACGAAGCTGTTGATTGATCAAAGGACCAAGACCAAAATGAGGTAAATCAGATCCAGCAATAACAAGTGCTTGAAGAACATAATCTCTCGCAGGAGGTTCACGTGATGATTGATAACCATGCTTCATCTTTAAACGGAATGGTTTAATTTCAAGCTTTTCCTTCTTCTTTTTATGCTTTTTCTCTGGTCGTTTATCCATAATGCAGAATTCTAACAATGCACGACCTTTAAAACAACTTGCCTTGTCAGGAGTATTGTTATAATACGATGACCAATTAATATCCGCACCAAGTGTTTGTTTAGCAGTTTTAGCAATGGCAACACCAACTTTTTTAATATTTCCTACGGCACTTTCTTGTTTAAACTCTGGTGCACCATAAATATTATACCAACGAATACCTAAATTTTGTCTTTCAGCTTTCTTAATAATATTATATTTTTCAATAATATTACCAATTAATTCGTTCTCGGTATTATCTTCATCCCATACACTAAATTTAACGATCTGTGTAGTCGTTGGGAGGGAGATTGGGTACCATAATTCAACATTAAAGATTGGATTAATCATTTTTCGATTGTTACCAACCACAGTATTCACCTTTGTCTTTAAAGGTTTACCGCCAGCAATCGTCATCTGACAGAATGCATCAGTACCAGCTTGTTTGGCAGCTAACATACCAATACCAAGCTTGCCGTCCATTACAGGTAAACCTTCGCACTTGTAAACACGACAGACGACGTACTTCCATTCTTTCTGAATAGTAGGAGCATGAAGCACTAAACTACTGACATCAGAACCAGCAGCAGCTTCTTTAGCAATTTCTGCAGCTCGTTCAGCTTCTTCGTCGTGAATTTTCGCCTTTTCGCCAGGTCCGACGATAGAAATACTTAATTTGAGGTAACCTTGAACACCAACATCCTCAGGATCGCTATCATCCATGAGAGGCACCCACTGACGATAGAACTCGTGATCTTTATTCATGCAATAAATCAAAGTAGCGTCGACAGCATAGGCACCAATCATAGTGTTCTTAATGAGACCAGAATCTTTGCAAGAAACACGAATAACACCTTCCTCAAAGGTTTCTTTATCAAGATCACGAAGATTAAAGATGAAAGTTTCATCAAATACACAAGACGTCACTCCTTTAATCACTTGTGTATTTCTCTTCTGTCCAAAGCATTCAATATAACAGACAGGATCAGACGTTCCATCTAAGTTCTCTGCTTTCAATTCACGCGCTTCAATAATATGAACAATCACTTGATAATCACCTGACTTAATCTCAATGGATTGAAGTTCAGTTTTCTTTTCTTCTTCTTTTTTCTTCTCTTCTTCTGTTTCTTTTTCATCTTTCTTCCCTCCTCGTTCAATCTCTTCTTCCTTCTCATCTTCATCAGCATCGTCAGAAATCTCAGAATCAGAGTTATCTTTTACACCGATTGTCTTCGCTGCAGTACTTAAACCACGAGCAAGTTTACCAGTAATACTTGCTTCTTCTTTCGCTTTCTTCTTTTGAAGAACTTCTTCTGAGGCAGTTGTCCACTTCCATTGAATAAGAAGTTCCACCTCTCCTCGCTCAACTCCATCGCTTTCGATTTGCTTATTCAACAACTTATACCATTTGCGCACAGGTTTCTTGTTGTCAAACTCGTATAATGGAATTGCGACACGACCAATGTGGGAGGCAAGGTTAATATCATTGTGATCTTCCACAACGACTGTGGCGGACAGAGAGGAATCAGTCAATGCTTGGAAGACCATTTTATGATTCCACACAGGAGCAAGAGTTTTACGAATGTACGGAGTCTTCTGCTGATCAAAACCAGCAATCTTCACGCGTACTTGAGGATCTGATGATCCTGGTCCACCGAAGATTGGCTTATCCATTGCTAAGAGCTTGCGAGCTTGAATGACGGTGATGTGAAGCTCATTTGGAGGTTTATCCTCTGATCCTTCAATTAAAGGTTCCTCTTCACCAAGCTCGATGTCATCCGTGACAGGAGGAATATTAAAGTTTGCTTTTACGCGAATCTATGGAGAGCAAGACAGTCAAAATACGATTCTTTTTTGCGGTAACGAACAATCATTTACCTCTCCAGTAACGGTTTTCATGCGACCTGATGCTTGTAAAGGATAAGACTGTTCGGTAACATCACCGTCCGGATTGATACTATCCAAAGGGATGTTGATCTCACCCATAGGAACATCAGCAACTCCAAGAGAACCACGATGCCATACAGTCAGATTAAGGGTTGGAAGGTCAGTAGCAGCAGATAAATCATAGTTATTTCCTATAAAGAGATAGAAAATCATTCAAAAACCGCTCCAAAGTTACAAATATTGATTAAACTTACCAAAGACGAATTTTTCATTCCATTGAGGAGCAATAGTTCCATTCTTCTGAACAGTTTTGAAAGTCTCAGCCTTAATTTCACGACCTCCAAGATCGATTAGTTGAAGGTTAATGAAAGGATCAGAAGTTCCGTTTCGCGAGCAAGGAACGAGATTTTTGCCATCAACGATTTCCACTGACAATAGACGCTTCTTAGGTGCTTTCCCAGAAGGAGTTGATGAACTTCCTGTAGAAGCTGTAGAAGCACGACGACCAAACATCGTTTCAAAGCAACTTCTTTAACTTGAGATTGAATGAGATTTGGTCAAGTCACTGAATCCGATGCAGCTAACAATCAATCAAAAAAAAGTACGGTTCAAACAATCAAAATAACCAGAATTCAGGCAATTCTTACTTCGTAAGATTTAGAAGGATTCTAATCCAATCAAAATTTTGCAAGAAAGATATCGATAAGATAAAGGAATTCGATTATCTTATTGATTCCCCCCTCAATCAATTGAATTGTATGATAAAGATATCATGAAAAAACCAACTTTTCCATAAACTCGATTAATTCAATATTCGATATTATGAGAAATGAGGATTGATAGAAATAAGTAAATGGAGGTTTTGTTAAGTGATAATTATGACTTTTATAAGAGTTGATTTGTAGTGAGAACGATCCAAAGATCAAGATTATCTTTGCTTTTCATTCGAGAGACAATACAACAAGACTAAGCAATGGCGGTAAGTTTGGTTGACCGTTCCCTGCAACTGACCTCATTCTCCTCTGCTTGGTTTCGATAATGCGATAGACATCAGCTTTAAAACCTTATTTAGATGCAGTGAAAGCAACATTAAATGCTTCTCTTTGCGTTAGAAATTTCCCATCACAACTTGTTGAGAGACATAATAAGCCAGAGGTTGAAGTCAAGTAAGTTCTATTCGTGATATTTCCGAGACGTTTGTTCCTGATATCACTGTTCTCTCTCGATGATAGAGGAAGCAAAGAGTTAATACTCAACCCTGTCACGATCTCCAGAACAGAAGTTGAAAAATGTTTTATTGAACCATCAATTAACTCTGTTAGAATTTCGATTAAAATTAAGCAACAAGATGAAATTGAACAAATTTTATGTAAGAAGTTTACATCTTTCTTAATGCAACGATCAGAGCAATTCCTTGTCATGAGAAGAAAGGCATTAGACGTAAGTTCAATCGATCCCTGTAACTTTTCAAATTATTATTCTAAATGGAATCTATATTTTTGTAGGGATATGATATTAGTTTCCTTGTCACTCATACTCACTTAGAGAAGATGTGGAAGCATAAGTTAGTAGATTTTATCATTCAGGTAAGATTGGATGATCCTTTTGCCCTTCCTTGCTCTTATCATATCCCCCTAGTTTATGGAAGATATCGACAAGGAAATAAGTGCAATGAAGATCGCTGTTAATGCTCGAGCTCGTGTGGTTGCAACAGAGTTCATGAAGCAATTTGTTAATTAAAAGGCAATATCCACCACGGTCTTGCCTAATTTTTCTCTATTTGTTTTGTCGTAATTATAAGATCATCATCTATTTTTAACCACCTCCTTCCCATCTTTCACGAAAAAAAGAAGTCTACCGACATCTTTGATTTTAAGTTTATTACTCACAAATAGTACAAATTACGAGATTGTATATGCTCTTTTGATTAGTTGGTCATCATCATATTCACATAGTCTTGGAAATTCACCATCCCACTGGCATCGGCCTCTAGTTGAGAGACCAATTCTTTCGCTTGAGATTCAGTCAGTTTCTCACTACCATATGTACATAATGCTTTGACTAATGCATCGACTTTGATCATACCAGGATGCCCTGTGACTTCAAAGACTTTAAATGCCGCCTTCACTTGATCTGCGGTATAACTAGCATTAACCTTCCTTGACATCACAGCGACGAATTCCTCAAAATCAATATCACCATTACCGTCTAATATTCCAAACAATCATTTTAAATAATGGTAAGAGCGCACAGATTCAATATCACCTCACCTTGATCAATCTCTGCAATCATTTGATCAATCTCTTCTGGGTCAGCTTTGATACCAAGTGTTTCCATTAGCTCAGCCAATTCCGCCTTATTAATTGATCCTTGTCCATCTTTATCAACAAGATTAAAGATCTCTCGAAATTCTGCAATCTCTTCTGGTGTAAGTTTATCCATTTTGTTTGTTCTTTGTAATTGTTTTGAAACAGTTTCAGAAAAAGATATTAGAAAGTGCTTTATCTACATTTTTATGAGCCGGGAAGAAAAGCCCGGCTGGCTCAATGGATAGAGCGCAAGACTTCTAATCTTGCGGTTCTGGGTTCGAGTCCCAGGTTGGGTGATTTACTTTTTTCTAATTTTTTTTGTAAAAGTTTAAGTTTGAGCTAGAGCTCTATGTTGTTCGTGGTATTTGGGTGAAAAGATAAATTTTGATGAAGTCTTGGAGTCAAATTCTCCCGATCCTTCAGAACTTGAGCTAGATTCAACGAGGTCTCCCAAAGAGGGCCGCAGAGATAGAGAGAGGAAGGGGATCGTTGCTTCTCAAAATTGATCTTCTAGTTGACGGAGATCTTGTCTCTGTCTCAAGGTCTTGCTGGTTTCGCAAATGAAGCTGTAATTACTATTGACACGTTATTCTTGGTGGTGGGAGCAGTGTAGAAGTCTCATGTGGTTGATTGGATGGCGAGAAAGACCTTCGGTGTGACAGGATCGACATTGATAGGAAAGCTGAGAATGTATGTGACATGTTTCATCTTGTCAATCTTCTTCAACAACACTCCATTAGTTGCGATTCTGATGCCGGTGGTGAAGGACTGGGGAAGAATGCGAGGAGTCGGAGCCTCGCAATTGTTAATGCCTTTGTCGTAGTTATTCAGTGTTGGCAGGGTCCTTTGATGTTACCAATGAATCGCAGTGGATTGATCCGATGCGAGAGACCACGCTAAGCAACTTATTACTCTGGGTCGCAACGTCGAGTACTTCGCTGCTTCTCTTGGTGTTGCTCCTTCTTCAATCATTAAGATTCGTCGTGTGGCAGGGTCCGAAGTTCAGAAAGATATCGAAGGAGGTTCAAGCAAGAATCGCTTCTCAAAGATCCTAGACTATGACTACCTGAAGAAGGCAGTGAGATTCTGGGAAGGCGAGAACAAAGAGACCATCGATGAGATCAACGAGCCTCATGAGCATGTCGAATACATTGACATCATCGCTCCTCCTCCACATGAACTTGTGGGAGCCAATGACGTGATCTTCTTATCCTCTGCTCAAGATGCAGTGGAGAAGATGATGAAGAGTATCTTAGGAGAGAGCAAAGGTCTGAAGATCTTGAAGTCAGACGTGTTGGCGCTTCCAGGGTTCGGCACAGAGGTGGTGGAGTGTGTGGTGTCGGACAACAATCCTTTCTTAGGAAAGAAGGTGTCGGAGATGGCGAAGGAGTTCTCAGAGCGATATCAGGCAGCTCTGATCACAGTGCGAGGAAGAGAGTGGGGCGACTTTCTTGGGGAAGAGGAAGAGGAGAATAAAGACAAAGAAAGATCATCTGATGAAGCTGACAATGCTCCTCGCAATGCGACTCGTCATCGAGTACTGGAGACAGGAGAAGACACAGGAGAAGGAGAGAAAAATACTCATCATTCTATTAGTCAGTCAGAGCTTGAGCTCACAGCTCTTGACGAGAGCAACAAACCCACTGTTATTGGAAGCTCTGAAGACTTAGGATTGATTTCGTCAGAGAAGAAGGTTCTAGAAGTACCCACTGTTAGCGAGCATGTCCTCACTCTTGGTGATGTGATTCTCTGTGTCACGAATTAGAAGAATGTGAATGCTCTGTCTCATAATCGCGATTTCTTCGTCGTGAGTTCAGTGGGTTCGCTGCCTAAACCACTGTCCCTCTATACTCTTTTTCCTGTGATTTGTTTCATTGCTATGTTGATCTTAGTGGCTTGTGAGACGATTGATATTTGTCCAGCAGCCCTCGCTCTCACAGCCTTCTTCTTCATGGGAGGCTGGATCGTTCCTGAAGATATCCCAGTAATGGTGGACATTCGATTGTTAATGTTGTTAGGCGCTTCATTATCGTTCGCCACCTCCATGACAACTTCAGGTCTAGCTACTACTATAGCGAAGTCGATCTCAGCCTCTGATCCAACAAACTTTGCTGCATTATTATTAGTGTATTCCATCACTCTGGTGATCACAGAGCTTATTTCAAACAACGCAGCGGCTGCTTTGATGTATCCTATTGGAGTAGGTCTTGCAGATGAGCTTGGTGTGTTATTTAAGCCTTTCGCTATGGCGGTCTTGGTATCCAATACTGCAGGCTTCATGTGGGGTCCAGGAGGCTATCGCTTCAAAGATTTCATGTTATTTGGCATCGCACCTGACATTATCTATTGGTTCTTGGGATGTGCCCTAATCGTCGCATTGTATCCTTTCGAGGAATGATTGATTTTTGCACATTACAGACATCATTTTCCCCATTACACTCAGTCTTCATTTTCTCTTTTTTATGAATTTTTTTCTTTTTAAGTTATTTCTTTAGGTTTTAGGTTAGTTTAGTTTAGTTTAGTTTAGTTTAGTTTAGTTTAGTTTAGTTTAGTTTAGTT
>VFQN01004347.1_pt1 | contig 18813 bp, 17 predicted proteins | sample 3512371 | NCBI WGS metagenome assembly VFQN01 (sample SAMN10412370, study PRJNA504923) | tailings metagenome | isolation source: Replicate 2 from Balatoc abandoned mine | place: Philippines: Itogon, Benguet | collected 2017-08-28 | reverse complement strand
GGACCAGTAAGGATCGTGTGGCCACACCACCTGGATTGTAACATAAAATGCCAAATGACAACGTGCAAGGGATGTCCTGCTGCGCACGTGCCGAGGACGCAACAGTACAGCACGCATGCAGGTTCTCGACAAGATGACTGGCATTTCAAGTATCCCGTAGTTCTTTAACAGTGTACGTGCGGGATTTACGCCAGGTGACTCGCCTTCTGCGAGACAGCCACAGCCATGACACGTCAGACGAGCCTCTGCCATGCCAACGTCTAAACTGCTGCGATGACAACACTGCATCCCTGATGACCACATGCAAGGCCAAATACAAAGCAGGCATATTGATGTGCGGCGTATTTGGTGTCGGAGGCATCCTCCGAAACCTTCCGCTGTCTGGATTTTATATAATGCATGCTTCTCCGACACCTCACTTCCATAGTCAATTACATTACCAATCTAATTAGGCGTCTACGAAACACTATCTGTACTCTCGGAGTCTTGATCATGTCGACCCTCCGTTGCACCTTGCCAAACCGTGTGCTTGTCGCTAAGCCGCGGTCCCGTCGGGTCGTCGTCGTGAAGGCGCTCTCACTACAGGAGGCCACCAACATGGTTGCGCAAGCCTTTGTGCGCATCTTCAGCGTGAGTGACGGTCGTCAACGACCGGCATGCTCTCGGCCGGGTCAGGCTCTCGTTATTGCACTGGGGACACGGTGCTGCGCTATTCTAGTCACTGTCATACCCATAATTGAACATGGCTGACAGCGTCAATTTGCTGTTTGCTCGTTACCGCCTGTTGCAGCCCCCCGACGACAAGGTGGACTCAAAGTCGGGCTGGCCCCAGGGCCAGTGGACCGGCAAGATTTCTCGCGGCCGGCGTCCGTTCAAGGACGGGTGAGTGTGCGTGTCAACGGAAGAGCCGTCCTGTCGTGTGGTTCTTCATTGGGTCCCGGCGCTCCGCCATGACGGACGTCTGCCGCTTCTTTAGGGCCTTCACTTTCACATGTCACGTGTGCACGCTTTGGAACGGTCGAGCGCTTTTGGATACGGTTGCCTGCGGCTGCTTTCTCACTGCTCACGCGCCTGCACGTAAGTTCCCCACTTGTCAGTTACGGAAGGCACCCTCACCTCGCGCTGTGCCTCGCTGGCGCTTCCGCAGGTTTGTGTCCGACACCCCTCTCCCGGCCGAGCCCGTGGCGCAGCGCGACGAGGCTGACGCCGCCGGCTACGTGTCGGATGCGGTCAAGGGCGTGATGTCCGGCTTCCCCTCGCAGCCGCCCACCGAGCCCACCTGGCCCCAGGTCTCCTGGAAGGGGCAGGTGCACTCCACCGGCAACAAGCGCAACGCCCGTGACGGGTGAGCGGGAGCCGAGGGGGCCTTCAGTCCCGTGCGTATGCAGCACGCGCGGTGCGCTGTAGGCACATCATAAGCCGTGCATTACCTGTTAATACAGAGGAGAGTTTTTATTCTTACCTGCAGGGAGGGATGTTGAAAGGGGGTGCTACAGTTGGCCGTGCGCCCTTCCCAGTTGCTCATTCTCACCAGTGCAGCACTCACCGTCAGCGGACTAATGCTAGCGGTACCCCATGCAGGACACTGCATGCTAGTAGTGAATACGGTCGCCTGATGTACCCAACCTGTGGTGCCTTGCAGGTTCCATGTGAAGAAGAACTGATGGCCGACCACGCCCCTGCCGCTGCTGGCGGTGGAGCACCGCTGGAGGTCCAGTCGTGCAGGCCTTGCGCGAGGCTCAACACAGGTCTGCCGCGGCGGACACCAGGCAGCACATCATGCCCAGCCCTGAGCGTTGGCATTCAGTCTGTGAATGATTAGATACTTTGAAACTGGTTACTCCGTGCCTTGAGGTTGGCCGTGCCAGTGTGGTGAACCACTGCTGGAGCATCCGTGCACGCCACGTGACAGTATGGGTGCTTACGCACAGGGGCTGTGTTGTCGAACTCGCACATCCGCACCCTTCGTATGGTTATGTCGCCGTGAGAACAACACCCGAAGAATGGCACTGCATACACATGTTGTACTACACTTGGTTTTGCACAATTCGTTTAGTCCTGGTCGGTTTGGCATGTGGCAGCATGTGGCGGTCAGTTATATGTGGTTTACCGGTACCCTTGCGAGTATTCAAAGCAGGAGCCCGTAAGCTTGATATAGTGAAGGGGTTGGGTTGTCCTATGTAAGACCAACTTCCGCCAAGTAACAGCTCCCAATGCGGTATGTGTGGGGCACAGCTGGACACCGCGTCCCGGTACATATTGCGTACTTGTAGAGGATGCAGCAGGACACAGCGGAGCGGAACATGCTTTTGCACACACCTGCGACCGCCAGACAACGGACACACGGTGGTCAGCACCGGTATCCGGGAAGAAAAGTGCACCCTGGCCCGCAATCTTGCTCTGTACGGAGGGACAAGCAAGTACCGTATCTGGCGGTACATTGTCTCATGCGTCATGGGCGCAACCTCGTGCATTACACAGGCACAGGGTTAGCAATGCAAGGCGAGCCGGGGACGTAGCTCGTAACAGCCACAGATTGGCCACACGAGCAGTAAGCAGACAACGACTGTGCGCACACAGGACACAGTCGGGCCAATGCTGTCCTGACCCAGGAAGGTGACCTGCGCAGGAGCTACATCCCAGCTGTGCCAGGCTGTGCCTACAGCGCGCTGGTATCAGATGTAGGGTTATTTACCTTGGGACGGAGAGGACCTGTAATCAAATACAACAGAACACGACCGGGGAACAGGCCAAGGACCGGGGAAGGAAGAACAGCAGGAAAGGTAGGAAAGAAGGTGAAGGACACAGGGAGGCAGGGCACTCACCTACCATCAACCCAAGATCATCTGTGCGTAGCGCTTTCGGTAAGTACCGTGGACCTCTAGTTACGATGGGTTACTGGTGCACGCACCTGCAGCAGGACAGTAAGTAAGTTTTGTTACATTGTGCGGGTGCTTACGCCCCAATGCAACTACGGTACCCGTATACGAACCGAGGGTTCAAGGGTGCAGCAGGACAGGCACGGACGTGCAACACAAACTGCTGCGGTGCATCGCTGCATCCTGCGTGGTCGCTGCATGCAGGCAGGCAAGCGTACGGACGTTATCGCATCGAATGCAAGCACGCATGCCGCTGACACCGTAAGGGAAGCGCACGGACACTGCGGTGAGTGCCTGGCACTGTACGGTCGCTAGCATGAAAGGCATGCGTAGCAGGTCGCAATATTTGCATTTGCGCTGCTGGTAACTGCGGTGGCGCACGGCCAGGAAACCATATGGCGTCCTCTGACCACGCGAGAGTGCCATCGTTGCTGTGCTTTCAAGGTGTGCTTGGGATGCTGGTCCCTGCTTCCCCTATGACGCTTGCACCAGGGTCTAGTTACTCAGCTGGGTTGCTCTACGCTCTTCCAGAGCACCGCCGACTGTCATTGCAGCAGCACGAACTCCTTACACTGCTCGGCTGGAAGTGAAAGGATGACAATGCCCCTTACCAAAATATGACCACGTAACGTGTTCGACAAGGTCGTACACTGTGTGCTGTGGAAGGCCCCCACCAGGAAGGCCTATAATACTACATATGGGTTACGTTCTCGAGCTTTGCAAAGAATCTGCAGTGCAAGTGCCAAACACACACGCCCCTCCTTCCAGGCCTCGCATTCAGGCCTGCACACCACCTTCACCCGTTCCTAGCCCCACGCTGACATGGCCACCACCTGTACCTACATGCGATACAGCTGTGTGCAAAAAAGGAATCAAGATCGTATTCATCCAACCAACCTGCTGATGCATCTCCAGCTCACTACAACTGTCGATGCACAGCCCATGAATGGGGGCAACATGGTCCTTGAACACGTGCTGGCAAGACCTAGCCAAGGTAGCTCACCAGCAGTACAAACATTGACCCAGTACCTCGCTCTGTAACACGCAAAAAGGAGATGAGCCGGCAGACTTATCCTAGTCTGGGGCTATTTGTCAACGTCGCCGTATGCAGGCCATGTCAAATGGTCACGCTAGATGCCGACCAACAGGGCCGACAATTGTTCCACAAGCCAGACTCGTCCTGACGTCAATAGGTTTAGGAGCAGACGGTGACATGCAAGACACTGACGCCATGCCTGCAGTCAGCATGTTGCCAAGGTATGCACTAGGAGTGACACGTGGACCGCACGCAGCGGCCTGCACCACAGCCCTGCCGATGCCCGCCACAAAGGCGCTCGCGAGCTGGGGTCCGTGCCGGTCCCGTCTCCGAGCAACAGTGAGGTGCATCCAATCTTTACCGAGTTGGTATACCGCCCGCCTCAACCCAAAGAAGTACTGCTAGTCAAACCGGTCTGCACACTGATTGTCGATAGGGTCAACACACTGCATTGCGCCTGATCAGCGCTACCTTGAGACGCATGCCGCAAGACGCATGCTCAACAGATTAAGGGGATGCCAATGGCTCTTCCTTCAGACCTCTCCAATTTTCAGTCACTGCCGTACCGGCGGTTGGGGGTGCGCTGCCGCCGCCCCGAGACCACGGAAGGCGCCGGCACCGAAGGGTGGTCCGCCTCGCCCGCCCCCGGCCCCTCGGCGTCCATCGCGTCGTCGGCCGCGTGGCCCCTGCCCCTGCCCCGCTCCCGCCCCACACTGGTGGCCCGGCGGCTGGAGCGCGCGGCCAGCGGCGGCGGGTCGTCCCTGTCCTCGTCCTCCCCGTCGCTGTCCTGCTGCTGGCTGTCCAGCGCCTGCACAGGCAGGACACCGCAGGTTGCAATCGAGTAAGACGACAGCCTGGTGCAAAGTAAAATGTTGTGTCCACACTGCCAGCAAGGATTCAAGAAATGCTCAACGGGAACAGGCAAGCCAATAGCGGCATAAGCAGAGTGTCTCCGTTGCAAGCAGAAAGGACTGCAGGGACAGGCCCTACCTGCAACAGCGCCGCCAGCCCGTCAGGGATCTTGTGGTCTGCTGGTGGCGGCGCGGCGGCTGCTGCGCCCCGCGAGCGGCTCTTGGGCTGCGGGCTGCCCGTGGGGCTGGCGGTGGCGCCCATCGCCGCCGCGTGCCTGGACGCCGCCGCCGGGCCCGCGGGCGAGTGGTGGCCGTCGGCGCTCTTGACGGGCGAGCTGTGGCCCTTGCCCTCGTGCTTCACCCCCGAGACGATGCTGTCCGCCACGTGCGCCACCCCGTCCCTGCCAACCTCCCCCCGGCCCGACAGCCGCCCGACCTCCCTGCCGGACAGCATGCGGGGGCCTGCAGAGGAGGACAGCGGCGGCAGCTTGGGCTGGCCGCGGGGCGAGTGGCTGGCGCTGCGCGGGGGCAGCGGGGGCAGGCCGCTGCCGGGACCCGAGGTCGCGCCGGTGGCAATGGAGGCTGCGCCAACCGCCGCGCCGTTGTTGCCGCTGTTGCCGGCCGCGACGGGCTTGCTGTCGGCGCCCTGGCCACCCGACTCGTTCTTGAGCAGGAAGGCCTTCATGGCCGGCACGAAGACCTGGTTGTAGAAGGCGATGATGTCTGCCCGCGAGGTGATCTGGGGAAGCCAGTAGCGTGACGGAGAGGTCAGCAGTGCATCGGGAAGGGCAACTCAAAACCAACGAGATTGTATACAAGCAGCGGCTTGCATCAGCAAAAGGCACCCACACAGTACAAGTCGTGGACGTCAGGACGCACCTGCAGCCCCGGATTCGACTGCTCGATGACCACCGAGCGGAAGATGGGCTGCTGCGACTGCGGCTGCTTGCGGTACTGGGCGATGATCTCGCGGAAGGACACCTGGAGGCGGCGAAGGCAGAAGTACGTTGTTACACCATGAACGCGCAACGATAGCAGCGATACCCAAAAAGCGTTGCTGCCGGCTGCTGCATGGAGGCCGTCCTGGCAGCTTGTACACACGTAGGTGAGGGCCAGGTAGACGGAACGCAACGTGGCACGCACCTGCTGCAACTTGTGGACCTTGCAGTAGCCGTACAGCGCCGACAGCATGATCTGGTCGATGTGGCGGTTGTAGAACAGGTGCGTCTGGTGGTACAGCGCGTGCTCGATCGTCTCGTACACCTGCGACAACAAAGACATCCTTCAGTTCAGCGTTGCAAAGCGGGTGCACATGTAGCCTTGTTGCCGGGGGCAGAGGTTGCTGGACGAGCGTAGCTGGATACCAACGAACTGGTACCAACACACACCTTGGCGCTGACTTCCGCCCGGTCCAGCGGCGAGAAGTCGAAGTTGTCGCACATGAGTGCAAGGCGGAAGGCCGTCAGCTTGAGCACCTGTGCGGTCAATGAGGATTGCGCCTTGACCTAACTCGCTGCGCACCAACTGTCCATTTTTCTATAGCCGACTTTACATACACACAGCATAGGCCTGTTAGCTAAGCGACGAGGGCGCACCAACTGTCAATTTGTATAGCCGACGTTACATACCCACAGCAGAGGCCCGTTAGCTAAGCGACGAGGGCCCTGCACGCGGGGCAAGTCCCTACCTTGCGGCAAAACTCAAACAGCGCCCCCGCCGAGCCACTCAGCGCGCCCGTGGCTGGCGGCGCCCCGACGCAGGCGGGCAGCGGGTCCGTGACGCTCTGGGTGGACATGGCGACCCCGTCCAGCCCGCGGGCTGCAAGGGGCGTGAGCGAGGGGTCAACATCACTTGCAGAAACGTGATAGACGCTGGCCATGCATCGTCTTCAGTACAAAGCAAACCGCATACTGCAGTTGCACACTACAACATGTTGCAGTTGAAACAGTCGCGGCCAAAGTCATTTAGGGTGGTAAAAACGCAAGCAGCCCTAAACCTTGGCATCCGCCCTAAACCTTTGCACCCACCCTTCTTGGCAGGCGACATCATGACGGAGAACGCCGACCCCTGCGTGCGCTTGGGCGACGGCGGCGGCGCGTGCGCCGGCGCCTGGGCTGGCGTGCCGGTGCCCGCCGCAGTCGCTGCGGTCGCGCCCTCAACCCCGTCCATCGCCGCCGCCCCACACCCGTCCGTTTGCTGCGAGGACGAAGTACCCGTTCCCGCCCCTGCCTGCCCCTGATGCTCGGCATCCGCCTGCCCCCCAGCACCAGCCTGCCCGTCCGCTGCGGAGGATGACACGGGCTTGCTGCCCACGCCCTCGTTCTGAGACTCCTCCCCAGACGCCGCCGCTGACGACGCCGCACCGGCGGCCGCCGCTGCTGCCGCCGCCGCGGCAGCTGCCTCTTGCTCCGAGTGCACGTTGATGATGATGTGGTACAGCGAGGACCCCGGCTCCCAGGCCAGGGCCTCGATGATGCGCTCCTCGATGAGGAACAGGTGGCGCTTCAGCTCCCGTGGCAGCGTAGGCACCGCCTTGACGAAGCTCTGGATCATCTTGCCCAGGTCGAAGGGCTTGATGCGCAGCGCATCCAGAACCTTGGGGAACGCGCACGACACCATGCGGTAGCACGCCGCCACCACCTCCACGCAGCAGGCAATGAGCCCGCGGTGGAATTTGGTTGAGGACAGCAGCGCGGTCACGCTGGCGGCCCCGCTGGTGCGCTCCTCGCTCTGCACGATGGCGTCCAGCGCGTGGTGGTACAGCTTGATGGCCTCCGTGCGCCGCTCCGAGGCCAGGGAGGGCCCCAGCAGCGGGAACGGCCCCAGCAGGGAGGGCGCCGTCTCGTCCGGGATGACCGACCCCACCATGTCCCGCACCCGGCGGCTGAGCTGCTGCGCCGCCGGGGAGGGCCCTGGGGCGGCCGCCAGAGCCGCAGGGCCACCGCTGGGGGCTGCTGCGGCCGTGCCGTTGGCGCCCGAGGTGGCGGGCTGCGCCACGCCGCCGGCAAGCGGGATGGCAGACAGGAAGCGCTGCAGCGCCGCAGACGGCTGGCGGGCACAAAGAGACGAGGGACCATGAGACGAGGGACCATGAGAGGAAGCTGTTAGGTTCAGCAACGTAACAACGGAGGACGGGCATATTCTGCCAAGGGTACGTAATACGGCTGCCGTCAGGCAAGGTGCCTGTCTAACGCCAATGCGCAAGCCCGTTACCAGCTATCATACACAGCACAAACCCATGTCGCTGAGCAAATCCCCGAGTGCCCTATCGTCCTCCCTCCACCCGCCACGCCTACGCAGCGAGGCCCCACCTCTGCCGACAGGCCGCTGGTGATGCCGCGCAGCCACGCCGCCGCGCCCATCACCTCCGACACGGGCGTCGCCGGCGCCCCCGCGCCGCTGCCCAGGTGCATCATGGGCAGCGGCGAGTGCAGCCCCGGGGGCAGCCCCAGCAGCGAGTGCATGGGCAGGTGCGACACCGGCGACGCCGTGGTGTGGGCGCCCGGGCCCAGCAGGCCGCCCGAGCGCAGGGCGCCGCCGCGCAGCTTGTTCATGGCGAAGTGCATCTGCCCCGGCGAGAAGCGGGGCGAAGCGAACTTTGCAAAGTCCGTGGTGAGGAAGTCCCGCTCGTCCAGCTCGCTGTTGCCCCGGCTGTAGTGCTGCTCGTACTCCTTCTCCAGCGCCGCCACCACCTTGTTCATGCGCTCGCTGTCCGTCACCAGGCCCTCCAGCACGGGGTCTGTCAGAATGAGGGGTAGAGCCGCGGGAGGTACCGTCAGCGCTCGTCGTTGGTTGTGTAAGCAAGGCAGCTTGAAGCCGTGAAGGTGACATGGGGTGCATGCTGGCGGCATACGGGTGCCCTTGCCTTTCAGCAACCGGGACCAATACCCACTTGTGATCAGGCAGAAGCCCGAACCCGCGGTTCCTGCTGCCGGCGCCTGATCGCCGTCCGCCTGCTCCGCCGCCGGCTGAGCGGCTTTTGCATCCGCCACGGCCGACCGCCACTCCGGCACCGCAGTGGTGAAGATGTGCGTCAGCAGCGCCTCCACACTGGGCATGCGGGCCCGCACGCGGTTGTAGTCCGCCTTGCACAGCTCTGTTGACGAGAAAACAGGTTCACTGGCGTCAACGGTTAACTGTAGTGCCGTATCCCCAGTCACCATGTATGCAAGGGAAAACCAAGGTCAGCTACCCTGCGCAAGGTATCAACCTCCCCCCCTTCGCGTTACCAGTACCTTGTCCCCCCTTTCCTCCCGATCAACGTACCTGACATGCTTTTCAGCATGGCGGTCCCACGGTTCTCCCGTGTAACGTGGCCGAGGCAGTCCGGGAGGCGGGGCGCATGGCTGGCGAGGATGGCGAACACACATGGCAGTAGCTCCACGCAGCTGCAACACGGAACAAATAGGGAGTTTATTAGTGGCATGCGGTGCTCAACACGGGCCGCATCGTGCGGGCCAGGCTGCACCGTGCGTGGGGGCCTGCACCCTGGCTGCCAGGACCGACAACGAGGCAACACAGTCGTGCATCGTTACGAAGCAACGGTTTTATGTAATTCTTCGGCTACTACACTTGCCTGACGACATCGGGGAAAGCCGAGAGAAGCTTGACTTTGAGCACAAGGAAAGCGTTCCAGCCGAGGCGCAGGACGACCTGCTTGTAGAAGTCAAGCTGGTGCAGGAACAGGTTGAAGTAGTCCTGCGAGAGGTTAATCGCGACGCTTCAGCTTTCCCGCGCTCAGGCCGCCAAACCTTTGTCGCTAGCTTGCGACGACAGGCTTTACAGCGTGCGACCACTTCAGAGCTTTTACCTTGTACTTCTTCGCCAGCAAGCCAAAGACGACGACCAGCTCCGCGTACTCCTTCAGCTGGGCCTGCTGGCTAAACTGCTTTGAGCTGCTGCCCCGGGCCTCAAGGTAGGCAGATAGCTTGCTGACCACCACGTTGAGCTCCCTGAAGAAGTCCAGGAGACTGCGAGAAAGGGAACGCGAAGGGGCACACGCGTCAGGGTCAGAAACGCGGGAACCGATTTGCGCGGGAAGCCACCTGCGCTTCAACTTACTTGATGCCGCTGGCCGCGATTATCTTAGATATCGGCAAACCAAGCGTTTTGCTCTGCAGCTCGCCCGCCGGCCGCTGTGCAGCAAAGAGCACGCGCGCCAGGTACAGCAGGCCTGCGCTCTTGCATGCCTGCCGCAAGTCGTCGTCGTCGTGCTCCGCCTGCGAGCCGGCAATATTCAAGGCGTTCGTTGGATTAGAAGCTTCGCATGAGACGAGAGCGCTCGTGTGGCCCTTTTGCCGCTTGTAATGTTCACCGTGGCGTCCTTGGGCTGCTCCTCCAAGGCGCGGTTAAGCTCACGGAAGAGGTCTATGATGCCAGCATGGTCCTTGGCACCTCCGCTGAGGGTTGAAAGCTTAAGAAGGCTTGTCACCCGGTCCACGGGGTCAGCCATTTCACTAAGTTGTATGCCCATAAACAACAGCTTTTGTCAAGCGTGCGAGTAGTGGTCCATTGTTTGCCAACAAGTGAGTGCAGAGTCCAAGCTGCGGTAGGAAAGAAGTGCTTCCCGCTTATGAATGAGACACGCATGGGGCCGATGCCAAGGTGCCATGTCGCGCTGCTTTTTTTGGGGTGAGATGTACTTGCACAAAGTTGTGTTTTCAAGTATGTGGCATGGTGACACAAGGTAGTGACAGTGGTAGTCGCAGATAAGGGTCGCTGCTGAGGAGTCAGCTGATGCTTGTTCCGACATAAACAACAGATCAGAACTCAGATATAGCTATAGGCATCTATATAGCTGCTCGACAACGAGTCGTCCAGGATGGCAGAGAAGCGTGCCCATTCTCCCGAGCTAGAGGAGCTTGACGCCGATACGGGGGCGATCACACTCGCAAAGAAGGCGCGCACAGACGACCAGATTGTCGTGGGGACTGTAACCAAGGAGGTGCGTGCTGGACACGGCGGCGGGTCAAGGAACCCTCCCTCCCTCCAGCCACCTGCACCAGATATGTGCCTCTCCACCTCTCCCCTGGTCCCTCTGCCATTCAACAGAAGCCAAAACGCTTTACCACCTTCAATGCAGGGTATTACCCGCACAAGCAACCTATCAGCGCCCATTATCCAACTGTCAGGTCATGAGGGGGAGGTGTTTTCCCTGCGGTTCAGCCCTGACGGGCAATGCTTGGCATCCGCGTCCTTTGATAAATCCATCTTCCTTTGGCGGACTTATGACGAAAACGAGAACTATATGGTCGTCAAGGTGCGCCCCTGCCCCTCTTGGGGCTTCCGCCGCCTGCACCCCTGCATTCCGCCCAGCCCACAAGCTGGTGGGCTGTGAGCACTGCAGACACCACCTCAGCCGCCAGGTTCCTGGAGGGCTAGAGCAACCTGCAGACAGCTAGGCGAGAATGGGCCATAGTGCATCATCTTGCCACACTGCAACGTATGGAAGGTCCGCGCCTCCCTTACATGCGCACTTCCGTGGCGTAACCCACCCGCGCGAGGGCAGCCTGTTGTACCTCCACTCCACTCCACTGCATGACATGCGTGTTCGGGACGCCGGGGCGTAATGCCGCCTTACCCTCATTCCTCCCTGTTCCCGGCGCCAGGGCCATCGCAACGCGGTGCTGGAGGTGCACTGGTTCACGGACGGCGAGGCGCTGCTGAGCTGCAGCGCCGACAAGACCACGCGCTGCTGGGACGCGGAAACGGGGGCGCAGGTGGGGCGCGGACGCAGCTGTGGCATATGGGGGTTGGGTAATGCTCACCGGGGGCGCACTCTCATTGCCCTCTGTGTCGTGATCAGGGGGGCACGGGGCGGGGAGAGCTGGCTGAGCGCCAGCTGGTTGCAGTTTTGGGTTCAGCCAGAGGTGTGCACATCAAGCAGCATCCCTGGAGCGAAGTTGGTTGGCTCTGCGCATGCTCTCCTACAACGCTCTGCAGTCCTTCCTTTATGCCACAGCCCATCTCACGGTGATGCACTGTTGGCCGCATGGCTGCCTGCAGATCAAGAAGCTGGGCGAGCACACGGCGATCGTTAACTCGTGCTGCCCGTTGCGGCGCGGGCAGAAGATATTCGTGACCGGCTCGGACGACAGCACTGTGCGGGTGGGTGCGGAAAGGCGAGGGTTTTGGGCGCCCCGAGATGGCAACCGTGGGAGGACCTTGCACATGAGGGGATGTCGGGCAAGCTGTTTACGGTGTTGTCTCATCACGGGGTTGAGAGTACTCCCATCCTATGCGAACATCTCCTGGACGAGGTGTACCGGTGTGCGCGTTGGAGGGCGCCCTAACGTGCTGGCTGCGCCTTCCCGTCTCCCCCGCAGCTGTGGGACATGCGCGTCAAGCGCTGCGTGCAGGTGCTGCGCGACCCGCTGCCGGTGTGCGCCGTGGCGTTCGCGGACGCGGGGGACCAGGTGTACAGCGGCGGCCTGGACAACGCCGTCAAGGTGGGGAGGCGCGGGGGGAGGGGAGGAAGACTGAACGTTGGAGAGTGGGTACGCCGGCAGGGTACTCTGAAATTATGCAGGAGTAAACCCGAAGACCGACGGCGTGGTAGGAAGGGGCGGGGCTGTAGTACAGCGCTGTGGCACGCAGGAGCTGCAGCTCGTTGGCTGGGGGACACGATGCCGGCTTAACAGGCGCTATCGGAGTAAGGAAGTATTCGGCCGGACTTGGGTCCGGTCGAGGGGAGTAAGGCACGTGCACGAGTGCTTGAGCACGACAAGGGAGCAGCGGGGCGGGCATACGGACGGAGTGATGCCATATGAGCAGGGGGAGAACGCTGCAAGTTCGCTGGCTTCCATGCCTTGTCAGAAGTATGAGGTGGGCATCTGGGGAGTGTGTGCATGGTAGCCGGGGAAAACACCTCGACCCGCGGTTCGGCTTGTTGTTGGCCCACGCCCGCTGCCTTGCCGTGTCTCCGTGTCGCCGTGTCGCAGGTGTGGGACCTGCGCAAGGACGACGAGCCTTCGCTGCAGCTCAAGGGCCACAGCGACACGGTGACGGGCCTGCGGCTGAGCCCCGACGGCAGCCACCTGCTGTCCAACAGCATGGACAACACGCTGCGCGAGTGGGACGTGCGGCCCTACGCGCCGCCCAACAGGTGCACCAAAGTGTTCACAGGTGAGAGGGCGGCCTACTGGTAAGGGTGACACGTTGCCAAGCCGACATTTCCCTGCTAGGACACTCCTCAAGTCCACAGGCACGCAACCTGTATTCGCTTGGTTACTCCACCGGCGTGGTCTGTGCCTTCTCTTCTTCTTCTGCTGCTGCTTCCTGCCAGGCCACCTCCACAACTTCGAGAAGAACCTGCTGCGCTGCGACTACTCGCCGGACGGCAGCCAGGTCACGTGCGGGAGCGCAGACAGGATGGTAAGCGTGGGTTGGGGGGGCCCGCGGGTCGCTGACCGCTTCCTGTCACTCCGCTGCCCAACCCGAACAGTACTGACCACCCTTCCCCCCTGCGTCGCCCACCTGTGCCGGTCCCGCCCCAACCCCAAGGTCAACGTGTGGGACACGGCGACGCGCAAGCTGCTGTACAAGCTGCCGGGCCACACAGGCAGCGTCAACGAGGTGGTGTACAACCCCAAGGTGGGCGCGGGTGGCTTGCTGCCGTGAGGTGCGGTGAACGGTGCATGCAGTAACACACTCGTTATGGGTCAACTGTCCCGCGTTTGCGCGCGCGTTGTCAGTTGTGCATGTGCGCACAGCGGCGTGGTCGCCAGGGTGTGTGCTGAGTGGCGTGTGTTGCGCTGCCCCCGCAGGAGCCCATCATCGCCTCTGCGTCCAGCGACAAGACCGTCTTCCTTGGGGAGCTGGTGCAGTAGGAGGTCGGCGTGCAGGGGGCATCAGCACCTGCTCGACCAGCACAGCCAGGAGGGGTGCATGCCATGTGGGCACGCCGTCGGAGCTGCGGATGCCGTGCGTGGGGGCCGTGTCGGTGTGTTTGTGTTGGGCAGCCTCGTGGAAGGAAGGATGTGTGTGCGCTGGAGGTACGGTATGCGCCGCCTGTTGCGGTGATTGCGGCTATGGTATACGCTGCGTTCGATTTAGACTGACCAGTACGTTGCGTTGATGCCACGGCTATTGCCACAAGGCTGCGGGTACTCACCGGGGTCAGCACACTGTTGGTGGCTTGACACCACCGTCCATGCACATGAAGGACTCCATCCGGACACCACCAGCTAATTTGCTAGCGATGCTAGTGACTCCAAGTTGAGCATGGCAGGTAGAACAAAAGGGAATTCGTGAGGTAGCTGCGTGCATGCGTGTGGTTGTGAGGCTTGCAAGTGTGCAAGCCAGCACTCCATCCCTAATGCGGATACCCTGGCCACCTTGTAAGTTTCGGACTGCTGTTTGCTTGTCGTCAAGACCCTGACATCCTGCCATGGCTTGGCGGCATGATCATACTGCTCACCTGTATGGTACCGTACGCATAACGAGTCTTGGCTTGATACATGCTTCGTGTCCCTGCACCGTAGACCGTACCCGTCGTGGATGTGGTGACAGCGGTGGCAGCTGGCATGTTCCGCCATATAACGGAGCTTTATGCAGTGAACCGAAATCTCCGTTTTATGCAGTACACCGAAAAGGTTCCGAAAAGCTCAGGGTCAAGCATCCTTGAGCCCTGACCGGGCCTGACTCAGTACCACAGGGGCATCCGTCGAGCTGCCCAACAGGCGTGCCCACCAGCGGATCTAACGCCTTGCTTCCGTTTACAGGACCTCCAGTTGGTTGAGATAACCTTATTGCAGGGACCCCTTCCTGTCTGGATGTCGTACCACACCCGGCACCACGGCTGTTACCTTCATCTCATTAATGCTGAGGGGACCCCTTGCGCCTTAGGCCTGGTCAGCGCGGGCTGCGGCCGTCACCCTACTCTGCCTGCACGATGCGTTGTACCAGATTGTACGGAACACGAAACACATAGCTTTTCGGAATACGGCCCTTCCCTGCCGTACATGAATAGCAGGTCTGCGGCCCAGGGTTGGACGGTGGTACAGAAGATCAGGCGGCCCTTAACTGGTCACGAGCCAGTACAACAACGAATGCCTATGCTTACGGTATGCTCAACACTTCTCACGCCTCAACTCGCATCGCAAGTCGCATCTTCACAAACTTCCAGCAAATTACATGGTTCGCCGACAACCCCACTTTCCACATCCCACCCTGTGCTGGGTTTCCATTGCCATCCGCAAGCAGCAACAACCGCCAACCGGTACAACATCTAGCCGCCCTTCCGGGTCTCCTTCGCTGTGTGCCCTTTCTTCGGGCCCCTTCCCCCCTCCCTCTCCTGCCCCTCGCCCGTCCCCTCCTGGTTCTTCCGCTTCCCTTTCCCCTTCCCCAGTCCCTTCCCCTTCCCTCCCGCCTTTCCCTTCCCCACCTGCTTGCCCTCCCCCGGCTCCTGCGCCTCTGCCTCACCGTCCTCTCCCTCACCGTCCCCAGAGAGCTCCCCTCCCCCACTGCCCTCTCCCCTCAGCTCCGCCTCCTGCCGCTCCACCTCCCTCAGCGCCCGCGCCAGCCCCGCGCGCTGCTCCGCCGGCAGCTGCTGCACCACCTGGCCCAGCTCCTGCTGCAGCAGCCGCAGCGCCGGCAGCTGCCACAGCGACTCCGCCACGCCGCAGCGCTGCCGGAAGTCGGCCATGTGGCCCAGAACCGCGCCCACGTGCGCCACCCAGCCGCCCGCCGGCAGCTCGGGCCAGTTGCTGGACAGCGCAATGCCGGCGCCGGTCGACACCGTCTGGTGGTGCACGTAGCCCGCCACCGTTACCACGCGCACGCCCGGGCCCTGCACCACGGCTAGCACGCGACGCAGCGGCAGGCGCTCAGCCGGCGACTCCGGCAGCAGCCCTGCCTCTGCCGCGCCGCCGCCCGTCGCCGCCATCGCCGCCACGCCCTCCCGGGTGCACGTCACCAGGTCGCGGAAGTGCGCCTTCTGCCACAACAAGGCCTCGGCTGTGTTGGCGGCCGCCTGACCCACACCGCCGTCAGTAGGGTGCCCCCCAGCGGCTGCCGCGGCGTCGGCCCTGACCACCGCAATCAGCTCCGCTGGGCTCCCGGGCCCGGGGCCAGCCCCCCGCCCGCCGCTGCCCCCCGCCCCGCGCCCGGCTCCGCTGGCCGCCGCGTCGTGCGGCCGCAGCACGTGCCACAGCTTGGCTGCGGGGCCCAGGTTGTCGTTGATGGCCGGCAGCGCCAGGTCCTCGATGTGCACGGGGGTGGACGTGAGCGCCTGGCTGTAGATCTGCTGCGGCGCGTTGATGCCCGGCAGCAGGTGCGGCAGCTGCTTCTTGGCCGCCTGCGCGAAGGCCAGGTTACCCCGCAGCGCCAGGCCCAGGATGCTGGGCGCGGGCCAGGCGCCGTAGTTGTGGCGCCTGAGCCTGGGCCCCGGCTCCACCAGCTCGTAGGGGCAGGCGGCGGCACCCGGCAGCGGCACGGTCTCCGGCGGCGCCGCCCGCAGCGCAGCGCCGTTCAGCCCCGGGTTGAGCGCGGCGTCCACCCGCGCCCGCGCCTTCACAACCTCCGGGTGCTGCGAGCTGTCCACCAGCGCGTTCTGCGCCCCCAGCACCGTGATGCCATACCGCACCAGGCTTGCAACCGCCTGCGCATGCTCCTCCCCCAACCCCGCCTCGCCCCTGCCGCTGCTGCCCGCCGCCCCCTCCGCCGTGTACGCCTCCCGCACGCAGGCCGCCGCCGCCTCGCCCGCGCCGGGGGTGCGCAGCAGCAGCTCCCGGGCTGCCGCCAGCAGCGCACAGAACCGCGCCGGCTGCGGCAGCCGCGTGCCGGGGGGCAGCCCCGCCGCCACCATCGCCTGCGCCTCCGCCTCCTGCAGCTGCGCCTCCGACACCGCCGCCGCCAGCTCCCCTGCCAGCCCGTCTGCGGCGCACATCTGCAGCAGCGCCAGGCCCTGCTCGCCGATGACGGGGGTGTTGTCCCAGCCGCCCGTGCTCCAGAAGCTCTGGTGGGTGTACGGCATGCCCAGCGTGGGGTCCAGCCCCCACAGCTTGGCCATGGTGGCGGCCACCAGGCGGCGGCACGAGTCGGCGGTGTTGAGCAGCACGTACACGCCGTCGCGCCGTGCGCGTGGCGGCAGCGCGGCCTCCCGCGTGGCGGCGTACACGTCCTCCACGCTGTGGAAGGAGCCCACCAGCGCCATGAAGCGGCTGCCCGCGACCGCAGCCAGCTGCAGCCGCAGCAGCGCCCGGTAGCGCTCCGCCTGCCCCGCAACCACCCGCAACACCAGCAAGCGCAGGGCCCTCGCGCGGGCCCTGGCCACGCGCACCTCCTTGTGCCAGCCGTCGTCCGCCGCTGCCCGGGCGGCCGAGCCTTTCTTCTTGCCCCTGCCGCCACAAGCATGGCCGCTAGGCGCTGCCCCGTCCCCACCCGGTGGCGCCAGGCGCCGCTGCGCCTCCGCCAGCGCCCTGTCGCGCAGCTGCACCCCCAGGCGCGCCAGCGACGCGTCCTGCATGAGGTGCAGGCTGATGTTGTCGGCCAGCAGCCACACGGCGGAGGGCGCTGGGTCCAGCCGCGACAGCCGCAGCAGCAGCACGGGCGCCTGGGGGGGGGGGGAGAAGTTACTAGAACGAACGATCGGCTCGACATTCTGCAGGCAAGTACCATACCACCCTGGTGTGGAGTCGCCGGACCGCCGAGTTGCGCCGAGTTGCGCCGAGGCCTTAACCCCCCCCCCCCCCCCCACCCAGGCGCCCGTTGTTTGTTGGTGCTTCCAAACGATGCTCCCACCGAACCATGGCGTGAACTATGGGACCACATTGCTTGGGCAGACAAGTACGCTGGCCCACCCACCCGGCTTTCGTCCCCCTCCCAGCTTTCGGAAGCGGCCTCCGGAAGTTCCTCTGCCGCAGGCACGCAATGGGGCGTCTCGTCCCCGCCAACGCCGTTGGCACCTTCGCTGTGCTGGGCCAGTCCTGGCAACAGAGGGTCCAGCCGAAGCGGAGCTGCCTCCGGCTGGACGGCCACGGCGTTGTTGATGTGAGAGCTATTCAGGGATGCACCTCCATTGTCGTTCGCCTGTGATGTGAACGTTGGGTGAGGGTGAGGGAGGTCCCTGATCTTGGATGTAGGAAGGGGCCCGACAGGATAGCGCAAGCGCTCCATGCAAATGTCACATGCAATGAGATGTACCGATTCCACGAAACGCAGTTGCTGGTCAACCTTGCCCGCAACGAACGACTTGTTGAGAATCCAACCTGGGTTGAGACAGTGGTCCGCGTGCAGAGCTGCTCAATGACTCGATTGCTCAAGCACCGGTAGCCATTGGCGTTGGTGTCAGTGCAGGCCGCTAAGAGTGCCTGAAGCCCCCCCACAATCCCATCGCCTTGGCGTTCGTCAGAAGGCAAGTCGGCTCCATGCTGCGAAGGCTCTTCATGAGCCATATTATCGGTCGTTAACCAGTCCTGATGTGCAAGGTATGCATCGGCAACTCGAGTATGTGCGGCAGGTTGTTTGCCCCCACAGCGCTGGAATCCGAGGTAACACCGTTGGATACAGTAGTAGCTTCAAAGTTTTCATTTAGATAACAGGCGCTGCGCTCTGAGAAGTGATCTCTTGTCACAAACTGCTCGACCTTGTCAGTTGGTTGGACTCCCTTGCGTCAGCGCCTGGCCCGTGCTCTTGCCCAGGGGAGCTCCCTTGCTCTTGCCCATGCTACAATTACAACTTGTCATCCGCTACCTGCCGCAACCATACGTGATGAGGAATTTGTGGCAGAAGGTGAAGTCTGCCGGCATGTCGAAGGTGTCATCCCTTCTTGTTCCCATTCCACCACCAAGACGTTCCGTGCCAAGGCAAAAGAGGAAGCACAAGGCTCCAACACGCCCAACCTGGCCCAACCCTTCTGCACTAGTGACATCTGGCCTGCCTGTGCAGCCACATGCGCATCGACGTTTTACGTACGCACTGCTACGGTGTACGGTACGGCTCAGAGCACGTTGGCGGCCGCTGTGTTCCCCGCACCGGGAGCTGGTCCCCTGGACCTTTTTTTTTTTTTTTTTTTTTTTTTTTCAGGAGAAGGGTTATGGGATTATCG
>VFQN01004346.1_pt1 | contig 18816 bp, 17 predicted proteins | sample 3512371 | NCBI WGS metagenome assembly VFQN01 (sample SAMN10412370, study PRJNA504923) | tailings metagenome | isolation source: Replicate 2 from Balatoc abandoned mine | place: Philippines: Itogon, Benguet | collected 2017-08-28 | reverse complement strand
CGTACCCCGCCATGTCGCGTCAGGTCGCCGCGACCCCCGCGCACCGTGAGCGCCTCCGCCGGACCCCGCTCGGCCATCTCGGAGGCATGGAACTTCACCATCGCGGCTTCCTTGTCGCAGCGCCGCTTCTGGTCGATCTCGTCGCAGACGAAATACATGAGCTGGCGCGACGCCTCGATGTCGGTCGCCATGCGGGCAAGGCGGAAGCGCGTGTTCTGGAAGTCGCCGATCGCCTGGCCGAACTGGCGGCGCTCCTGCGCATAGGCGGTGGCGTCTTCCAGCGCGCCGCGGGCGAGGCCGATGGCGCGGGCGGCGGTATGGGCGCGGGCGCGCTCGAGCCCGGCCGAAATGTAGTAAAAGGCCCGGCCCTCCTCGCCGATCAAGGCCGAGCCCGGCAGCCGGCACTCGTCGAAGGCCAGCTCCCAGGTCTTCCAGCCGAAATAGCCGATCTTGGGAATGGGCGCGCCCTTGACGCCCGGCGGCAGCGTGCCGCGCGGCTTTTCGATCAGGAAGGAGGAGAGGCCGACATGCTTGCGCTTCGGATCCGGCGCGTCGGAGGTGCGGGCAACCAGCATGATGTAGTCGGCGCCGTCGGCGAAGGTGCACCAGTACTTGTTGCCGGTGATCACCCAGTCGTCGCCGTCGCGCCGCGCCCGGCAGGCGATGCTGCCGAGGTCGGAGCCGACATTGGGCTCCGACATGGCGGCGGCGCCCAGGAATTCCCCGCGGGCGGCGCGGGGCAGGAAGACGGCCCGCTGGGCCTCGGTCATGCCGCGCCCGGCGCTGAGGCCATTGCCGCGGGCGATGATCGAGGCCACGCTCATCCAGCCGCGCGCCAGCTCCTCGGTGATCAGGCAGTATTCGAAGACACCGAGGCCCAGGCCGCCATACTGTTCGGGGATGACGATGCCGAAATATCCCATGTCGGCGAGCTTCCGGATCAGCTCCGGCGGGATGTCGCCCTTCTCGGGATCGAGCCTGTTGGCCACCGGCAGCACTTCCTTCATGACGAAGGCGCGCGCCGTCTCCTGGATCATGCGGCGCTCGTCGGTCATGTAACCCATGTCAATTCCCCGTTTCTTGCATCGGCATCGTAGCGAATTTCGAGGAGATCACAGTGCGCAGAATCCTGGCGGGCGCCACGGCGCTCTTTCTCTATGCGGCATCGGCCGTGTTTCCTGCTGCCGCGCAGGACTGGCCGACCAAGCCGGTGACGATCTACATGGGCTTCCCGGCCGGCTCGGGCGTCGACGTCGTGGCGCGGCTCCTGCAGCCGTCGTTGGAGAAGACGCTGGGGCAGCGGCTGGTCATCGACTACAAGAGTGGCGCCGGCGGCAATGTCGCCTCGGAGACGGTCGCCCGCGCGCCGGCGGATGGCTACACTTTCCTGCTCGGCACCGCGGCCACGCACGGCGTCAACGCGGCGCTCTACAAGAAGCTGTCGTTCGACGTCGAGGCGGATTTCACGCCGATCACCACGCTGGCTGACATCCCCAACGTACTCGCCATCAATCCCGAGGTGATCGACGCCAAGGACGTCCAGGACTTCATCGCCAAGGTAAAGGCCGCACCCGGCAAGTACAGCTACGCCTCGACCGGCAACGGTACGGGCACGCACTTGGCCTTTGCCGCCTTCAACAAGCAGGCCGGGCTCGACATGGTGCACGTGCCCTACAAGGGCGGGCCCGACGCCACCAATTCGCTGCTGAAGGGGGAAACCTGCTGCAGCTTCCCGCTGTTGCAGGCCATGCTGCAGCACGCCAAGGCGGGCAAGGTGCGATTGCTGGGCGTCACCACGGCCAAACGTGTCGGGGCCATGCCTGACCTCCCGACCATCGCCGAGCAGGGGATGCCGGGTTTCGAGAGCTACATCTGGTTCGGCATCTTCGCCCCCAAGGGGCTCGATCCGGCGATCGCCGCCAAGATGAATGCGGCGCTCAAGATCGCGATCGAGGATCCCGCGGTGGCGAAGAAGCTCGTCGAACTCGGCAACTCCCCGCGCTACGAAACGCTCGCGCAGTTCAAGGAGACGGTGAAGCGCGATCGCGCCAGATGGGCCGAGGTGGTGAAGGCGGCCGGCGCCACGATCGACTGATCAGGCCGCGGCATCTTCCTTGATCATCGCCGCGCCCTTCTCGCCGATCATGATGGTGGGGGCGTTGGTGTTGCCGGTCGTCAGCGTCGGCATCACCGAGGCGTCGATGACGCGGAGACCCTGGATGCCGTGCACGCGCAGGCGCGAATCGACGACGGCGCGCGGGTCCTCGCCCATCCTGCAGGTGCCGACCGGGTGATAGAGCGTGTTGCCCGCGCGGCGCGTGTAGGCGAGCAGGTCGGCGTCGGTCTTCACATCGGGGCCGGGCTGGATCTCGCCCTCGCTGTGCTGGGTCAGAGCCGGCGCGGCGAAGATGCGGCGTGTGTGCCGAAAGCCGCCCAGCAGCGCCAGCTCGTCGGTGTGGGTGCTGAGATAGTTTGGTTTGATGTGCGGGCGGGCAAAGGGATCGGACGAGGCCGCCATGATGGTGCCGCGGCTGTCGGGCTTCACGACGCAGACGACGCAGCTCATGCCCGGCTGCTCGTCGAGCTGGCCGAACTTGAGCGGATGTGAGCTGCCCGGTGTGAACAGGAGCTGCAGGTCGGGTGAGGCCAGGCCCTCGCGGCTGTCGCAGAAGACCTGCGCCGTCGTCACGCCGAAGGTGAGGGCGCCGCGGCCGGTGAAGGCGAAGCGCAGGATCTCGGGCAGCACGCGCGGGAAGCGCGAGACCTCGTTGACCGTCTCCGCTCCCTTCACGCGATGCACGACGCGCACGACATAGTGGTCGATCAGGTTGGCGCCGACGCCGGGCAGGTCGTGAACGACCGGGACGCCGAGTGACTGCAGGTGCGCGGCCGGCCCGATTCCGGAGATCTGCAGGATGTGCGGGGAGTTGACGGCGCCGCCCGAGACGATGACCTCTCGCCTGGCCCGCACCTCGGTGAGCGTGCCGCCGCGCTGGAAGGTGACGCCGACGCAGCGCTTGCCCTCGAACATCAGCTTGCCGCCCTGCGCGTTCGTCTCGACCCGCAGATTGGGGCGGCTGCGCGCCTCGCGGAGATAGGTCTGGGCCGTCGAGCCGCGCCAGCGGCCACGGCGGGTCATCTGCGAGTAGCCGACGCCGTGCCGCGTCCTTCCGTTGAGGTCGGGATTGAACGGGAAGCCCGCCTGCTGCGCGCCTTCCACGAATCGATGGGTGAGGGGCAGGATGGTGCGATAGTCCTCGACCTTGAGGGGACCGTCCTGGCCACGCACCTCCCTGTCGCCGCCCTGCACGTACTGCTCGGATTTCATGAAGTAGGGCAGCACGTCGTCATAGCTCCAGCCGCGGCAGCCCATCTGCGCCCAGCCGTCGAAGTCGGCCGGTGCGCCGCGGACATAGAGCATGCCATTGATCGAGCTCGATCCGCCCAGGGTGCGGCCGCGCGGCCACTCGATGCGTCGGTCCCCCGAGCCCTTCTCCGGCTCGGTCGTGTAGTTCCAGTTCACCAGCGGGTTGCGGATCAGCGAGCGGATGCCGGCCGGGATGTGGATCATGGGATGCCAGTCGCTGGGACCGGCCTCCAGCAGGATCACCGAGGCGCCGGTCTCGCTCAGGCGCGCGGCGACCGTGCAGCCGGCCGATCCCGCGCCGACGACGACATAGTCCGCCTGCATGTTTCTCTCCCCTCAGAGCGTGCCGGATCGCCTGTCGCGCGGCACGAAATAGTCGGTCGGCGCGAGCTCCGGATCTTCCTGAGCGTACATGTTTCGGACGTGCGTCTCGACATCCTCTCGGAACAACGAATGCGAGATCGACTGCACGAGGCGCGTCGATCCCACGAACAGGCCGGGAATGTCGCCGGCCAGAGCGCCATGGCTCAGGATACTCCCCCAGTTGAACAGGTGGATGTCGCCCATGTGCGGCGTGCGACCCGGCACCTTCTCGATCAGCTCGAAACCCGGACCGAGATAGGGATAGCGCGCGGCCTCGGCGTTGGCGCTGGCATCCGCCGGCGTGCGGCGGTCGCCCCAAAGGGTCGCATTGGCGGCGAACGCTCCCAGTTCCGGGCGCCGCACAAGATCGACATCAAAGCCGGTGCCGAGCAGGACCGCATCGAAGTGCTCCGTGGCCTTGGTCGTCTTCACGGTGACTCCGTCCGCCTCGACGATCATGTCGAGCCACGGTTCGGCAAAGCGGAAGGCGAAGCCCGGCAGCTTCTGCGCGCGCAGCACGGATTCGTGTGGCGGCGGCGAGCCGGCGGCCAGCATGTAGGTGTAGATCTTCCAGCGCCAGTCGTCGTCCAGCATCCCTTGCCCGCGCTGGAAGCCAGGGAAGGAGACGCCCTTCGACTTGTTGACCTGCGGCAGGTGCGGCCGCCGCGCGTAGCAGATCGCCTCGCGTGCGCCGGCTTCCAGCGCCGTGCAGGCATTGTCGATTGCGGTCGCCAGCACGCCCAGGATGCCGAGGCGCTTGCCCTTCAACTCTGCAAAATCGATCTCTTCCAGCGTGTGATGGACGCGTCCGGCGCGGGCGGGGTCCGCCGGGTCGAAAGACGGGAAGGAGGGCCAGCGGAAGCCGCCCGATCCGTCGCGGCCGTTGGCCAGGATGAGCTTGCGCGCCAGCACCGTCTCGCCGGTCGACAGGCTGGCCTGCAGGAAGTCGCCGGCGGCCTCGATCCGGAGCAGCGACACGCCGTTCTCGACCTTCAGGCCGACGACCTTGCGCACCCACAGGAGATAGGAGAGCCAGTCGAGGCGCGGGATCTTGTAGAGCTTCTCCCAGCCCTCGCCGCCGTGCTGGGCCTCGTACCAGGCACGGAAGGTGAGCGACGGTACGCCGAGATCAGGGCCGGTGAGGTGCTTGGGGGAGCGCAGGATCGGCATGCGCGCCGTCGTGTTCCACGGGCCTTCGTGGCCATGGGTGTTGCGCTCGATCACGCGGATGTTGCGGATGCCCTCGCGCAGCAGGCCCCAGCCCGCGGTCTGACCGCACATGCCGGCGCCGACGATCAGAACGTCGAGGACGGGTCGGCCATCGGGGCCGATCTTCTCCGGCACCCAGTTGGCCGGCGGGTAGTTCAACCGCGCCAGATCGTGGCGCGCGACCTTTTCGAGTTCGTCCAGGCCCGCCGAATGCCGCTCGACAATACCATCCATGCCGTGCTTCCGACCCTCCCCCGCATTTCCTTAGCAGGGTGGCCCCGATGAATGAACCGCATGCTCTGCGGCCTGTCGTATCACGGGGAGGAACTGGACGGCCGCTGGCGGCCATCTCCGGATGCCATGGGCGCCCGAGCCCCGGTACTATGCGGGAAGCTGCGATCCGGACGGAGCCAGACGGCGCGACCGGGAAAGTGAAAATCAAAGGGAGAGCATGGAATGCGCGGACGTCAGGTTCTGTTGGACACGCTGGTCAATCACGGGGTCGACCGGATCTTCGGCAACCCCGGCACGACCGAAAGTCCGCTGCTCGACTCTCTGCCCGACTATCCGCAGCTGGAATACATCGTCCATCTTCACGAGGGCGTCGCCACCGGCGCGGCCAACTTCTACGCCCAGGCCAGCGGCAAGACCGCCTTCGTGAACCTCCATGTGGCGCCGGGCCTCGGCAACGCGATCGGCGCGATCTACAGCGCGCTGAAGAACAGTTCGCCGATGGTCGTGACGGCCGGCCAGCAGGATACGCGCATGCGCCTGCGCGACCCGATCCTGGGCCATGACCTCGCCGCCATCGCCGCACCCGTCACCAAGTGGAGCGTTCAGGTCGAGCGCGCCGACGAACTGGGCCCAATCCTTCAGCGCGCCTTCAAGATCGCCAACGAGGCGCCGGCCGGTCCGGTCTTCGTGGCCCTGCCCATCGACGTGATGGAGCAGGAGACCTCGGTCCCCGCCGGCCGGCCCGGCCATTCCTACACCGCGACCCGTCCCGATCCGGCGGGCATCGCCGCCATGGCGAAGCTCCTGTCGGCTGCGAAAAGCCCGGCCATCGTGGCCGGTGACGACATCGCGCGCGCCGGCGCCGACAAGGTGCTGGTCAAGCTGGTCGAGACGCTGGGCGCGTCGGTGTGGTTCGAGGGGCTGCGCGGACAGAATTCCTTCCCCACCGATCATCCGGCCTATCGCGGCACGCTGGCTTTCGATGCGCCGGGCGTCGCCAGGCAACTGGCCGAGAGCGATCTCGTGCTTATGGTTGGCGGACCCTTCTTCGAGGAAGTCTGGTACGCGCCGGGTTCGCCCTTCGCGGCCGGAACCAAGGTGCTGCAGATCGAGGCGGGTGCCTCGCGTCTCGCCTACAATTTCGCCCTCGATGCCGGCGTGGTGGCCGATGCCGGTGCGGCGCTAGAGGCGCTCGATGCAGCGCTGACCGGCGTCGATGCGGCCGCCGCTGCGAAGCGCACCGAGGCGATGAAGGCGCGCAAGGCGGACGACGATGCCGCCCAGAAGGCCCGGGTCGAGAAGGCCTGGGCGCGCACGCCGACCTCGATGGCACGTGCGATGGCGGAAATCCGCGCGGGTTCGCCGAAGGATGTCGTGGTAGTCGACGAGACCATCACCGCCAACCTCGACCTCTTCAAGACCTTCACCTTCAAGGGACCGGGCGACTATTACAGCGGTCGTGGCGGCGGCATCGGCCAGGGGCTGGCCGGCGCCATCGGCGTCGCGGTAGCCGAGACGAAGCGGCCGATCCTCTGTCTTTCGGGCGACGGCTCGTCGATGTACTCGATCCAGGCGCTATGGACGGCGGCGCATCACGATCTGCCGATCGTGTTCGTAATCCTGGCGAACCGCGAGTATCGCGTGCTCAAGCACAACATCGACGCCTACCGCGCACGCTTCGACGTGAAGTCGAACAAGCCCTACATGCACATGGATCTGACCGGGCCGACCATGGGTTTCGTCGACCTCGCCAAGGGCATGGGCGTCGCCGGCACGTATGTTTCGAAGGCCGACGACATCAAGGCCGCCGTCGAAGCCGCCTTCAAATCCGGCAAGCCGCACCTCGTCGAGATCGAGATCGAAGGAAAGAGGTAACGCGCGTTCATACGCGCGGTGCAGAATAGAGTAAGGGTCCCTCGCTCCGCTCGGGATGACACCGGTTTCTGAATTGGCGCACTGCGCAAATTCCAACAGGGATGTCATCCCGAACGGAGTGAGGGATCCTTACGTCACTTCTGGAACGCCCTGACCTTCGCCTGGTGCGCCCGCGCGGCGCCCGTCAGCATCGGCAGGTCGTTGCCGGACAGCAGGAACTTCATGCCCTTGTCGGTGTAGAGCCTGAGCAGCTCCTCGGTATAGGCGCCGCCCATGCCCGGCCACTTGCCGTGCTTCGTGCAGGCCGCGACGACCTTGTCGACGGCGGCCTGGACCCTCGGATTGCCGGTGTCGCCGGGTATGCCCATCTCCATCGACAGGTCGCTGGAACCGACCAGCAGGCAGTCGATGCCCGGCACCGCGGCGATCGCCTCGGCATTCTCGACCGCCTTGGGTGTCTCGATCATCACCACGATCAGCGTGTTCTCGTCTGACTTCGTGGTCATCTCGCCAAGCGGCATAGGCTCGTAGTCGAACTGTGCCTGGCCGCCGCCCACCGAGCGATGGCCGCGCGGCGGATAGCGCAGCTTGTCGGCGATCTCCCTCGCCTCCTCGGGCGTATCGACATGCGGGACGACGATGCCCAGCGCCCCGCCGTCGAGCACCCGCGTCGCCATCGTGAGTTCGCCATACGGCACCCGCACGATCGGCGCGATGCCTGAATCCTGTGCGGCGATGGCGATCTCGCAGGCCGTCTCGATGGACATGGAGCCGTGCTCGAGGTCGATGAACAGCCAGTCGAAGCCCGCCGCCTTCATGACCTTCACGATGTCGACGTTGCGGACCAGCCGGATGCCGATGCCGATCGACAGCTCGTTCTTCCTCAGGCGTGCCTTGGCGGCATTGACTGCGAACGCCATTCTCTCCTCCATTGTTCGTTCTCGCCAGGAGGAAGCTATTCGCCATGTCCTTCAAAGTCGAACGGATCGACCATGTCGTGCTGCGTGTGCGCGATCTGGCCGGTATGGTGCGTTTCTACGAACAGGCCCTGGGATTCCGGGAGGAGCGCCGCATCGAGCGGCTGAACCTCGTGCAGATGCGCGCGGGCGCTTCCATGCTCGACCTCGTCGCAAACGATGCGCAGGTGACGGCGCGAAACATGGATCATTTGTGCTTCCGTGTTGAGCCGTTCGATCGTGACGCCATCGTCACGCAACTCGCGCCATTCGGGATACCGGTCGGCGAAACCGTCGATCGCTATGGCGCCGAAGGCACCGGACCCTCGGTCTATTTCCATGATCCGGAAGGGAACCAGATAGAACTCAAAGGACCGGCGCATTAAGGCTTGGCCAACTCACCCGATGTGATAGCCTGCGGGCAACGGGGAAGAACAAACACGCCAACGAGCGTGACTCTGGGAGGATGAAAATGAGAAATCGCTTGGCAATCATTGCCGGCGGCCTTGCGGCCGCCGTGGTCGTATCCGCTCCCGCCTTCGCGCAGAAGCAGGGTGGGACGCTGAAGGTATCCCATCGAGACAATCCGCCGAGTGCGTCGATCCACGAGGAAGCGACCATCTCGGTGAACATGCCGTTCATGTCGGTCTTCAACAACCTCGTGTTCTTCGACCCGAAGGAGAAGATCAACAGTCCCGACAAGATCGTGCCCGAGCTGGCCGAGAGCTGGTCGTGGAACGCCGACAAGACGAAGCTCACCTTCAAGCTGCGCAGCGGCGTGAAGTGGCACGACGGCAAGCCGTTCTCGTCCAAGGACGTGAAATGCACGTGGGACGCGCTGCGGGGAGACGACAAGCAGGAGATGATCCGCAAGAACCCGCGCAAGGTCTGGTACAAGAACCTGAAGGAGGTCACGACCAACGGCGACAACGAGGTCACCTTCACCCTCGAGCGCGAGCAGCCGTCGTTCCTGTCGATGCTGGCCGCCGGCTACTCGCCGGTCTATCCCTGTCACGTCGATTCGCGGACGATGCGCTCCAAGCCGATCGGCACCGGCCCGTTCAAGGTTGCGGAGTTCAAGCGCAACGAGGGCATCAAGCTGGTGCGCAATCCCGACTACTGGAAGAAGGGGCGGCCCTACCTCGACGCGATCGAATTCAAGATCGTGCCGAACCGCAGCACCCGAGTGCTCGGCTTCGTCGCCGGCGAGTTCGATCTCACCTTCGATTCCGACATCACTTTCCCGTTGCTGAAGGACGTGAAGGACCAGAAGAAGGATGCGATCTGCGAGGCGCGTCCGACCAACGTGCACAGCAACCTGCTGGTCAATCGCGACGCCCCGCCGTTCGACAATCCCAAGCTGCGCGAGGCGCTCGTCTATTCGCTCGACCGCACGCCGTTCAGTGACATCCTGACCCAGGGCAACGACCTTCGCGGCGCGACCATGCTGCCGCCGCCGGCCGGCGTCTGGGGCATGACGCAGGACGAACTGCAGAAGCTCCCCGGCTTCGGGCCGGACATCGAGAAGAACCGCGAGATCGCTCGCGGCCTCATGAAGGAACTGGGCTACGGCCCCGACAAGCCGCTCAAGATCAAGGTGTCGACCCGCAACATCGCCATCTATCGCGATCCGGCGGTCATCCTCATCGACCAGCTCAAGCAGATCTACATCGATGCCGAGCTGGAGCCGATCGACACGACGATCTGGTACAACAAGGTCCAGCAGAAGAACTATCAGGTCGGAATGAACCTGACGGGCGCCGGCCTCGACGATCCGGACGGCGTGTTCTACGAGAACTTCTACAGCACGTCGGACCGCAACTATACGGGATACAAGAATCCCGAGATCGACAAGATGATCGACGAGCAGTCGGCCATGACCGACGTGAACAAGCGCAAGGCCATGGTGACGAAGATCGAGCAGGCCCTGCTCAAGGACGCGGCCCGTCCGCCGATCACGCATGGCGTCGCGAACACCTGCTGGGCGCCGGCCGTGAAGAACCTCGTCCTGCAGCACAACAGCATCTACAACGGCTGGCGTCTCGAAGACGTCTGGCTCGACAAGTAACGCCTAGGCGTACGGAGGCACGACGAGGATGGGAGCGTATCTTACCCGCCGCGTACTGTTGATGGTTCTGACTCTCTTCGGAATGTCGGTGCTCATCTTCGTCATGCTGCGCCTGGTGCCCGGCAACATTGCCGACATCCTCGTTGATTCGGCGGGCATCGCCGATCCCAAGGAGAAGGCCAAGATCGCGGCCGAGCTTGGCCTCGACCGTCCGATCTTCGACCAGTACCTGCAATGGATAGGTGGTCTCTTCCGCGGCGATCTGGGTTTCGCCTATGTGTCCGAGCGGCCGGCCCTCGAGGAGATCGCGCCGCGCATCCCGATCAGCGCCAAGCTTGCGGGCTTGGCGCTGTTCTTCTCGGTCATCCTCGGCGTGCCGCTCGGCGTCATCAGCGCCGTCCGTCAGAATTCGGCGATCGACTACCTGCTTCGCATCGTCAGCCTGAGCGGCCTGTCGCTTCCCTCGTTCTGGCTCGGCTTGCTGATCCTGATGGCGTCGGTCCAGTGGTTCGGCATGATCCCGATCTATACCAACGAGCCACGAAGTTTCATCGACGAGATGCTGTTGCTCAGTATCCCGGCGGCCGCCGTCGGCTTTCGAAGTTCGGCCCTGATCATGCGGCTCACGAGATCGTCTATGCTCGAGGTGCTGCGGCAGGATTACATCCGGACGGCCCGCTCCAAGGGCGCCTCGCAGACCACGGTCAACTACGTGCATGCGCTCCGCAACGCGCTGTTGCCGGTCGTCACCATCATCGGCATCGAGGCGGCGTTCCTCGTCGGCGGCTTGATCGTGACCGAGACTGTGTTCAACATTCCCGGTGTTGCCCGCTTCCTCGTCGAGGCGATCCTGTGGCGAGACTACCCGATCGTGCAGAACCTGGTGATGCTGATCGCCTTCTGCGTGGTCGTCGTCAATTTCCTGGTCGACATGGCCTACATGGCACTCGACCCTCGCATCAAGTACGCGGACTGAGGGCACACATGGCTGTCATCGACCATGATGCCGCGCTGGCCAAGGCCGGCGCCAACGTCACGGGCTTCTGGAGCCAGGCCGGCTTCCTCGCCCGGCGCTATCCGCTGGGCGCGGTGGGCGCGATCCTCGTGCTGCTCTTCGTGCTGACGGCGCTGTTCGCCAACGTCATCGCACCCCACGATCCGTTGTCGACCAACTCGCGCGCCTCGCTGGCCACACCGGGCGGCACCTACTGGCTGGGCGCCGACTTCATGGGCCGCGACATGTTCAGCCGCATCGTTTACGGCGCACGCATCTCGCTTGCCGTCGCCGTCGGCGCAACCCTGCTGGGCGGTATCCTGGGCGTGCTGATCGGCCTGCTGTCGGGCTTCATCGGGGGCTGGCTCGATCTCGCGACACAGCGCCTGATGGACATCATGCAGTCGCTGCCGCTGCTGGTGATGGCGCTGGTCATGGCAGCGTCGCTGGGGCCGTCGCTCGAGAATACGATCATCGCGATCGCCATCCCACTTGTGCCGAGCGTGGCGCGCGTCGTGCGGTCGAGCACCCTGTCGCTGCGCGAGCAGCCCTTCGTCGAGGCCGCCCGGGCCGTTGGCATGGGGGAAATCCGCATCGCCGTCCGGCACGTCCTGCCCAACACGCTGGCGCCGCTGATCGTGCTGGGCACGGCTCAGCTCGGCTCGGCGATTCTCACCGAGGCCTCGCTCTCCTTCCTGGGCCTCGGCATCCCCGAGCCTTATCCGTCTTGGGGGCGCATGCTGTCCGAGTCGGCCGCGGAGTATGTCCGCACGGCGCCATGGCTCGTGATCTTCCCCGGTGTTGCCATCAGCCTCACGGTGTTCGGCACCAACCTGCTGGGCGACGCCCTGCGTGACATCCTCGACCCGAGACAGCGTACATGAGTTCTCTTCTGGAAGTGTCGGACCTCGGCACGTGGTTCTATACGCGTCAGGGAATCGTCAAGGCGGTCGACGGCGTCGACTTCGAGGTCGCCGCTGGCGAGACGCTGGCCATCGTCGGTGAATCCGGGTGCGGCAAGAGCATGACCGCGCTCTCGCTGATGAGGCTGATCCCCGATCCGCCGGGACGCATCGTGTCCGGCTCGATCAGGCTCGCCGGCCGCGACCTGCTCAAGATCTCCGAGGAGGAGATGCGCGACGTGCGCGGCAATGAGATCTCGATGATCTTCCAGGAGCCGATGACGTCGCTCAATCCGGTGATGACGATCGGCAAGCAGATTTCCGAGGCGCTGATCCTGCATCGCGACATGGACCGCAAGCAGGCGATGAAGCGGGCGATCGAGATGCTGGACCTGGTGCGCATCCCCGAGCCCGCGCAGCGCGCGAAGGAATATCCGCATCAGCTCTCGGGCGGCATGCGTCAGCGCGCGATGATCGCCATGGCGCTGGCCTGCAATCCCAAGGTGCTGATCGCCGACGAGCCGACGACCGCCCTCGACGTCACCATCCAGGCGCAGATCCTGGAGCTGATCGTCGAACTCCAGCGCGAATTCAGCGCCGCGGTCATCCTGATCACGCACGATCTCGGCGTCGTCGCCGAGACCGCGCACCGGGTCATCGTCATGTATGCCGGCCGCAAGGTCGAGGAAGCGACCGTGGGCGAGCTGTTCGGAAAGCCGCTCCACCCCTACACGGTGGGCCTGATGAACTCGATCCCGCGCCTCGACCTGATGCGCGGGCAAACCGATCGCTCCCAGGAGCGCCTGCAGGAAATCCCCGGCATCGTGCCGCCGCTGTTCGACCTGCCCTCCGGATGCGCCTTCGCGCCCCGCTGCAGCAGGGCCGACGACAAGTGCCGCAGCGAACGTCCGGCCTATGAGGAGAAGCAGCCCGGTCACTGGGCCGCCTGCTGGCACACACATGGTTAGCGCAAATCCCCCCGTCATCGAGGTCAAGGACCTCAAGAAGCACTTCCCGGTGAAGAAGGGCCTGCTGCGCCGCACGGTGGGCCAGGTCTATGCCGTGGATGGCGTCACCTTCACCGTGCGCGCCGGCGAGACGCTCGGCCTGGTGGGCGAGTCCGGCTGCGGCAAGACCACGGCCGGCCGCGCCGCCATGCGCCTGGTCGAGCCGACCTCGGGCTCGATCAAGGTCGAGGGCAAGGAGATCATCGGCCTTTCGAAGGCCGAGCTGCGGCCCTACCGGCGGCAGATGCAGATCATCTTCCAGGACCCGTTCTCGTCCCTCAACCCGCGCATGACCGCGGGCGACATCGTGGGCGAGCCGCTGCTGGTCCATGGTGTGGCCAACGCCAAGGAGCGGCAGGAGCAGGTGGCTGCGCTGTTTGCGCGCGTTGGACTTCGACCGGCGCAGATGAGCAACTACCCGCACCAGTTCTCGGGCGGGCAGCGGCAGCGCATCGGTATCGCCCGTGCCCTGGCGCTGGGGCCGAAGCTGATCGTGGGCGACGAGCCGGTCTCCGCGCTCGATGTCTCCATCCAGGCGCAGGTCATCAACCTCCTGATGGAGCTGCAGGCGGAGCGGCGGCTCTCCTACCTCTTCATCTCGCACAACCTTGCGGTGGTGGAGCATATCAGCCACCAGATCGCCGTGATGTATCTCGGCCGCATCGTCGAGTATGCTGACACCCGTTCGATCTTCACCAATGCCCAACATCCCTACACGGAAGCCCTGCTGGCCGCCGTCCCGGTGCCGGATCCCGCCATCAAGCGGAAGAAGATCGTGCTCCAGGGCGACGTGCCCAGCCCGGTGAAGCCGCCGTCGGGCTGCCATTTCCACACGCGCTGCCCCTATGCCGTGCAGCGCTGCAAGGTGGAGTCGCCACCGCTGCGCGAAATCGCACCGGGGCATCACGTTTCCTGCCATCTGCGCTAGACTGTCTCCCGAAAAGGGAGAGTGAAAACGCCATGGCCAATTGGGATTACATCATCGTGGGCGGCGGGTCCGCCGGCTGCGTGCTGGCCAATCGCCTGACCGAGGATGCCAACGTCAAGGTCCTGCTGCTGGAAGCCGGGCCGCGCGACAAGTCGATGTGGATCGACATTCCGGCGGGCTTCACGAAGCTGCTGAACCACGAGAAGTTCAACTGGAACTTCCAGATGGAGCCGGAGGAGGGGATGGCCGGGCGCAGCATTCCCTGCCCGCGCGGTCGCACGCTCGGCGGTTCGAGCTCGATCAACGGCATGCTCTACGTGCGCGGCCAGCCGCTCGACTACGACACCTGGGCACAGTTCGGCAACCGCGGCTGGTCCTATTCGCAGGTGCTGCCCTACTTCAAGAAGTCCGAGAACTACGAGCCGGGGGGCGACGACAGCCGCGGCCGGGGCGGTCCGCTGAACGTCGCGCAGATGTGCGACACGCATGAACTGTGCGACGCCTTCATCAATGCGGCCGAGGCGAGCGGCTATCCGAAGAATGCCGACTACAACAACGGCAACCAGGAGGGCTTCGGCTACTTCCAGGTGACGATGAAGAACGGCAAGCGCCAGTCGACGGCGCGCGCCTTCCTCGATCCCGTGCGCTCGCGTCCCAACCTGACCATCGAGACCGACGCGCTGGTCAGCAAGCTGATCCTCGAGGGCAAGCGCTGCGTCGGCGTCTCCTACAGCGTGCATGGCCAGGCGAAGGAAGCGCGTTGCGGGCGCGAGGTCATCGTCTCCTGCGGCGCCGTGCAGTCGCCCGGCGTACTGGAGCATTCGGGTATCGGCCAGCCCGAGCTGCTGCGCAGCCACGGCATCGAGGTGAAGCACGAGCTGAAGGGCGTCGGCGAGAACTACGGCGACCACTTCGCACCGCGGATGAACTGGCGCGTCAAGCTTCCGATCACGCTGAACGAGCGCACGCGCGGCATCAATCTCGTGAAGGAGGTGGTGCGCTACTACACGAGCGGCCGCGGTGCGCTGGCCCTCACCGCCGGCGTCGTCTACGGCTTCGTGCGGACCCGGCCGGGTCTCGACTCGCCCGACATGCAGTTCCACATGGCGCACGCCAGCTACGACACGGCGCAGAAGCGCGATCTCGAGCGCGAGCCCGGCATGACCGTCGTCATCGGCCAGTGCCGGCCCGATTCGCGCGGTTCGATCCACATCAAGTCGGCGATCCCGGGCAGTGCGCCGGCCATCCGGCCGAACTTCCTCTCGGCCCAGACCGACCGCGACGCTACGGTCGCCGGCATGCAGATCGCCCGCAAGATCGTCTCGCATTCGTCGATGTCGAAGTATATCGCCTTCGAGAACAATCCCGGCGACAAGGTCCAGACCTATGACGAGTGGCTGAGCTTCGCCCGCGGCAACGGGCAGACGACCTACCACGTCATCGGGACCTGCAAGATGGGCTCCGATCCGATGGCCGTGGTCGACGACCGGTTGCGGGTCCACGGGATCGCCGGTCTGCGGGTGATCGACGCCTCGATCATGCCGACCGTGCCGTCGGGCAACACCAATGCGCCCACGATCATGGTTGCCGAGAAGGGCGCGGACATGATCAAAGAGGATGCGAAGGCGGGCCTCAGGGCCGCCGCCTGAGGGAAACAGTGGGGGACGTGATGAAGCCTGTGAGGTCCATTCTCGCCATGCTGGCGATCGGCGGCCTTTTGTCGGCCTGTCACGGCTACGATCCCAAGCCCGAGTCCAAGCGCGACATGCTGCAGGACTCTGGCTTCAAGGTCGTCTCGCTGAAGACGCCGGACCAAGCCGCCTCGTTCAAGAAGCTGCCGCCGCACAAGCTGGTGCGCAAGACCTGGAACGGCAAGCCGGTCTGGGTGTACGCCGATCCGACGATGTGCGGCTGCCTCTACATGGGCACGCAGGACAACTACAACGCCTACATCAAGGAGGCATCGAAGCAGATGATCTCCACCGCGATGCGCGCCAACTTCCAGGACGATCCCTACAGCCCGACCGGCATGGACAATGCCGTCGACAACGACATGGATTGGGGCGTTTGGGGCAACCCGGGCTATTACGGCCTGCCCTACTGAGGGCGGCCTGACATTGAAACGCCCGGCGGAGCGATCCGCCGGGCGTTTTTCTTTTTGGGCAGCTGCAAGGAGCTATTTCGGCTGCGTCGCCGGCACGCCGAGCGAGAGCATCAGGCGGTTGGCCCAGTTGAAGAACGAGGCCGCGCCGATGAGGTCCGCGATGGCGGCATCGTCGAGGCCGACGGTGCGCAGGCGCTCGACATGCTCCTTGCCGAAGGTCATCGGTAGGGTCGTCAGTGCGACCGAGGCGGCGACGATCGCCTCCCAGCGTTCATCCAGTTTGGTCTCGACCCCCTCGTCGAGCAGGCGTTGCACGTCGTCGATGCGCTTCGAATAGGTCGCGGCAAAGCGGGCATGGACCGAGGCGCAGTAGATGCAGCCGTTCAGGCGCGACGTCGCGGCCGCCGCCAGCTCGCGCTCGGCGCGCGGCAGGCCGGCCTCGGGATTGTAGAAGATGTCCTTGTCGGTCCGCGTGCGCGCCTCCAGCACGTCGGGATCGCGCGCCAGCAGCCGGAAGTACGGCGACTTCACGCGCGACGGGTCGACCAGGCTCCTGAGATGATGCTCGGTCATGTCGGCTTCGGCCATCGGTTCGAGCCATGGCAGCCAGTCGAGCATGTCGCGGGTGAAGACCACCGGCTCGGTGTGCGGCGGCGGGGTCAGGGTCTTTTCGGTGCTCATAGGGTGCTCGCGAGGACGCCCAGGCCGGCCACGACCCGGATCTGGTAGGACAGGAAGGAGACGAGCTGGGAGACCGTCACGATGTCGTCGGTCGACCAGCCGGCATCGAGCAGCGACTGCAGCGACGCCGCCGACGCATCGCGCGGGTGGAACACCAGCATGTGCGTGTGCTCGAACGCGGCGGTGAGGCGCGGGCCCAGCGCCGCCCGTCCGGCATCGCTCACTTTCCAGGACGGACCCGGCACGTCCTCGACCGAAAGCGGACCCTTGGGAAAGTGGCCGTAGGGGCCCTTGGTCCTGGCGGCTGCGACTTCGGTCGCGATGGCGGTGCGCAGAGCGGCGGGCAGCTTGGCCGCATAGAAGGCATCGGTCTTCGGCTCGCCGTGCAGGCCCGCGACGAAGGACGCGACGGCGTGTCGCTCGTCGGCGCTGACCCCTCCCAGGTCCTTCGGCTCGAAGAGCGAGGCGTAGCTCGCCTGCGCGTGCTTGCGCGCCTCGGAGCGCTGGGCGCGGATCGCGTCCAGTTTGGAGCCCGGGGCGATGCCCACCAGGCTGTCGATCACGTCTGTCATGCGACTTGTCTCGTCCCCGCTTTGACTTCCGGCGTACAGCCCAATGCGGGCGCGACCTTTCCGGCAAACAGCTCCATCGAGCGCAGGATATACGGGTGCGGCGGATCGATCGAGGCGCAACGCGACGGACAGGACTTGATGCCGGTGCCACCGGGGCGAGGACAGGTCATCCCCCGAGCAGCGCCGCGGACGGCTGAAGCTCCTTGCGCTCGACCTTCTTCACGATCTCGGTGAGCCTGGCGTGGGTCGGCGCCCTGACGCCGATATAGTCGCCGCGCTCGGCGATGTAGCCGTTCATGAACTCGATCTCGGTGCGGCGTCCCTTGATGATGTCCTGCGCCATCGAGGGGCGCTGGATGTCGGCGCGCGGGTTGGGGTTGGTGTTGGAGCCGGGCCGCAGGATCGCCTCGACCTCGTCGAGTGCCGCCTTGTCGTCCTCCGAAGCGCGGGCCAGCAGCTCGGGCTCGAACTTGCCGATCTTCTCGATGTGGTAGCCCAGCGCCTGGCCGACGCGCACGGCCTCGCCGCCCAGCTTGATCGAGAAGCGGCGGACAGCGTCGTTGCGGTCGCAATCGATTCCGGTCATGCCGGTGGCGGCGGAGACACCGTTCTTCATGCCGTTCTGGCAGAGCTTGGACCAGCGCTCGCCCCACAGGTTGGTCGTGGTCTTGGCGCTGTCGATCATGCCGACCATCTCGCGCAGTTCCTCGACCCGCTTGGTGATGCGGCCATGGACCTCGCCGACGCGGAACACGGTGTGCTTGTCGCCACCCTTGGAGACGGTGCGGCGGATCTTGCCCGCCTCGTACATGTCGACCGAGATCAGCGAGGCGACCATGCCGACGGTCTTGCCCCAGCCGACGATGCCGGCGATGCGCTCCTCGTTCAGGCAGTTCTGCAGCGACACGATGTAGCCGTCCGGCGACAGATACTGCTTGATCAACGCCGTCGCCCATTCGGTGTCGTACGATTTCATCGCCACGAAGGCGATGTCGATCGGCTTCTGGCGCGACAGGTCCTGCATCTCGGTGAGATGCATGGTCTTCGCCTTGGTGACCGTGAACTTCTCTTCCGGCGTCACGCCGTCGAGTTCCAGTCCGTGCTTGCGGATGGTCTCGATGTTCTCGGGCCAGAAATCGATCAGCGTGACGTCGAGGCCCGCTTGCGCCAGATATCCCCCGACATAGCCGCCCAAGGCTCCCGTGCCGACGACTGCGATTCGCTTGCCCATCCTGATCTCCCCCTCAAGTCTGTTCGTTACGGCGCGACGCGCGGTTCGTTGCGCGCGCGGTCGAGATAGCGCTCGGCATCCTCGGCCAGCAACAGCCGGTCGGCCATCAGTTGCGTGACGACCGTCCGGACCTTGGCGACGTAGTCGGCGCCATCCTTGTATCGTTCGGCGATCGACGGCCGCGGGTCGCCCGAAGAGTCGCGGGCTGACCTGTCGATCGGCAGCGGCAGGCAGCTGCCGTCGCGGTCGGCGATTTCGCCCGCGGGGTACGGCGGCTTGTACTCGTTCCAGCCGGTGTAGGTTGCGAGCGGCACGGCGATGTCGG
>VFQN01004345.1_pt1 | contig 18817 bp, 15 predicted proteins | sample 3512371 | NCBI WGS metagenome assembly VFQN01 (sample SAMN10412370, study PRJNA504923) | tailings metagenome | isolation source: Replicate 2 from Balatoc abandoned mine | place: Philippines: Itogon, Benguet | collected 2017-08-28 | reverse complement strand
TTCGTCGCGGCCAGCGTGGCCGCGGCGAACACCGGATACCACTCGGTCAAGCGTTTCCGCGTGTCGGCCATCGTCGCATCCATCCAGTCGGCCCCACCGGCCTGGGTCTCTTCAGGGAACTCCTCGCCGCGGCCCCAGCGGCCGACGACCAACTTCAGGTCCGGGAAACGGCTGCGGATGCGGGCGACGAGATAGCGGGTGTGGGCGACGCCGCCGGGCGGGAGCGACGCGATCACCACCACCGCCGGCTCGGTCTGCGCGATCCGCTCCAGCAGTTCGGCCGCCAGGAGTTCGTCGGTCACCACGTCGGCCTCCCAGCGGTTCGGGTCGAGGAGGCGGCCGAACAGTTCGGCCGCGACCTGATCGACCTCGTCCCGCCCCGGGGTGACCAGCACCCGCATCCGCTCCTCCGTGCCGGCCGATACGACGGCGGGCTTCGCCAGCGCCACCTCCTCGCCGATCTCCCGCGCCGCCCGGGTGACGAACCCGAGGTCGTGGTCGGACAGGTCGCGGTCGTCGTGGTCGCGGCGGGCAAGGCACAGCGAGGGGACGATGACCCGGTCGTACACGTCGGCCGGGTCGGCCGGCTGGCCGTCGTCCCCGGCGCCCAGCGCGATCTCGCTCGCCTCATCCTGGTCGCGGGCGGCGAGTCGCTGGTAGAACGCCACCTGCTGCGGCAGGACTGGTTCGTCGCCGAGCAGCACGTCAAGGAACTGGAACCGGGCGACGTGCTTCCCCAGCACCAGCAGGCAGACGGTGAGCGGGCCGGACAGGATGAGCCCGATCGGCCCCCACAGGAAGGCCCAGAACCCGGCCGCGACGAGCTGGGCGACCTCCGACAGACCCATGCTCGGGCCGTACAGCATCGGCTCGAAGACGTTGTTGCAAATGAGTTCGAGGCCGATGAACACGACCAGCACGCCGATCGTCATCCCCCAGCCGTCGGTCACGGCCAGCGTGTACAGGGTCGGCGGGATGACGCCGATCCAGGTGCCGATGTACGGGACGTAGCGCATCACGAAGGCGATCACCGACCACAGCAGTGCGTACTTCACGCCCATCACCGCCAGCGCGCCGAGGATGACCACCGCGAACGCCGTGTTCAGCACCAGTTGCGTGAACAGGAACCGGCTCACCCGCCGGCTGGCGTCATCCACGGCCTTCGTCGTCGTCGTCACCTTCCCGTGCCCGGTCAGCCGGATCATCCGGTTGCGGAGGTCTTCGCGCTTGAGCAGCATGAACACGGTGAGGAGGAACGCGAACGCCGCCTGCCCGACGACCTCGAGCGCCGGGCTGGCGAACGACTCGACCTGCCCCATCCAACTCGGCCCGGGCGACTCGATGACGATCGGCGGCGGGGCGGCCGGGTCGCTCGTCCGGGGCTTCGGGGCGAAAATCTGACCGATCTCCTCCGCGAGGTCGCCGAACTGGCTCTTCCCGTCGCCGAGGACCGCGGCCTTCGCCTCGGTAATCTTGCGGACGATCTCCACCTTGCGCTCCGGCAGCGCCGCCGACAGCGACACCATCTGGGTGGCGATGATCGCGCCGAGGCCGCCGGTGACGAGGATGCCGAGACCGACGACGAGGAGGACCGACGTCGTGCGGCCGACGCCGCGGCGCTGGAACCACGACACGACCGGGCTGAAGACGAAGGTGAGGAAGACGGCGAGGGCGAGCGGGATGAAGATCGACCGTGCCCAGTAAAGGACGGTGATCGTCGCCGCGGCGACGACCGTGCTGGCGAGCACGACCTGCGCCCGCTGCCACTCCTGGGCGTACCCGCGCTGTGACATTGCTCGTCCCCGGCTTGTGAGAGTGCCGGGTGAGCAGCAAATGCAAGGAAAGTGCCAACGCGCCGTCGCAATCCACTGCGCCGCGCCGGGAAGGTGGGTGCGCGGCGCTAATTAGCCTGCGAAACCGGGAGGCGGACGGTGAACACCGCCCCCTTCCCCGGACCGTCGCTGCGTGCGGAAACGGAGCCGTGGTGGAGCTGGACGAGCCGGTGGACGAGCGCCAGGCCGATCCCGAGGCCGCCCTGCGAGCGGTTCAGGGTGCGGTCCACCTGGGTGAACAGGTCGAACACCCGGGGCAGTACGTCGGGCGGGATGCCGACGCCGCTGTCGCCCACCTCGACGACCGCCTCGCCGCCGGTGCGCGCGAGGGTCAGACTCACCGCCCCGCCCTCGGGCGTGTACTTGGCAGCGTTGTTGAGAAGGTTCGAGAATACCTGTGCCAGCCGCACCCGGTCGCCGTGGATCGGAATCGCGTCCGAAGGCACGGTTAGTGAGAAGCGCACGCCGGCCTTGTCGAGCGCCGGTCGGCTGATCTCGACCGCCGTCTCGATCACCGCCCCGAGGGCGATCGGCTCCGGCTGGACGCGGAGCTTGCCGGTGGTGATCCGCGACACGTCGAGCAGGTCGTCGATCAGGCGGACCATCTGGCTCACCTGCCGCTCCAGCATCGCCCGGCTCCGCTCGACCGCCTCGGGGTCGTTCGCGGTCAGCCGCATGATCTCCAGGGCGTTGCGGATCGGGGCGAGCGGGTTGCGGAGCTCGTGGGCGAGCATGGCGATGAAGTCGTTCTTCCGCCGGTCCTCGTCGCGGAGCGCGTCGTTCGCCCGGGCCAACTCGGCGGTGCGCGCCCGGACCGTCTCCTCCAGCCGCGCCGCCTGCCGCCGCTGCCGCATGGCGTAGAGGATGACCCGCTCCAGGAGCGTCGGCGACAGCCCGGCCTTCTCCAGGTAGTCGGAGGCGCCGAGGGTCAGCGCCTCCAGCGCCGTCTCCCGCTGGCCCTTGCCGGTGAGGAGGATGACCGGCGGGCGGCGCTCCAGGTCGCTCGCCTCGCGGAGCAGTTCGATCCCGGTCCGCCCGCCGAGCCGGTAGTCGAGGAGTACGGCGTCGTGGGTGCCGGCGCGCAGTTGCGCCAGGCCGTCCTCGTAGGTGGCGGCGTGGTCGAGCCTGAACGCCGTTCCCTGGACGTCGGCGAGCATCTCCCGGGTGAGGAGGTAGTCCTCCCGGTCGTCGTCGATGAGCAGGACGGACAGGGGCTCGGTAGTCATGTCGGCGAGGTCGCGCACCGCGGCGTCCCGGCGGGGTCAGGGGGCGTCGGTTTCGGGGGCGAGCTCGACGATCTCCAGCCAGTACCGCCCGAGCGAGCGGACGACCTCGACCAGGGCGTCGAACGTGACCGGCTTGGTGATGTAGCTGGCGGCCGACAGGTCGTAGCTCCGCACGATGTCCTCCTCGGCCTTGCTCGTGGTCATGACCACGACGCGGATGCCGCGGAGCCGCGGGTCGGCCCGGATCGCCCGGAGCGCCTCGCGGCCGTCCATCCGCGGCATGTTCAGGTCGAGGAGGATGATCCCCGGCCACGGGGCGGCGTCCGGCGCGGCGAACTTGCCGCGGCGGTTGAGGTAGTCGAGGAGTTCCTCGCCGTCCTCGACGAACCGCAGGTCGTTGGCGAGGTGGGCGGCCTCGAACGCCTCGCGCGTCAGCGCCCGGTCGTCCGGGTCGTCGTCGGCCATCAGAATGGTGACCGGTTTGGTGCGGTGCGACATCGCGGGCCTGTCCGTCAGGGGTGCGCCGGCGGGGCCGCCGAGCGTGCCGGGAGTGTCACGACGAACGTCGCCCCCTCACCGGGGCGACCGTACGCGGCGATCGTGCCGCCGTGCCGGTCTACGATCTTTCTACAGATCGCCAGCCCGACGCCGGTGCCGTCGTACTCGTCGCGGCCGTGGAGCCGCTGGAATACCTGGAAGATGCGCCCGGCGTACCGGTCCTCGAACCCAATCCCGTTGTCGGCGACCGACAGCGCCCACCCGTCGCCGGCCGGCTCGGCCGTCACCCGAACCACCGGCGGCACGCCGGGGCGGTGGAACTTCAGCGCGTTGCCGACGAGGTTCTGGAACAGCTGCCGCATCTGCACCGGGTCGGCCTCGACGGCCGGGAGCGGCCCGACCTCGACCCGCCCGCCGGCCCGCGTGGCCCGCAGTTCCAGGTCTTCGACCACGTCCCGCACGGTCGCCGCCAGGTCCACGTGCGCGAACGGTCGGGCGTGCGTGGTGACCCGGCTGTAGCTGAGCAGGTCGTCGATGAGCCGGCTCATCCGCCCGGCCGACGACTGCATCTTGCCCACGTAGCCGCGCCCCTCGTCGGCCAGCGCGGCGGCGTGCTTGGCCGCGAGCAGGTCGCCGAACGCCTGGATTTTGCGCAACGGCTCCTGCAAGTCGTGACTCGCCACGTAAGCGAATTGTTCCAGTTCGGCGTTGCTGCGCCGCAACTCCCGCGCCGCGGCCGCCTCGCGCTCCTCCGCCCGCCGCCGCTCGTCCACCTCGGCCCGGAGCGCGGCGTTGGCGGACATGAGCTCGGTCGTGCGCTCCTCGACCAGCCGTTCCAGCGTCTCGGCCTGGCGCTTCTGGTCGTCGATGTCGGTACAGGTGCCGAACCAGCGGACGATCGCTCCGGCGGCGTCGCGCTCGGGGAGCGCCTGCCCGAGGAACCAGCGGTATGCCCCGTCGGCCCGGCGCAGGCGGTACTCAATCTCGTAAGGCTCGCCGGTGTCGAGCGAGTGCCGCCACCGCTCCCACGCCCGCGGCTGGTCGTCGGGGTGGAACAGCCCGTTCCACCCCTCGCCGTCGGTCGATCCGGCAGGGACGCCCGTGAACTCGTACCAACGGCGGTTGTAGTACTCGTGGTAGCCGTCCGGGCGGGTGACCCAGACGATTTGTGGAACGAAGTCGGCGAGCGCGTGGAAGCGGGCCTCGCTGGCGGCCGAGGCGAGTTCGGCCGCCGCCCGGCGGCGCGACTCCGTGCCGAGTTCCGTCTCCCGCGCGACAGTCTCGGCCAGCGCCGCCAGCGCCCGACGGTGGGCCGAGCGTTGGGCGTACCCGAGTGCGGCGCAGCCCACCCCACAGGCGAAGAAGGCGGCCACCGCGGCCTGGTCGTTCGGCCGCGCGGCGGCGAGCGACCCGCGCGGCTCCACGAAGAAGTACACGATCCCGGTCATGCTCAGCAGGAGCGTTACGACCGCCGGAGCGAACCCGCACTGCCACGCCACGGCCACGACCGCGAGCAGGGCCAGGACGAAGGCGTGGTCGCTGCCGAGGAGTGGGTCGAGGGCCGCCCGCACGGCCAGCACCAGTACCGCGGCGAGCGCGGCGTTGGCGTAGTCCCGCACCCGGCCGGGCGCGGCCGCCGTCGGGTCGATCACCCGGCCCCAGAGCTCACCCATCGGGTCCGGCCCTCGCCGCCGCCGGGCGAGCGGCACTTCTACATGGTATGCGCGTGGTGTAGAATTAGCCCGACTCGCCCGCCGACCACGACTCACCCTGAGACGCCCCCGATGTCCAGTCCCGCCGCCGCGCCGGACGCCCGCCCCGCCCCCACCGACGAGGCGCCCGCCCCGGTCACGCAGCGGGTGCTGGTGGTCGAAGACCTGCCCGACACCCGCGAGTCCCTCCAAACGCTGCTGAAGCTGTCGCTTAAGCTCGACGTGGATGTGGCCGAGGACGGGGCGAAGGGGCTGGCAATGCTCGGCGAACGGCCGTACAGCCTCGTCATCACCGACCTGCGGATGCCCAAGCTGGACGGGATGAAGCTGATCCACGAGATCCAGGAGCGGAAGCTCCCATGCACGGTCATCGTCACGACCGGGAACGGGACGGTCCCGGACGCGGTCGACGCGATGCGGATGGGCGCCTACGACTTTCTCCTCAAGCCGCCGGACCCGCAGCGGCTCATCCTCCTCGTCCAGCGGGCGCTCCGCGAGCGGCGGCTCCAGGACGAGGTCGCCGCCCTCCGCGAGCAGCTCCACGGCCGGCACTCGTTCCTCAACGTGCTCAGCAAGAGCCCGAAGATGCACGACGTGTTCGAGCTCGTCTCGCAGATCGCCGACACCACCGCGACCGTGCTGGTGATCGGCGAGACCGGCACCGGCAAGGAGCAGGTAGCGCGGGCCATCCACGACGCCTCGGCCGAGACCCGGCCCGGCCCGTTCATCCCGGTGAACTGCGCCGCGTTCAACGAGAACCTGCTGGAGAGCGAGCTGTTCGGGCACGAGAAGGGGTCGTTCACCGGGGCCGACAAGAAGCGGGTCGGGCGGTTCGAGCAGGCCAACGGCGGCACGCTGTTCCTCGACGAGATCGGCGACGTGCCGATGAGCATGCAGGTGAAGCTGCTGCGGGTGCTCCAGGAGCGGCGGTTCGAGCGGGTCGGCGGTACCGAGCCGATCGAGATCGACGTGCGGGTCGTCGCCGCCACCCACCGGAACATGGACGACCTGATCCGCGAGGGGAAGTTCCGCGAAGACCTGTACTTCCGACTCAACGTCGTCCGCATCGACCTGCCGCCACTGCGCGAGCGGCCGGAGGACGTGGAGGTACTGGTCGCGCACTTCATCCGCAAGTTCGCCCGGCCCGGGAAGCCCGCCCCCGAGGTCGAGCCGGAGGCGATGGAGGCGCTGAAGAAGGCGCCGTGGCCGGGGAACATCCGGCAGTTGGAGAACGCCATCGAGCGGGCCTGCGTGACCTCGCGCGACGGGGTGATCCGCCTTGCCAACCTGCCGCGCGACATCGCCGGCCGGAACGACGCGCGGCACCCGTTCCAGGTGGACCTGACTCGTCCGCTGCCCGACCAGCTCGCCGAACTGACGGCGGCGTTCGAGGAGCGCTACCTGCGGAAGGCGCTGCGCAAGACCCGCGGGCACGTCGGCAAGTGCGCGAACATCACCGGCCTGTCGCGGCGCAGCATCACCGACAAGATCGCCCAGTACAAGATCGAGAAGAACGACTTCAAGAAGGACTGAGGGCAGACCGGCCGGCTCGGGGTGTGAGCCCCGAGCCGATTCCCTATCCCCTGCCCGCAGTCTGGCTCAGGTGCCGCGTCACCCGCGGCGCCGCGGCCAGCGCCAGTCCCAGGTCGACCAACTCCTGCGGCCCCGCCGGCGCGGGGCGAAGCGCCCCGCCCGCGACCGTGCAGACCGTCCCCGTCGCCAGGTCGAACACCCCCTGCACCACCTTAATGCCGGCGTTCTCGGGGCGGAGCTCCTGCGCCAGGTGGTAAGCAGTCATCGCCGCGTTGAGGTAGACGGCCGCCTCAGCGAGGGCGTCCGCGTACCCCGGGTCGTCCGCGACCCCCGCGCCCCACTTCTGTTCCAGCGACAGCGCGGCGCTGCGGACGGCGACGACGATGTGGTTCACCACCGCCCGGACCGATCGGCTGAACGCGATCCCCGCCGCGTGCTTCGGGCTGAGGTAGGTATTCACCGCCGCCCTCACCGCCCCGCAGCCGGTGTGGCCGAGGACGGTGAGCAGCCGCAGTGAACCGTGGAAGTTCGCCAGCGCATACTCGATGCTGCCGAGCGCCTCGTCGCCAAGAACGTTTCCCGCCACGCGCACGACAAAGAGTTCGTTCGGGCCGGCGTCGAACACGAGTTCGAGCGGGGCGCGGGCGTCGGAACAGCCGAGGATGACGCCGTAGGGCGCCTGCTTCGGCGCCCCGGCCTCCGCGAGCGGCCCGCCCAGCTCAGCCGCGTAGCGGGCATTCCCGTCGGCAAGCCAGCTCAGTGCCTCGGCGGTGTTGGCGGGTAAATGCGGCGCGCCGTCGCCGGGCAGACGGAAGCGGGTGACAAAATCCATGACTGGTCCCCGGCGGAAACGCCGCCGCCCCGCCCGCCGGACCAGTCCGGCGGGCGGGGCGTGTGTGCGCCCGGTCACGATTTAATCACCCCGACCGCTGCCGGCCAGCGTGCGCTCAGTATCCGCCCGTCGGGTAGGCGCTGGCGCGGCCACGGCCGCCATCGCTCACGGTCTCCTGCCCCGTAACCCGGTTGGCGAGATTCTGGACCGCGTCGTCCATCAGCCGGGGCACCTTCTCGTTGACGCTCTGCTTGAGCGACGCCAGGGCGGTCGAGAGCGCCTGTTTGGCGAGTTGCTCCAGTTCGCCGCCGACCATCGCCATCAGCCCGGCGAACATCCCCGGTCGCGCCGGCTCGGCGCGCTCGCCGTAGCCGGCGAAGTGGTGCGCGGTGTCGGGCGGGGCGGTCCCCGGCCGCCCGTTCGGGGCAGGTTCGCGGTAGCCCCGCGCCATGAGCGGGCGAGAATCATCGCCCCCGAGGAGCAGGTAGCCGGTAAGGAAGCCGAACGCCGCGCTCGTGCCAATCGCCATTCCCGGGTGCTCCCGGACGCAGTCGGTGACGCTGAACGACGCGACAGTCTCCTTCACCGACGTGAACGTCTCCTTGACCGAATCCTTCATTGCGGCGACCGTTTCTTGGACGGTTTCCTTCACGGCGGTCGGGGCGGTGGTGACGGTCTCTTTCACGGTCTGCACCGTGTCGGTGAGGGTGTTGGTGGCGGTCTGGATGGTCCCGAGAACCTGGGTCTCCAGCGCCGCGACCTTCTGGGTGATCGACTCGCGGGTCTGCTCCATCTCCCGCTCGATCCGGTCCGGGCTCTTGTCCGCGTCGGTCACGCCTGCGGTTGCGGTTGAGTCTGCCACGTCAGGTTCTCCTGGAGGGCGGTGAAGGTTTTGTCCGGGAGGGGGTTGAAGCTCTCGAACAGGTTCCGGGCCACGAACCCGAGCACGACGCCGCCGGCGAGGCAGATCGCGGCGAAGATCATCCACGCCGCCCACTCGCTCAACCCGGCCTGGTCGCGGAGGAGGTAGACGAGGCCGAACACCAGCGCGAGCCCGCCGATGGTCAGCAGCGCCACGCCGATGCCGCCCATCATCAGGGCCGACTTGGTCCGCGCCATGTCCTCGCGGACCTCGGCCTTGAGCATGTCCATCTGCTGCTTCGCCAGCTTCTGCACGTCGCCGATGATCCCGGACACGAGCTCGGTCACCGTCCCCTGGGCGGGAACGGGCGACACGTCGGCGGCCCGGGCGGGGGTGTCGATTCCTGTCATGGGGGTCAGCTCCTCGGGGGAACGACAGACGACCCACCAGATGCACGCGCCATGCCAACAAAAACGCACCCGCCGCGAGCGACCCCGCGGGTGAGTGCGGGGTCGCCCGCGGCGGGGCGGAAGAGAAGCACCGGCTCAGTTACTCCGTCGGCTGCGAGAAGATGAGCACCGAGTAGGGGCCGATGCCGAACGTCGCCTTCGCCGGCAGGCCGTCGTACTCGCCCGGCTCGGCGACGATGTTGCCGTTCGGGTGACCGGTGAACAGCTCGCTGTACCCGGTCCAGTCGGAGTTGAGCAGGATCTTCCACTTGCCGGCCGCCGGGAACCCGACCGTGTAGTTCTCGCGCGGCTCGCGGTGGAAGTTGGCGATCACCATCACGTCGTCGCCCGGCCCGCCCTCCGACCAGCGGCGGAAGGCGAGCATGTTCATGTCGTCGTGGACGTGCGTGACGTGGCAGTGCTGCCCGGTCAGCCCCTTACTCCGCCCGGTCTTGTTCAGCCGGAGGCGGATCAAGTCGCGGTACAGGCGGACGAGGCCGCGGAACTCGTCGCGCTTGTCCCAGTCCACCGGGATGGTGTCGCGGAACCACTCGCCCTCCAGGAACTCCTGCCCCTGGAACAGCATCGGTATGCCGGGCGCCGTGAAGACGAGTGCCGCGCCGAGCGTCGACCGCTTCTGCGCCCAGTACCCGGTGGGGTCGCCGGCGTCGATCTCGTGCGGGACGCGGGCCTTGCCGTTCGCCACCTCGTCGTGGCTCTCGGTGTAGATCACCCGCTGGAAGGCGTCGTTGTTGTACTTGAACTCGATCGCGTCCCGGAGGCGGTTCATGTCGCGGTTCGCGTCGTCCGGGGTGATGATCGCCTCGCGGACCGGGTGGACGAACCGCGCGTCCCACTGCGCCCCGTACCCCGCCCCGCCCTCGTCCGGGCGCTTGGTCAGCCACTCGTTGTCCTGGAGGTCTTCCGCGATCGTGATCTTGCCCGGGAACTTCTCGGCCACCTCGCGGTTGATCCACTGCACCAGGCTCCACCCGTCCGGCAGGTTCGGCTCGCCGTCGGCGCGGACGCTGCGGATGTACAGCGTCATGTCCATCCGCAGCCCGTCGATGCGGAACTCCTCCAGCCACATCATGGCGTTGTCGCGGATAAACTGGCGGACCTCGCCGCGGCCGTAGTCGGGGCGGGTGTGGCCCCACGGCGTCTCGGCGCGCCAGTCCTGGTAGAAGTAGATGCCGCCGCCGTCGCCCTCGCCCCACCCGTCGAACCGCCACAGGTCCAGGTCGCCGGGGCCGAAGTGGTTGTAGACCACGTCGAGGATCACCGCGAACCCGTACCGGTGCGCCTCGCGGACGAACTCCTTGAACGCCTTCGGGCCGCCGTAGGCGCTCTCGACGGCGAACATGTGGGCCGGGTTGTACCCCCACGACCGGTCGCCGGGGAACTCGGCGATCGGCATCACCTGGATGCAGTTCACACCGAGCTGGCGGAGGTGGTCGAACCGGCGTACCACGTCGGCGAACGTGCCCGGCTTGTCCTCGTCCGGCTTCGGGTCGTTGAACGTGCCGACGTGCAGCTCGTAGATGACGAGTTCGTTCCAGTTCGGCGCGACGAAGGGGGTATCGCCCCAGTCGAAGTTCGGATCGTGGACTACCGCGTTGCCGACCGAGTTCGTGACTTCCCGGGCGTAGGGGTCGATGCGCGTCAGCTCGCCGGTCGGGGTCGTGAGGTGGTAGCGGTACTCGGCGCCGACCTTCGCCCCCGGCACGTCGGCGTACCAGTACCCGTCATCGTTCTCGCGGGTCATCGGGTGCGCGGCCGGCTTCCAGTCGTTGAACGTGCCGATCACACTGACCGCCTCGGCGTGCGGCGCCCACACCCGGAAGGCGACGCCGGCGGCGTGCGGGATGGCCCCCATCCCGGCGTGGACCTCTGCCCGGTACGCACCGCGGCCGGGCTTGCCGGTTTCCTTCGGGTACGGCATCGGCCGCGCGGCACGGGGCGGGAGCGGCTTCACGAACAGGGCGGGCATGTGGTCCTCCGGCGGTGGCTTGGTGGGTGAGCGGGTCAGGCCGGCACGGGCGCCGGCCCGACGCCGGGCTCGGTCCGGGGACCGGTCTTCGGCCGCGCGGCCGGCACCAGCCCGGTCCCGAATGTTTGAGCGTACACCTGCGTGAATTCGGCCCCGAATAACAGGATCAGGGACGAGTAGTAGATCCAGAACAGCAGCACCACGAACGACCCGGCGGCGCCGAACGACGAGCCGACGGCGGCCTTGCCGAGGTAGAGGCCGATCAGGTACTTGCCGACGGTGAACAGTGCAGCGGTCATGAGCGCCCCGACCCACACGTCCGACCACGCCGGGCGGGCGTGCGGGAGCACCTTGAAGATCATGGCGAACATCAGCGTGGTGACCAGGAAGCCGACGACCATGTTGGCCGCGCCGAGCCATACGGACGAGTACGGGAGCCACCGCTCGAACGCCCCGCCGAGGCCGGCGAGGATCGCGCTGAACACCAGCGACACGAGGAGGAGGAATGCCATCCCGCACACCATCGAGAACGATAGCAAACGGTCGCGGATGAGCCCCCAGATTCCGGTCGGCGCGGCATCGGGCTTCACGTTCCAAACCGTGTTCAGAGCCTCTTGCAGTGAGCCAAACACACCAGTCGCACCGACCAGCAGCGTGACGATGCCGACGATCGTGGACACGACCCCACCGCCCGGCGTCTGCGTCTTGGCGAGCATCGCCTCGACCGCCTTCGCCCCCTCGCTGCCAATGAGGTCGTCGAGCTGATGGGCGATCCCGCCGCGGGCCGCCTCGGCGCCATACACGGCGCCGGCGATGACGATCACGAGCAGCAGAAGCGGGGCGATCGAGAGGGCGGTGTAGAACGCCAGCGCGGCGCCGAGCGTCATCGCCTTGTCGTTCTGGAACTCCTGCCCGGTCTGCTTCAGGAGGGGCCAGGCGTTTTTGAGCGTCATGCGCCACGGCGGGGTTCGGGGTGTAGCAGGCATGAAGCCCGGGGGTTCGCCCCGGGCTTCATCGAGCGGTATCGGGTCGCCCGGCTAAATAGTCGTTCTCGGGGACCGGTTCCCGGCCACCAGCGAGACGACGAACAGCACGAGGAACACAAAGAACAGGATGCGGGCGGCGAACATTGAGGTGCCGGCCACGCTCGTAAACCCGAACAGGGCCGCAACAAGGGCGATCACGAGGAACATCAGAGCCCAGCGAAGCATGGGGTAACCTCCGGGGTGGGCCACGACTGACGGTCGCGGCTGGTGACCCTTCAAATGCAGCGCGCGTGCCAAACTTCTCAACTCCGGCCCACGGGTTGCACGGCTGGCCTGTTACCGCCCGAACGGCGGGCGTATCCCTCTCCACCGGAGGCCGACCATGACTACCCGCACCGTGCCGACGCCCCGTCGGGTCATCCCCGATGCCCCGCCGGCCAACATCCTCATCCCGCCGCAGCAGACAGTCGAGCACGCCCACGACGAGGAACGCATCCGCGCCCGCGCCCACGAGCTCTGGGAGGCCGCCGGCCGTCCCGAGGGCGACGGGGTGGAGTTCTGGTATCAGGCCGAGCGCGAACTGAACCTCGGCTGACCCGAGTCGGAGTTCCGGTCTTGCGCCCGTTACGCCGGAGCGGCGTAACGGCCGAGACAAATTCACTTCCCCGCCCGATTCGTCCCGCGATAAGATGAACCCCAGCACCGCCCAAGGGCGGTCGTCGTTATTCACGTCCATCTGCCGGCCGCGGGGAACGCCATGTCGAGCTTCAAGGTTCCGTGCCCCAGCTGCGAAACACAGGTTCTGATCAAGAACCCGAACCTCATCGGGTCGAAGGTCGAGTGCCCGAAGTGCAAGTACCGGTTCAAGGTCGAGGCGCCCGCGGAGGAGCCGGCCAAGGACGCCGGCAAGGCGGACGCGAAGGACGCCAAGCCGGCCGACGCGGCGAAGAAGGACAAGAAGCAAAAGAAAGAGAAGAAGGCCAAGTCGGGGAAGGGCCAGAACAAGAAGCTCGTCGGCATCGGCCTGGCGGTCGGCGCCGTCGCTCTGCTCGGCATCGGCGGCTACGTCATGTTCGGCGGTGACGACGCGCCGAAGACGTCATCGACCACCCCCCGTCCGCCCGGCCAAACGCCCGTCAACCCGAGCACGAACCAGGGGGGCGGCGAAGGCACAGAGAACACCGGCGGTGACACCGAGAAGAAGGATCCCGACGTCAAGAAGAAAGAGAACGCCCCGCCCCCCACGCCGCCCGCAACGAGGAGCGACAAGGAGACGACGAACCTTCTCCCGGGCAAGACGGTCGCGGTGTACCGGTTCGACCTCGGCCGCATCAGCCCGACACCGCTCGGCGGGATGCTGTTCGACGCGGCGACGAAGGATCTCGTCAAGACGTCGATGGGCTTCGAGTTCGGCGACATCGAGTCCTACTACCATTGCTCGGTCGGCGAGAAGGAGCGTGCCCCGGTCGGCGTGATCCGCCTCAAGACGCCGTTCCACGAGAAGCAACTGACCGCCCGCGTGGCCGGCGCCGGGCCGGCGAAGGCGGTCGGCGGCAAGTCGCTCATCCCCGTCACGTCGAACCCGCTGCTGTCGGCCGCGGGGAACGCCCTCGCCGCCCGGACGGTTCTCGCCGACGTGTACACCACCCCGCCCGCGCCGCCCGCGAAGGGGCTCGCCTACGCGGTCTGCGTCTACGACACGCAGCACGTCCTCGTCGGCGAGGCGGCCGCGCTGGAGAAGCACCTCGCCGGGCTCAACAAGGATGGTTATCCCGAGTTCCAGACGGTCGTGCAGAAGGAGGAAGCCCCCCCGCCCGCCCCGACGACGCCCGCGCCGGCCGGGACGAGTGACACGCCCACCCCACCGCCACCCCCTGCCCCGGTGCAGACGACCGCGAAGAAGGGGTTCACGACCAACCCGACGTACCTCAGTCTGGATCCGAAGCTCCGGCTGGTGGTACTGACGATGAACACCGACCCGCTCGGCGACCCGCTCCTCGTGCAGGCCGAGAAGTTCGACGACGCCGCGTACCCGCGCAAGGGCGTTCGCAAGGAGTACACGCCGGTCGCCGACGCGCTCGACCCGGTGCTCAGCCGGACCGATTATGTCGGCTCGAACGTCCTGTCATTCACCCCGCGACAGGTGATCGGGAACGTGCGGTTCTTCGCGAAGTCCGATTCCGACGCCCGCACCGTCGCGCTGGAGAAGCTGGCACCGACGTTCCGCGAAGCGCTGCCGTTGGTCTCGTTGCTCCTCGACACGTACATCGACTTCCGCAACCACGCCGACCCGAACTACGTCCCGCCGGTAGCCGGCGGGATCCCCGGCGGCGAGGGGGGGCCGACGGGAACGCCGTACCCGATGGGGACGCCGTACCCGATGGGGGCGTCGCCGCGCGGCGCGCCGATGGGGTTGGCGGCCGGCCCGCCGATGATCGGCGGCCTGGCGCCCACGATCGGCCCCATCGGCCCCATGTTTCCGGGCAGCCGCGGCGGCGAGGGCAGCGAGGGCGGTCAGTTCCCGGGTGTGCCGATGCCGGGCGTGCCGATGCCCGGGATGTCGAACGGCGCGAACCCGCCGGCATCGCACGTCGCACTCCGGCTCATCGACGACGCGGTGGCCGTGCGGGTCGAGCTCCACTGGCCGGACGAGACCTACGCCCGCCTCCTCGGCCCGCGGCTCCTGGGCTACGTCAACCAGTTGAAGGGGAAGGCCGCGGTGTATTCGGGGACGGAGACGTGGCACGCGCTCGGCCGGGCGGTGAAGCAGTACACGACCGAGCGGAAGGAGTTCCCGGCCGGCACCGTTCCGGTCGCCCGCGCGGCCGACCAGGACAACCGGATCGGGGTGCCGTACCCGCCGGCCCAGCGGGCGAGCTTCTTCGTCGAGCTCCTGCCGGCGCTCGGTCGGGCGGCATTGCGGCAGTCGATCGACCCGTCGCAGGGCTGGCTCGCCGACCGCAACGCCGCGCAGGCGGGGTCGTGGGTGCCCGAGCTGCTCGTCACCTACTACCCGCAGTCGGCGTGGCGGGCGGGCTCGCCGCTCGCCCCGGACTTCACCTTCGGCGGCACCAACTTCGTCGCCGTCGCCGGGGTCGGCCACGACGCCCCGCGGTACGACCCGAAGAAGCCGGCGGACGCGAAGCGGGTCGGCATCACCGGGTACGACTGGGGCTCGAAGGTGGACGAGGTGGCCGACGGCCCCGCGAACACGATCTACCTGCTCCAGACGCCGCCGGGGTCTCCGCGGCCGTGGGCGGCGGGCGGCGGGGCGACGGTGGTGGGGCTCGACCCGGTGAACCCGATGGCGGCGTTCAAGCACAAGCGCCCCGACGGGAAGGAGGGCACCTACGCGGTCATGGGCGACGGCACGGTCCGCTGGCTGCCCGCCGACATCACCCCGAAGGTGATGCTTGATATGGCGACCCGGGCCGGCGGTGAGCAGTTGCCGAACCTCGACGAGATCGCCCCGCGGGTGCAGCCCGCGAACGGCAAAACCGAGTTGAAGGCCGACGCCGTGGCGACCCAGCCGACCACTCCGCAGCGAGTCGGACCGATGCCGACCAGCGCCACGACGCCCACGACCGGTCCGGCCGTCGCACCAGCCCCGCGCGAGCGGACTGATACGGTTCCCAAGAATTAGCTTCCGTCCCCGGTGTACTTGCACCGGCAGACGGTTCGGACCTTCTCGGGTGTGATACCGAGTCCGGTTGATGCGCATCCGTGGGGCCGGTTTCCAACCGGCCGGTTGGAAACCGGCCCCACGGATGTTGATTCACCCGATCGGGTATGAGGCAGACGGCCCGCCACCCGGCGACGGCCGCCTCCTCCCGCGCGGCTACGTCGGCACACGTCCGATTCAACCAGTGGTGCGGCCGCCGGTCGAGCCGCAGCTGCTCGACCGGGTTCCATTCCGGCGAGTACGGTGGCAGGGTCAGGTTCGACGGCGGGCGGAGGGACCGGCTGACCGAGTAGTATCCGGCCCGTCCCACACCCGCACCACGTGTGTCCCGGCCGGGACGATCCCGGCCGGGATCGTCCCGGCCAGTTGGTCCAGGAACGACTGCACCACCCCGGTGTTCAGTACCGGGCTGATCCGCTTCTCGACGGCCCCGGTCGCCGGGTACACCACGGCCAGAACGCGCAGGTTCCCGAACGCCCCCGGCTTCAGGGCCGTCGGGCGGTGCCCCTCTCGGCACACCGTCGTCAGGGTGCCCTTCTGGCCGAACCGGGTATCGTCCTCGAACCAGACCTCGACCCGCTCCCCGGGGTGGGTCTCGGCCGACGCCCGCGGGTGGCGGGGCCGGGGGGGGCGGAGGGGCTCGAGCCCGAGGGCGTGGAGCAGGTGGTAGACCGCGGACAGCGACCGGGCCACCCCGAACTCGGCCTTGAGGATGCGGCGGGCGTCCGCACCGCGGAGGGTGCAGACCCCGTCGGCCGGGGTCGGGCTGGCCCGAAGGCGGTCGGCCAGCCGGGTCCGAGTGGCGGCGTTGAGCGGAGCCGCCGCCCCGGCCGGGGGCGGAAGCGAGCCCATCAAGACCGCCGGCGTTGTACCGGGATGACCCAGGCCCGGACCTGGCGGGCCGAGAGGAGCACCTGGGGGGCGATGTCCTCGGGGCGGTGGCCGAGGAGGGCGAACCGGACGGCGGTGAGCCGGCGAACCACCCGGATCCGGGAGTCGGACCGGATGCGGGCGACGAGTTCGTCGGCGGTGTGGTAGGGCTCGACGCGCATGGCGACCTCCTGTCTGTCACGACAAGGTAGTCGCCAGCCCAGAAGGATCGAAGCTATTTCTTGGAGACCGTATGACGTCCCTGCGAAGTAGGAATGACCGCAGTCCAAATGAACCGCCAACGGGCGTGGCGAGCGGCCGAAAAATGCCTTGCCGCTCCCCCGCCTCAGACCCACGTTTCTGTGGGTTGGGGACGTAGCTCAATTGGTTAGCGTACCGGACTGTCGATCCGGCTAGCGCGTCCCGAAAAGCCCTGTAAAACAAGCCTTTTTCAATCTCTGTCAGCGGTTATCAGAGAAGGCTGTCAGAAAAGACGGCTCAGGTAGTGTCTCAGTTTGGTGGGACCGGCGTCCCGCCGGCCTTGAAAACCCGGCCGGCGGGACGCCGGCCCCACCAAACTGAGACACTACCACGACTCACCCTGGCTTCACCGCCAAGTTCCACCAGGGTGAACCGCTCAGCGGGCCTTCCGACCACGCGTCCGGAGGGTTCGCATCCGTGCCCCACTACCCGAAGCCCTTTTTCCGCAAGCCCTGTCAGACCTGGTACGTCGAGATCGACGGCCACCAGCACAACCTCGGCAAGGACGAGAAGCTCGCGTTCGAGCGCTACCACGACCTCATGCGGCAGGAGAAGCCGCGCGAGGTGGACTGCTCGCTCGTCGTCGGCGTCCTCGGCTGGGTCCGGAACAACAAGAAGCCGAAGACCTACGAGTGGTACCAGCGGCACCTTCAGGTGTTCGTGAAGGCCGTCCCGCCGCAGCTCGCCGTCGGTCAGATCAAGAAGCACCACCTCACCGCCTGCATCGAGGCGCTCCCCGGCTGGTCCAGCACCACGAAAAACGACCTCTGCCGGGCCGTCATCCGGGCGTTCCAGTGGGCCGAGGACGAGGAGCTGATCCAGCGCACCCCGCTTCGCCGCTTCAAGAAGCCCCGTTCCAAGCGCCGCGAGGTCGTCATCCCGCAGGACGAGTTCGACGCGATGATGACGCACTTCCCGTCGCGGCCGATCATCGAGCTGCTGACGTTCGCCTGGGAGGTCGGCCCCCGCCCGCAGGGGCTGGTCGCCATTGAGGCCCGGCACGTCGCTTTCGTAAACGAGCGCGTCGTCTTTCCCACCGAGGAGTCGAAGGGGCAGAAAATGCCCCGCGTGCTCTACCTCACGGACAAGTCGGTCGGAATACTGCAGCGACTCGTCGCGGAGTACCCTGCGGGCGTCCTGTTCCGGAACACCGACGGCGACCCGTGGACGAAGCAGTCGCTCGCGTGCGTGTTTGGCCGGCTGCAGGTCGCTCAGGGGTTGAAGGTCATGAAGACCCTGAACCTTGGGCCGACCGCCCTGCCCCGCTTCAAGCGCCACGCCTTTGCCGATAAGGAGACGCTCGCAGCTGCCCGGAAGGCCCAGGGGGCAAAGCTCTACGCCCGCCGCAAGGAACTCGACAAACTCGCCCGCACCCACGCCAAGAAGTACTCGCTGTACCACTTCCGCCACGCGTGGGCGACGCGGGCGCTTCAGCGGGGCGTGGCCCCCCTGACCGTCGCCATCCTGATGGGCACTCGGACCCCTCCACGCTCGCGAAGGTCTACTCCCACCTCGCTCACGACCCGGAGTACCTGCGGAAGTCCATCCGGAAGGCTACAGGCGGAGGTGACACAGCTTGAGCTTCACGGTGGGGGCGGGTTCCGTAAGTCCGACCTCCCCGCGCTCCAGATACTCCGCGATGGCCTCGGGCGGGATGAGAATCTTCCCCCGTCCGAGGCCGACCCGTTGGTGCCGGAGTTTCTTGGCGGCGCAGAGGGCGTAGACGCTCGCTGCGGGCAGGCGGGGGTGGGGTACGGCTTCCTTAACCGTTATCGGTTGGGTCACGACTCCCTTTCTGCTGCCGTCTGTCCAATACGTCTCTCGCAAGTCCCGCCGCAATCGACGGCACTCCAGCCGCGCTCTCCTGGTCGCCCATCGGGAAAGCTCCACGTCAACCTCCAGCCGCTGGCATTCCAGGCGTACCCTCTCGGCCGTCCACTCGCAAGACCTCACGTCGCCCCCGTGCGCGGCTGCCGTTCGGTGGATTAGCAGTACAGCGCGGCACTACGGCACGCATTTATGTCGCTGTTTCTTGTGGGACTTGGCGGCCTGAGCGTTCCGCCGCGGGTGGTAGCGGATGATCG
>VFQN01004343.1_pt1 | contig 18820 bp, 26 predicted proteins | sample 3512371 | NCBI WGS metagenome assembly VFQN01 (sample SAMN10412370, study PRJNA504923) | tailings metagenome | isolation source: Replicate 2 from Balatoc abandoned mine | place: Philippines: Itogon, Benguet | collected 2017-08-28 | reverse complement strand
TAAATTTTGTTTATTAAATAAAAGTAACCAGACTAGCTGTTCTAGAAAAATCTGCAGACCACGTGAATTAACATGGGTAAGTGGTGTAATTATGGCAGTTTGTACTGTATCATTTGGGCATATATTTCGAGAGAAAGCTTGAAAGTATTTGTATCCCCCTGCGGGACAAACCTACCCGACTAAACCAGGACATTTTTCACGTTCACTGTCAACTTTTTTGTCCTTCGCGTCGTCAATTGGCTTTGCTGGAGCGCACAGGTCTCGGCCGCACCTGGTCGTTTGCGTGGAAGCGAAAGGCCGTGTCGCGCGTGCCGTAGTTCTTGATCTGCAGCATGGTGCTCTGCGGCAGTCCCACCGGCACCACCCCCGCATTGAGGTCGCGCTCCTTGGGCCGCACGTTGCCCTCGGGCAGCTCGCCGGACATGCAGATGCGCTTGGGGGCCTCGCCTGGGGGCGGGAAGGGAGAGGATGGGGTGAAACATGTTGGAGAGCATATCTGTCAAATAAGTGGGCGCGGTCCACACTGCAGCGAGCCATGGGCGACAGGAGTGCCATTGACGCGACACCACCAAGATACGTACCGCACCTCGCATGACAGCTGGGCATCAGGTGTGGATGATCACCGTATCACGGTGGTGGCACATTGTGTGCGTGTGTCATGACGACGGCTTGCGTGCCGTGCATGCCCCGCAACGCACCTCCGACCATCTTGATGATGAGGTGGCCCTCCTGCTTGGGCGGCCCCAGCATGTCGGGTGCCCAGCGCACCGCCACCTCCACCGAGGACTGAGAGCGGATGACGCCGCCAGTGCCGCCGCCGGTGCCGCCCCCAACAGACACCTGCATTTTGCCAAATTGCGCACGTAGAACATCAGCGACCGTACAGCAACTAACAGTACAGCTCCTGCTGTTAGACATGCTTGACAAGGGCAAAGAAAGAGCCAGTCCAGGCGCAAACTGGGCTACTGACGCCTCGCGAACGCACCTGGAAGGTGGGGTTGGTGCTCTCCACCGTGAAACTGACGGGGAACTTGTGCGGGTTGTCCAGGATGAGGACCTTCTCCACCGCCTGGTCCCAGTTGTCTAGCGAGAATTGGAAGCTGAGGTCCTCGGCGCTGAAGTCCAGGTTGACGGGCACGATGTCGGCGGACAGCGGGAAGGACAGGACGTGGTTGGCGTTGACCACGTACTCCACCTTCTCGTTGACCGAGCGAATCTCGCCCGCCTGCAACAACACATACCGTAACTTCTGTCGAGCATGATCGTGTAGATGCGTTGTGTTTAGCCGGGTTGAAATGGTCATCTAGATGCATCGCCTCAGGTATGGCGACGCTGTGGTTGGAACGTCAGACACGTGGGATGTAGGTTGGACGGCAACCAGCAAGCCGCGCACCTGCAGCACGAGCGGGAAGGCGGCCCTGGCGCCCGGCGGGATGACCTGGCTGGTTGCCGGCGAGTCGCGCAGCATGTCCAGGTGCTTGATGTCCAGCACCACGTTGATGTAGTGCTCCAGCGTGTTGTGCACCACCAGGTGCCGCGTGTTGGTGCTGCCCATGGACACCTTGCCGAAGTCCACAGTGCGCGGGCCCACCACCAGCCGGGCCAGCTCCTCCTTGCTCAGCTCGCGGCCGCACTGCCGGTGAGGGAACGTGGGCAAACGAAGGCACTAGAATGTTACGGCTTTCACGGATCATGTAGCCGTACAGCGGAGAGTGTGCGGGAATGGCGAGTGTGCAGCTAGCTGATGCAGCAGACGCAGCATGCATGCACCCATCGCCATCGCAAGACGCTTACGGATTTGTACATCACAAAATGAGATTGACCCCTACCTGACTACAACGTCACACGAGGTCACCATGAAGTACAAGGCCTATGCCTAAACGCCCTGCACCAGCCCCGACTCCACCCCACCCCAGCACCCACGTCCAGCGTCTCCTTCTCTGAGCTGGGCCGCGGCTTCCACTGGTGCGTGCCCTCCAGGTCGGCCGCCGTGAGCTGCCGCAGCGTGCGCGGCGCCGCCTCCCGGCTGCTGTCCACCCGCCACAGGGGGTCCACGCTGCGAGGCAGCTTGGGCTCGGGAGCCAGCAGGCCGCTGCGCGTGTCCAGACCCAGGTTCACATCATCCTCCGCCACCTGCATGCAAAGGCAAAGTGAACACGCGCACGCGCACGTCAGCTGTCAACGCGCTAACCTTTGTCTTCTTTCAGGCACGCCAAGATGCGCAGTGTTTTTGCGGACAGAAGCTGTGGCGTTTTTGCCAGTCTGCCAGCCGGCCGCTGCACAACGTGGACATCCCCGCCACCGGCCACCCACCCTGCCGTTGCGCTTGGCCTGCTCCCTGGCCGTGCGCTGCGCCCGCATGGCCGCCGTGGCCTTGTCGCGCGTCTCGCCCATGAGCATGGCCTCCGAGCGGCCCAGCGTGTTCTTGTTGGTGGCGTCCGCCCACGTGTCCGCCAGCTCAGGCTTGTCCCACGGCTTGGCCAGCAGCCGGGTGGTCTTCTTCTTGGCCTCCAGGGTGGACAGCATGGCCTGCAAACCAGTAGGTGGAGGGGACCTCGAATGGGGGACTTCCATGCTCACCCTACGTGTGTATGCCCACAGGGGAGCAACGCGTCTCGGCCATGACCTGCACACCCTCAGCTCGACTGCCTCCTTTCTTACTCTACTTCAGCCCGTCCAGTCACCCGCCCCTCCCGTCCACCACACCCCGCCATGCACCTCCCTGGCCCCACCTGATCCTCGTCCACAAACTGCTTGGGCTTCACAAAGTCCTGCGGCAGCTTGTCCGTGCCGCCCACCAGCGGCGCCTTGTCCCCCATGCGCAGGCTGGTCCCGCTGAGCTCCAGCGTCAGCTCCTGGATCACGGTGCCCTGCTCCGACAGCACGCGCACGGGGATGCTGCCCGCGTGCTTGCCCATGGCCTTGGGTGAGTAGCGCACCATGACCTGCACGCTGCCGCCGGGCACAAGGCTGCCGGAGGACGGCTCAACGCTGAAGTACGGCGTGGACTTAACCATCTGCACGTTGACCACAACACCAGAAAGTCACACGTAAGAGTGTCGCCACCACACACGTTGCACAGACAAAGTTGTAAGCACCGCGGGTGCTACTTGTACAATCAGCTGGTGGACGGTGTCGCTTGCTCGGTGTCTGATGTACCGGGACCATGCTGGTGTGCGTTTCGGGTCAGGGTCGCACTTTGGTACCTTGCCCAGCGGTGCATAACTGTAAGTATGTAAGTGCAAGCATGAGTGCAAGTATTTAAAAGAAACGAAACAGTGCAGTGCAAGTATTTTAAATGTACCAATTGGCTTTCCGAGTTGCGTGCGCACCTGGTACCGTGCGCCCATGCTGGTGTTGGTGTTGCTCAGCGTCAGCAGCTGGTCGGCCCAGGCGTGTGTGTGCACGTCCCCGAAGAACAGGCTGGCGGGGCTCAGCCGCACGCCGCCGGGCATGCCGCGGCCGCGGATGGGCAGCTTGAGCTTGCACGGCTGGCCCAGCAGCTCCACCACAGCGAAGTACTCGTACGTGCGCATGGCCTGCAGGGAGGGCCAGCAGCGTCCGAGGGGCCCCGAATCGGGATCGGTTCGTTGGCAATAAGTGAGTGGAAGGCAGCGGGTGCAGACACTGGTCGCGCGCATGCACCGGAGGGCCTTGGGGGTCACAGTTTGTAGTGGCGGGTGATGAGACCTGCAGGGCGTTGCGTGCCAGCAGTACCCCACCTGGTCGCTTGTGGGCAGCAGGGTGTTGAAGCCCTTGGTCTGCCCCGGCTGCGAGGGCGTGTAGTCCACCGCCACCGTGGCCTTGCTGTACGGCGCCAGGGTGCCCGACAGCGGCGTAACGTGGAACGGGTTGTCGCCTGCAAGCAAGGCCACGTGGCAGTCAACGACCCAGTTGATTTCCCTACTGGACAGCTACCCCAGTCCCCAGAACCACCGCCGAGCCCGTGTGCACCACCGTCGCGGGTTGCGGTCCAGGCCAAGCCCTGATATGGCGGCAGTCCCATCTCCTGATGCGCCCTCCCTTTTCACCTGGTCAAACCACGAGCTGCCAGGCCGACACCCCCCACCTACAGAGCAGCAGGACCCCACCTGTGGAGCGAGCTTTCTGGCGCTGCCTGGCCGCCATGATGACGTCAGCATAGGGGTCGGAGGGGTCTGCGTTGGCGGCCGCGTCGTCGTCCACCTTGCTGCGCATCTCCGCCAGCGTGCCGTACGATATGATGTAGCGCACCTCCACGGGGCCGTTGTTGAACAGCGTCACCTCGCGGCTGGTGCTCTGTCCGTAGTACAGCGCGCCAAAGTCCAGCTGCGGGGAGGCACAACGTCCGGCACGCGGGGTTTCCGGAACGGAAAAGGTGCCTTGCGCCAGTGTACCAGCGCCATTGCTACCCTTTACCCGTTACGGTGGTGTGCTCGCACGCCGTACCCGCACGGTGCAGGGCGCCGCCAGCTGAAACGTCTTCCCGAATCCCACTGCGCGCCCCCGTTGCCGTATTCCTCCCACGCTATATGTAACTCCTCCGCCACCCCTTTCGCGTGTAACGTCAAAGCTGCTCCCCCGCCCCGCCCCCGGCCCAGCCCACCTCGTTCATGAGGGCCCCCGCCGAGTCCAGCAGCTCAAAGTTCTGCTTCACCACCGTGGCGTTGAGCATGAGCTTCTTTGGCGGCTCCCCGTTGCCCACCACCACCGTCAGCTCCCCCGCCACGCTGCCCGGGTCCGTCACCGCCACCGTCACGTTCACCTCCATCACCTCCCCTCCAGGCACCAGCTCGCCGGCGGCAGGGACCACCTGGATGGGCAGCGCCCTGGGCATGGGGCCAAGGGGGTAACAGGGTCGCAGCAGGGCTCAAGGCGGGTGGGTAGGGCATTGGCGGGTCGGCGGGGTGTGCTGTGAGATGCGGTCGGTGCAGCACCTCGTCCTAAGGTACCGTATGCCGACGAAGGTACCTGCTATGGGCCGCGGCCGCAGGATGCGGTGGTGACTACTAGTAATGGCTTACGGCCGCCTCGCCGCCATAAACACAGGCCTTCGCATACTGACCCCGATGCGCAAGCCATGTGTGGCTAGCGGCATCCCTGTGCGCTGTCGGTACTACCATGCGCTGCGTTGCAACCGGGCTGATGCAGGAGCCCACCCGGCCCTCGTCCTGGTGAACCCCGTGGATCGCCATCACCTGACGAAGGATGCCGTGCTGTCCGTGTTCCGTGCTTAGCTCTATGTGGAGCTAAATACTGGGTTTGTTTCCTGACATCGATCTCCTCGACACGCGGCCACTCCCACCTGTCCCACTCTATCCGGAACGGCGCAGATGCTGCCCCCTCGTTGACAAGCTGCAGCAGCTTGCTGGCCTTGCTGTCCGTGGGCAGCAGCCCCATATTAAGGTCCCCCACGATGTGGACCTCAGCCCTGGAGGGAAACAGGCAACAGGCACACACTTGTCACGCAAAGCCGAAGCGAGGTTCACCTCCTCCTTCAGGATTGGCATACCGGGAGCCTGCTATTGCCCGCAAGCACAGCACTGGAAGCATGTGCCAGGTCCACACTTTTCAGCTCCTCTGATGTCCATTGGAACCCTGCAATGCCCCACCCTACCTGGGCACCGCCGCTTTGAGCACCAGCTCATAGCTGCCCGTGTCCGTCTGGATGACCACCTTGTCCTGGGCGAACTGCCGGTCGGCCTCAAACTGGTCGCCATAGAACAGCACCTGCCCAACAGCAAACACGCCAGCATGTCAGCCAAGGTGTTCTACACGTGGATGCAAGGTGTTCTGCACGTGGACGGAGTGCACGACACGTCCGGCCGGCCAACAGCTGGTACCGCTGGTACCGGTACGTGGCAGCGGTCGCTGGGTGGTCGCAGCGCCTGTGCGCTGCGGTACCCCTGGCGTAGTCCGCTGTGTTGGAGGACCGCACAGCTGCAGTCCGACAGCGGTACGTTCCGCATTGCGACAGCCCCTGCACCCTGGAACCTCCAGTTGTGCTGCACCCACGCAGCTGGACATGCCGGTCGAGAGGACGCGGACCGCTGCTCCGGCCCCTTCAGCCCACGAGTCCCGAGCTGCCCAGCCATGGCCCCGTCTGGCCCCCCACCACGCCTTACGCCGTGGGAGGCCCTGCACGCATTCCAGCGACCGCTCCACAGGGCTCCCATGGCAAACTATAGCTGGCTGTCTGCTCCAGCCAGCTGTCGGGAGGGCCGGGTCAGCCAGGTGTGCTGCCGCACGGGCAGAAGGCCCATCGCAAGGGACCTTTCCAGCCTGTGCCGCTGCCTGTCCCCAAAGCCCAAGTGCCGCCAGGGCGCATGGCAAGGCCAGGTGTATCCGTGGTGCTGCATCAGCTTTGGATGCTTGGAGGCTGCCCTGGTGATCACGCCTCTGCTGCTGCTGGTGGCCTGCATGGCCATACCGTGGGGCTGCTCCTCCGCCGCTCGTGCAAGCCTTGCCAGCAGCTGCAGCTGCTCCTTCCAACTGGCTCTGCGCTGCGCAAGGAGTACCTATAGTAGTGGGACGCCTCCATGCAGTGTGCATGTGTGCGGCCCTGGCCGCCGCCACCTGGTGTCGACTGCCGCTGCCAGCCGTGCACCTCGGTTCGTCCCGGGCACGTTTCTCTCCCACACGACAGACATACAGTGAGGACCCCAGGACACAGGACAGGGATGGGCCAAGTAGAGCCCACACGGTTATGCTTTGGGGGTATGCACCCGTGTGGCGTCACAGTCCGCATGCGGTCCTGCGCAGCAGTGTTCCTGGACCTGCCTCCACCGAGCCCCGGCAGCCCCAGTCCCCCCTAACCCCCCCTCACCTCCAGCTTGGTTTCCAAGCCACCCGCAAGGCTGTGTGGCTTGAAGAATTCCCGAAGAGCGAAATACTTCGTCTTCGGGGGCCTGACTTTCACCGTCCGCGTCCGGGCATCGAGGTTCTGCGACCAGCCCGCGTCGCCAGTCAAGCGAGCTGGTATGGATATCCCATGTGCCCGACGACGGGACTTGCTTTCATTGATACGTCTGCAAGCCCATCCACGTCCTACAGACCTTGATTGTGACCCAGGCACCGACGACGCTGCCATGCTCAACATCCTTGAACTCCAAAACAGCCGGGGTAACTTGTATACCAGCCATCGTTATCCACCTAGCTACCTAATATGATATGAACGTCCTCATAGCATATTGACCATCTTCGAAGTCCGCGCAAGGCGCGGTAGTCAAATGCAGCACTTTTCGCCAGTTGACAATAAAAAAGGCTTTTATCTAGTTCATCGGTGAACTAAGATGAAACGGTAAGCGTAAAAACCGAGGCACACTGGGCCGAGCTTCCACGTACGGCATGGGGGTTAAGACATTCGCTTTCAAACACAAGCACGCCAGCGTAGGAGGTAATAGGCATATGTGTACCTATGCTGACCCAGAGGGCGTTTGGCGCTGGACGCGCGCTGCTGCGCAACCGAGGGGCACAGCCTTCTGTTCTGGTCACACGCTCATCGCGGACCGTCATGGAGGCTGCAAACCAAGAAGCAACAGTCGCAGGACATCCTGGACCTTGCAGGCGAGCGCGTGCGGTGTGTGGCCCACATGCAAAGCCCCGTGCGACCGCCGCGGTCAGGCACCCCGGCCAGCAAACGCCAGCAACCGAGTGCCCTGCGTCATCCGCCAGTCAGCCTCCGCCAGCGGCATATGCAGCCCGGCATCTAAGCATAAGCAACAAGCTGATGACATGCACTGTGCTGTATGGCTCACAGCGATGCCTGGTATCACGCGTACACAAGTCCCTGCACGTCCTGGTCGACTGCTGTGCGCAGTGGAACCACCCTGCTGCCCGCTGCTATGCGCCTTCAGGAACCTGCACTGGGTGTTTAAGGTGGGCGACCGCACGGCTACAGTGCGCTTTTACACGGACGTGTTGCTCATGGAGCCGCTGCGGCACGAGGAGGTGGGTGCGAGTGGGGGCCGGGATCGGGCACAAGAATGGCGGTCGCTGGGGTTGAGCCCCTTTGTTGTACGGCTTCAACCTGGCCGCATGGCATGTGACGTGCACGGGATTGTATCTCTGATTTGCAAACTGCAACCGCGTGACATGTAGGAATTGTATGAAGCGCAGTGGCCATTCGCTTGGCCTTGGGGCTGTAAATGGTTGGAGATCGGCCTTTGGCGGTGTGCTCAGTTGTGGAAGAGAGCACAGACGTGCCTTGATGCTGTGCACCTGTCGCAGTTCACTGAGGGCTGCGCCGCCGCCTGCAACGGGCCGTACGACGGAAAGTGGTCCAAGACCATGATCGGGTGAGTAGGGCGCGTACGGCACAAGTACAGAGCGCCGGTACGGCAAGAACGGGTGGCATTGGTTGACAGGGGGTGTTGGGCGGGGGGCTTGCGGACAGAGCGCGTGGTGTTGGGGTGCGAACGGCACAAGTGCGCCTGCACCGCAGGAACGGGTGACACTTGTTGACAGAGCATACGCGTAGGTGCTGGGCGAGGGGCTTGCAAACAGAGCGCGTTGTCCCAGCGGCCAGCGGAAGTACACCTCCCTTATGCTCTCCCCTGCAGGTACGGCGAGGAGGACGACCACTTCGTCCTGGAGCTGACCTACAATTACGGTGAGCTGCAGCACAGTCCCTTGTAGGGGTCCATAGCCGCGTGCCGTATCCTGCACACGCCCTGCCCGGCATTGCGCTAGGGTACGGCCACATGGTTGCTGCAGCACGGGGCAACCACCAGAGCCGCGTTTCTTAAAGGCAGAGGTGATCGGGGGGGGGACTTCCCTGAATGCCGCCGGTCGCTGCCTGTCTGGCATGCTGCTGCGCAGGCGTCAAGTCGTACCAGCTGGGCAACGACTTTAGCCACATCACCATCGTCAGCAAGCGTGTGTACGACAACGTCCAGGCCAAGGTGCAGTACATTCCTCGCACAGCTTACCGCCTCAGCCCCTAGGGCTGCATCGCAGGGCACGCCTTGGAGAAACCCTGGCGACTGCTGACATGCAATGGCCACAGCAGGAAGCCTCCCGTCGCTGCCGTGCACACTTCCTGCGTCCCTGCGCGCACTTGCCTGACACAAGCATCCGGCCTTGCGCTCCTCCTCCTCCGCTGTCGCCGACAGGGCGTGGGCACCCCCGCGGGCCCCGGCCGGCTGCGCGTCACCGCCCCCGACGGCTACCCCTTCCTGGTGTGCGAGGGCCAGGGCCAGGGCCAGGGCGCTGCCCAGCCCGCCTGCCCCATGACGGAGCTGTGCCTACGTGTGACCGACCTGGAGCGGTCGCTGGGTGAGGAGCGGCCGGGACGGGATGCTTTTGGCCAGGGTCCACACGCACGTGCACGTTGTCCGGGGCCTGAACGCGGGCGTCATATACCTGTTGCAGAGTGCAGTCGCGGCGCTGCCTGCGTGGTCGTCACCTGCACCGCGCTCCCTGCTGCCGGGCCCCACAACCCACTAGGCTATTGGAGTGGCTTCCTGGGCTTTAGCGTCACGGAGCGGGGCCCTGGCGAGGCGGTGGTGAGCTGCGGCGAGGGCCAGGCGGCGCTGCGGCTGGTGCAGCTGGCGGAGGGGGAGACCCTGGACCGTGGGACGGCGTGAGTGTTGAGGCATTGCACCGTGTACTGTACGCCAGGCATGGCCAGCTGCCAGTGTGTACGTACCGGTGCACTGAACGCACCCCTGGAGCAACTGCTGTATGTCCTTGGTACCATGTGTGTAGTACTTTAGCAACGCACGAACAGCGCCTTGATACTCCATGCTGCACGCGTTCCCTACAGCCTGTACCTTGTCGCCATGTGTGCCGTACCGCCGCCGCGCTCTCAACTGCCAACTGTCAACCCCCAGGTTCGGCCGGGTGGCGTTCGCGTGCCCCGGCGAGCAGCTGCAGCGGCTGGAGGCGGACGTGCGGGCGGCGGGGCACACCGTGCACACCCCCTACGTGTCTCTGGACACCCCGGGCAAGGCCACGGTGCAGGTGGTCATCCTGCAGGACCCCGACGGACACGAGGTGCGCGGGGGACGTTGGTCATGGCAGTTGAACAGAGGAGGTGTGAAGTACAGCGTTGTGGGGCTAGCATGTCGAAGCGCTGGGGTGGTGGTCGGCTGCGTGCGGATTGTGAGGATGGAAGGAGTACTTGGCTTTGGCGGCTTGCGGCTGCGCTTTGCCCTGGCCTTGGCGTGCGAGCGCGTACTCGCAAGCCTGCACCACTAGGCACCGTCATCCTGCGGCCACTGGTTGGCTTGCGCCTGAGGCTTTGAGCTGACTATGCAGCGGGCCAACGCTGCTGCATCTACCGGTGGTGTTTGTGGCGGCGGTCATGGCGGTGATGATTAGTGCCCTACAACGGCTGCCCTGGTGGCCCCCGCTACCGGCGCCGCCGGCCCCAGGCCTGCTCCGTGGGTGACAGCTGACAACCGCCAGCTCCCTTGCACTGTCACCCTTGGCCCTGACTCCCGCCACTGCCGCTGCTGCTGCTTCCGCTGCCACTCTTGCCATGGCAGGATTAAGCTTCGACCCTGACCACTGTCATCACTGCCGTTGCTGCTCCTGCTCTTGCTTCTGCTGCTGTTTGTGGCCATCGCAGATCTGCTTCGTGGGCGATGCCGGCTTCAGGGACCTGTCCCGCCGCGACCCCGCCGCGACCCAGCTGCTGTCCGAGGCCATGGACGCCGACAAGAGCGGCGAGTGGTTCGCCAAGCGGGCGGAGAGGGAGGCGCGCATGGTCGCCAAAGGGGTGTAGGAGCTTGTAGAGTTGGAGCCTTGGAGGGGGTGCGGCAAACCTGGTTGGACGTGGAGGGGGTTATGGGTCCATGGGGTGCGAGGGGCTGCAGTGGCTGCAGGCGCTGGTGTGGGTTTGGGGTGGTGTGGAGGACGCAGTGCGCGGGAGCAGGTGGGGGAAGTAGTACTCGGGGGTGCATGCAAGGGCTGGGGAGCTGATGTGGAATTAGAGGTGGGGAATTCGGGAGGCGGGCAGAAGGTGGCTTCAGTAGCTGCAGGGTACGTGAGGGAGTGAGAGCGAAGCTGAGAGAGGGAGGGAGTGGCACTGTATTGAGGGGGAAGAGGCTGAGAGCGAGAGCACGGTAGAGGGAGGTTCGTGTTACTGCAAGTTGGACGGGAGCGCTGCGGGTGCGTAGGAATGCAATCAGATTGCAGACGCCAAGGAGGGGACGGGGACTACCTGCAGTTGGGGGCATGGAGGAACCGGGCATGTTGAGGGCCCATCTGGTGACGCCGGATCATTGGCGGCCATGTCCTGGCACAGGGCCTGCGGCACCACGGCGATGGAATCAGGTGGTACCTATAACTGATGGGCGGATATGAAAGGCCCGGAGGCCAACCCACTTCGGTCAGACTTTGGTTGGTGCGTTGGTGCAGGTTGCAGTTTGGTGCCCCTCAGGGGGCAAGAATTGACCGAGCCTTCTGGTGCTATAAGACCCTCTGTTATATTGCCAAGCGTGGCCGCCCTCTGGGTGTGGTGGGATACGCCTGTCAATTGCACATTGCTAGTTCGGGCCAGACCTTGCAGCTTGCAACGTTCTGCATATGTAGTTGTGCAGCAGCTGGGATGCCCAGGAATGCCATGCCGTGCACTGCCGTTCACGTGTCCGCACGCGCGCGGGGCTGCCCACCAAAGCCGTAGACGTTCTGCTGCACTGCAGCTTTCGGCGCGTAGTTACGATCGTAACGCTGTGTCATGTGCATCTGCACGCCGCACCTGCCGCACTGACCAAACTTTGCAACAGCTAGGGCTGGCGGCCGTTTGGGGGGCCCAACCCATGGCCTGATCCCGTGCGCTTCCTTCTTGGCATAACCAGACTACCCAGAGATGACGATAAGTTTTCATGTAGGAGGAAGTAGTTACGGCGCAGTCGCTGTTGCTTGAAATGTCGTCGAGCAACAGTCCGCAAAAGCAGCCGCAAGACCCCTCGGCTACAGCAGCTTCAACTTTATGCGCATTAGGCAGACGATTAGTAGCCAGCAGCAAGCGTGGACAGGAGGTCGCACTGTCGCCGCATGAGCTCAAGGCTGCCCGACGCGCTGCCAACCTCCTCCTCGACGCCGCCGAGCGACATTCAACTACAGAAGCTGACCGGGCGTACAACTTGTGGGCTGAGTCCGGGGCGGAGCTGCTGTCGCTGTTCGCTCTGGCGGTCCGGCGGTCCAGCACCTCTCTGTACCCGGACGCCTCCAACGACGAGCTGCAAGCCTACGACCAGCTGCGCCGAGGCCTGTGCACCGAACTCCGCCTTCTCACCACAGCTGCCCGGGACCTGTGCAACTTAGCTCTTTTGTCGGGGTTGGGCTGCGCGCTGCTGCGAATGGAGGTGCTCCAGGCCTACTCCCGCTTGGCGGCCGATGCCGCTGACGAGCTCCGTCCCGCAGCCCGCGCGGCCTGCGCAGACCTTCCACAGCCTCAGGGACTCGCCAACGCTGTGACCGAGCTTCTGGTCGACATGGGCCGGGCCCAGCCGACGGGCCCTGTCAGCCCCAGGGCGCTGTCCGCCTCCCTGCGCCTCGTGGATGAGGTCCTGCTGCTGCTGGACGTGCTGTGCGCGTGCAAGGGCCGCGCAGACCTATCTGGGGTTAAGAACATATCAGCCGAGTTCATGGTGCGAACACTGCAGCTTCAACCCTGCGACGGCGCGGATGGCCCCAGCCCTGGGGCCGGGGGCGGCACCCCAGGCCAGGTCGAAGGGGAGGGGCGCGGCCTAGAGCCCAGCGCATATGAGAAAGCACTGTGGCAGGAAACGTGCATCGACAGCCAGTCGGAGCTATACAGCCATGCGGTGCGGCTGCTGCTGCTGGCGACGGCTGCCGCTCGCGGCTCGGCGGCCCACCGCGGAACACACGAGCTGGCTGGCACAGCCTTGCAAGGCCTGTGGTACAGGCTGGTCTACCTGCAGCCGGTGGCGCTAGCCGTGCCGTCTGCATTTACCAACGACTACGGCGTCGCGGTGTCGGAGGTGGTGCGCCTGTGTGGGGCGCTGGACGGCGGCGGTACGACGTACGGCATGGCCCCCGGGCTGTGGCCCCAGCCGCCATGGGCTGGAGAGGGCGGGGCGGACTGGGTGATGTCGAAGGAGTGCCAGGCGTCGAAGGCCCTCCTGGCAGTCACTGTAGCGCAGTGGCGGAAAATTTTCAATAGCAGCAGGCGTGCTCAGGCAACCCCGCGGTACCCGCAGCCCGATGTGGCAGGAGCAGCAACGACTCTCAGCTTGCTCCGGGACAACTTCAGGCGCTTAGAGCAAGAACAGCAGGCAAAGGGCGCTCGTAAGCTCAGGCAGAGGAGGCTTGCTGAGACGCGTGCTGCAATAGAAGCGGCCGCGAGTGAGCTCCTGGAGACGACCGACACCATGTTTGAGACCGTCGCCCTCGTGAATGTGCCGTCCGTCAACCCCTTGGCCGCTGCTGAGCTGTGCCTGCGGCTGGCGCGCGGGCTGCTGGCGGGATGGACGGGGCAACACGGCTTGGCGGGTAACAGCGGAGCCCCAGCACCAGCTGCGGGGCCGCCAGCCACGGGGGAGAGGGCTGGGCTCTCCTGCACCAGCACAGCTACAGCTGCACCCGCTGCGCCTGGGGCTGGCGGCGGTGCTGCGGAAGGTGCTGGGGCGGAAGGCGCGGAGGCGGGGGCGGCAGCAGCGCGCAGCGTTACGGGGGCAGACGAGGACCAGGGCGTGCAGTCTGCCAGGCGGTTGCGGCTGGCGACCGATAGGGCCCTGCTCCATGCGGCATTGCACACCGGCCGTGCCGCGTGGCTGTACGCCGATGTCGTGGGCATGCGGGGCGATCAGAGGGCGCAACGCCGCCGGGCGCTGGCCCTGCTGCGGGGCTGGTGGCGGGTCTTTGTGGCGGCGGCGCGGCAGGGCCTGGCGCCGCCGCCGGATGCAGACACTGGGGGCACGGCCGAGTGTGCGGCAAGCCCTCCCGAGGGACTGCGCCCTGCCGGTGGGTCTGGGGGTAATAGGTAATGCAGCTTGCATGTCGCCTGCATGCGGACTGCATGTTGCACCCGCACAGGTAGTAGGGTGTGTGCAGGATATCGTACGTTGACATGTGAGCACCAAATGCAGCATGGCATTCACTGTTGTACAGTTGGCATGTGAGTATGACCGTACTTGTCGTACCGGCCTCCTCCGCATGGCACCATGCAGCTTACCGGCAGTCGTTACCGGGGTCGTGATCTGGGCACGCGCCTGTGTTTCCTGTCCTGCCGATGCCCTGCAGTCCGTCCCACGCGCCCCAGCGCTGACACCGCGGCTGCGCTGGCGGCGGGACTGCTGCCGTGCTGCGCGGAGCTGCTGCACGGCCGCGGCCGCGCGGACAGCAACGGCAGTGCGAGCACCTGCGGCATTGGCGCCAGCAGCGGCGCCGGCACCACCGGCCAGCAGGGTGGCGGCAGCGGTGGTGGTGGAAGCAGCGCTCAGGGCGCTGCCAGCAGCAGCACCGCTGCTGATTCCCCCGTTACATCCGGAGCTAGCGAACGGTCGGTGTGCTCGTCACCGGGGTCCCTCGAGGGCAGCTCTCGCCAAGGCCGCCTGCTGCGCTGCCTGCGTATGTGCAGCTGGCCGCAGCTGCTGGCGTTCGGGGGCCGGGGGGAGGTGCGGCAGCTGACATCGGCGCTGGCGTGGCGGCTGGGGTGGCAGGTGGAGATGCTGCGGGGAGCGGTGGAGGCAGCGGGGCCGGCGGGGCGGCAGGGGTCTGCAGGGGCAGGCCTGGCGTCGGAGGCTGTGTTGCAATGCGAGGAGGTGGGGGAGCTGCTGATGTTTGTATCCTGCCGCCTGGAGGACGTGCTGTGGCTGCGAGGGCAGGTGGGGAGGGGCAGGGAGGGGCAGGGGGGCGAAGGGGCGGGCGGTGCCAGCGGCCGGAGCAAGGGGAGCAGCGTTGGGGATGGAGAGGAGCGCACTACGGCAGCACCGGGAGCAGGTTCGGAAGCAACGTCGGGGGCGCCAGGGGCTGGGGCTGCGGCTGGCGGGGCGGCACCGGGTGGGGAGGCGGGGCTCTATGGTGCTGGCGCCAGCACGGGGGCTGAAGGTGCTGGCGACGGCGGCAGCGGCGGTGCCCCTGCAGCCGGCCAGGCTGTGGAGGGCAGCGGGTGCCATGCAAGCGCGTGTGGCAGCGGCACAGCTGGCAGCTCAGCAGGTGGCGAGGCCGCTTCCGCAGCTGCATCAGGTGGCGGCGATGAGAGGGTCGCGGAGTGCATGCTTGCCGCGGCGCCCGTGTGGCAGGCCCTGTCAGAGCTGCTGCCTGCCGCGTCGCGGGCGGTGGCTGCATGTGTGGAGCTGCTGCTGCCTGAAGGAGTCGGGGGCAGAGCCGGGGCTGGCACGACTGCTGCAGCGGGGCTGCATGCCCCGGAGGTGAACCAGTTTGCGCACGGCATCTGTAGCTCCTGCGTCAGCGTGCTGCGGTGTGCGTCGCTACTGCTGGTTGCCCCGGGGGGTGTTGGGGGGGGGGGGGAGGGGGACGGGATGGCGCACTCCCCATGGCGCGGTGTGCTGCTGGGTGAGGTGGGGCTGGTGCGGCTGCTGGGGGCGTGGGTGCGGCTGTTGGAGCTAGTTGGGGGAGGGGCGGGGGCTGAGGAGGGGCGGCAGCAGCAGCAGCTGCTGCAGGTGCTACTGCCTGGCGTGCTCTTCGTAGCTGCACTGGCGTTCCCTGCGGAACTGCGCGCCGGAGTGCAGGATGGGGGAGGGGCAGCGGGGGCTAAAGCAGGTGGCGAAGGGGCCTGCATGTCTGGTGGGCTGCCTGCACCCCCGTGCCGTATGCGGCTGTCGGCGCTGCGTGCGATGCTGGGGGCCTGTGGCGGGGGCGGGGGCGAGGGTCAGGGGGGGGTGGGTGGGATGGAGGTGGTATGCCGCGTGGCGGGGGGCTGGGAACCGGAGCCAGGGGAGCGGCGGGTGCTGCTGCAGAGGGGGTGCCGGCGGTTGGCGGGCGTGGTGTGGAGAAGGGAGACGGAGGGCTGATGACGGTGTGAAAGGGGATACCGTACCCGGGTATACACATCATTATCTGCTGCCCCCGATGTCAAGACCGTTGCATGCATGGGGTACAGTCAGACCCCGGAGGCTTCCAACCCACATGTTGGTGTCACAGGAGGGCAGGGGCCCTTGGTGAAGGCAGCTTGAGTGACTCGCTGCGGTAGAGGGGCACCCGGCGATCAGGTATTGGTTGATGAAACCATTGGATTTGTTAGGGAGGGCTTCCAACCCACGTGTTCCTGTCGCAGGCGGGCCTGGGTGGGCCACGAGGCCCTGTGAAGGCAACTTGCGTGACTCGCTGCGGCAGGGGGGCATGGCGATAAGTGATTGATTGGTGAAGCTACAGACTTGTAAGGGGGGTGCCGCTTGCAGGATCTCAGTGTTGGGAGTGTTGGGTACGTCCGGAGAGCGAGGGGTCCATAAGGACGAATAATGCCAATGTAACGGAGGGGCGGGTCTGAAAGGTCCAGAGGCCAACCCAGTTGGCCCTTGGGGCAAGAACCGAGTCAGGGGTCCCCTGCTCCTGGTGCTGTAAAACGGTCGGTGTCTGCCACGCGTGGCCGCTCTCTGGGATGGTGGGATCAGGTGAGATACGCCTGACAATTGCACATTCCTAGTTCGGGCCAGACCTTGCAGCTTGCAACGCCCTGGACCCCTGATAGCGGGGCAGCAGCTGGAATGCACTGCAGTGCATGCTGGTGCATGTGTCCGCACGCGCGCAGGGCTGCCCACCAAAGCTGTAGGCGTCCTGCTGCCCTGCGGCTTTCGGCGCGTAATTACGACCATAATGCGGTGCCATATGCGTGTGCACGCCGCACTGACCAAACTTTGCAACAGCTAGGGCTGGCGGGCTGCATCAGGGAGGGGCCCAACCCATGCTCTGGCCTGATCCTGTACGCTTCCTTCTTGGCATAACCAGACTACCCAGAGATGACGATAATGGTTTATGTAGGATGTTGATTGGCAAGGAGTTGCGGCGCAGTCAATGTTGCTTAAAATGTCGTCGAGCAACAGTCCTCAAAAGCAGCCGCAAGACCCCTCGGCTATAGCAGCTTTAACACTGTGCGCATTAGGCAAACGTTTAGTAGCCAGCAGCAAGCGTGGACAGGAGGTCGCGCTGTCGCCGCATGAGCTCAAGGCTGCCCGACGCGCTGCCAACCTCCTCCTCGACGCCGCCGAGCGACATTCAACTACAGAAGCTGACCGGGCGTACAACTTGTGGGCTGAGTCCGGGGCGGAGCTGCTGTCGCTGTTCGCTCTGGCGGTTCGGCGGTCCAGCACCTCCCTATACCCGGACGCGTCCAACGAAGAGCTGCAAGCCTACGAACAGCTGCGCCGAGGCCTGTGCACAGAGCTCCGCCTCCTCACCACGGCTGCCCGGGACCTGCGCAACGCAGGTCTCTTGTCAGGGCTGGGCTGCGCGCTGCTGCGAACGGAGGTGCCGCAGGCCTACTCCCGCCTGGCGGCCGATGCCGCGGATGAGCTCCGTCCCGCAGCCCGCGCGGCCTGCGCAGACCTTCCACAGCCTCAGGGACTCGCCAACGCTGTGACCGAGCTCCTGGTCGCCATGGGCCGGGCCCAGCCAACGGGCCCTGTGAGCCCCAGGCTGCTGTCCGCCTCCCTGCGGCTCACGGACGAGGTCCTGCTGCTGCTGGACGTGCTGTGTACATGCAAGGGCCACGCAGACCTATCTGGGGTTAAGAAAATACCCGCCGAGTTCATGGTGCGAGCACTGCAGCTTCAACCCTGCGACGGCGCGGATGGCCCCAGCCCTGGGACCGGGGGAGGCACGCCAGGCGAGGTCGACGGCGAGGGCCGCAGGCTACAGCCCAGCGCATATGAAGCAGCACTGCGGCAGGAAACGTGCTGGGTCAACCTGTCGGAGCTATACAGCCATGCGGTGCGGCTGCTGCTGCTGGCGACAGCCGCCACTCGCGGCTCGGCGGCCCACCGCGGAACACACGAGCTGGCTGGCACAGCCTTGCAAGGCCTGTGGTACAGGCTGGTTTACCTGCAGCCGGTGGCGCTAGCCGTGCCGTCTGCGATGACCAACGACTACGGCGTCGCGGTGTCGGAGGTGGTGCGCCTATGTGGGGCGCTGGACGGCAGCTGTACGACGTACGGCATGGCCCCTGGGCTGTGGCCCCAGCCACCATGGGCGGGAGAGGGCGGGGCAGACTGGATGATGTCGATGGAGTGCCTCGCGTCGAGGGCCCACCTGGCAGTAACTGTAGGGCAATGGCGAGTATTCCTCGACCGCAGCAGGCGTGACAAGACAAGCCCGCGGTACACACAGCCCGATGTGGCAGGATTAGCAACGACTCTCAGCTCGATGCAGGACAACCTCAGGTACGTACAGCAAGAGCAGCAGGTGAAAGGCGCCCGTAAGCTCAGGCAGAGGAGGCTTGCTGAGACGCGTGCTGAACTGGGGGTGGCCGCGAGTGAGCTCCTGCAGACGGCAGACACCATGTGTGAGACCGTCGCCCTCTGGAGTGTGCCGCCCTTCAACACCTTCGCGATCGGTGAGCTGTGCCTGCGCCTTGCGCGCGGGCTGCTGTTGGGCGGGACAGGGCAGCCGACCGTGACGGCCAGCAGCAGAGCCCCTGTACCAGCTGCAGGGCCGCCGGCCAAGGGGGTGAGAGGCGAGCTCTCCTGCACCAGCACAGCTACAGCTGCACCCGCTGCGCCTGGGGCCGGCGGCGGTGCTGCGGAAGGTGCTGGGGCGGAAGGCGCGGAGGCGGGGGCGGGGGCGGCAGCAGCGGGCAGCGTTACGGGGGCAGACGAGGACCAGGGCGTGCAGTGCGCCAGGCGGTTGCAGCTGGCTACCGATAGGGCCCTGCTCCATGCGGCATTGCACACCGGCCGTGCCGCGTGGCTGT